>ERZ773213.76-NODE-76-length-69253-cov-16.592459_pt1 | contig 69253 bp, 70 predicted proteins | sample MGYA00580996_ERZ773213 | MGnify/ENA primary metagenome ERZ773213 (study PRJEB29015, sample SAMEA2738152) | human oral metagenome | biome: human oral; feature: human-associated habitat; material: saliva | place: China | collected 2197 ...
TGCGACTCTGAGGGTCAACAGCGACGGTTGGTTCATCGAGGAAAATTAATTCTGGCTTATGAGCGATGCCACAGGCAATATTAAGGCGGCGAAGTAAACCACCAGAAAGTTGCTTTGGGCGATATTTTTCGAATTTTTCGAGACCGACGAGTTTAATGGCGTCTTTGATATAGGATTTTCTAGTATTTTTGTCTTTTACATATAGTCCACAGAAATAGTCGATATTTTCATAAACGGTGAGTTCATCAAAAACGGCTACTTCCTGGAAGATGACGCCAATTTTTTGTTTAAGGTCATATGCACTGGGGCGCATGGTTTTGCCAAAAATTTTGATTTGGCCTGAATCAAATTGCAGAAGGGAAAGAATACAGTTAATAGTAGTGGTCTTACCAGAGCCGTTGGGGCCAAGGAGCCCAAGAATTTCGCCCTGTTTTACAGTGAAACTAAGATCCTTGACTGCGTATTGATTCTTATATTTTTTAACAAGATTTTGAACTGAAACAACGGTATCCATGCAATTATTGTATCAAAAAATTAGTTTTATGAAATTTTTGGCTTGTGGAATATTTAACCTCGAAGATTTATTTTAGAAAATATGGTTTCAATGTCCGATATTGTGATGTTTGACCAATATTCTTTAGTGACGAGAAAACCGCTTGAGGTAATTAATTCTTCATCTAAAATTAAACACCCTTTGGTTTGAAGCTGTCTGTGGAATTTATTAATGAATCCTGAATTTTTGATTTCGTTTAATGAGGTATTTAAATATTCTAAGAGGTTCGGATAAAATTTTTTTGCGGTTTTTAGGAGACGAAGTTGTTTTTTTAGGCCAATATAATTTGGATTTATCTGATAATCTGACCACTGTTCGTGAGTAATATAAGTAACAAAATCTGGAAAGGTATAAATGTATGGATCGAGGACGCTTGAGACAGAGTTGATAATTGCACTTGCCAAGGGTTTTAGATGATTTTCTGTAATTTCTATATCGATAATAAAATCTTTTTCTATAAAAGAATCAGGTGATTTATGAGAGAGGGAGAAATGTTGAGTTCTATAAGTGCAATTTTTAGATTTGATGGGCGACGTAATGCTTTTTATGGGTATTGATTGATGAAGATCTAAAATTTCTTGAGTTAGAGAATTAAGATCATAAGTGGCATTGCGTTGCTTATCGCAACTAATTCGGGAAACTGCACGAATAATGTTTGATTGCTCAATCGTAAATTGAGCTGAGGCTTTAGTGAGGTTAATTAAATTATTGGTACTAGAAAAAACTACAATTCCGTCATAGCTATCTGCGGTAAAATTTTCATCGAGTGAATTCAGAATGTGTTTTTCTTTTAGTAGAGAATAAAAATAATCGCTAAAAAGATGCTGGTATAAATTACCTAGCAGACGAGTGTTTGCTTGTTTGATTATAGTATCATTATTGTTCATTGTTTTTTTAGTTATCTAGTTTAGTGTGTAAATCAATAATATTTTTTTGGACAATTTGGGAGCGATCGTAAAGGAACTGAAACCAAAGAATATTTATGATAATAGACAGGATAACTAGAATGATCGAGATGATTGAGAAAACTAACGGAAGTTTATTAGTATTTTTTTCTTTGTTTATATTTTGTGCCATTTGATTAGTTTCCTTATTTATGAAAAATGAGCAGTTTTATATCATGCTCAGAATATGGGTATTTAGCGATAATTAATTACAATACCTCACTTTCTAATATACTAGCCAATAGGTTTTGTTAAATTATAACATAAGAAATTTTATATTTTCCGAGAGCTAGTATACTAGAGGTAAATGAATACTAAAAAAATACTACTGGTTGAGGATGAAAAAATCGCGAGAGAAGGGGTGCGTGATTTTTTGATTTCCAGAGGATATTTGGTAACAGAAGCCGTGGACGGGGAAGAGGCAGCGAAAAAGTTTTGCGAGTCCGGACAGAGTATATTTGATTTAGTAATTTTGGATGTGATGTTGCCGAAAATGAATGGGATTTTGGTCCTGAAGGAAATAAGAAAGAGGAGTAAGGTACCAGTTTTGATGCTGACGGCACTTAGTGATGAAGGTACGCAATTAGCGAGTTTTGATAATTTGGCGGATGATTATCTATGCAAACCTTTTTCGTTATTGATTCTTGAGAAAAGAATTGAAGCATTAATAAGGCGTACTTTGGAGAATCCGCAAAAAGAGGAAGTGTCAAAATGGGAACGGGAAGGGGTAATGGTGGACTTCTTGGAGTACAAAGGTTATTTAAATGGTGTTGATGTGGATTTGAAACCTAAAGAGGTTGAACTGTTGAAGCTGTTGATAGAAAATCCGAAAGTGACATTAAGGCGAGAGCAGATTTTGGAGGAATTATGGAAAGATGAACTGCCATATGATAGGGTGATTGATGTTTATATTAAGAATTTGAGAAAGAAACTTCAGATTGATTGTATAAAAACGGTGAAAGGTGTGGGGTATTGCTATGTTGAAAAATAAGAAAGGCTTAAAAAAGATATACTTAAGAATTTTTCCGAAGACTTTTTTAAGTATGTCATTAATTTTGGGGATATTAATTATAATAGTGCACGGTCTCGTTTATGTTTTGATGAGTCAAACTTATGCGGCGGAAAAACAGCAGTTAGCAAAAAGAAATCTGGAGGAATTAACGCTGAAGATTTCTGGAAAAGAAGCTGATGTGATACGACAGATTTGTGAAGAGTTTGCAATGCAGCGAAACGTTAATCTTAATCTAAAGATTGATGGTAAAGTACAGCACTTGCAAGGTTTTTCAGGGGCAGATATTGTGACAGAAGAGCTTTTGGGGAATGAAACGATACCACTTGTGAATAATGAACAATTAGGTTCTATTTTAGTTTCAAATACTGAAACACAGGATGCAGCGGGGCGAACTGTGTTAGTGCAAATGCTTTCAAATGTGGAGTCTCTAAAAGAGGCAAGAGAGGCGACTTTGAAAATTTTGCCTTTCTCGTTTTTGTGTTCAATTGTTGTTGCCTTGATTTTTTCATATATTTATAGCCGTTTGATTGTTGAACCGATTAAGAAAATTGCTATAACGACTGAAAAGATGCGAGAAATGAAAGAAGTGAAGTGTGAGATATCCAGAAGGGATGAAATCGGGGAACTTGCTGAAGATATCAATAGATTATATTTGAACTTAAGACAGATGATTGGGCGACTCGAGAAGGAGAAGGGGCTGATCTCGAAGCTTGAAAAAGAAAAAGTCGACTTAATTCGCGGGGCTTCACATGAATTAAAGACACCACTTTCAAGCTTGCATATCATGCTGGAAAATATGTTGATTGGTACGGTGAGAACGGAGGACTATCCGGAAAAACTTGAGGCGGCAATTTTGGTGGTGGAAAAGATGTCGAAGATGATTGAACAAATTTTGAGTACAAGCCGGGGCGATGAAGGGAAGAAAGCGAAGGTTGATGTTGGTAATTTGATACAGGAGGTGATTCTTGAATATGAACTACTAGCGAAGACACGAGGGATTGTTTTTGAAAGTCGGATTTCTAGGATGGAAATACAGACAAACCAATCGGCAATGCGAGAAGTGTTCTCAAATTTAATTTCCAATGCGGTGAAATATGCAGAGGCGGGGAGCGTGATTAAGATTGTTTGTGAAAAAAGGAAACTTTCAATTTGGAATAAGGGGGAGGAGATTGGGGTGCAAGAGGTACCAGTACTGTTTGATCCATTTTATCGACGAGATAACGAGGTTGAGGGAAACGGAATGGGACTTTATTTTGTAAAGAATATTCTAACAAGACTTGGTTTGCGGTATCGATTTTCTGCGCATAAAGGTGGGATGATGTTTGAGATTTGGTTTAAGTAAAATAATTGAGGTTATGGAATGAAGCTAATTTTTATGAGGCATGGTGAGGCGAGAGACAATGTGGAACAGGTTTTTTCTTCTGATAATTTATCTTGTTCACTTTTAACTATAGATGGCATTCAGAAAGTTCAGGAAAATACACGTAAACTAGGAAGAATAGATAAAGTGTATTACTCGCCAATTTTTCGGACGGTTCAGACCGCTAACTTGGTTAGAGAATATATGCCGACTGTTGAATTTGTGACCGATGATAGAATTCGTGAAATTGATTATGGTACTTATAATCAAAAGAAGAATGATTCTATATTGGATGATGTGCGTAGAAGACAAAAGGATGGTGATTTTTTTATAAGATTTGGAAAATATGGTGAAAATAAATTTGAGATATACAATAGATTATTAAGTTTCCTAGAAGATTTAGAAAATAAAAATTTTACAAATAATAATATATTGATCATATCTCACGGGAGTATAATTTCATCGCTAATGCGGATTTTGAATATAAAATCAGCTCACTTAAATAAGGGTGATTTTATATGCATTGACGATATTGATTTTAGTGAGGCCAGGAAAACTAGAAATGAACTTACTAAGATAATGCAGGAATATATTAAGCATAGAGAATACATAGTTAGTGGCGTCAATTATTTAAAATCAAGAGATTATTTATCTTTAGTAGCATCGAGACAATACAATGATATTAATTTTAGTAATATGGTTTTGACGGAGCTATGTGAAGGCTTCAATGATGATCTTAGGTTAGTATTCAGTATTAATAGGGGTACGGATATAGCGCAAAACAATCAGGTTATATGTGTCTGTATTTTTAGAAATTTTGGAGATTTTTTTCAGAAATGGATTGCTCACTATATAAATATTGGTGTAAATAAATTTGTTTTAGTCGGTTGTGGTGAACCCGAAGAGCTTGATTTGATAAAAAAACAAGTCGATGGTCTCAATATAGATATTGATGTGTGGAGATGGTCGGGTGTATTTAATTGTAATAAGGAATGTGCAATTAAGCAGAGAATCATTGATTATTATGGGATTAATAAATGGTATTTGCTTGTTGATTCCGACGAACTATTTATCTTTCCTGATTTTAGAAAAACGGATATAGGTGACTATACTGTAAAATTGGAACAAGATAAGGTCTTACTAACAAAAAGCTTAATGGTTGATATCTATCCTAAGGGTAATATTTTGTCAAAAAAGAATCTAGCTGAGTGGAGATATGTGGACAAAAGTGGATATCGTTGCGAGTCGAAGCCGGGTGATTTTTTAAGATTTTATGGTGGTATGAGAACAAGGGTGTTTGGGATCAAGTCTAGTATTCAAAAAATATCATTGTTCAAATACACTGGTAATGAGTTTATTGCTAATGATCATTTTATCTATCCATACGAATTAAATAATACTCCACTAAGGCATATTTTATTACATTATAAGTTTCAGCCGGATTTTCTTGGTTATTATAAGACTTTGACTAGTGAGGGAGTCCACTGGAATGAATCTAGTGAATATAAAAAATATTTAAGTGTTATTGAAGCAAATAATGAGATTGATTTATATGATGAATATATCTCAATGGAAGTTGACTATGATACAATTTTTGAATTATTAAAATAAAATAATTTTATATTAGTTGATGAAGCTGCAACGTGATAAGTGTTGCCAAACTTGATTTCAAAGAAAATGGATCAAAGATTGTGGTGAATTGCATGCGAAAGAGAACTATGCTATTAATGTAGAGGTTCTCTTTTTTTGAAAAAAGAAGAGATAGTACTTTTATAGGAGGGAAATTTACCATGAATAATGGAAATGAATTTAGGACTGTAATTACGCCATTCTGTAATTACAGATGTTTTTTCTGTCACAGTGAGGGGTTGGTAAAAGAATGCACACCAATGTTATTGTCGCCCAAGGATTATGCTTTTGCGGTGAGGGCAGCAAAACATTTATGGGGATGGGATACGGTAACAATTACTGGTGGTGAGCCACTAGTTTCACCGATTTATGGTGAGGTCTGTAGCCTGATTGCTGACGAGGGAGTAAAGATTACGACTGTAACTAATGCTTCTTTGATTGCTAGTCCTAAAAAGATTTTAGATAAAAATAGCCAGTTGAATATTTCATTACATACTTTAGATAAGGATAAGTATAGAAAAATGACTCGCTCGTCTTATCCATTGAGTCAAGTAATTGATACTATTATTGCGGTGAGATCGCAGTTACCGAAGCTTTTGATACATTTAAATTCTACAGTAATAAGGGGTATAAATGATTCGCCAGAAGAAATGATGAGAATAATTAACTTTGCGGATCGAATTAATGGAGTTGCAAAATTTATTGACCTTGCTCATAAAAATAATGAATTGGTCGTGCCGTTTGAAGAAATTGATGATAGGCTATGGTCTTTGGGGTTTAAAATGATGGTGGAAACTCCTTGGCAAACACTTTATGAAAAAGATGATAAGCAGGTAATAGTGACGAGATGTGGTTTTTCGGAAAGAGCGGCTAATACTGGATATAGAAGTTTGTTCTTAAACCCAGACGGGGTAATTATGTCGGATAATCAAGATGGATTGTCGATTAATTTATTGAAAGAAATTCATGAACAGGATCTTGAGGGGTTTGCAAAAAAGGTTGAGTGGTATTTTCCCCCGGTAAGAAAAGTTTAATCGTTGAGATATGATTAGATAAAGGGTAGACGGAGCGATGCTCCGTTTTTTAGTATAATAGTAGGCAATAATAATTACGAGTGAGGAGTATATATGCAAGAACTTGAAATTGAAAAACGTTTTTTGGTACCGGAAGAGAAGATTGAGGAACTAATGGCGACTGTTATAGCAGATTCAAAGAAAATGATGAATGACGTATATATACCTAACGGCGACGCACACAAGGATCTGCGCCTTAGGCAGAAAAATGACGAGTTTGTGATTACGAGAAAGCGCCCGTTGGTGGAGGGGGATTCGACAAAGATGATGGAAACAAGCATCCAGTTATCAAGGGAAGAATTTTTTGCATTAGCTGCAGGGATTGAGTCAAACGTTGAAAAGACACGTTATATTGTGAATATCTCAGGATGGCAGGGTGAACTCGACATTTTTAGTGGACGACATGCAGGACTCGCAGTATTGGAATTCGAGTTTAAGAATGACGAAGATTTAGAAGACTTTAACAGCAACCAAAAGCTTGGTTTGATTGATATTACCAATGAAGAGTGGTTGGCTGGTGGCCGTTTGGCGGAAATTGATAGTACTGAATTAAAGAAAAAACTTGAAGCATTTTTAGGGTAATTACTGATAAAAAATAAGAACACTGTTAGGGTTCTTATTTTTATTTCATATTAATTTCACATTGGAATGATATTTTAATGAAGAAAGGAAGAATATGGAAGTAATACAAAGAGCGTGGCATTTTATTACACGCAAGAAAATGAAAACTTTGATTATGACGGTGATTTTGATTTTGATTTCATCAGTGATTTTAAGTGGACTAGCAATTAAAAATGCTACCGACCAGGCGGCAAGCGAGATCGGGAAGAAGGTGCAAAGTGCGTTTGTGCTGGAAAATAATGCTAGATATAATTTGGGGACACCGAGAGGGGCGGGTACGGTAAAAAATAAAGACATTGAGCAGATTGCAAAACTTGACGGCGTGACTGGTAGTGTGAGAAGAATGGATGCTTTGGTGGATTTAAAAAATGCAAAGCAGATTAGATTGCCGGGCGGAGCTTCGGATTATGATGCAAAAAAAGAAAAAGAGTACGGTGAAGCAGTGAATTTTATGGGGGTAAATGAGTCAGCACATGAGCTTAAATTTCGTACAGAAACATTTAAATTAGTTGCTGGTAGGCATATTACAGAAAATGACAAATTTAAAGTATTGGTGCACGAGGATTTTGCAAAACAAAATAATTTAAAAATAAGGAGTAAATTAAAAGTTCAGGCCAATCCGTATGATCCAGATAATCTACAGAAATCTCGCGAGTCGGCAGAAGTGGAGATTGTAGGCATCTTTAGTGGCAAAAATTCACGAAAGGCGGCGGTGCGTTCAGAGTTATTTGAGAATATTTTCTATACAGATCTTGAAACCACTAGAAAAGTGAATAAGGTAAATTTGGATAATGAAATTTACCAGAATGTAACATTCTTTGCAAAAGACATTAGTACGATGGGGAAGGTGTTGGAACAGGCGAAAAAGTTGCCAGTAGACTGGAAAATGTACCAGCTGACTAAAAGTGAACAAGAACTTGCGGGTATCACAAGTACGCTAAGTGGAATCTACGGATTAGTATTTGGAGTGATGGTACTTGGTATGGTGATTGGAGTTGGGGTATTGGCACTAGTTCTATTCCTATGGATCAATGAAAGAAGAAAAGAAGTTGGAGTCTTGCTCGCAATCGGTGTTTCTAAAACAAAGATTGTCCTGCAGTTCTGTTTAGAGATTTTAATGATTTTCGTGGTAAGTTTTGGGCTGTCATACTTTACATCAAAGACTGTGGCGCAGAATATCGGAAATGACCTAGTGGCACAAGCATCAAAAAATACAACCAAGGAGATTAACCAATCTTTGCGAGGGGGTAACTTTGGTGCAGATGCTGATTCTTCAGTGTCAACGAAGACAATTGATCACATTGAGGTGAAGGTTGAACCTAAGTTGTTAGTTGGTACGGGGATTTTTGGAATAATAGTAATTATTGTTTCAGTATTAATTGCAGCAACACCAATCTTAAAATTGAAGCCAAAGAAACTATTGATGGAAATGGAGTAGAAAATGGAAGTGGCTTGGCGTGCTTGGTTGGCGGTGAGGCGAAAATGGACAAGAAGTTTAACATTGCTACTCATTATGTGTTTAATATTTGCGGCATTAATCTCAGGCGCAGTGGTAAGAAAATCGATTAATGAATTGAAGAAAACTTTGAACAAGAATTTTCATGCAGGATTTACGCTAAGGGCGGGGAGGGGACTGATTAAAGACAGCGAAGCTCAGAAGATTTTAAAAGTTCAGGGAGTTCAAAAAGCGAATTTTCAAGCGGATGATTTGTTGGAAGTCCCTCGCTACAAGCTAGTAGAGGGTAACGAAACGAACGTGACGCTTGATCATAAGGAGGAAAAGCAGACCTTAGTAGCTAGTTTTATAAGTGAAAGTGCGGAGATTGAAGAATTCCTGAATGGAAAGTATGAAATAGTGAAGGGGAGAGGAATCTCCGAGGGGGCGGAGAATGAGGTGCTAATCCATGAGGAATTTGCCACGTTAAATCAAATTCAGGTTGGTGATGAAGTTGAAGTAGGACTTTACAAAAAGAAGCTTAAGTTAAAAGTAGTGGGGGTGTTTTCAGGAAAAGATAGCCAACAGACTTTTAGGGCGGAGATGATTGAAAACCGATTTTTGGTGGGGATAAAGACGCTGGGGCGGCTTAAAAAGAACTTAGAATACCAGCTAGTAAAATATTTGGTCAACGATCCGAAGCGAGTGGATGAGGTGATTGGCTCAGTAAAAAAGCTGGAACTAGATTGGAAAGAACTGAATCTGGAAAATAACTTTGCAAAAAAAGAAACGCTTTATCAGACAATAGAAAATGTCGAAAAATTGTTAGTGAAGATTTTGGTTGGCGTGAGCGTAATGGGGATTTTGGTCCTAGGTTTTGTACTGCTATTTTGGTTTAGGGGAAGAATTCATGAGATTGGTACGCTACTTGCGATTGGTAAGACAAAGGCGAATATTTTCTGGCAGATGTTGATTGAGCTAATCATTATAGCAACACTTTGTTTTGGCCCGGCAATTTTTCTAGGAAATTTATCAGCTGGAGCTTTGACGGAGAAGATTATGAGTGAAGCGAACCCCGATCAGTCGGGAAATACGACGGATGTGGTTCTAGGTCGGAAACAATTGGATTTACTAGACTATCTCGGAGTATACATGTGTGGTGGGGCGGTGATTCTTTTGGCAGTGGGTGGAGCCTCGGTATCAGTGATGAGATTAAAACCTAAAGCAATTTTAACGAAGATGAAATAGGAGGAATATGTCAATTTTAAAAATGAATAAGGTGGAATTTACTTACGAGAATACGGGAGTACAGGTATTGAAGCCAACAAGTGTTGAGTTTGAGAAGGGGAAATTTTATGCAGTGGTAGGAAAGTCAGGCTCCGGAAAATCAACATTTTTGGGGTTACTCGCAGGGCTGGATACTCCAACGGCGGGTGAGATTTTGGTAGATAAAATTGATATTGCCGCAATGGGCTATTCATATCATAGAAAGCATAATATTGCTTTGGTGTTTCAAAATTATAATTTGATTGATTATTTAACGCCGTTAGAAAACTTAAAATTGGTGAATTCGAAAGCAGATGGTGAGATTTTGGAGCGGATGGGGTTAGAAAAAGGAATGGCAGGCCGAAATATTATGCATCTATCAGGAGGTCAACAACAACGTGTGGCGATTGGAAGGGCATTAGTTTCAAGTGCGCCGATTGTGCTTGCGGACGAACCAACGGGGAATTTGGATGAAGAGACGACGGAAGAGATCATTCAGATCTTAAAAGATGTGGCACATAAAGATAATAAGTGTGTAATTGTGGTGACACATAGCGATAAAGTGGCGAAAGCGGCAGATGTGGTATATCAACTAAAAGAAAAGACTTTGGTAAAGAAATAGGACAAAACGTTGTGTGATATAATCTGACTTAGAAAGGTTGAGATATGTGTGCACAGTTTGTAACATCGAACAGGGTAACTTGCCCAAGATGTGGAAGTCTAAACGTGACGCCGATGGGGAAGAGTGGGAGTTCGACGGCGGAGAGAATGATTTTTGGAAAAATGATGATGGGGCTTGTTGGAGCGATGATGGGGTATTTTGCTTCAAGTGAAAAATACGATTTTCATTGTGCAAATTGTGGGGAGGTTTTTTCAATTAAGAAACCCTAGAAAATAGCTAGCATAACGCTAGCTATTTTTAGTGTTTATGCTAAAATGAGGGTATTGATTCAGAGGTGAATCTTGTTTTAAAAAAGTTAAGGCGTGGGCGAAAGGAGAGGTGTCCCATGGTAAATAAAAATATGGAAACAAAAAAAGAGGAGACAAGAAAAAATAGCGGTAAGCCGTGCAAATATATTTTTGTGACGGGCGGCGTGTTGTCTGGTGTGGGTAAGGGAATTACGGCCGCTTCGATGGGGGCAATTTTAAAAGCTAAAGGCTATAAGGTGACGATGCAAAAGTGTGATCCATATCTTAACGTGGATGCGGGGCTTTTGAATCCAGTGGAACATGGTGAATGCTATGTAACACATGATGGAGTGGAGACGGATCTTGACCTTGGACACTATGAACGCTTCTTGGATTTTGAAACTAATCGTTATTCAATTACCTTATCGGGATCTATTTTTAAAGAGTTAATCGAAAAAGAGCGAGCAGGTGGTTTTCATGGAAAAACAGTACAACTAGTGCCACACTTTACAAATTTGGTGCAAGAGAAGATTATGAAGGCCTCACAAGACTCAGATGTACATATTGTGGAAGTTGGTGGAACGGTGGGGGATTATGAGGGGCTATCTTTTATTGAGGCGATTAGGTTGTTTGCAAATAAAGTTGGCCGTCGAAACTGCTTGTATGTAGATGTAGTCTATGTGCCTTGGATTAATACTTCGAAGGAATTAAAAACAAAGCCGGCGCAGAATGCTTTGAAAGATCTAAGAGGTTTTGGAATTATTCCAGATGTAGTGGTTTGTCGTACGGAAAAACCGGCACCAAGAGAGATTTGCGAGAAGATTGCGCGTTTTTCAGGTATTTCGGATACAGCAGTTTTGAATTTGCCAGATATTGACTCGGTATATGATGTACCATTCAATGTCTTAAAATCGGGTGTACTTGAGATTTTGAATGATTTTGTGGGGGACGATACCGAGCCTGATATGACAAAATGGTTGGAGTTTTCGAAGCGCCGAGCTGAAAAGTATGAAAAAACTGTGAAGGTGGGGCTTGTAGCTAAGTATGTGGGGAATGAAGATACTTATATTTGTGTTACTGAAGCATTGAAGGCGGCGGCAGCTTGGAGTGGGGTGAATCTTGAGATTAAGTGGATAAATGCTGAAAAGGCAGAAGATAAAGATTTTGCAGCAGTTGATGGGCTGGTAGTGCCTGGAGGTTTTGGGGTGCGTGGTGTTGAAGGAAAGATTAAGGCCGCGGAGTTTGCTTTAGCGAACGATAAACCTTATCTTGGACTCTGTTTAGGAATGCAGGTGGCATGTATTGCGGCTGCAAGGCGGGCAGGACTCGAGGGTGCGACTTCTGAAGAATTTGAGCCAGAATCTAAAACTAATGTAATTTACATTATGGATGACCAGAAGGGGAAGGAATCGACTGGAGGTACAATGAGGCTCGGGGACTACAAGGCGAAGTTAGTAAGGGGAAGCAAGACTGCGGAAATTTATGGACAAGAGGAAGTTGTGGAGCGACACCGCCATCGCTTTGAGGTGAATCAGAAATTCTTGAAGGAGATTGAAGAAGGAGGAATTAAAGTGTCCGGAACATCTCCTAATGGTAAATTGGTGGAATTCGTGGAAGCTCCTACTTGCAAATTCTTCCAGGCCACACAGGCTCATCCTGAACTAAAATCCCGACCACTAAATGTACATCCTTTATTCCAATCATTCATGGACACGTTGGCATCAAGCTAAACATAGTTGATTGCTTAATCTGGTAAATTTCTAGGGGTAAGTTTTTGTGTGTTAAAATATAGGTATGGAAAAAATCAGAGAGTTATTAGGGGCGGCGATCTTAGCGCTGTACGATGTTAAGGCTGAAATAAATTTAGTTGAGGCTCCGAAGGAAACGGGTGCGGATTTTGCATCAAATGTGGCAATGAGTTTGGTGAAAAGTTTAAAGAGGAATCCGTTTGAGGTGGCTGAGGAGATTCGTGAAAAAACCCTAGAACTCGATGAGGCTTCTGAAAAAGTAATTTCAAATATTGAAATTGCAAGACCTGGGTTTATCAATATTAAACTTAGTGACGGGTTTTATGTGGCTGAAATTGAAAAATATCAGAAAGATTTTTTGAAAAATATATCACGAGATGAATATTTGAATAAGACAGTGATATGTGAATTCTCTGATCCAAATCCTTTTAAAATTCTTCACGTGGGACATTTGTATACCTCGATGGTGGGTGATGCGATTTCCCGAATTGTAGAATTTGCTGGGGGAAATGTAGTGCGTGCTAATTTTGGTGGTGATGTGGGGCTGCATGTAGCGAAAAATATGTATGCACTACTTAAGCATCGAGATGAAATCTCGGAAGTAATGACGACGACTGAAAAAGCAGAACTCTTATCAAGAACCTATGTGGAAGGGTCGACGGCTTACGAGGAAGATGAAGAGGCGAAGAAAAAAATTATTGAAATTAATAAGTTGATTTATAAAATCGCGGAAGCGGGGGAATCGGTGATTGCTGAGCTCGAGGAGTCGCTCGAGAATGGGGGGAATACTGAGATTGAAGAAGAGTTGGAGTTAGCTAAGATTTACTTCTGGGGAAGAAAAGCTAGCTACCAGTATTTTGAAGATTTTTATGCTAGGATCGGTGTAAAATTTGACCGTTATTATCCGGAATCTACTGTTGCTGGTAAGGGCCTCGAAATGGTAACTAAGGGATTGAAGGCTGGCGTTTATGAAGAATCTGACGGTGCGGTTGTCTTTAAGGGCGAAAAGTATGGCTTACACACCAGGGTTTTTATTAATAAGAATGGTTTACCAACCTATGAAGCTAAAGATATTGGTTTGATCTTTACAAAATGGGACGACTATCATTTTGATAAGTCAATTATCATTACCGGAAATGACATTATTGATTATATGAAGGTAGTGTTAAAGTCTGTCGAACAGTATGCTCCAGAACTGCCAGAGAGGACGCTACACTTAACTCATGGTCAGGTTAAATTACCTGGTAGGGAGAAGATGTCTTCGAGAAAAGGTAACTTCTTGAAGGCGGTTGATGTAATCGAACTGATTCGAGAGGAACTCACAAAAGTACAAGAGGAGGTGAGTCGTAGTAAGGGGGAAGAGAATAGAGCTTCTGTGGATGAGAAAATTTTGCTGGGAGCAATACGCTATGCTTTCTTAAAATATAAGGTTGGTGGGGATATTATTTTCGACGTAAAAGAGTCGGTGTCGATGACTGGTAATTCGGGTCCATACTTACAATATTCGGCAGTACGTGCACAGAAGGTATTGGGAAAGATATTGGAATCTCAAGTTGAGCAAGTGAACAAAAAAGTTGAACAAAAAGAATGGGTTCTCGAGAGTGTTGAAAAGAATTTGATCAAAAAAATTATGCAATACAGGGCAGTAATGGGGGAGGCAGTAAGTGAACTAGCTCCAAGTAAATTATGTACGTACTTGTATGAAGTTGCGCAGGAATTTAGTCGTTTTTATGAAAATGTACAGGTGGTGGGGAGCGAGTATGAGGTGGAGCGCGGCGCGATTGTGCTGGCTTATTTAAAAGTATTAACGCATGGTTTAAATATATTAGGAATTGAAGTTCCGGAAAAGATGTAGAAATGAAGAAGGCAAAGCTATTGTGGATGGATCTCGAAATGACAGGTTTAGATCCAGAGAAAGATCGAATACTTGAAGTGGCAGTGATTGCAACCGACTGGCAGTTTAATGCAATTAACCAGATGACCGCCGTGGTGAAGGTGCCGGAGCAATTAATGAAAGAGCGAATGGTGGGGGAGTTCTGGGAAAGAAATAAAGAAAGCTATGAGGCGCTGGTAAGTCAGAATGAGGAAGGACGGGATTCTTCTGAGGTCGAAAAAGAGCTACTTGAATTTATTGATGCAAATTTTGGTAAGGAAGTCTATTTGGCGGGGAATTCGATCCATCAAGATAAAAGATTTATTGTGAAGGAGTGGCCAGAGCTTGATCGAAGACTGCATTATCGAATGTTTGACGTGTCGGCGTGGAAGATTTATTTTGAGAACGTATTGAATAAAAAATTTACAAAGAGGGAGGCGCATCGCGCATTGGATGACATCGAGGGGTCAATTGAAGAGATTAAATATTATCTAAGTTTTATAAAGAAGGGATAAATGGAATTTTTAATTGAAGAAGTGGGGGGAATTGGGGAATATAAAATGAAGGATTTGTTTGCCAAGAATGGCGAAAAGGAGGGGGAGATTTTTCTCGCTCCAAATGAAAAGGCTTTTATAGTAGATCGTAAAAAGACGGTGGAGGTAAGAACCGATAGGAATTTATCGAAGCTTTTGAGGGAACAGTATGAGTCGGTGATGGTTTCACGTTATTTTGGAAATGGTGGGATTGAAATCGTGATGAGTGGACAGATACCACTTGATGAAATATATGATATGGTAAGATTAAGCTATAATTTAACTAAAGAGATTGAATAAATAATTTAATTAAGTTTTAACTTATCAGTGAATTAAAAATAGCCCCGAAGGGCTATTTTATTGATTAGAGTTCTGATGTTAAAGCCAGAAATAACCTGGTATGCCTGGCTGGTCGACACGAGCGTAAGTCTTGTCGCTTGGATTAGTGTTGCTGTAGGCGGTGCCGTTTTGACCAACAAGCTGGAAGGCGTAGGAGAACATGTTGTTGGAACTTACGACGGAGTTTGTGACGAAGTTATTGGAAACGCGGATGGTTTGGAGGATAGCATCGTGCTCAAACATACCTTCCATGTTTTGAACGTTGGCGGTATTGAAACTCGAAAGGTCTAGAGAAACAAGATTTTTGACGTCTTCAAACATGTATGCCATATCTGTGACGTTAGACGTATTGAAGCTTGGTAGGCTGAAGTTGGTAAGACCGTACATGTGACGGAACATGCTTTCCATGGAAGTGACACGACTGGTATCAAAATTTGAGAGATCTAGGCTAGAAATATTTTGTTTATGGCGGAACATATGACTCATATCTGTTACCTTGGAGGTGTCGAAGGTGGAAAGATTGAGCGAGGAGATATTTGATGGTCCGTCAAACATACCATACATAGTGGTGACGTTGCTGGTGTTAAATTCTGAAAGATCGATACCAGTGATGTAGTCGAGGTTTGTACTGTCTTGGAAGAACATACCATGCATACTGGTGACTCGACTGGTATCGATGCCACGCAGGTCAAGGTAGATTTGGTGGCCACGGTTTTGATGGAGGTGGGAGAAGTAGAACATGTGGGTGGAGTCTGGATTGGCGTAAACGTGTTCAGCTAGGGTCCACCAGAGCATGGCGTTTTGTGCTGGGTCGTACCAAAGATAAATTGGTAACTCGGAGTCGGCGGAGGCAACATTGGCTGTGGCAAAGACCGCGGCTGGGGGAGTAGGAGATTTCTGGAAGAGGCGAAGGTTATTGGTATTGGCCAGAATATTAGTGTTGATCAGAGTACTAAAGGCGTTACCATCGAGAAAAGTGGCAGTATTTGGGACATAGTTGGTAACAACGGAAACTTCAAGAATATCGCTATAGGTATCGGTGGGGAGAGTGGCGGCAGATTTGACGCCTAGGAAGATACTAGTAGATTCGCCGGTGGTTGGGGTGGGAGCGTTAGTGGTTTTAACTGCGACAGGGGCGGACTTTTTGGCGATGGGTTTGAAGGTGGTGTTGTCTAGTGAGTATCCCCAAGTGCCAGCAGTGAAGTTGGTAGCTGCGGTGTCGGCTGTGATAGAAGCAATGTTGGTTGTATTTAGAGGATTGGCGCTTTTTAGGTCAGTGTCTTCATCTTGGTCAGAAAGTGAAATGGTGTAACCAGTACGGCAATCGGTTGTGACTTTAACACCAAAGGCCTGACTTTTAAAAGCAGAGTTATTAAGGTCGGTAGCATTAAAATGGATGTTGGTAGCGGTATCTACGGTGATAGAGAGGCTAGGGTTAGTAGCGGAAACGGGGGGGGGTAGCAGAGACTTTATTATTTGGGAAAAGAGCAAAAAATGATAATAAGACGGTTGTTATAAGAATTGGAAGGATGCTGAAAATTGTAAAATAAATTGAATTCAGAGGATTTTGTAGCACCTTTGATTTACTATTTTTTGACATATATTAATCCTTTTTTGTATTTTTGATATAACCTAATTATTTCGATAGACAGAGTGTTAGATATACTAATTTTAGCATAAAGACTATTTAAAACAAGAAAAATAGCCAATTAGTGGCTATTTTTTAGAGCTAAGTTTTAGTTATTTTTTGCGTTGATCGCGAATTTCTTCGAGAACGGCAAGAATTTTGTCATCAGTGGTTGGCTCAGCTTCAGCCTCGGTTTCTTTCTTTGCTGAGAACTTATTAATTAATTTGATGAAGATAAAGACACAGAAGGCAACAATGAGGAAGTCAACGATGTTTTGGATGAAGTTACCGTAGCGAATGTGGGCTGCGCCAGCTCCACCAAAGAAATTAGGGATAGTGATTTCTAGGCTAGTAAAATCAATACCGCCAAGGACGACGCCGACGGCAGGCATAATAAGGTCGTTAACTAAGGAGCTGATGATTTTATTGAAGGCGCCACCAACGATAACACCTACGGCTAGATCAAGAACGCTACCGCGGTTAATAAAATCACGAAATTCTTTAAGGATGGGATTAACTTTTGTAATATTTTTCTTTAGTTTCTTTAAATCGGTTCTTAAATCTGGGTTTTTCATAGTGTTAATTATAAACGAAAACCGAAATATTACTACAGCGGATTAGACGGCTTTAGTATTGAAGGTGGCGTAATTGTTTTTGAGATTGGTGAGATTTTTAATTTCTGTATCTGTTGCGGTTTTGGCATTAGGTTTTGTTGTGCGTTCGTGAGCTTCAGTTTGATAGTTGATGAGATAGGTGAGTTGAAGTGTGAATTCACGAACAAGGACACGGTCAAGATGGGCGGAAAGGTGGGCGGTTTCAAGAGTGGAGTTTAAGGTTTTATTTTTAGATTTCTCATCTTGGGCAATAATATCTTCTTCAAGATCGGAAACATCTTCGATACCAAACTCTTCATTGAGAGATTTGGACTCGGTAAGCATAAGTTCGCTAAGAACTGTTTTGAGAGAGGCGGTATAAGCGCGAAGATCGGAAGACTTTAAGAGATCGCCGTATTTTGAAATTGTTTCGTCGTTGAGATATTTTGCCATAAAATAGCTTCGAATAAGAAGATCGCGGTCACGAGTATCGATGGTTTTCTTAGTATTAAAAAGTAACGATGCCCCGATGAGGAAGAAGATAGAAATAACGGCGATAAGAATATTTCTGGGTGTAAGGTATGAAAGAATATCAAACCCTGAACCAGAAGGTTTATGATGGTGTTTATTGTCGCTCGCAATTTGTTGCAAGTATGCCATTTTATCCATATGATTATTATAGCATAACAGATTTGAGATGGTATAATTTAAAAAAGACGTGGAGGAAGACCTGATGAGAAAGTCGATAGATTGGAGAATGAAGTCTTAATGCAGGAAGCTAAGGAGGAAATTCGTGCAAGGTTGCCAATTGAGGATGTAGTTTCGCAGTATATCGAGCTTAAGAGAGCTGGGAGAACACTGAAGGGGCGATCGCCTTGGGGTGTGGATAAGACGCCTTCTTTTATGGTGTCGCCAGAGAAGGGGATTTGGCATGATTTTTCGGCGAACAAGGGTGGAGATATTTTTAGTTTCATTATGGAGGTAGAGGGGATTACTTTTCGAGAGGCTTTGGAAAAACTGGCTGCGCAAGCGGGAGTGGAGCTAAAAAGATACGATAAAAGCGATGAGGTGAATGCGCGTCTTAAGATGCGAGCTAAGGAAGTGATAGAGCTGGCGTGTAAGTATTTTCAGGTTTGTCTAGCGAAGAATAAGTCGGTTTGTGAGTATGTATTTTATAGTCGAAAGTTAAATAGAAATACGATTGTGGATTTTCGAATTGGTTATGCGCCAAATTCAAAGAATAGCTTGATGGAGTTTTTGAAGAAAAAGGGATACTCCTTACAAGAGGCGAGAGAGGCGGGGCTAGTGAATCGATTCGATGGTGACCTTTTTAAGGGCAGGATGATGATTCCGTTTTTGGATGCTAATACTGGAGAAGTGATTGGTTTTACGGGTCGAATTATCGAGAAGGGAGAACCAAAGTATTTAAATACGCCGGAGACGAGACTTTTTAATAAGGGACGATTTATTTTTGGACTTTCACAGGCGAAAGAGGCAATCAGAAAAAATAATTTTGTGGTGATTGTGGAAGGAAATATGGATGTGATTTCGTCACATCAGGCGGGAGTGAAGGAGGCGGTGGCAACTTCAGGAACAGCAATGACGGAAAATCATCTGAAGATTTTGTCGAGATTAACAACCGATATACGTTTAGCATATGATGGAGATGAAGCTGGAGTGAAGGCGGCAGAGCGAGCTATTATGCTGGCGGGAAAGATTGGAATTTCATTGTCGGTAATTTCGGGCTATGGAAAGGCAAAAGATCCAGACGAGTTAATTAAGATTGATCCAAAATTGTGGCAAGAATGCGTGGAGGAAAGAATGCCGGCGGTGGATTGGATCTTAAAGAAATATGAGAGTAAGTTGAATCTAATGACGGGGCCGGGGAAAAAAGAATATTCTGATATGGCAATGAAGATTATTTCTTATATAGAAGATCCGGTGGAACGAAAGCATTATGAACAGATGGTGGCAAGAAAGCTGGATGTGACGGTTGAGGACTTACAGGCGAAAAAGATTACGGCGGAAACGGTGCGACTAAAGCCAGTGGCGACGAAAGAACAGGAAACGATGGGCTCTGGACTCGGTGAGTCAATGGCAGTGATGAAGAGTCTTGAAGATAGCTTGCAAGCAATTTTGGTTTATGGGGGAGCGGTGGGACAGGAGATAGGGCTTGAAATCCCGGAAGACGAGATGAGGTTGGAGGAGCTCTCTTTGATTTTTGAAGAAAAATATGCCAGAATGAAGGGTGAGGCATTAGCACGTGAAGTGGCAAGTTTAAATAGTCGATACAAGGAAGAGCTGAAGAAACGCAAGACTCGAGAATTGACGGAGAAATTGGTAGAATTCGAGAACGACGAAGAAAAAACGGTGGAGATTCTGAAGCAGATTGAGCAGCTGAGGCGTGAATAGGGGAAGTTTACGGAATGTATTTTTCCAGCTTATAAGCTAGACATTTTAAAGAATAAGCGTTATATTTATTTAAAAGTCATATTTTAATTGAAAGGGTGTTTGCATGAAAGACGAGGGTAATACTTTTACCACATCTCAAAAGGAGGTTCTTGCAAAGTTTGTGGATCAGATGATCGACGAGAAAAGAGTACCAAAAACTGATCGGCTGAGAGCAGAACTGGAAGAGAGGCTAAGTGATGCTGTGATGACGGAGATTTTGATGAATCTACCAGATTATCTTTTAGATAAAATCAATGCTGCTTATGATGAAAACCGAGCCAGCGAAGAGTTGATCGCGGAAATTGTAAGAGAGGCTGGAATTGATACAACCCAGATTGCACGAAAGGCAATGTTGAATTTTCGTGAAGAATTTTTAGCTTAATTAAAATATGACGAATCTTGAGGTATAGGAGAATAAAAAATGAAAAATATGAATAGTCTTGGGGGTGGAAACAGTATTGATAATCTTCCTGTAGATAATAATGAGAATAAAAATCTTGAGCAAAATAAAGAGCAGGATAAAAAAGGTTTCGAATTTTCTAAAGAAGATATTGGAAATGGTAAAAAGCGACAGGCGATTGTTAACTTTTTGAATGCAGAGCTCTCGGCACAAATGAAGCAGGAGGTCGGCCTGGGTTTTGCCGATGAAGGTTGGGCAAAAAAGCAGATTTTTGAAGTACAGGATCGTTTGAAAAATGCAAGTAATAACTATAATACAGATCACAATGATGACGCGTTCCTGTATGTAGTAAATGATATTATGGATAAGATTAACCAGGGCGCAGAGGTGGTTAATGGTGATGAGACAAAGACTAAAAAATTAGAAAATACAGCACGTATTAAGGAATCAATTATCGCTAGAAACAAAAAAGGTGAAATTAGTGATTCATTGATGAATCATAAATTAAATTCACTTGAAAAGGTGAATGAAAATATTAATAAAGATTTTGACATGCGCCGCTTTGGTTTCTTGGCCGAAAAACGAATGAAAGAGGAAGACGAGAAATATGCGGAAAGTGTCAAGCAATTTGATAAAAAAGATGATGAATTCCGTAAAAAACGTAGCGAATACGAGGCAATGAATGGCGGCAAACTGACGGCTGAGCAGAGAGAAGAGCTGAAAAAACTACGCGGTGAGGCGGATTCGTTGTGGGATGAGAGATCTAGTCTTGAGGATATGGTGGTTGAGCCTGACGAAGTTAGAAAAGCAAAACTAGTGAGCGAAATTGCAAAAGAAGAGGCGCAAAAGGCTGAGGAAAGAAGACAGAAGCTTGAAGAGGTCCTCGGGGTGGATAAGCAAAATCCTGACATGGTTGGTGCGAATACTGCAGGATCTACTGATGTGGTAGACGATAATGTTGTCAGCTTAAATAAGGATAAGAATGTAGATAATAATGAGGGGGTAACTGCAGCCCAGTGGAGGCAATTCTCGATAAGTGGAGTTGCTGGTCGTCATAATACTCCAAGAATCAAAAATGGGGATAATATCGAGAACGCTGGAGAAGCGGAGAAAAAGGCTGCCTTGAATAAAAGATTTGAGGCAATGTTGCCAGAGCAAGGTACGAAGGCAAGAGATGCGTATGAGGATGGGAACAGGATTGTTAAGGTAATACTAGATTTTGACCTGCACAAGATGCATAAAGTGAATGTTAAGGAGATGGCTCGTCAAGAATTCCTCGACAATGCAACTATTGATCAGAGGAATACCAATGATTATCTTGAAGCGAGAGCGGCAGGGCTTGGAGTCAAGATGATTCTTGATGGCTATAATGTCAAAGATTTTAGCCGTCTTAAAAAGGAATATGGTGAGGAAGCTGCTCTTGCTGATCTATATTGCAAGACAATAACCATGAAGGGTAAATTACTTGCCCAGTATGATCCGGTGGAAGCCGTAAAGCTAAGGGGTGGGTCTAAAGAGGAAATAGAGGCTGCTAAGTCACAAAAAGGAGTGATTTCTAAGGAAGAGTATGAGATGGCTTTGAATACTCTGAATGGTTTTGCTAGAGGGTTAATGGATCAACTAAAAGAAGATCATAATCTCGCTGAATATTCTGATGCTATTGATCTATTAAATAACGCAAGAAGTAGTGAAGAATATAAGAACCTAGTTAATGGCGAAAAGGTTCGTGGCTATAAAGAAAATGAAGCAAATAGACTGATTGATGAGCGAAAAAGTTTATCAAAAGACTATATTAGGGGTTTTATAGATAAAGGAATATTTGGTAAAGTTAAGGACTTCTTGAGTGGTATAAATGTTTACCGTGATTCTTCAGAAGCTAAAGCTCTTCCTGAAGAAATTCTTAAAATGCAGAATGAGAATAGTAGGGAGTCGGTGCGATTAATTGGTGAACTGCATATAGGTCCAATTATGAAGAACTTCTCAAAGGATCTTGGGGGCAGTGATGAGAATAAACTGTTCGGGGCGGCATATGCTTATAACGAGCTAGAGAAGAAGCGCAAAGAGCTAATAGAACTATCTACTAGCCGTGAAGCTAGAAACTTATCAGAGCAGGAAAGAAACGACTTAGACGTCAAAGCAAAAATGCTATATGACATGATGGATAGCGTAAGGGAGTGTTATAGTGAAAAAGCTGGTGTTTCAAAATTAGAACTGCATAACAAGCTACTCAATGAGATGAAATATAATAAGCTAAGTAAAATTAGGGGTGTGATCCGTAATTTACCGTTTATGCGTAAGGGTTAAAATAAATCCCCCGCCTGGAAGATTGGCGGGGGATTTTACTAAGCTAGCTAATGAAGATTTGTTGAGATTTTGTCAACTGGAATTTGTATAATTTAATTTTTTATGTTATAAATTGATGTAATGAAAAAAGCGATCGTGGAAGAAAATAATAAACAGAATAATGAAGACGAGGAGCTTTTTGCTGTTCGCGATATGGATATGGGCCCACAGGAGCCTGGCCTAGATGACCTCTCGGAAGATGATGAGTTTTCTGATGAGGATCTTGAGATTACAGCAGAGAACGTAGATCAGTTTGCAGATGACTCTGTGAGATTATACTTGAGAGAGATCGGTAAGATTCCGCTGCTTTCTAATGAGGAAGAAACTGACTTAGCTTATCGTATCGTTAAGGGGGAAAAGAAGGCGAAGGATAAAATGGTAGAAGCCAATATGCGCCTTGTGGTTTCGATTGCTAAGCGTTATTCTGGCCGTGGCCTTGATTTTCTTGATTTGATTCAAGAAGGTAATACGGGTTTGCTGCGCGCGGTGGAGAAATTTGATCCTGATAAAGGATTCAAGTTCTCAACTTATGCAACTTGGTGGATTCGTCAGGCAATTACGCGTGCAATTGCAGATCAGGCAAGAACGATTCGTATTCCAGTGCATATGGTGGAAACCATCAATAAAGTTTTGCGTGCAACAAGAAAACTAACGAATGAACTAAACCGGGAGCCGACAACGGAAGAAGTGGCTAAAGAAATGGGGATGGAACCGGATAAAGTCGATTATGTAATGAAGATTAAGCAGGATATTGCTTCACTTGATGCAGCGGTTGGTCATGATGGAGAGGATGAGGATTCGGTACTCGGGGACTTTATTGAGGACGAGGGTCGTGTTTCGCCGGAAGATGCAGCAGCAGCGCAGATGCTAAAAGAGCAAATCGCAGAAATTTTAGGTTCATTGTCTGAGCGTGAGCAAAAAGTGATTAAGCTACGTTTTGGAATCGGCGGGGGTCGTCCACATACTTTGGAAGAAGTGGGTGCTGAATTTGCGGTAACAAGGGAACGTATTCGTCAGATTGAGGCGAAGGCTTTGTCAAAACTGAGAAAGCATAAAGATACCAAGAAATTACACGAATACCTACATTAATTAGATTAACTAAGAGAAGAGAGATGATGAAGAAGCTAAAGATGGTATCCAAGATTATGATGATGGGGGTGTTGGTTTTTGGGCTAACCTATACAGTTTTAGCTTTTTCACAACCAGTTTTTGCAGATTGTGGTGGCGTCCAGACTTCTATTATAAATTGTAATGAGACTGATCCAAAGTCGGGGATTTTTACTATTTTAGGCATGGTGCTCAATATATTAACTTTCGGAGTCGGAATTGCGGCGACGGCTGGTTTTATTTTCTGTGGATACCAGTATATGACTTCAAAAAATGAACCGGCGGTAATTGTAAAAATCAAGACACGAATTCTCAATATGGTGATTGGCCTTTTGATTTATGCAATGTTTTGGGCGGTAATTGCTTTACTTCTACCTGGTGGCCTTAATTAAAGAAATTAAGGGCGGCGGAGGTAATAATGAAACAAAAAAGAAAAGAAACAGAATTAAACTATGTTTTAAAGAGAATCGCGGAGGAGTCTAATAATGGACGAATTCGAGTGGTTTTAGTGGTGAACTCGCGGTCAAGTCAGGCAAAAAAGGTGGAGACGGAAGCAATAAGGCCAATTAAGAAGGTAATTTTAGGTAAAACTGGTCTTTTGAATGTGACTTTTTTTCAGTATGAGGTGGCGCCAACAGATGTGGATGATAATGCAGAAAAGCTAGCGGCATGTTTGATGGATGGAGACATTTTGGTGACTTTGGGTGGAGATGGAACGGCAACAATTGGGGTAAATGCCGCTTTTTTGTCTGGCAAAAAAGTGCGATATTATACTCTACCATTTGGTAATTTTAATGATATTGCGCGAACGGTGAGAAGGGCAAGAGGGGGCGAGGTTTATGGACTTGAGTCGAAGGTGGATGGCGAACATTTTCGTTTTGCGCTTTGTTACTTTACGATGGGAATGTTGGCAGAATCGACAGAGGTTTTTGATGAGGGTAAAATTCGAGAGAAGTTAAGGAAGAAGCGTGGCAGATTATACTTTTCTTTAATAGTGTTATTTAAGTGGTTTATGAAAAATCATAAAAAAAGATTTATACCAAGATTTCGATATGAGCTAGATGGAAATAGGGGCGGAGTTGAGATGGCAGGGATTTCAGATGTGGTGATTTTAAATGGTGAAAGTATGGCGAAGTTAGTGCGGGGTGGTGATTATTACTTGAATGATAGGTTTTTAGTGAGGATGGCGTCACTTCAGAATATTTTTACAATGTGTTGGTTTATGATGCGAGGTTTTTTTATGGGGGTAAAAGGGGAGAAGGCTTTGAAATTTAAAATAACTTTTGAAGAGGAAGCCGTGGGGGGGGAGGTGGAAATCCAGGCGGAGGGTGAATATAAAAAGCTAAAGAACGTAAAGAATATTGAATTTAAAAAAACGAAAGAAGCTTTACAGATTTTATAGTGCTTGTGTTATAATTACACTAGTATGAGTCTATTGCATGGAGTGGGCGATTTCTTCGCATTGGATATTGGGACAAATTCAATCAGAATGATTCAGCTTTCTGGTAATATCGAAAAAGGGTGGGTACTTGAGAAATTTGCCTATGTACCAATTGATCCGAAATTAACGAAGGATGATTCAGATGCAGGAAGAAGAAGGCTGGGTGAGATTATTTTGGGTGCTAGACAACAAGCGGGAATTAAGACTAAGAATATTGCAGTGGGGATGCCGGCAAGAAAAACTTATACCGCGATTATTGAGGTGCCGAATGCGCCAGAAAAAGAGCTGGTCAAAACAGTAAAATATGAGGCCGACCAATACGTACCGATGTCGGTGGATGATGCAAAGATTGATTTTGCGGTACTTGGGGTTAGTCCAATTGATGCTAAAAAAGCGGAGATTTTATTGTCTTCTGTGGATAATGCTTATGCTGAATCATTGCTTGAGAGAATTGAGGGATTGGGCCTAAATGTGATTGCACAGGAGCCAGAACCGATTTCAATGGTGAGGGCGTTAGCTCCGGTTGGAGTGCAGGATGCGAGAATGATTATTGACCTTGGCGAGACTTCGACGGATCTTGTGGTGATGTACCAAGATTCGCCAAGATTGGTACGTTCAATTCCAGGGGGGCTTGCGAGCTTCGTGAAGGTGGTGGAAGATTCATTGAAGGTACGTGAGGATCAAGCCAGGCAATTTATTTTGAAGTTTGGTCTTGCACAAGACAAGCTTGAGGGGAAAGTTTATAATGCACTTAGTTCGACATTAGAGAACTTTGCTTTAGAGTTAACAAAATCGGTGAGATTTTTCCAGAACCGTTATACCGGAGCGCAGGTTGGTGGGATTGTTCTTTCAGGCTTTTCGGGAATTATTCCATTCATTGCAGAGTATATTGAGATGAAGACCGGAGTGGCGACTATTCAGGGAAACCCTTGGCAATATGTAAAAGTGACACCTCAGCAACAACAGATGCTGTTGCCAGTGGCTTCAGAATTTGCTGTAGCGATTGGTCTTGCGGAAAGGAGTAATGATTAATGAAAAAGTATACATTTAAAAATATGACTTTTTCAGATATTCCTAAGTTCTTTAAGGACTTAATTTCTGGTAAGACTAATGAGTCGACAATGATGACTGGACAGACTGGTAAGTATGAAGTGAACTTGGTACCTGACGTGAAGCTGCAAATGATTAGGTTGCAGAAGGTTCGCAATCTAGTATTCTTTATCTGTATTGTGGTGTCAATTGCCTCGATTTCCACTATAGCAGTGCTTGGTGGTATTAAGGGTACTCAAGATTTATTAATATCTGGTCAAGAAAGCCATATTAAAAATCTGAGCGATAAGATTACGACCTATAAAGAGTTGCCTGATTTTCTGACAATTCAAGATCAGCTAAAGAAATTATCCGAAATTAATAAAAATCGTCCAGTATTGTCGCGAGTATTTCCTATTTTGAGAAATTTGTTCCCAACCGGGGCAGATACGATTACGATGTCTGAACTTAACGTGAATTTAGATACAGCAACACTAAACTTCGATGCGCAGGCGAATGCGGGCGAGGAGCCAAAGATTGATTATCGTGTTCTAGAGTCATTTAAGAAATCGGTGAATATGATGAAATATGATTTTGGTCGTTTTGTAACAGCAACGGGAGACCAGATTCCTACTCGATGTATTAAAGAAACTGATGAAAAGGGAAATTTGTTATCTGAAAATGGTAATGTGTATGTTATTTGGACACGAGGAAAGGTTGATTGTGATCCGGGACGTAATGACCACGCTGTAAGTAGCGATAATAATAAGACTATAGGTGATAAAAAAGCAGATTCTTCTGTTGAAAATACCAATTTGAATAATGGCTCGCTTGGTCAGGTGGAAACTCCGGAAAAGAAAGACGGAAAGAAGACGGTCACTAAAATTGAAACTGTAATTCCAGATGAGAAGATCTGGCGTACGCCACAATTTGAAACTTGGAGTAAGGGGACTGAGGTAAAGACATCAGAAGATGGGATTGCGGACGACCTGGCTTCATCGAGGGATAGCAGTACTCAGACTGAAAATGGCACAGAGGTCGAAACCGTTACGATTAAGAACGTAAAAAATTCAATCTATAAACCATCAATGGATCTTAAAGGTAAGATTAATGGTGTGCCTCACTTTGAGAGTGAATGTATTAAATATACGGGTAATCAGGTATCTGAGGGGGATAAGGATGTGACGAAGTGGAGTGCAGAGAATAACTGTAAGATGGTGCCAGAAGGGATTCAGATTACGGATTCTTCAAATGGTCGCGATGCGAATAATAACTTAGTCTTAAGGTTTTCAGCAGTACTTGCAATTGATCCGGTGCTTTTTGCCTATAATAATAAGCATGTGATGACAATTGGACCAACTGGACAGAATGTAACAGATTCATATCAGCAAATTAAGGGAATGTTTGCAGCTCCTGCGATTGATTGTAGAGCTGACGATGCGGAGTGTAGTTCACAGTCTACAAAACAAACAGATAATAAAAATAGCGGAAGCGAGAGTAGGTAGAAATGGCAGAAAGAAGTTTTGGAAAACGATTTCGAATCAATAAGCTGCAACAGCAGATGATGATGGCGGTTCTTGGCGCATCATTACTACTTGGAGTAAGTATTGTGGTGTCAATCCACTTGATTAAATATATGAATTTTAATGCTAAGGTAATTAAGAAACGTGACGAAGCGATCGCTAATTATGATCTTGCCATAAAGAATGTTGGAATTTGTAAAGACAATAACAAGGATGGGAAATTTTCTGATAAGGAACTAAAAGATTGTAATCCGCAATCGCTTGATGTTTCGAGTCTGCCGGGTACTTTACGCTATAACGTAATGGTGGGGATGGCTGCCAATACAAACTTGGAGTCTGTGGCACGAGATAGTCAGAAAAATTGTTTTGATGAAAGTGGTAAGCGAATTGATTTTACGGCGGCTTACTCAAAAGCGACAAGTGACGATGAAAGGTCATATGATTTAAAGATGATTAAAATGTGCTCAGCACTACGGGTGGTACCGGATGCTTTGCCTGCGCAGAAGAATGACGAGGCGTTGCTTGCTTCGTTAAATCAGATCTTCTTATTGTCTGGATTCGAGCCAGAACAACTATCGCCAGGTACGAATTATAAACAAAGTCGAGTGACTGGCGTTTCAACAATTCCTGTATCTTTGACAGTTAAACGAAATGAGGCTGAGACGATGTCGATTATTTCAAATATCGAGAAATCAATTCGTGCATTTAGTTTATCTTCGGCACAAATTAAATGGGGGAGTAATCTCGGTAACGGCAATACGAAGTTGGAATTATTGGCGCAAGGTGCAGCGTTTTATAGTGCTGAAACAACAGTTCAGGAAAAGACAGAAATAGTGAGAGCTAAAGACGATACGGCAAATATTAAAAAGAAATAAATAGGAAGAAAGATGAAGCAATCAGATATTTTTACAATCATCATTATCGCCTCAATTGGTATGGTGGGAGCGTTTTTTGCTTCAAATGCAATTTTAGGAAACCCTGATGAGCTAATGTTGAAACACAAAAATATTTCACCGATTTCGACTGAAGTGGTCGAGCCAGATCCAGAAACTTTTAACCAAGATGCGATTAATCCAACAGTAGAAGTTTATGTGGGTCAATGTGAGGATGTGGATCAGAACGGGATTTTGGATCGCGCAGAACTCGTAGCGTGTGGCAAGGCGACTCCTCAACTAAGCGAGGAAGAAAAGAAGGCCGAGGAAGAGAAGAAGAAAGCTGAAGAAGAAAAAAAGAAAACTGAGGGACAGGCTGGAGAAAAGAACAGTTCAGAAAATAATAACGCAACACAGAATGGTCAGGCAGGACAGAATAATTCTGCTAATAATGGAAGTGAGTCTTCAAATAGCCAAAATGGGGGAAGAGCAACAGAGTAACCATGACACTACTAACTCAAGAAGCACAGGAGAAAGTGGTATCCCTTTTAATCTCGGAAGGGTTGGTTTCTAGTGCAAAAGTGCAGGAAGTGGTGGAGGAAATTAAGAAAACAAAACAACCACTGCTGGCGACCTTGATTGCAAAAAAAGTAACAGATGCAGAGACTGTAACACATGCGACGGCCGTGGTGATTAATGTGCCATATGTAAGTCTCAGGAATGTAATGTTCGATCCGGAGATTTTGTCGCTTTTGCCGTATGATGTGGTGTCTAGGTCAATGGTGGTGCCACTTGGAGAAAAAAACGGACAACTATATGTAGCAATGCTTGATGTATCCAATGTGCAGCAGACGGACTATTTGTCACAGTTGGTACAGAAGCCGGTGAGGATTATGATGGCCTCAGAAAAGGGGCTGAAATCTGCTATCTCGCAATATCGGGGTGATTTTACGGCGGTAGAGAAGGCGGTTAAAACTTCGGAAGCAGATGAGACTTCGCATGGGGCAAATGTAAAAATCATTACTCAGGATTCGCCGATTTCGAAGGCTTTATCAACCATTTTGACTTTTGCGACTAAGTCAAAAGCCTCAGATATTCATATTGAGCCACTGGAGAAGGCTTTAATCGTAAGGTGTCGAATTGATGGTGTATTACGTAAGGTGATGGAGCTGCCAAAAACTATTGAGCCAGCTCTGGTCTCAAGGGTGAAGATTTTGTCGAATCTAAAGATTGATGAACACCGTATTCCTCAAGATGGTCAGTTTACTGTGCTGGTGGACGGAAAAGAGGTGGATCTACGTATTGCGATTTCGCCGGTGATTTGGGGGGAGCAGGTGGTGATACGTATTTTGGATAAAAGTGGAACGACTTTAGATATTGAACAGATGGGAATGACTGGCCACGCTTTAAAGATGGTGGAGCGGGGAATTGCAAAACCAAATGGGATGATTTTGACTTCAGGACCAACGGGGTCTGGTAAGTCTACTACTTTATATGCCTTGATTCGCAGAATTAAATCTGATGGAATTAATATTGTAACACTAGAAGATCCAGTGGAATACAAGATGGATGGGGTGAATCAAATTCAGGTGAATGTGGATGCAGGACTGACTTTTGCAGCGGGACTACGTAGTATTTTGCGTCAAGATCCAGATGTGGTGATGGTGGGTGAGATTCGTGATGCGGAGACGGCGAACTTAGCGGTGCAGGCTGCTTTGACTGGGCACTTGGTTTTTTCAACACTGCACACTAACTCGGCTGCGGGTATTTTGCCAAGGTTACTTGATATGGGGATTGAGCCGTTCTTACTTGCTTCGACTTTAAATACTGTGATTGGTCAGAGGTTGGTGAGAAGAGTGGCTCCTAAAAGAGAGGCTGTGCATTCAAATGAAATGGAGACAAAGCAGATAAATGATTTGGTGGGGAGTATTTTGCCACAAAATCAGCAACAGGTGGCGATTGTGTCGGACGACTTAGGATATACGGGTTTGCCGGTGGTTAATCCTAATGGATATACCTTAGTGCGTGGAATTGATGATCGAGAGACGCCTGGTGGATATAAGGGGAGGGCTGGTCTTTATGAGACGATTGAAGTGGATGATGATATTCAGAAAATGATTATTTCACATGCAACTTCGAGTGAAATTATGAAGTTGGCGAGGGCGAAGGGAACTTTGACGATGCGTCAAGATGGGATGATGAAGGCTTTGACGGGAGTAACGACGGTGAGTGAGGTGAATAGGGTGGCGTCAGACCTTGCTTAGACTAAACTTCTAAATTGCAATTAGTGAATTATCATAAACAATGAAGCTTATGCTAAAATAAGAGAAAAGAGGAGAAAAATGCAGCAAAATACACAGCCACAAGCAAACATGACGGGCCCAGCTCCAGCGATGGGTGTGGCTGGGGTGTCGCAGACGAATCCTATGCAGGCTCCAGTACAACAAGCACAGGTACAGGCGCAGCCGACGGCGATAACGGGAACGGCGGTAAAAACGACGGCGGCTAATCAGGCGGCAGCTGCTTCTACGCCAACTAGCTTACCGACTTCGATTAAGATTGAAACGTTACTCGAAGAGTGTATTAGGCGTGGAGCATCAGATTTACATATTCAGGTCGGACTACCTCCAATCTTAAGGATAGATGGCTCACTGACTCCGATTCCAAATACGCCAGCCTTGACGAGTGAGATGGTGGAAAAATTGGTCTTCTCAACCTTGGACTCAATGCAGCGTGAAGTTTTGTCAAAGGATAAAGAGTTTGACTATTCATTTTCTTTCGGAGAAATTGCACGTTTTCGTGTGAATGCTTTTAATGAAAAAGGGAATTTAGCAGCGGCGTTTCGTTTAATCCCAACAAAGATGCCTACAATCGAAGAATTGGGTATGCCACAAGTTATTTCTTCGTTTGCTGATTATCCACGTGGGTTAGTACTCGTGACGGGTCCGACTGGTTCTGGTAAGTCTACAACTTTGGCAGCAATTATTAATAAGATTAACTCAGAAAAGGCGATGCATATTTTGACGATTGAGGACCCAATTGAGTTTACGCATAAGTCAATTCGATCTGTGGTCGCACAGAGGGAAGTGCATTATGATACTTACTCTTTCTCAAGGGCTTTAAAGTCGGCACTACGTGAAGATCCAGATGTGGTGTTACTTGGTGAGATGCGTGATCTTGAGACGATTTCTTCTGCAATTACGATCGCGGAGACTGGACACTTGGTATTTGCAACGCTTCATACAAATTCGGCAGCTCAATCAATTGATCGTATGATTGATGTTTTTCCAGCTGAACAGCAGCCGCAGATCCGTTCGCAGCTAGCGGGAATTTTGATGGCAGTTTGTTCGCAGCGACTAGTGCCAGCGATTGGTGGGGGTCGAGTGGTAGCAGCAGAGATCATGATTGCAAACTCGGCTGTACGTTCAATAATTCGTGAGGGCAAGACGCATCAGCTTGATAACACGATACAGACTGGTGCAAATGAAGGAATGCAGACGATGGATCGTACTTTAGCGAAGCTAGTACAACAGGGTACGGTGACCTATGATAGTGCAAGAGATTATGCAGTGGACATGCGTGAGTTTGATAGGCTAGTGAAGGGGATTTAATGAAGCGATTTATATATAAGGCTAGAGATAGTAAAACCGGAGAAATGACTAAGGGGGTGATCCAGGCAGAAAATGAACGTACTGCTGGAAAACTTTTGATCGAACAGGGAATGACGCCTGACCGAATTGATGAAGATATGTCAGGGGTTGGGCTATTTCAGCGTTTTAAAAACAAGATCACGATGAAAGATAGAATTGTCTTTACGAGACAGTTTGCAACTTTAATCGGGGCTGGTTTGCCTTTGTCTAATTCATTACGTACTGTAATCGAACAGACTGAAAGCAAGCCAATGCAGAAGGTGGTGGAATCAATCTTGGTGGACGTGGAGGCTGGTAAAACTTTAACCCAGGCTTGTGAAAAGTATCCGGATGTGTTTAATAAAGTATATATTGCATTACTTCGAGCGGGTGAGGCTTCAGGTAGCTTGGATTCGTCACTGAAACGTTTGGCGGAGCAGCAGGAAAAAGATAACGCGATGATTTCAAAGATTCGCGGTGCTTTGGTTTATCCAGCAATTATTTTAATGGTGATTATCGCGGTACTAGTCTTTATGGTACTTATGATTGTGCCACAAGTTCAGTCATTATATAAGGATATAGGGAAGCCACTACCATGGGCGACGGGCGCGCTAGTTTCACTTGCGAATTTTTTGGTAGCATCTTGGTGGTTGGTGACGATTTTATTGGGGGCGGCAATTTATTTTCTATTTCAGTTTAGAAAAACTACAACTGGTATTGAATGGGCGGCACTAGCGAAGTTGAATGTTCCAATATTTAAGACAATGTTTTGGCGTTTATATAATTCGCGTTTCGCTAGAACGGCTTCGAACTTAATGTCGGCAGGGGTATCAATTCAGGATACTTTGCAGATCTCAGCGGAAGCGATGAATAACGTGGTACTAGAAAAAGAAATTAAGGAAGTCTCGGAAAAAGTTAAACAAGGTAAAACTTTGTCGTCATCTTTGAAAAATCTTTCTTATATTTTACCATTGGTTCCTCAAATGGCTTCGATTGGTGAGGAATCTGGTAAAATAGATGAGATGTTGGCGAAGGCTGCGCAAGTGTATGAGGACGAATTAGAAGAACAAATTCGAACAATTTCAACCTTGATTGAGCCAGTATTAATGGTAATCATGGCAGTAATGGTTGGCTTCATTATTGTGGCGGTGCTATTCCCAATATACGCAATTGTAAATGATGTACAGGGAAGTTTGTAGTGAAGATTTTATGGACAGATGGAAGCGCTTCACCTAATCCTGGGCCAGGTGGATATGCTGTGATTTGTGATGGCCAGCCGGTGAGATTAGGGAGAGAAGAAGCTTCAACGAATATTCGAATGGAAGGCGCAGCAATGCGCGCGGCAATGCAGTTTTTGACTGGAGAAGAGGGGGAAATTCATTCAGACTCAGAATTTTGGATTAATGTTTTGACAAAATGGGCGCCTGGTTGGGAAAAAAATGGTTGGAAAAAGAAGACTGGACCTATTAAAAATCTAAATTTAGTAAAAGAATTGTATGAGCTATATCGAGACTCTAAGGTGAAACTGATTTGGGTGAAGGGGCATGATGGGATTGAAATGAACGAACTAACCGATCTGTGGGCGAATAAGGCGCGAGAAAATGAGGGGGCGGAAAATGTTGAAGTAGAATTGGTATCAACGGAGTAGGAAATGCGAACGATTATTTATAAGAGTAAATTGGCAGATCGTGATGCGTTTGAGGCGAAGCTATCACATCTTGATTATGATTTTGGGCCGGTTTATTGGCAGCATAACAGAGTTTTTGTACCAAAAAATTATCAGAATCATAATAATTATCCAAGAATGATTTTGAGGATTGAGATGAGGGCGGTGGACCGTCCAGCAAAGTATGACTTAATTTGTAAGAGACATATTGAAGATTCTGGAGTGACCATTTCGCATGTGACGCAAGTGAGAGACTATGCGGAAGCGGCAAATATTTTGCTGCAATTAGGCTTTGTGATGCAGGCAGAAATTCCACGTCGAAGGCAATCTCTTGAGATTAATAAAAACACAAAGGTTTATATTGATCAAATTGACAACCAGAAAGAGGATTTCGTAAAAATTGAAATCACATTGGATGATAATGAAAAAGTGGGGGAAGGACAGCGAAAATTGGAGGGAATTTTGGCTGAATTTGGTCTGACTGAAAATGAGAGACTGAAAGAAACCTACGCTGACCTAGCATAGTCAAACTTTTTTGTGTTAAACTAGTTAGAAAAAGAGAGGAAGTATGGAGTCAGAAGATAGACCAGCATTTACAAATTCTGAGATTAAGAAGATTAGTGATTTTGATGTATTTTTGTGGGCAAATGAAATTGATGAAGTAAAGAATAATGTCTCTTGTGAGCTTTTTCTATTTAATAAAAATTACACTCCGTTTAAAATTCGTTATTCAGAAAAACTAACTAATTCCGTAAAGCAAATGTTTATGGGCGAGGCAGTGGCTTTTGTGATTAAAGAGGCAGACAAAGGTCTGGAATGCCGTGAATACGAAAAATCAGATGGTGAAAATAAGGTAATTTATCGCACAGATCTCAACAAGGTGGTGAGAGCTGAGAGTCTGATTCGTTTAGTGGAAAAAGAATATAAGGATATTGATTATTTTACGGATAATGAGCACCAATTTAAGAAGGTGAAGGGTATTTTGGCGAGATTTACTTATCCTGGTGGGGATGGGATGAAAACGTTCTATATTGCAAAGGCAATTTCAGCCGCTTCAGCACTTAATGCTAAGTCTTCTTGGGAATTGAATGGTGAGAGTTTTGAACCGTTTAGCGCCGAGGTGGCACTGAAGATGCCGGACGATAATCAAGTCGCAATTATTGATGAGAATGTAGTAATTTTCAATCAGAGTAAGTTTGAGAACCTTTTTCAATATGATTTTAAAGCACAGATGCTAGCTGAGGCGAAAGCAAGGGAAATCGAGGAGAAGTATCAGTTATCTTTTGCTGAGGGATTAACCTTGAATGCTTTACTGCAGGATAAAAAGCCTCTCGTAAAGAAGTTGCAAGATATGGATATTAAAGAACAGATGTCGCAAGAACAGCTAGTGGATTATTCTGACGAGATGAAGCTGGAATTAATGACAGATGATGACGGTAAAATCATTATCATGGATGATAAGGATTTGACGATGTTTGTGAATTTATTAAATGAAGATTATTATGTTTCACCGGTAAATGGTAAGCGTTATGAGATTAAGTCTAAGAAGCTACTAAATGAGCCGGAGGGCGAACCACCAAGAGGCTAAGATGCCAAAAGTTTATATAAAATGTCTACACTGTGGGGGGATTGAAGCGACCGTTTCAGGCGGGGGTGGTTTTTGTGGGGACATGGAGCTCTGTTTAGAAAAAAGAGAGACTAGAATAGTACCCGGGATATGCGCTAATTGTCAGTGTAGAAAGCTAAACACGGGGAGAAGTTTGATTTTAAAGGGGGAGCTAACTCAGATTGCGTTAAGAGATCAGATGGATGATTGAGTAAATAATTTATACATATTTAATAGATTATATTTTTGTATAAATTAATTATTCAAGGAGAAATAATGAAAAAAATTTATAAGGGAGCGGTGGCGGCTTTGGTTGTGGCGGGCGTGGCTTTTGCTGGAGTAAAGTTTGCTAGCATGCTGGGTAAGCATGAGACGTGGAAAAAATACTCAATTGTGAGTACGAGTTTTCCTGGTTATGATTTTGCGCGTGCAGTAGCTGGTAACAACACAGAAGTTTCTGTGAAGATGTTATTGAAACCTGGGGCTGAATCACATAGTTTTGAGCCTACTCCACAAGATATTTTGACAATTAAGAATAGTAATTTGTTTCTTTACGTTGGGGGAGACTCAGACGAATGGGTAAAAAAAGTGATCAGTGAGATTGATCCGAAGAAAACTAAGGTGATGAAGCTAGTTGATTTAGTAAAAACTAAAAACGAGGAAGTAGTCGAGGGTATGCAGGAGGACGAGCATGACCACAAGGATGATGATGACCACGACCATGATCACAAGCATGACCACGACCATAAAGAGGAGGAACCCGAAGTCGATGAGCATGTATGGACTAGTTTAAAGAATGCTAAAGAGATTACAGAAAAGATTCTTAAAGCTACTTTAGAGTTTGATAAAGCAGAAGAAAAGAAGTTATCTGAAAATACTAAGAATTATACGGATAAAATTGCTGCAGTCGACCAGAAGATTGGGGAAATGGTTAAGACAGCGAAGCGCAAAGAAATTATCGTCGGTGATCGTTTTCCGTTAAGATATTTTGTAGATGATTATGGAATTAAATACTATTCCGCCTTTCCAGGATGCTCGGAACAGACGGAAGCTAACGTAAAAACTGTAAGCTTCTTAGTCAAAAAGATAAAAGAAGATAAAATTCCTGCTGTCTTTAAGATTGAGCTTTCAAATGGGTTAATTGCGGAAACTTTAGCAAAGGAGACGGGGGCAAAGATTTTGGAAATTCAATCTGCACATAATATTTCGGAAAAAGATTTTGAGGCAGGGGTAACATACGTTGATTTAATGGAGCGTAATTTTGAAGTGTTAAAAGAAGCTTTGAATAGTTAGTATTCAAAACAGATGATATAGACGCGATATGAAAGAGTGGCTAAAAGGAATGAAGAGTTTATGAAAGACGGCGGTGAGCCAATACTAACTGTAAAGAAGTTACAGGTAAGTTATGATAAGGTAAATGTTTTTTCGAATTTAAGCTTTGAAGTTCGTGAGGGGGATTTCATCTGTATCGTTGGACAAAATGGAGCTGGAAAATCAACACTGATTAAGACTTTACTGGGGTCGATTAAGCAGAGTAAGGGTGAAATTATTTTTCATAACCTGAAACGTAAATTTATCGGCTATATGCCGCAGGAAAGTAAGGTGGATAAAAATTTTCCAGCTTCAGTATCTGAGATCGTTTATTCAGGGACGTTAAATCGGATAGGGGTACGACCGTTTTATGGGAGGGAAGAGGAAAAGGTAGTATCTGAATGCTTGAAGGAGTTGAAAATCTCAGATCTTACAAAACGTCACTTCGCAGATCTTTCGGGTGGGCAGAGACAGAAAGTCTTACTCGCTAGAGCTTTGGCAGCAACGTCAAAATTGTTAATCTTGGACGAACCATCGAATAATTTGGATTTTAAGTCAAAAATGGAATTATATGATAATTTGTTGAAGTTAAATAAAAAAGGCATTACGATTTTGATGGTGACACATGATCTTGATCATAAAAACTTGATAGGAAATAAAATATTGGCACTATCTGGAAAAGAATATTTCTTTGGTGAAACTTGTGAATACGTGGAGAGGATTCATAATGTTTGAGATATTTGGGCAAGGATTTTTAATGAGGGGGTTTATTGCTGGGTTGGTAATATCAATCTCTGCAGCACTTATTGGGACGGCCTTAGTACTTAGAAGGAATGCGATGATTGGGGATGGGTTGTCGCATGTGGGGTTTGGGGCTTTTGCCGTTGCTACGGTATTGAATTTTGCACCTCTTGAATTTGCGATGCCAATCGTAATAATAATGTCATTTTTAATTTTGAGATTAAACAGTCAAAATAAGATTCAGCCAGATGCGGCAATAGCGATGGTTTCAGCAGGTGCATTGGCGCTTGGTACTTTCGTGATCTCGATAACGCGTGGCGTAAATACGGATATAAATAATTATTTGTTTGGGAGTATTCTATCGATTTCGGAAGGAGATATGATGATCAGTCTGTTCTTCTCAATACTGGTGATTGGGATCCTTATCGGTTGTTATAACAAGATTTTTGCGTTAACTTTTGATGAAGATTTTGCAAAATCAATCGGAATTAAAACAAACTTATATAATGCAATATTTGCAGTACTTTGTTCAGTTGTAGTGGTTTTGGGGATGAGATTGATGGGGTCATTATTGATTTCGAGTTTGATTATTTTTCCAACGATGTCTGCAATGCAGCTAGTAAAAACATTTAAGAAGGTAATATTCATATCAGTTTTAGTGTCCGTAGTTTGTTTTATGATAGGAATGTGGGCGTCTTATAGTTTATCCACGCCGACTGGTTCGACCATCGTATTAGTTAACCTAGCTGTATTTATTTTGGTACGACTAGTTCGCTGGGTACAGAAATAAGATTTGAAAAAATAAATAAATTATAATAAAATTATTCGATAAAAGAGTATTCTTTCTTTAAATAAGAATTCTAAATAGATCACGGGAGGTGATGGATGCTGAAATTATTTAAGTACATGAAGCCATATTTCTGGCAGTGTTTGGTATTGGTGCTGGCTGTTGGTCTACAGGTTTTTGGTACATTGATGCTTCCGACAATGATGGCGGATATTGTAAATAATGGGATTAATAATAATGATACGGACTATATTTTTAGAACTGGTATCTTTATGTTTTTGGTCACTGTTGTGTCGGCGCTTGGCACTTTGGTGTCATCCTATTTTTCGACTAAAGTGAGCGCTGGGATAAGTCGAGACATGAAACGTGATCTTTTTGCTAAGGTATTGTCTTTTTCGATTACGGAAACGGAACAATTTTCGACAGCATCTTTAGTGACAAGAACTACGAATGATGTATCACAAGTGCAGCAAACAATGGTGATGTGTCTTTCGATGTTGGTGCGCGCACCATTAATGGCAGTAGGAGCGGTAGTGCAGGCTTTTGTGGTGGCACCGGATATGACCTGGATTATTGCTCTTGCAATTGGTATTCTTTTGATTTTTTCAATTGTGATTATAGGATCAGTGATGCCAAAATTTGCGGTTTTTCAGAAGATGATGGATAGAATCAATCTGCTTACTAGAGAGAATCTGACTGGAGTGAGGGTGATTAGAGCCTTAAATAAGGAAGATTACGAGGAAAAGAAGTTCAAAAAGGCGAATGAAGAATTAACGAAGACAGATCTTTCGATTGTGAGAATTATGCAATTACAGACACCGATTATGATGTTAGTGTTTAATATGACTTCGTTGTTTGCAATTTGGGTAGGGGTTTCAAGACTATCGTTTGATATGAGTTACCTTGGTAAGATGATTGCGTTTATGCAATATGCTACACAGGTAATTATGTCATTCTTGTTTTTGACAATGCTGTTTATATTAATTCCTAGGGCAAATGTTTCGGCAAAGCGAATCAATGAGGTCTTAGTGACAAAATCAAAAATTGTATTCCCAGAAAAATCTCTTGATATATCTAAATCAAAAACAAGTGTGGAGTTTAGAAATGTAAGTTTTGGTTATAAAACAACCGATGGGAAGATTTTGGATAATATTAATTTTATTGCGGAGGCAGGAAAGACAACGGCTTTCATTGGCTCGACTGGTTCTGGAAAATCGACACTGATTAATTTAGTGCCAAGGTTTTACGATGCTACAGATGGTCAGATTTTGATTAACGGAGTAGAGATTCAGAATTACTCTGAGGCTGATTTGATTAATCGAATTGGCTTAGTACCACAAAAAGGTTATCTATTTGGGGGGACGGTGCGTTCAAATATTTTGTTCGGGGTGGAAAATGGATCAGATGAGCAAATGAAGAAAGTAGCGGAAGTTGCACAGGCAGCCGAATTCATTGAGAAGATGCCTAAAAAATATGATACGGAAATCTCAGAAGGGGGAACTAATGTCTCTGGTGGACAAAGGCAGCGTTTGTCAATCGCAAGAGCAGTGGCGAAAAATCCAGAAATTTATGTATTTGATGATGCATTTTCGGCTCTGGATATGAAGACAGATAGAAATTTAAGAAAGGCCTTAAAGAAAATAACAGAAGATTCTGTAGTGTTAGTTGTGGCACAGAGAATTAATACGATTCGAGACGCTGAACAGATTATTGTATTGGAGCAAGGCAAGATTGTTGGGAAGGGGACACATTACGAATTACTGAAGAATTGTCGGGTGTATCTTGAGATTGCTAAGTCGCAGTTTTCTGAAAAAGAGTTAGAAGCGGAGCTAGCTTTAACTCATGGAAAAAACACGGAAAATAGAATGAGCCAGAAAGGGGAGAAATAAAATGCACGGTAAGGGCATGAGTTCACAGGGGCCAAAAGACTTTAAATCGGCATTAAGACGTTTTTGGTTTTCAATAAGAGAGTGGAAGGTGAAAATCATCGTGGCGTCGATATTGTCGTTGGTGTCAACGCTTTTGATGGTGTTTGGTCCTATGATTTTAGGAATGATGACGACTTCGGCAACGGAATCGTTAAAACATCAGGGTACGATAAACTGGCCAGAGATTAACTTCTTAGGTTTTGTATTAATTGCAACTTTTCTATTATCGGCAGTGATCTCTTATGTTCAAGGCGTGGTGACTTCGTCGTTGTCGGTTTTATATGAGAAGAAACTAAGAAATAGTATTTTGGAGAAGATGAGGAAACTGCCAATTGGCTACTTTGATAAGACGCCGAATGGTGATGTGATGTCCAGGATGATTAATGACGTGGATACAATTTCTGTTTCTTTTGCGGAAACTTTAACCCAGATAATTACAAGCTTTACAATGTTGTTTGGATATCTTGCAATTATGTTGTATCTTTCAATAACGTTATCATTGATTGCTATTGTTGCCGTACCAATTTCAACTATTTTTATTTCGGGTGTATTAAAGAAGGCAAAGGTATATTTTGCGGCTGAAAGAGCAACGCTGGGTAAATTGAATTCAATTATTGAGGAGAACTTTAGTGGCCAGTTGATTATTAAAGCAAATAATCATGCAGGTAAGTCAATTAAGAGTTTCGATAAGATAAATACTCAGCTTTATGAAGAAAGTAGACGAGCACAGTTTTTAAGTTCGTTAACATTTCCACTAACACATGTATTTTTAAACTTGGCATATGCTGGGGTGTGTATGTTGGGTGGTTATTATGTAATTTCAGGAGCAATTTCAATTGGTGGAATACAAGCATTTATTCAGTATCTAAACCGCTTCAATAGGCCAATTACTGAAGTGGCGCAGCTTTCAAGTACGATTCAACAGATTTTGGCAGCAGCGGAAAGAATCTTTAACTTCCTTGAAGAAACAGAAGAAACCCCAGAAGTGGAAAAAAGTTTATTTAAGCAAATCATGAATAAGGATCGTAAATTCCTTGGTGAGGTGGAGTTTAGAAATGTGAATTTTAGTTATGATGTGAAACCTGTGATTAAGAACTTCTCGGTAAAAATTGAGCCAGGAATGCAAGTGGCGATTGTAGGTCCGACTGGAGCGGGAAAGACTACGATTGTAAACTTGTTAATGCGATTTTTTGATCCTAATGATGGCGAGATTTTGATTGATGGAGTAGAGACTAAGAAAATGCGACGTGATGAAGTACGCGATTTATTCGGGATGGTCTTACAAGACACATGGTTATTCTCAGGAACAATTATGGAGAATCTGAAATATGGAGCAAAGAAGATTTCGGATGAGGAGGTTTATGGGGCTGCAAAAATGGTGGGAGTGGATCATTTTATAAAATCCTTACCAAATGGGTACCAGACAGTGATTTCGGAAGATTCGGATAATATTTCAGCGGGTGAGAAGCAGCTTTTGACAATCGCTAGAGCGGTGATTAGTGAGCCGATGATGATGATTTTAGACGAGGCAACTTCTAATGTGGATACACGTACTGAGCAATTAATCCAGGATGCGTTTTCAAAGCTCACAAAGGGGAGAACTTCCTTTGTGATTGCACATCGGTTGTCGACAATTCGAGAGGCTGATTTGATTTTGGTAATGCGGGATGGAAATATTATTGAACAGGGGAATCATAAGGAATTGATCGCAAAGAACGGCTTCTATGCGGAGCTTTACAATTCGCAGTTTAGTGAAGATGTGTAGAAACTGAACTCTTGTGTTACTATAGAGATAATAATACTAGGAGGATGCTGTGGCGAAACTATATTTCAGATATGGGGCAATGGGCTGTGGAAAGACAATGCAGCTTTTACAGGTAGCTTTTAATTATGAAGAACGCGGACATCAGGTCTGTGTGATGAAACCAAAGACGGATACCAAGAATGGCGAAAAATTGTTAACCAGGATTGGGCCGGAGCGAGTGACGGATTTTTGTTTTGAGAAAGAAGATGACCTCTTTAGTTATTTGAAAAAACATATTAAGGATAAGAAAATTTCCTGTGTGCTCGTTGATGAGGCACAGTTTTTGACGTCAAAACAAGTGGATCAGTTGATGAAAGTGACGACGGATCTTGAAGTGCCGGTAATGGCTTATGGCTTAAGATTAAACTTTAGGTTGACTGACGGCGGTTTTGAAGGGGCAACTAGATTATTGCAGATGGCACACGATATTGATGAAATTAAAACGATATGCGAGTGCGGACGTAAGGCAACGCTGAACGCGCGGTTTTTGAATGGAGAGTTTATGGCGGATGGCCCAGATGTCTTAATTGATGATGGTACCTCAGAGATTGAGTATAGGGCAATTTGTCCAAAATGTTACTCTGAATACGCAGCAGGGAAGAAAAAAGGTGGGGAAATTTTGAAAAAGCATGCGGCAGGAGTGAAATAATGTTGATTGTGATCGAGGGGCAAGATGCGACTGGAAAAGATACACAGGCGCGACTTCTGGCTGAATATTTAAGGCAAATGGGTAAAACGGTGACAGCTTATTCAGAGTCGGGAACTGGTTCGGAGGATCCCTTTGTCTCTGAGATTTCTAAGTTAACATATAAGACTAAGCAAGATATTAACCACAGAACTAGAGTGTTACTATTCCTAGTCAATCGTTATGAACAATGGCGAAAGATTGCGGAGCCCGCATTAAGGCGGGGTGAGACGGTGATTTTGACACGTAACTGGTTGTCGACTTTGATTTATGAAGGTTATGCTGGTGGGGTATCAAAATCATTAATTTCGCGTTTGCACAAAGAAATTATGCCGGACTATTATTTTAAGCCTGATAGGATGGTAGTACTGACACTATCAGATGAGGAGAGGCAACGTAGGCTAAATACGCAGGCGGTCGAACAAGGTCGAGTGGGCGAAGTATTAAAAACACAGCCAACAGAGTTTCAGAAAAAAGTAAATGAAGCATATCTTAAGGTGGCGAAGGAAATGAAGTTGCAGTGCCTAGACGCTGGGGGAACGATTGATGAAGTACAGGAGAAATTAAGAAAATTATTTGCATTATAAGATGAAGTGTTTTGATGAGAGTTGGCGGGTGTTTTTGGAGGAAGAATTCTCAAAGGCTTATTTTCGGAAATTAGCTGATTTTTTACATGAAGAATATGAGAAAAAGACGATTTTTCCTAAAAAAGACTCGGTGTTTAGGGCTTTTTTGACTGATTTAAACAAAATAAAGGTAGTAATTTTGGGGCAAGACCCATATCATACACCAGGAGTGGCGGATGGGTTGGCTTTTTCAGTTAAAAAGGGTGGAAAATACATGGCGCCTAGTTTATTAAATATTTACAAGGAAATTGATGCAGATATGGGAAAGCACTTAAATCCAGATGGTGATCTTTCGAGTTGGCAGGAGCAGGGAGTGTTGCTACTAAATAATGTATTGACAGTGGAGGCACATAAGGCTGGGTCGCATAGAGGAAAAGGGTGGGAGACTTTTTCGAAGAACTGTGTGGAATATTTAAATAGAAATCGTGAGAACTTGGTATTTATTTTATGGGGAAGGGATGCTAGGAGTAAAAAGGTATTAATTGATCAAGAGAGACACCTAGTTTTAGAGTCGGCCCACCCCTCGCCGCTTTCGGCTCATAATGGATTCTTTGGTTCTAGGCCATTTTCGAAAACAAATGAATATTTGAAGTCGAAGGGCCTCGAAGAAATTAAGTGGTAAAAATATTAGACTAAAAAAAGAACCCCTTGCGGGGTGCCTTTTTTAAAGTGGTTGACAGATTGAGCCGCCGCCTTCTTTCTTATAAAGGATGGCAACTTTGCGTGAACCGGAAGCGTGAATAGCATCTGGTCCTTCGCAGGTGGCATTGGTGACGATGCTAATGGTGTGACCTTTGGTACCACTTTGTTCGTAAGGGTTGCCGGCTGTGACGTCTTCTACACCGTTTGGACGGCCCTCAGATTGATCACGCCAGGTAGAAGCTGAACGTTGACCGTTGTTACAAATTTTGGTCTCTGCATTATAGGAAGTTGCTTCACGGCAGGAGGAAATGGATAGAGAGTATGGGCCACCTTCTGGGTCAACAAATTTATCTTTATCTTCTTTACCAATGATTAGGTAGGAATCGTAGAAATAGGCCCAAGATTGGTGATTAAGAGTACGGGAAATGTTTTGGTCGACTTCAGTGTGTCCAGAAACGTAGGAGCCAAATTTGTCTGAAGGAATAGCGCCACTGTTATTTGACTGATAGTTGGTTAGAGCAGCAGCGAGTCTGGAGATGTCAGAGGTGCGCTGGGTGTCGCGGCGGTTGCGTTGGAGAGCAGGAAGGGCGATGAAGACCATAAGGAAGATAAGACCGGCGATACCAAGTACCAAGACAACCTCGATGATGGTGAAGCCTTTTTTGTTATTTAGATTTTGATTTGCCATTTGATCCTTTCTTTTTAGTCAAGTTTTTGGCGTGTTTCTTATGCAAATAATAATAAAATCTCATAGAAAAATCAAGAGGCTTATGCTAATATACAGATAGTGTTAGTGGTGCTTTATCTAGTATTTTTTGTGGTGGGGGCGGTTTTTGGATCATTTGCATGCTGTCAGGCTTATCGGATTCGATATAAGGAAGAGGGGAAGAGGATTGGTGGACGTTCAGAGTGTCTTTTTTGTCATCACCGACTGGCTTGGTATGAATTAATCCCGATTGTATCATGGGTATTACAGAGGGGGCGTTGTCGGCAATGCGGAAAGAAGATTGGGGGAATTGAGATTGCTTCAGAAGTGGCGATGGGATTAATTTTTTGTGGAATTTTGAGTTTATTCTTTAAACAAGTGAACGTAATAGGATTTTGGCACGGAGGGGGGTATGATTTCTGGCGAAATTTTGACATTGAGCTTCTGGTAAGGATTTTTACTAATCCGTTGATTATAGTAAGGGCATTAATTCTTATAGTAAGTGCGGTATTATTTTGGATTTTGGTGGTTTATGATTTGAAATGGCAAAGGTTACCCAGTTGGATTTTATATACATTGATAGGCCTTGGTGTGGGGTACTTTGTTTTAAATGAGCTGGTGAGACTTGGAATAATCTCGGAGCTAAGATATTGGTCTGGCTCAAAATTGCTTAGTGTGCAACCTGGGACTACTAGGCAAGTGAGTGAGGTGATTAAGAATGATTTATTTACTTTAGTGAGCAGTATTTTAGTATTGCCGGGCCTATATTTTTTAATGTATAAAATTTCAAAAGAACGGTTAGTAGGGGGAGGGGATTATTTGTTGGCTTTAGCGGCGGTATTATTTTTGGGAAGATTCGAACTGTCACTGACGTTACTTTTTGTAGCGAATTTGTTGGCACTAGGATTTAATGCGAAGAAAATTATGCAGAAGAAAAAAGTGCGAGTACCATTTGGTCCGTATCTAATTATGGGGTTTTGGCTGGTCTTGCTGTTTGCTAGAGAGATTCTTTTGTATCTCTATGTAGTGGCGGCATAGACCGGGGTTTAGTAGAATTGGAATCGTGAGGCTAAAAAATTAGTCTTTGGTTTCTGAATGAAATTTTTCGTGAACTTCTTTAAGGTGGGGATCAGTGATGTGAGTGTAAATCTGAGTGGTGGCAATATTGGCATGGCCAAGGAGACTTTGAACAGAGCGTAGATCGGCGCCATTCATTAAAAGATCGGTAGCGAAGCTGTGACGAAGGGTGTGAGGGGTGACGTGTTTGGTGATGCCGGCAAGGCGGGCATACTTTTGGATAATCCGTTCGATCGAACGTGGACTGAGCCGGCGAAAATCGCCAGAGGTGTCAGGTATATTTTGATTGGAAGAATTATTGAGGAAAAGAGCAGGAAGAGTGTCACTTCTGGCGGAAAGGTATTCTTCAAGATGATCGGCTGTGGTTTGATCAATAAAAATAGGGCGGTCTTTTTTACCTTTACCGCGAACCATAAACTCGCGACGGGCGAGGTTAATGGAGTCACGATTCAGGTTACAAAGTTCAGAAACACGAAGTCCACCGGAGAATAATAGTTCAATGATGGCACGGTCACGCAGGCCAGTTTCAGTATCGATGGGAATCTCTGCGAGTAGACGTTCGACCTCATCGAAATGGAGAAAGGTGACCTGTTTTTTGGCGGCGCGGGGTAGGTCAACTAGACTTGGATCAAGAGAGTGAATCCCACGTTTGGCTAGATATTTGAGAAAACCACGGAGGGCAATTAGATGATAGCTTTGAGTAAGAGCGGAAAGGCGTTCATGGTTTTGATTGTCGTCAAAACGATTGAGTCTGAGACGAAATTTACGTAAAATTTCTGGAGTGAGATCAGAAGGCTTAATGGTGGCGCCTTCGGGAAAATCTTGAGTGATTAGATCAAGAAAGCGAGCAAGATAAAGTCCGTAGTTTTCAGTGGTTTTAGTAGAGCGGCCTTTTTCAATTTCAAGAGATTCGAGAAAGTCATTAATAAGATCAGAGATATCCATAAGAGATATTATAACAGACCGTGCTATAATACGGTTATGGATAATCTGAATACTCCGGGTGTGGATTTTACGCCAAATATGGATGGCGGCGTGAAGCTGAATGAAGGAAACCAGCCGAATAATGAGGTAGAGACGAATTCGGTATTTAAGGTTTTTGGTGAAGTAAAGAAAATTGATTATAACCAAGAACTGGTCGATCAGCAAATCAATATGAATCCGACAGAGAAAAGGATTTATGAGCCTCTAACTGGGAGTAGTGTGGTGGTGGATACAGTGCAGGAAAATAGGGTACCTGAAAATGGGTTCCCGGCAGGGTATGGGCCGAATGCAGACTTCAAGAGAATTGAAAAACCGAAGAAACCGAAGTTGGGGGAAAGAATTAAGCGTTCTTTTGGTGAGCTGACGAGGATGCAGAAGAGGCTGCTAATTATTATCCCGTCAGCAGTGGTGGGATTAATTGTAGTTTTTTCGATAGTTGCAAGTATTACGGGAATGTTTTCAACCGATTACTCAAAAACTTACAGTGTGGCGAAGGCGATTAAGAGTGACCTACAAAAACTAAGAAGTAATGTAAACTGTGATAAGGTAACAGAATATAATGACAACACCTTCACCTCGATGGAGATATATCAGGGATATATTGAGGGATGCAAAAAAAATAGTCAGGGAGTAAATGCGCAGTTGATCGAAGAAATGGGGGATACGGCCGGAGTCTTGAAGGATATTGAGGTAAATCGTCGATTTGAGGCGTTTAAGGTGGCGTTGAATGAGTCTAAGGCAAGTAGCGCTGAAGTAGAAAAGACTCTGGATCTTTATTCGTTGTGGCATAATTGGCTAATTGTGGAGTCGTCTGGAGATAAAACTCACAACGGTTTTGAATGGAGTGAATCAGAAATTAAGGAAGCGGCGAAAATTTTGGTGGAATCTGGGAATGAAAGATTGGTGTCGTATGGCAATGCATGGATTAGTTTAAAAACAGAGGTGGCGAAGGCGGCATATAAATTCTATCATTCTTCTGAGGAGACTGAAGTGGTGGACTATGTGGAGGCAAAGAACGATTTAGAAGCGAAAAAGAATGCATTTATACAATTTCAAAAGGAGAAGCGACCGGATGTGTTGACGGAATTCCCGTTACAGCTGGTTGATCTTGCAAATATTTCGGTGAAATTTGAGGAAATGTATAGTTTTATTCGGGAAACTTATCAAAAAAATTACAATAAAAAGGTCGGGGGATGTAAGGAATTGATTAACGCGGTAATTTGTGATTAAGACTGCGAGTTGCATCTGGATGAGAGTAGGCGTGGAATGGCTTGACTGGTTGTGTTATAATCAGAAAAATGTAAGAGCATAGCTCAGGGAGTACGTATGTCAGAAGATAAACCTACTAATAAACAAAAGGAGGTCGATCTTGCCGACTTCGTGCAAAGAACCCTTATGATCTTTAAGCCAGATTCAGTTCAACGTGGTATCGTGGGAGAGATCTTGCAACGCTTTGAGCGTGTGGGACTAAAAATTGTTGGCATGAAGATGGTAAGCCCAGACCAGGTACTATTTAAGAAACATTATGAAGATATTGGAAAGTTGATTTCACGTCGTGGTGAGGAGACTTTTATGTATAATCTGGATTATATGATGTCTGGTCCAATTATTGCAATGTGCCTTGAAGGAGTGGAGGCGGTAGCTTTGGTGCGTAAGATTGTTGGCCCAACTGAGCCAAAATCTGCGGATATGGGTACAATTCGTGGTGATTTTTCTCACATGAGTTTTGGTTATTCTAATGCAAAAAAGATTGGTGTACCTAATCTTGTACATGCTTCAGGAAATCCAGAAGAGGCAGAGGAAGAAGTGAGGCTATGGTTCACTGATGCTGAACTTTATGATTACGAAGATTTGAACGAAAAATATACTCGCTAAGATAGTGAAGTATATATGGTATAATTAATTTGTGTTGGCCTGGTAGCTCAATGGATAGAGCAGCTCCGTCCTAAGGAGAAGGTTGCGAGTTCGACCCCCGCCCGGGTCACCATAAATTGAAATTATATGACAAAATTAGTATTTGATGGGCAACGAGAAGGGGAAGAAGTTAAGTTTATTTTTCGTCGCCATTTTTCAACAGCAAAAGCGGGAATTATTTTTCTAGTATTGATGATAATGCTAGGAATAATTCCGCTTTTTTTGTGGCAGAATGATCTAAGAATGCTGTGGATTTTTCTGGGGTTTGTGTTTGTGGGGGTGTGTGGTTTTTTCTATGCATACATGATGTGGTATTTTTCGGTTTATATCGTAACAGACCAAAGAATTAGACAGGTTTCACAAAAAGGTTTATTCAAGAAGACCGTGGTAGATTTGGGGTTAGACAAAATTCAGAGCATTTCTTACGGTATCACTTCGGTGGTTGGGGGGATTTTAGGTTATGGAACAATTTTAATTCAAACTGGTGTGGGTGATCTAGTGATTTCAGTAGTGGGGAAACCGGCGCAGATTTATGAAAAATTGCAGAATGTCGTGGCAAAAAATACAAAGTAGAGAAGAGGAGAAATAAGAGTGAAGAAACAAGAACAAAATGATGAAAAAAAGCCATCAATTATCAAACGTTTAAAACAGCGTAAAGAACAGAAGGAAATTGAGGAATTTAAAAATAAGACAGAGCTTGAGCGGGTCGAAGAGAGGCGTGAAGAAGTTTTATCGAAGGGGCGAAAGTTTAAATATCCTCTACAATATGCTAAATACCGTATTGTAACGTTGACTATTGTGATCTCTTTGGTGGCAGTAATGTTGTTTGGTGGATTCTTATACCTATCTCTATATAAGTGGCAGAGTACAGATTCAGTACTTTATAGACTTACTCAGCTGGTGCCGCTACCTGTGGCTTCGGTCGATGGCGAGCGTGTACGATACTCTGATTATTTGATGATTTATAAGAGTACGATTACGCCAATTGAACAGCAGCAAGGGAAGTTGGGTAATGATAAAGATGCTTCGTCAATGATGAATCACTACAAAAGAATGTCCTTAACTGAGGCGGAGAATTATGCCTATGCCTTGAAATTGGCGGCTGAGTATCATTTGACCGTGGATAAAGACGAGATTGATCGTGCGCTCGATAAGCATCGTAAGATTGGCGGAGTAGAGAGAAGTGAGGAGAGTTTTAAGAAAATCCTAGAGGACAACTTTGGTTTATCCGTTAAAGAGTATCGCAGGATGCTTTACCTTTCCTTAATGAAAGAAAAAGTATCACAACAGATTGATAAAGAAGCGATTAGAATTTCGGAGACTGTACAGGCGGGAGTAAAGGCGGGAAAAAGTTTAAAGGCTATTGCCGATGAGCTTGGCGAAAAGGTTTTATATGAGGAGACCGGGGGATTGGTTGATAAGTTGAATGTTGACGGGGGTAGGGCTGGAATCGCGATGGGTCTTGAGGCGGGGCAGACTTCAGATCGTGTGATGTCTTCGTCTGGTGATGGATACTATTTTGTGACATTGATTAACAAAACCGAATCACAAGTGAATTATACGTCAATTAAGATTCCGTTTTTGGAGTTTAATAAACAAGTGAAACAAATTCGTGAAGGGGGACTGGTGCGAGAAATGATTAGCTTGAAGGACGAATAGAGAATATCGTATCGATAAAAAATCCCCGAGAGAGGGATTTTTTTGACAAAAATGGTGCGAGTAGAGGGAGTCGAACCCTCGTCTCTTCCTTGGGAAGGAAGCATAATAGCCGTTATACGATACTCGCTTATGTAGTTATTTTAGCATAATTTAAAGAAGATAGAGAAAAAGTCTTGCACAATTGGGGACAATAAAGTATACTACTGGTATTGGATTCGTAGCTCAGTTGGTTAGAGCGCCGCCCTGTCACGGCGGAGGTCGCGAGTTCGAGTCTCGTCGGATCCGCCATTACAGCTTTAGGGCTGTTTTTTCTTGTTTAAATTTTTTACTCAATGATGGAATTATCTATATACTTTTGATAGTGTTTTTCGGAGTTTGAAGAGAGCACCCAGCAGAGCACAGGGTGAGATTGGCGGTAATTTTGAATATAATTGTTTTGAACAATTTTTTTATCGACAGAAAGAAAATCCGGCTTAAGCCATGAGTTGAAGGGGAATTTTAAAAGAGATAAACCTAAATAATAAAGAGGATTTGGATGGCTGGGGATAAGTAGGCCAGAGGGGATATTTGGACAATAATGAAGAAACCAGTGCACGATGCGCGGGTCAAAACTTTTGATGGCGACGAGAGCATTTTGATATTGTTCTTGATATTTTTGAAGTAGGTCTGCGGTTTGTTGGCAGAAACGACGATAGTTAATATTGAATTCAGATTTAAGTTCAATAAGGAGGGGAGTCTTACCGGCGATAAGTTGAAGTGCAGATTCTAGTGTGGGGATCCTAGAGATATATTCTTTGGGGAAAGGATTTTTTGAATGCTGAGAGGGGGAAAGAAGCTGGAGTTCTTGAATACTAGCTAGGGTGCTATGTTTAATTTTTTGAGAGATTTGAGTAAGTCGATAAGTGTCATTGTCGTGAAAAATAACAAGGTGACGATCGTTCGTATAGTGAAGGTCAAGTTCGATGGCTAGTTGATTTTGAATAGCAAGTTGAAAGGAGGCAAGGGTGTTTTCAGGGATGAAAAGGTAGGGCTGATGAGGAGATGGAACGCTAGGGTATTTTTGATAGGTTGATGGGTTAAGAAAACCGTGTATACCACGATGTGCAAAAGGGCGACTAGTAAGTGCGGCAATCTGAGACTGTTTTAGTTTATTCTCAGGGGGGAGTGCTGGGCTTAGGTGGGGTTTTCGTTGGGCTAGAAAATGTTTCATGATATAATCTAATCAGGTGCCATTGTAGCTCAGTTGGTAGAGCAGCTCATTCGTAACGAGCAGGTCGCAGGTTCGATCCCTGTCAATGGCTCCATTTTTTTAGTTTAAAAAATTAATAGCGGAAGTAGCACTAAGCGCGCCATCGGCGGTAGCGGTAACTAGTTGGCGGGTAGCTTTAGAGCGGCAATCTCCGGCAACATAGAAGCCTGGTAAGGTTGTAGCACAATTATCATCGGTAATTGGGAAGCCAGAAGAGTCTGTAACTAAATTATGGTTTTGACTTAGGTTCTTTAGAAGATTAGTACTTGGGAAAATGCGGCCAATTTCAACAAAGAGACCTTGAATTTTAAGAGTACGGGGGAGTGAGGGGTCTTGTTGAAGATCTTTTGGCAAATCATTTTTAAGATCGACTGCGGTGAGGAAATGGTTGGAAGATTTTAGTGAGTTGATCTCATTGTTGGTAAGAATGGTTACATTTTTGCGAAGTTTTAGCTTGTCAAAGAGAAGTTCTTCGGTACGAAAAAGATCGGAACGGTGTATGAGATAAACTTTTTGACAAAGATCTGCTAAGTAGAGAGCAGAAAGAACGGCGGAATTACCTCCACCAACAACGGCGACAGTTTGATCTTTATAAAGTGGGCCATCACAGGTAGCGCAAATGGCGATGCCGCGACCTAAAAGTTGATCTTCTTCCGGGAGATTGAGCTTACGGCGTGTGGTTCCAGTTGCTAAAATAACTGTTTTGGCATGATATTGTTGATTTTTAGTGTGAATGTGATAAAGAGAATCTACATAATCTAGGTCAAGAACGGTTTGATAGGTGATTTTTTGGTTTAAAGCCTGAAGTTGCTGATACAAATGAGAGGCAAAATCTTGGCCAGATACATTAGGGAGACCAGGGTAGTTTTCTACAAGGGGAGATTGAATGATTTGGCCACCATAAATAGTGGATTCTAGCAGGAGAACAGTTTTATTTGCGCGAAGAGCGTAGAGGGCGGCAGTCATACCAGCGGTACCGGCACCAATAATTGCAATATCATAAATCATATTAATATTATAGCAAGTTCTAATTTAAAATTAGGCATGGTATGATTATAGATAATGGTACAGCTTGGAATTAGAACTGGTAGAGGCGGATTTTCTGAATGGATGAAGGGTTTTTCTGGACAAAGAGAAAAGAATTGGAATATTGAATTAATAAAACGCAACAGAGAAAGGATGGCGAGAATTTTTTTGGTGGCAATTGAGCAATATAATATTGAAGTGTCACAAAAAGAGGTAGTGGATAAAAATGGTGTGCACATCGCTGAACAATTAATTTCCCCAGAAGGTTTTAAATTAGTGGCTGGATATCATACCGACTCGATTACTGAAGAAAGAAAGGTTGAGTCTAATTATGGAATATATATACAGAATTTAACCACAACAGTTTATTCAAACCTGGTAATAGGTTATAACTGGCAAACTGGGGTGATTGTGATTGTGAAGGTGGATGCTGAACTAAATAGTTATTCGGATATATATGTATTTTCTAAACAGAATGTATTTAAGGCTAAGCATGGGTGGTTTTCAGATGTTTTCCAGATTTACGATAGAAGTGAGAGCTTAATAAAAAATTTATTAATTTTTTTGAGTTTTAAAAACCGTACAACTTTTATGGTGGATGCGGAGATGGATGGCAGTTTAAGAGACGAGAAGGGGGGATCGATTTTGATTTATATGAGGCAAACACAAGAGAGGGCAGATTTTGTGAACTTTTTTCGAAAATTTGCAAAATAGTCAAAAGAGAAGAAATAGAGTAATATAGAGAAAATAAGAGGATAAGATGATGAATGATGGTAATATAAAAATCATAGCAGTTGTGGGGATGAGTGGATCTGGAAAATCGGTAATAGTAGATTATTTGACCGAAAAAGGTTTTCCTAAAGTGTATTTTGGGGGAATGATTTATAAAGAGATGAAGCGACGTGGGATCGAAATTACCGCAGACGGAGAAAGTGAGAAGCGATTCAGGGAGATGATCCGGGAGACTGAAGGTAAAGATTGGGTTGTGAAGCAAGTGATTGAAGAGGCAAAAAACCTAATTAATGCTGGTCAAAAGCGGATTGTATTAGATGGTCTTTATTCATGGACTGAATATAAGATTTTAAAAAAGGAATTTCCAGGTCAATTAACAGTGTTGGCGGTTGTAGTACCAAAGGCCCTGAGGCATTTTAGGGTTGGAAAAAGACCAGAGAGGCCATTCAATACAAAAGAGATTCAAGAACGTGATAGGTCTGAGGTGGAGAATTTAGAGAAGGGTGGCCCCATTGCAATGGCAGATTACTATGTGCTTAATGATGAAAGCGTAGCTAAGCTACATGATGATGTAGACGTGATTCTCGATCGAATTGAATTCTAATAAAAAAACTAGACTAAGGTGAGACGATGAAGACATTGGTAATTATTGACGGTAAGAGTGTATTTTATAGGGGATATTTTGCAATGGGGGCGTTGTCAACATCGGACGGTACGCCAACTTCTGGAGTGTATGGTTTTGCAACAATTGCAACAGAGATTGTGAAAAAATTGCAACCAACGAAAGTGGTGGTTGCGTGGGATAAAGCGAAGACCTCAACAGCAAAAAGACTAGCAATTTATCCAGAATATAAGGCTGGAAGAACAAAACCACCGGAAGACTTTTTTGCACAAATCCCACTACTAAAAGAGTTAGTTCTTGCCTTGGGCTGGGAGTTTCTGGAGGCGGATGAGTATGAGGCAGATGATATTATCGGGACGCTAGCTAGACAGGCAGATGAAGAGGGGGACTATATGACCTATATTGTATCGTCAGATCTCGACATGTTGCAAATTGTTGATGAAAATACCAGGATGTATAGATTGATTAAGGGCTTTTCGAATATTGAAGAGATAGATGTTTCCGCAATTGAAGAAAAGTATGGTATTTTAAAGAGTCAATTTTTGGATTTGAAAGCTCTTAAGGGGGACAATTCGGATAATATTCCGGGTGTGCCTGGTGTTGGTGAAAAGACGGCAGTGAAGCTGTTAAATGAATATGGTAGTTTGAGGGGGGTGTATGAACATATCAATGAGATTTCCGGCGTAGTAAAAAAGAAACTGGAGGAGGGAAGAGAGTCGGCCGAAATGTCGTATGAGCTTGCAAAAATCTTGACAGATGCTCCGGTGCAGCTTGATGAGGTTGCGGATCTAGTAATAGAGCCAGAGAGAATTATTGCGGCGTTAAAAAAACTAGAATTTAACTCATTGATTAGAAAGTTTCGAAACGAATTGAAATTGGGTGAAGACCAGAATGGGCTAAAAAATCAGGAAATAAAGAGCGTTGAAACAGGTCTAAGTGATGATGCTTCTGTGCAGGTAGCGGAGGGGGCGGTGGTTGCGGAGAAAATGTTTGAAATACCGGAGGGTATGATCGTTGCCAGTGACTTAAAAGGGAAGATGCATCTTTCAGATGAGCTTGCAGAGGTAATTTTGGCAGGGGATAGAAAAATTTGGGACCTAGAACAGGCAGATTTTTTAATTAACCCGTTAAAGAGAACGGAGAATACGGATAATAACCAAGCTATGTTGCTACTGGAAAATCCGTGCGAGAGAATATTAGTAGGTAAATATACGGAAGCGGAACAGGCTGAATATGCGGGACAGATGGAAATTTTATCAAAGACGCCTAAGCTGTACCAGGTATTATCTGATTATGATTTACCATTAATCCCAGTGCTTTATGAAATGGAGAAGGCTGGGGTCTTGATCGATCGGGACTACTTTAAAGATCTTAAAAAAGAGTTTACAGAGAAAGTTACGGAACTTGAACAAAAAATTTATTCAGTATGTGGAGTGAATTTTAATGTTAATTCACCTATACAATTATCAAAAGTACTTTTTGAGGACTTAGCGTTACCAACTAAGGGGATAAAGAAGACGACGCGAGGATTTTCGACGGGTGCAAGTGAGCTTGAAAAATTAGAAGGGCAGCATCCGGTGATTGAAATGATTAAGGAATATCGCGAGGTTTCAAAGTTGCTTTCAACTTATATTCTGCCATTACCAGAGCTTGCCGGAGAAGATGGGCGTATTCATACAACTTTTACCCAAAATGTAACTGCAACCGGAAGACTATCAAGTGTAAATCCTAACCTGCAAAATATTCCAGTGAGATCTGAAGATGGGAAACGGATTCGAACAGGATTTGTGGCGGAAAGTGGTAAGGTTTTTGTATCTGCGGATTATGCACAGTTTGAACTACGATTAGCGGCTGCGTTAGCGGGGGACCAGAAGTTAATTGAATCATTTGCGCAAAATATTGATATTCACACCAAAACGGCTGCAGAAGTTTTTGGAATTAAGATGGAGGATGTCTCAAAAGCGCAGCGTCGAGCAGCTAAGGTGATTAATTTTGGCGTACTGTATGGCATGAGCCCAAAGGGTTTAGCAGATTCTGCAGAGATGAATTTTTATGAGGCAAAGCAATTTATTGATGATTATTTTAGAGTAAGAAAACCAATTAAAGATTATTTGGAAAAAACTTTAAAGCAGGCACGTGAAGAAGGTTTCGTGGAAACATACTTTGGTCGTAGGAGACCGACGCCAGATGTGAAGTCATCTAATTTTATTGTAAGGTCGGCTGCGGAGAGGGCTGCCCAAAATATGCCAATTCAAGGGACTGAAGCGGATTTAATGAAAAGGGCAATGATTCGGGTTCATGATCTATTGAAAGCGAAGTACAACGAGGAGGCAAAATTAATATTACAGGTGCATGACTCGTTGATTATTGAATGTACTAAAGGTTTGGAAGAGGCAGTGTCGGCGGATTTGGTCCAAATTATGGAAAGTGTGGCACCAGAATTACCAGTGAAACTAAAAGCGGATGTGGCGATAGGAGTGAATTGGGGTGAACTATAAACTGGGAATTTATCAAGCGCCAGAAGGGGGAATAGTTTTTGATGTGGACGTTGAGTCGGAGACAATGTGGGCGACGCAAGTTCAGATTGCACAGCTGTTTGGTGTCGATAAAACTGTTATTTCAAGGCATTTGAAAAATATTTATAAAGATGAAGAACTAGAGGAAGTGAAAACTTGTCAGAAGCAAAATGAGATACGTAAGGAGGGGGAAAGGCAAGTAAGGCGCGAAGTTAAAAGATATAATTTGGATGCAATTATTTCTGTTGGTTATCGGGTAAATTCGATGAAGGCGACGAAATTTCGTGTTTGGTCAAGCCGTATTTTGAAGGATTACATTACAAAGGGAGTGGTGATTAATCAGAAACAACTTGAGAGAACTCCTGAAATGGAGGCAGAGAAAAAACTAGATGAAATTAAGACGGCAATGATGATTGTCGAGCGAGTGATTCGAGGAAATGAGCTATCAAGTGGTGAAGCAAAGGGGGTTATTGAAATTATATCTAAATATACAAGAAGTTTTCAGGTAATTGATGAATATTTAAAGGGAAAATTTATTTTATCAAATAACCGTCGTGCAAGACATGAACTATCTGGGGTAGAGATGGAGAACTTGGTGATGGACCTGAAAGAGAAAATAGGGGAGGGAAGGGGATTCGGAGAGTTACGAACTGAATATGATGATTTTAATAGTTTGGCGGAGAAGATTAAGCGGGACAATGCTGAAGATGACTCGGTATCGAGAAAGGCGGCGAAGCTACTGTATTTTATTGTGAAGAACGAGCCGTTTGAACGGGGTAATCAGCAGATTGGCGGCTTATTATTTGTGGTATATTTAGCTTTTAATCAGATTCAATTAAGCAGTATGGGGGAGACAAAGATTTCTGACCAAGCGTTAACGGCTTTAGTATTACTGATTTCTGAGAGTGTGGGTACAGAAAAAGAACTATTAATTAATTTAATCTGTAAGTTATTAGATAATTAATGTTATAATAATAAAGATGAAAGATCTAGTTAAGGATCTAAAAGAAGTTTATGTCAAACATCGCTCAATGTTTACATTGATGGTGGTGATGACTATTTTTTCGATAATACTTTTTATTTATTCAATAGTAAACCTTCATCCGAATGATTCAGTGGTTAAGGTGAGCTATGGTGATATTGGGAGATACCAGGGTGGAGAATGGTCTTCAATGTCGAATTCTGGTGGATATCATGACGGAGCATGGCATGCGATGCTGGTGTATCCGTTATTTGCATTAATTTTTGGAGTATTACATAATGTGATCGCTTTGAGGTTATATCGTAAAAAAGGCGATAAAGTGGCCAGTGTATTTTTGGTTGTGACAATTGCTGTGATTTTATTTGCGATTTTAATTCTCTGGAGATTGCTTGGTGAGGGGTAAAAAGCATGATAGAAGAGAAAAAGTAAAACCGGTTGAGCGGTCAGATTGGGCTGACCTTGAGATTCCATTAGGAAAAAGAACGAAGAAGTATCGTCTATTAGAAATTCTGCCGGGAGCTTTGTCATACACAATGATAATTTTATTGTTCGCATTATCGATAATAAGCCCGGCGCTAGGATCTTATTATTTGCTTTTAATTATTGCAGTGACATTAGTGAAAGCGGTAGGAATTGTTTATCGTACAATTCAAGGCTATAACGCTGCAAAAAGAGCAGAAAAGGTGAACTGGCACGAAAGGTTAGTCGATCTTGAGACACCACATGAACGCTATGAAGAGCTCTTGAAGCATAAATGTAAGGAGTTTGCTTTTAATGAACATGTAGAAAATTTAAAACTACTATCAGTCGGAAAGGATTTAGTATTATCTGAGAGTGAAGTGGCAGTAGACGACGAGCCAATATTCTTTCCTAAACCAAAAGAGATTTATCATGCGGTGATAATGGTGGCATATAATGAAGGTCTGGAAACATTAATCCCAACAGTGGAAGCTGTGAGAGACGGCAGTTTTGATAATGAACGAATAATTTTTGTGTTCGGATATGAGGAACGCGGTGGCGAAGCGATGGTTGAAAACGCAAAAATATTAAAAGAAAAATTTAAGGATGATTTCTTTGAATTTATTACGGTAATGCATCCAAAAGATTTGAAAGATGAGATTCAGGGGAAGGGGCCAAACTTGAATTTTGCAGCAGGAGAGCTTTTGGAATTTGTAAAGAAAAAGAAGATTCCTCTAAAAAATATTATTGTAACGTCGCTTGATTCAGATAATAAGATGAGTAAGTGGTATCTTGATTATGTAGCGTATCAATTTATTGTACATCCAAATAGACAACATTTGAGCTATCAGCCGGTATCGTTGTTCACTAATAATATTTGGGATGCACCGGCGCCGATGAGGATTATCGCGATTTCGAACTCATTTTTTAATATTATTTCATCAATGCGTTCACATACTCTTAAGAATTTTGCTTCACACTCGCAGCCACTACTTGCTTTGTCTGAAATGGGTTTTTGGAGTAAGAAGACGATTGTAGAAGATGGTCATCAATATTGGCGTTCATTATTCTTCTTTAAGGGCAACTATGAAGTCTTGCCTATCCATGTGGCTATTTACCAAGACGCAGTAATGGAAGAGACTCTAATAAAGACGTTGAAGGCACAGTTTGTACAGCTTCGCCGATGGGACTATGGAGCGTCGGACGTGGCTTATGTAGGGGTGAGATTGTTTTCAAAAGATAGAAAAAGGATTGGGGAAATGCCATTCTTGCCACTTTTTGCCAAATTTGTACGTCTACTAGAGGGGCATGTGACTTTGGCGGCTATTTCACCGATGGTGGCGTTTGGGGGATGGGTGCCAAAAATTATTAACTCAAGATCGAAAGACCTCTTAACATTTAATTTACCAAACACGATTAGTTTAATTCAGATTTTTGCTTCAGTGGGTTTGATGACGACAATTTTATTGTCATTAAAGATGTTGCCACCAAGACCAAAAGAAGTGAAGACGCCGCGGATTTTAATGATACTACAGTGGTTGTTAATGCCAGTCGTGGCAATTGTCTATCAGTCATTTGCAGCATTTTATTCGCAAACAAGACTGCTGACGGGGAATTATATGGAAAAATTTGAGGTAACAAAGAAAGTGGTAAAAACAAAGAAAGATACTAAATAAAAAACCTTGGTGAAAAGCCGAGGTTTTTTGAAGGCTTATGGATGTAGCGAGAGGGGAGAGTGTATAGGGAAAAAGCATTAAAAAAAACGCCAGGATTGGCGATTTTATATGGTGGGTCGCGAGGGATTCGAACCCCCGACTTCCTCCGTGTAAAGGAGACACTCTAGCCAGCTGAGTTAGCGACCCTTGTTGTCTTTATCTTACCATAAAATATGATAAAATAAAAGAGTTAATGAGAAAGGAAAATGTCATGAGTAGTACTGAGAGTTTTGAGACCGAACGTGTGGACCGAATGCGACACACCTTGAGTCATGTGATGGCAACTGCTCTGACAGAGATGTATCCAGGGATTCAGTTTGGTGTGGGTCCTGCGATTAAAGATGGTTTTTATTATGATGTCGATCTTTCTCGAGTAAAGACAAAAAATGATGAAGTGGTAAAAATTTCTGATGCTGACCTGCCTAAAATTGAGAAGAAAATGAGGGGCGTGATTGCGCGTGGTTTTGAGATGCAATATTCAGAAAAAAGTCGCGCGGAAGCACTAGATTGGGCAAAACAGAGTGGGCAAGATTTTAAGATTGAATTAATTAATGAGCTACCAGAAGACGAAGTTATTTCGTTTTATCAACTTGGCGATTTTACTGATTTATGTAAGGGGCCACATATTGTAAGTGCAAAAGAAGTTGGGGCTTTTAAATTGATGCGAGTTGCTGGTGCATATTGGAGGGGAGACGAGAATAAGCCAATGTTGACTCGTATTTATGGTGTGGCTTTTGAAACTGAAGATGAGCTTAAAGAATATCTCGAGAGAATTGAGGAAGCAAAAGCTAGAGATCACAGAAAACTGGGTAAGGAATTGGATCTATTTTGTTTTTCTGATCTTGTAGGTGCAGGGTTGCCACTATTTTCACCACGAGGAACAGTGCTTAGGGAAATGATGTCAGGATACTCGTTATCATTAAGAGGAGCTTCTGGGTTTGAGAAAGTGTGGACACCGAATATTACAAAAATGGACCTCTATAAGACTTCTGGGCACTATGCTAAATTTGGTGATGAGCTATTTATTGTGCACTCACAAGTGAACGGAGAGAATTTTGCATTAAAACCAATGAATTGTCCGCACCATGCACAGATTTTTGCTTCAAGACCACGCACTTACAAAGAAATGCCTGTTCGATATATGGAAGCGACCACGGATTATCGTGACGAAAAATCTGGAGAATTAGGTGGACTTTCCCGGGTGCGTTCTTTAACTCAGGATGATTCACACGTCTTCTGTCGTAAATCCCAAATTGAGGATGAAATTAAGAATTTAATTAGAATTGTGCGTGAATTATACGCGACAGTCGGGATGGGGAAGCTAAGAGCAAGACTTTCTTACCGTTCTGATGAGGATAAATATCTGGGGGATATGAGTCTTTGGGAAATGGCACAGGCACAAATTAAGAGTGCGGCAATTGATAATGGCTTAGACTTCTTTGAGGCAGAGGGTGAAGCAGCCTTTTATGGTCCAAAGATTGACTTTATGGCGGAGGATGCAATTGGTCGTGAACACCAGGTTGCAACAGTGCAGCTCGATTTTGTACAGCCGGAGCGTTTTGATCTTAATTTCGTGAATGAAAAAGGTGAAAAAGAGCGACCAGTGATGGTACATCATGCGACACTAGGTTCAATTGAAAGATTCCTATCAGTATTTATTGAACATACAGCTGGCTGGTTCCCATTCTGGTGTGCACCTGAACAAGTTAGAATTGTAACAGTGAATGATGACGTACTGGATTACGTTTCAGAGATTGAGGATGTACTTAAGCAAATTGTGCTAGATAAGCCATTAAAGTACAATGAATTAAGATTTACAACCGACAAGACAGATGATTCACTAGGGAAGAAGATCCGTCGTGCAACTTCAATGAAGATTCCAGTAATTTTAGTTGTTGGTCCAAAAGATATGGAAGCAAGAACTGTCAGTGTGAGGCTGAAAGATGAGGAAAAAACAGTAGACCTAAAGAGTCTGGGTGGTTTTCTGAAAGCTTTGGCTTAATCTTTGCTGGGTAGATATGGTGAAACCAGTAATAGTGATAGTTGGTCCTACCGCCTCTGGTAAAACAGGGGCGGCTATTGCTTTGGCGCTAGAAATCGATGGGGAAATTATTTGTGCGGATTCGAGAACGATTTACCGAGGAATGGATGTGGGTACGGCTAAGCCTAGTATGGAGGAGAGGAAAAATATTGTTCATTTTGGATTAGATCTAGTGGATCCAGACGAGCGATTTACAGTATATGAATGGAAGAAATATGCTGAACAAAAAATTTATGAGATAAGAACGAGGGGAAAATATCCGATCGTTGTCGGTGGGACGGGGCTTTATATTGATGCTTTAATCTATGATTATCAATTTAATCAGGAAAGAAAGAGTGATCAACTTGATCGAGGAAAAATCGGAGAAGATTTTTTGGTTTATGGGGTGAAGTGGAGTAGTGAGGAAATCAGAGAAAGAATTAAACTTCGTGAACAACAGATGTTTGAAAACGAGGAACTAGTTTTAGAAACGGTAAAATTAGCTAAGCGTTTTGATTGGAGTTTACAATCTATGCGAAGTAATATTTATCAGTTCGTATGGCGAATGTTGAATAAGGAAATTACAAAAGAAGAAGCCATAACTCTTGGGGTGTATGATGATTATCATTTGGCGAAAAGACAGATGACCTGGTTTAAAAGGAACACACGGATTAAGTGGTGTAGGTTAAAAGATTTGAACGCTGAAATTATAAAAGACTTGAAGTCTCTAGAATAAAAAGTTTATGATGTGGTAAAATAGAGTTAAGATGAGTAAAGAAAATAATACTCCATTAGAAAAACTATTTGGATCAAAAACTAGAACAAAATTATTAAGTCTATTTTTTGGTAATCCTGAACGTTCTTTCTATGTCCGTGAGATGACACGGGTGATTGAGGAGCAGATTAACTCAGTGAGGCGAGAGCTGTTAAATCTTGAAGGAATAGGGATTATTAAAAACGAAACCTATGATAATAAGGTTTATTATTCAGCAAATACGAAGCACCCCTTTTCAAAGCCACTAGTTATGCTGTTTTCTACACGTGCTGATGTAGTGGTTGATGTGACGGTGAAACCAAACGTTTGGGAAGAATATGTGCGTTCAGTTAAGAACTACTTGGACTGTTTAATTGTTACTAACCGACTGCCTGGCCAAGAAGGGGTTGATTTATTAATAGTCGGGGATGATAAAACGAAGAAGCTGACACATTGGGCTGAGGTTGTTGAGAAGAAAGAGGGGAAGCCTTTGAATTATGTAATCATGTCTCGTGATGATTTTCAGTATCGTTTAAATGTGAAGGACAGGTTCGTTTCGGAAGTCTTGGAAATGTCGATATTGGAAAAAATTGATCCAGATGGAATATTGAATAGACGTTAAAATAATTTGGAAAAAGAGGAAGGAGTGACAGATGTTTGAAATTGAGAGTAAGAATCCAAATGAAATTACAATTAAAACTGCTACAAAAACGGTGACGATTGATTTTGTTAATGGGGTGATTATGGCTGATCTAGTTGTAGGGGAAATCGCAGGTCCTGGTGAGTTTGAGATCGGAGAAGCAACAATTAGGGGTATTAGTGTGGCTAAACATACTAAAACAATTTATGATGTGGAAGTAGGTGGAGTCCATGTCGGCATTATTGGTGATTTTGATGAGAACTTGGATGAGTTAGGTATTTCTGATATCCTATGTACGAGTTCAGTGAAGGCGATTAAGGATATTAATCCTAAAATAATTGTAGCTACGGGTAATATTGACGGTATGGTGACTGAATTAAAACTTTCAAGTAGAGTGGAGAAGAAAATTAAGATTAAAAAGATAGAGGATCTCCCTGCAGTACAAGAAGTAATCGCTTTAAATTAAGGCTAGCAAAGAATAGTGAGGGGGATGAATTTAAAAAAAGAGCTCAAAAGATAAAGGGCTCTTTTTTAAGTCATTACAGAAAGTGGGTTTGCTTAAAAAATGTATTCAGAATAATAGGTTTTTGTATACAATTTCTGGATAGAAAATCATCAAAAATGATACTGAGTAAAAAATGTGTTCAGCAACCTAAATAAAATTGTGTTGTTGAAAAATAGGATGGTTAATTAATATGCTATAATTTTGATATGAATTTTGATATTTTTGCGATTATCATTGTATTTATTATTATATTATTCTCAATGGTTCTACATGAGATGGCTCATGCTTATACTGCGTATTTTCTTGGGGATAATACCGCAAAAGAAGAAGGGCGATTGTCGTTAAATCCATTTTCACATATTGATCCGGTGATGTCGATAATTGTCCCGCTACTGCTATTTATTAGCGGTGGGCCGATTTTTGGAGGAGCCAAGCCTGTTCCTGTAGCACAGAAAAGACTCAAAGGAGGTGAATGGGGGATGACGTTGGTTGCGTTTTCTGGACCTTTTGTAAATTTCTTGATCGCTCTGGTTGGGTTTTTAATCGGCTATCTAAGTGGCGGCTTGGTGGCCGGTGGATATATAGGATTATTCTTTAAACAGTTAGTTTTAGCTAATTTGGGTTTTATGATTTTTAATTTATTACCAATTCCACCACTCGATGGTTCGAGGATTGCCTATGCTTTGGCGCCTGACTTTATTAGAGATTTATTTGATAGGATTGAAAAGGGCATGGGAGTTTTCATGGTTTTGATTTTAGTGTATGTTTTTGGAAATTCTTTGTCGATTTTTACTTCAAGTATAATGGTCTCTATACTGAAATTCTTTTATTTTATTGTGGGGGTAAAATAAATAAATAAGGTATGCTATAATTAAGTTACCCTAGTGGCGGCATGATTTTCCTGAATAGTCATGTTTCAGGGGTTTCGCGGTGTTATCTCCGTGGAGATACGCATAAGATTCTACCCACCTGTATTTATTACAGGGAAAAACAGGTCACTAGGGTTTATGATTTTTCAAGATATGAGTGGGTATGAAGCAGAAAATTAGAATAGCTGGAATGATTCGGAAAGCGGATCATTTTTTGGTGTTAAAGAAGAATAAGGGGCGTGCGGATATATCTACTGTCTGGGAGTTGCCGGTTTGCAAGATTCGAGTGGGGGAGCAGCCAGAAGAGGCGATAGCGAGGTTGGTAGATGAGGATTTATCACTGACTGTTAAGAAAATGAAGATTAGAGACGTAATCACATTTACGGAGTATGAAGATGCCTCAAAAATATATAGTTTATATATTATATATGATATTGACGTTGAGGATAATGAAGCTAATAAGATTGAACTGAGTGATAAATATTCATCGTATAAATTTTTAGGATTTAATGATGATATTTTTTCTAATTTAAGTTTCGATGAGGCCTCAGCTACAGTACTTGGAATTGAGCTTGGAAAAACAGGTAACAGGCAGAATGGAGAAGTTACGGTGGGACTTCGGGGTGCTGCTAATGGGCCAATTATTTACACGGATGGAGCTTCAAGGGGAAATCCTGGGCCATCGGGAATTGGATACGTGGTATATAATGAGGATGGTCAGGAACTTAAAAGGGGTGGGGAGTTTATTGGATTTGCGACCTCTAGGGTGGCAGAATATTATGCTCTTAAAGAAGGGTGTGAACAGGCAATTGAACTTGGCTTTAAGACGGTGCGCTTTGTATCGGATAATTTAATGATGGTGAATCAAATGAATGGAATATATCAAGTTAAGAATAATGACATCCTGCCAATCTATAATGACATTAATAGGCTTATTCAAAGTTTTGACACAGTGGCATTTACACATGTGAAGAGAGAGCGAAATATAATTGCAGATAGTGAAGCGAATAAGGCAATAGATCGACACTTTGGATCCTAGCTTTTAGATGCAATTTATGATAGGATATTCAAGAGTCCGCAAGACAGTCGCTTGGTATAACCAAGAGGAAAGTCCGGGCAGCATAGAACGCAGTAGTCGTTAACGGCGACCGTTTGATCGTTTAGAAGTGTAGTGATACATCAAAAAACTTAAAAATAGGGAAAGTGCCACAGAGACAATACCGCCTTCGGGCAAGGGTGAAAAGTGTGAGGTAAGAGCTCACGGCGTACTATGGTGACATAGACGATGGTAAACCCTACTGGCTGCAAGGAGTGCTAGAGAACCTTTGTTCGAGGATGCACGCTCACCGCTTGAACATTTTGGCAACAAGATGTCTAGATAGATGACTGTCGGCTTATCTAATATCCCCCCGTTATGGTTATCTTGTGATAGGGGATCGATAGAACATAAGTTACAGAACCCGGCTTAGTAAAGACTTAAAAAATAGACCCTTTGCGGGCCTATTTTTTGTTTTCTAATTATTTAAGAAAACCTTTTTTCTTGAGGGTACGAATAGCGGCAGCGCTAACGTTTAGACGAATCTTTTTACCATCGATGATGAGGGTTTTCTTTTGAATATTTGGTTTAAATACTTTACGGGTTTTATGCTGTGAGAACGAAACATTGTGTCCGTACATCTTGCCTTTACCGGTGATTTCACAAATAGCCATTACTTATTCTCCTGTTTAGCTTTTTCGACAATAGCTTTGAAAGCAGAAGGTTGATTAACGGCAAGCTCGGCAAGGATTTTGCGGTCAACAGTAATGTTCTGTTTCTTCATAAGGTTGATAAGCTGAGAATAACTTAGACCAAGCTCGCGGGATGCGTTGTTGATGCGAGTAATCCAGAGAGCACGTAGGTCGCGTTTGCGATTACGGCGGTCACGGTAAGCGTAGCGAAGAGCCTTGATGACGCCTTGTTTGGCAAGACGGAAACTTCGTGTACGATAATGTTGCATACCTTTAGCGGCAGCTAGGATTTTTTTGTGTTTTGCGCGTGCAGCGACACCTCTTTTAATTCTCATGATTAAACTCCTAATGCACTCTTAATGTTTTTTGCAATTTTACCTTCGACTGCACCAGCAGTTTTCATATTGCGTTTTCTTGCTTTGGACTTCTTAGCAAGGATATGGTTACCAAAGGCGCGTTCACGGATTAATTTTCCAGTACCGGAAATCTTAATACGCTTTGCGGTGCCTTTATGGGTCTTTAATTTAGGCATAGGTTTTCCTTTTAGTTATAGTTAATATTTGTACTCAGGCTAGCTGAGCTAAGGAGCGATCAGGGAACCGTGGAAGTAGGAAATTACTTCTTCCGAACTCCGACTGATAAGTTGCGTCCAGCAAATTGTGGTTTTCCTTCAACGATGGCTACTTCAGCTAATTCAGCTAAAATACGATCAAGTAGAGTGCTACCAAGCTCTTTGTGAGCAAGCTCACGACCTCGGAAAGTGATCATGATTTTACAATGATCGCCATCATCGAGGAAGCTTTTAATTTTGCGGATTTTAATATTGAGGTCATTGTCACTGATTTTGAGACCAATCTTCATTTGTTTTAGCTCAGATTGTTTTTCACGAGCTTTTTTACGATTCTTGGCTTCTTCTTTCATCTTCTGATATTGAAATTTACCCCAGTCGATGATTCTGACAACAGGAGGATTTGCGTTTCCAGCAATTTCAACTAGATCAACGCCATTTTCTCTTGCGAGGAGCTGAGCTTCGCGACTTGACATAATGCCAAGTTGCTCTCCATTAGTTCCAATAACTCGCACAGATTCGTAACGGATTTCTCCATTGATTTTTGTACGTGAATTTTTGATACTAATGGTAGTCCTTTCTTTTAACCTTAATAGATAGAATTATATCAAGAATAACTGAGATTATCAAGGGGTTAGACTAAATTACGGCCTGGTTATGGCTGGTTAAAACTAATGGCTTCCGATAGGTGTTGAATCTTAATATCGCTTGAGTGATCAAGATCAGCAATAGTGCGTGAAAGACGAATGATTTTAAGTAAGGCACGAGCGGATAGTTGAAGTTTGCTGGAGGCTTGCTCAAGGTGCTTTTTTTCGGGGTCTTTAAGATGAATAAATTTTGTAATCTGCGAAGAAGAAAGTGTTCCATTAAAGAGCTGATCTGTTTGATAGCGGAACTTTTGATGCTCTAATGCCTCTTGTATACAATTTTTAATAACATGGTGGGTTAGGGGTTGTTCGTGGGCAAAGCTAGGCGTGGCCAGATTGAACTGATCGAGAATTTTTTGATTTCCTAAATATGGAACGTTAACTTTAATATCGATGCGATCTAGAATTGGACCACTAATCTTCTTTTGATAGCGCTGAATTTCGTTTGGAGTGCAGGTGCAATGTTTGATTTGACTACCATAAAAACCACAAGGGCAGGGGTTCATAGTGGCGACTAGGATGAAATTTGCGGGATAGGTGACCTTTTCTTTGGTTCTGGCGATTGTAATTTGATGATCTTCGAGTGGTTGGCGCAAGGCTTCTATGACTTGACGGGAAAATTCAGGTAGTTCATCAAGAAAGAGGACGCCGTGATGTGCGAGAGAGATTTCTCCTGGTATGATGGGGTTACCACCACCGACAATGGAGCAAGTAGAGCTACTGTGATGAGGTGAGCGGAATGGACGAGAATCTACGGTATTGAGAGTTTTAGAGAGTTCTTTTAATTTGGTAATTTCGAGAAGCTCATTGGTGCTGGGGCGAGGAAGAAGAGCTGGGATAGTTTTGGCAAGTAGGGTTTTGCCACTACCTGGAGGACCACTAAAAAGTATATTGTGATGGCCGGCTAGGGCAAGTGTGAGGGCGCGTTTGGCAAAATTCAGGCCATAAACTTGATCAAGTGTCGTGTCGAATTTCATAGTTGTTGACGAGCGGACTGGTTGATAATTCTGGGAAGTAACTGGTTTTATAAGCGTTTGGCCTTTGAGATGAAGAAATAGTTGACGCAGGTTTTGAACTGGAAAAAGTTTAATATTGTCTACGATGGCAGCGGAGTTTAAATTTTCGCTAGGAAGATAGATTTCGGTGAAACCAGCATCCCTGGCAGCCTCAACGATATTGATAATACCAAAGACGGGTCGAAGATCGCCGCTTAAGGAAAGTTCACCGACAAAGAATTTATGCATTATATTAAGTGGAGTTAGCTGCTTGCTGCCAGCAAGAATGGCGATGGCAATTGGTAGGTCGAGGGTGGACCCAGTTTTGGTTAGGTTGGCGGGAGCGAGATTGACAGTGACTTTTTGAAGTGGAAATGTAAGATCAGAATTTTGTATGGCGTTACGGACGCGATCCCTTGATTCAAAGATAGTTTTGTCGGCCATACCAACGAGATTGAATACCGGTAGGCCTTTGACAAGACTAGCTTCAACTTCGATGATTTTACCATTGTAGCCGTAGGGAATAGCTGAATATACTTTTGTAATCATATTTTTAATATAACGAGGTAGGTAAAGAAAGTCGAAGAATATGCACTTTTTGAATAAAAAAAGATGGTTAAAAAATAAAACAACTGGGGTGAAATGATATCTTGCTTATGATTGATATCTTGCTTATGATATAAAATTGAAGAAAAACGGGGAATATGTTAGAATTGAAATTAGTTGGGGCTGACAAAGCTTAGACGGATTATTAACAGATATCAGGCATGACGATTGATA
>ERZ773213.79-NODE-79-length-67842-cov-9.813209_pt1 | contig 67842 bp, 59 predicted proteins | sample MGYA00580996_ERZ773213 | MGnify/ENA primary metagenome ERZ773213 (study PRJEB29015, sample SAMEA2738152) | human oral metagenome | biome: human oral; feature: human-associated habitat; material: saliva | place: China | collected 2197 ...
TCTAGACGTAAAACTAAAAGGTGATTTAATTTCGAGAATCACCATTTTTTATGCATCAATTTCAAGGTTCGAAATCATATTTCTGACCAAAATGCCCTTTTTGATAAGATCTCCTTTTTCTAATCTGTTAATTAGAGAATTTAGCGAGTTCGAAAATACTAAATATAAACGTCTTGGAGGTGTGGGGAGATATGTATTTGATACTCTGTATATCCGTTGTTTAATGAGTTCAAATTTGCAATTGTCGGTTAAAGTGATGTTAAAATGTATTATTTCTAGGTGGTAAACATGTTGGAATATAATTTTTTATATTCAACTTTAGTGTATTAAATTGGAACATAAAATTATATATTCCAACATAATAACATAAACTTGACTAAGAGTTGTTAATTTGATAAAATATGAGCATGAAAGATAAAACATTTAAAGCCGGTAGATTTATCACTGAATCGTCAGGGACAGATTTTGAGTATAAATATTTTATGCCAAATTTTTTGCCGGAAAAAATAAACTTTGTAGATCATAATATTAGCCTGCTTTTGGAGGAGGCGACTCAAAATTTAGGCGAGCTCAATGCGTATTCTAAGCTGGTACCTAATGTGGATTTCTTTATTAAGATGCATGAAGCTAAAGAGGCTACGGCGTCTAGCAAAATTGAAGGAACGAGAACCGAAATTGATGAAGCAGTGATGGATGAAGAAAACATTGATCCTGAACGTAGGGACGACTGGCTTGAAGTGCAGAATTATATTAAAGCAATGCGCTTTGCTATAGGAGAGCTTGAAAAATATCCATTGGCTACTAATTTACTAAAGGCCACTCATAAAGTTTTAATTTCCGGGGCTCGAGGAAAATACAAGACTCCTGGTGAGATTCGTAAGACTCAAAACTGGATTGGCGGATCAACCATAAGAGATGCGCACTTTGTGCCACCAACTCCACAAGAAGTAGATGGTTTGATGAGGGATTTAGACCACTATTGGAATGATAAGGCCTTAACTACACCTTTATTAATCAAGGCGGCATTAAGCCACTACCAATTTGAGACCGTACACCCGTTCTTAGATGGAAATGGAAGGTTGGGTCGACTTGTTATAGTATTGTTTTTGATTGAGAAAAGAAAACTTTCTAAGCCTGTATTATATCTATCAGATTATTTTTCGAAAAATCGATTACAATATTATGATGCATTAGACGCCGTAAGAATGAATGATGATATAGAACGTTGGATAAAGTTTTTCTTAGTGGCAGTAGCAGAAACAGCAAAGCAATCTTGTGAAACGTTACAAAAGATAATTGATCTAAAGGCCAAGAATGATCAAAAGATATTACAGCTTGGTAGAAGAGCCCAAAGTGCATCTAAGCTTTTAGATACGATGTATGGTTCACCGATCGTTGATGCTAAAAAAGCTAGAGAGATAGTAGGGATTTCTCCTACGTCTACAAACGCATTATTGAGTGAGTTAGTGAGGCTCGGCATTTTGGAGGAAATAACTGGTTTTTCGAGAAATAGATTATATCAATATAGTGAATATCTAGGGTTATTTAAATAATAGGATTTTTTATGACAAGCTATCAAGTGACAATGTTGAAATCATCAACGCGTATCTTTCTGTTTAGCATCACATCGTAACTAATAAGATCATTGCCAATGAAGCTGCCTACCATGGTTTCCAAAAAAAATAATCTAATCAAGATCAAGTTATCGTTAACTATCTTAGAGGGGCCGGTAGCTCAGCTGGTTAGAGCACGAGCCTCTTAAGCTTGGTGTCGTGGGTTCAAGTCCCACCCGGCTCACCAACAGGGAAACCTGTGAAAAATCAGATTCTAGACGTAAAACTAAAAGGTGATTTAATTTCGAGAATCACCATTTTTTATGCAAAAAATGCTATATATTATATATGATGACACGGCTGATATTTCTTTTGTGGAGATTGGAGGGAGAAAATGACTGAAAATATTGAAGTTGAATATAGTGGACCGTTAACTAATGAACAAGCGAAAAAAATGATGTCATTTTTTGATAAATATGGCGAGAAGATCACTACTAAACATCGGGTTTTGATTGATTATTCTACTTTTCTTGGTGACGGTTTGAAGCATCGCAAAAAAGATATTCGCCTTCGTATAACAAATGGTGAACCAGAGATTATCGTAAAGCTTGGCGACTGGACAAGTTCAAACCACCGTAAGGAACTCTCAGTTTTTACTGAACGCGGTAGTTTTGATACTCTGGTACAGATTTATGCTGCGCTTGGCTATAAAAAAGGTATGCTTTGCGAACGAATAACTGAAGTTTATAATTACGATGATATTGAATTCGCTATTGTTGAGGTTCCTGGTAATAGTTTTCATTTCGAGGCAGAAATAATGGCGGATGAAGGTGGTATTGAAGCTGCTAAGAGTCATATTCAAGGGGTTTGCGAGGAGCTAGGTTTGGAAATATTTACAGACGAAGGCTATATCGCATATATTGAGAAATTAAACAAAGAAGCAAACGAAATATTTGATTTTAATAATTATACTGAAAATTATTTCGAAGATAGATATCATTTTAGCAAAGAAAAAGCGACGCACTAGATGTCGTAACACAGGATGATCTTAATTATATGAAACAGTCTCAAAAAATACATCTACCAGTTATGGGTGTGGGGCCGGTCTATGTTGTTAGTATTGTCATTGTCACTATAATTGCGATCTTGTTTGGACGAACAACTGGCAATATAGCAGACCAGTCAGCCTCACAAGTCCTCACCCTCACAGATGTCTTTCCTCCATGCACTCCGCTTTCAGTCTTTCTCGCCATCCTCGGCATACTCGTCATTTTGCTTGGTCTTATTATCTATATCCTTGCCATCAAAATCAAAATCACCAAAGCCATTAAAGAAAACAGACTCCTCACTACCGGCATCTACTCTATTGTGCGCAACCCGATCTACTCCGCCTGGCTTCTCCTTTGTACGGGCGCACTCCTCTGCTCCGGCTCGCTTCTCCTCTTCCTAATTTTCTGGGCCTATCTCACCATTCTTATGAAGCATACTGAGGAAAAATGGCTCACCAAACTCTATGGTGCCCCATATACTGAATATTGCAAGAAGGTTAATCGCTGTCTACCATGGTTTCCAAAAAAATAATCTAATCAAGATCAAGTTATCAGCAACTATCAACATGTTGGGCTAGCTTATTTTCATAATAATTAAAATCGCAAACCCCGCCATATCTCGCTTATGCTATAATAAGCTCAATGAACGAGCAACAAATTCAAGAACAACGTCGAGCAAATGAAGAGCAGGCCGCCTCGTCGCGCGCCATGACTCTGGGGCTTCCATATCTTGACACACGCCCAATCGAAGAGACGTTGCCGCTACTTTTTAATCTAATCGACATCCAAAAGATGCACTCTGACTACATCTTGCCGCTCCAAAAAGGTGGCAACGGGGAACCATACCAGTTCATGGTCACTAGTCAGACTCCACGTAGTACCATCAAAGAGTTGAGCGAAAAGTTCAACGTCAACGGTGATGGTGTCGATTTCTTCCTAATTTCAAACAGCGCCTACCAGGTGATGATGCTTCGTTATGATCCGCCAAAGCAGGTCCACTACGATGATATTCGTATTGCCAGCGACGGCGATTCTGAAACTCTTGCCTCGGTTTCACAGACCCTCAACTCGGTCGGTACTGACAAAGTTTTTGACTTTCTTCTCGATCAGGCAGATAAGCTCGGCGCCTCCGATATCCACATCGAAAATCTCCGTGAATCCATTCGTATCCGTATGCGTGTTGATGGTATTCTTCACCCAGTCGCCAATCTTGAACGTGATCGCTATCGTGTCTTCATGGGCGAACTTGGCTCTCGCGCTGGTATTTCTTCTGCTGCCAAAACTCCACAATCTGGCCACATGCAAAAAGATATTTTCCGCAACGGTTCTTCGCACCTCTTAAATATCCGTGTCGAAACTGTGCCGACTATGTATGGCCAAGATGCCGTCATGCGTCTCTTTAACTTTGATGAGTCTTTGCTTAATCTAAATCTCTTAGGTCTTTCTGATCGCGAACTTGCCGAAATCAATGAAGTAATTTCTCATCCTCGTGGTCTCGTTCTTATGGTTGGTCCTACTGGTTCTGGTAAGTCCACTACTCTCTACTCTATGATTAACGCACTTAATACTACTGATCGCAAAATTATCACACTTGAGGACCCGATCGAGTACGGTATCTCTGGAATTTCTCAGATCCCAGTTAATACGACTGATGGCGGTTCCTTTGCCGACGGCCTCCGCTCTATTCTCCGTCTTGATCCGGACGTTGTGATGGTTGGTGAGATTCGTGACGGCGACACTGCCAAAACCGCCATTCAAGCCTCCATCACCGGCCACCTCGTGCTGAGCTCCTTCCACGCCAACTCTACTGCGGCGGCTTTTTCTCGTATGATCGACCTCATCGGCACCAACCCGATTTTCTCTAGCTCCATCCGCATGGTGATGGCTCAGCGTCTCGTGCGTAGTCTTTCCGAAAATAAACGTGAATTCACTCCTGATGGAGCCACTCGTCAATTCATTTTGTCTAAGCTTGAAGGGCTTTCTGACGAGATTATCGCCGAGCAGCTCGGCTTTACGCTCGATCGAGATAAATTCACTCTGTACGAGCCAGTTCCAACTGGCCAGGATGATCCGTTTGGTTACAAAGGTCGTAAGGTTATCATGGAACAGCTTAATGTCACTGAGGATATTCAGAGATTTATTCGCGGCGATGTTGAGGATATTAATACTACCGCTATTGAAAAAGCCGCCAGGAAAGCTGGCCTGATTACTCTGGAGCAAAAAGGTATTCTTGCCTGCCTCCGCGGTGAAACTACATTGGATGAAATATCAAGGGTGATATAAAGAGAGGAAAAAATGGACAATAATTTCGAAAAAACACAAAATTTAAACTCAGAAGACTTAGGCCGCCCAGACACAAGTGTGTTTGGTGCCGAATCGAATGGCGTAAGTTCGCAGGATGAAAGTCCAGCCGCTGATCTCGCCGCTATGGATTTAAAACTAGACGATGCAGCCCGTGAAAAACGGGTAGTGGCCGAAAACACTCCTGCTGAAGGCATCTCCGCCGAAAGCTCAAATCTTGATGGCGCCATTGATAATCCTGTCGAAAGTCCAATCGATAATCCTATTGAGACGCCTGTTGATAACTTCGTCGATAATCCTACAAATGATAACACCACATATGATAATTCTGCCGAACTCAAAAAACATAAAAATTCCTGGCGCACCATTGGAATTATCGCCATTATTACCTCTGTTATTCTCACTATTCTACTTGCTGTCATGTATTTTTATAGTAATCAGAAAATTGCTGAAGGTACCAAGCAGATCAAGCAATATCAACGCGACCTCACGAATAGCAAAACCGTAATTGCTGAATATGAAGCCGCCACACAAACCAAGGTGGTCGATCCAAAGGATCAATCTGAGGCTAAAATTGATGATAAGACAGACGATAAGAAGGCCGACAAGCAAATCGTCAAATGGAATGATCTGAACATTAATTTTGCGCAGCTCACTACTCTGATAGGTGATGATTATCGCATCACTGGCGGCCGCATTGTCACGAATGAGGATGGCACCAAGGTTGTCGCAAAAATCAGCGTCTCAAAGATGGAAAAAGTGGTTGATCCAAACGGTCTTGCCATGCCAAGATATGTCGATCACGGTATGGCCGGTCAAACTAATGTCTATACTAGAAAGCTCCCTAGCGGTTCTTGGCAGTATGTCGGCGTTTATGGCGCTAATGGCATGGGTGTTATTCAATGTAAAGAAGTTTCCGAAGAAATGCGCGCCGCTGTTACGGTCCTAAATAAATACGAACCGGATGCAAATATGAAATATTCTTGTGTTACTTTTAAGAACGACAATCCTGCCGAGGGTACCGAAAAAACAGTCTTCTAGTCTCTCGAGGTTACCCCTTCCATTTTCTATAAAACTATGTTAAAATAGGTCAAGTTTTAAGTAATAAAAGGTAAAATATGAGTTTTCTAGTGTTGAAAAAAATTGGTGACGCCCAGAAAAAGAAAGCCATCGTTGATGTTCGCTCTGGTGATACCGTCAAGGTAACTCAGAAAATCAAGGAAGGCGAAAAATTCCGTCTTCAGGTTTTCGAAGGTGTCGTAATTCGTGTGGACCGCAAAGAGTCACACACTGCACGCATCGTTGTGCGCAAAATTGCTTCTGGTATTGGTGTTGAGAAATCTTTCTTGATGCACAGCCCATTAGTTGAAAAAGTTGAAATCGTTAAGCGTGCTAAGGTTCGCCGCAATAATCTTTCATACCTCCGCAACCGCTCTGGTAAATCTGCCCGTCTCGTTGCTAAGGACTTTGATCGCGCCGCTGTAAATACTTTAGCTGAAGACAACGAAGAAGCTGAAGCTCCAGCCGAAGCTGCTGAAAAAACTGAAGAAGTTGCAGCATAATCTAACTTAGAAAACTCTAAAATAGACCTCCATGAGGTCTATTTTTTACTCTAAAGTCAAACCACTTTTTTCTTAATATAGAATCGCACTCAAAGAAAATTCCTCTCGCGCCTTTTTTTACTCTGAATTATTCCGTTAGCAAAAACCATTCGTCCAGAACAAAATCACCGTTCACGCTAGCTACTGCGAGGTGAGGAATTAGTTTTGAGAATTCGGCATGTGTATGTAAAAATGCCTTTGCCGCAAATTCCATCTGCTTATGTTTCTTCTGATCAACAAACTCTAGCGGCTCCCCATATTGATTGTTCTTGCGATATTTCACCTCTGTAAAATAAATTCCGTCTGCCTTCCTTGATACAATATCAATTTCATATTGTTTGGTCTTAAAATTTCTAAACAAAATTTCATGTCCCTCGGCCTCGAGATATTTTGTTACCACCTCCTCGCCATGGCTTCCGATCTCTGAGGTTGTCAGGTCATCTCTTGATTCTAAAACAGAATCCGGGTCTGGATCCGGATCTGGTTGGTCAATTTTTCCGTCTTCGGTATTTTTAGAGTTCTCCGCCCGGGTGCCAGTTCTCATCCAAATTTCCTGCACAGGACGAAAAGACTTGCGATGCTCTGGTGTTAGGCCGAGTTCCTCCATCATTCTTTGATGTAGTCCGGTCCCATATCCCACATGTTTCTCAAATCCATAACCAGGGTATTTTTTCGCTAGGCTTATCATATAGTGATCTCGTTCTACTTTTGCAATAATGCTGGCCGCAGAAATTTCTTTTACCAGCAAATCTCCTTTCTTCAAAGTAGAGACATGCTTTTCAAGTGGCGTCCCCACCAAAAAGTTCATCGTCCCGTCGATGATAATTTCTGAAAAAGGCACCTTCGCTTCCTGAATTTGTTTTACCGCCCGTCGGCAGGCCAGTCTCAGGCTTTCAGATATTCCAATCTCATCGATCTCAGTACTAGTAACCCAACCAGTAGCTGAAGCAAGTGCGCCTTGCTTGATTTTGTCGTATAGATTCTCGCGTTTTGCCGCTGTTAATTTCTTTGAATCAGTCAGCCGAAAGAGCCAAGCGTATTTTTCAGGCTCCCGCTCCGCAATTTCCGCACTCGGTAAAATACAAGCACCAATCACTAGCGGCCCCGCATATGGTCCGCGCCCCACCTCGTCGATCCCTAAAATCATCAAAACCTCCTCAAGAAATACTGGTCAAATAATTAAATCTATGGTAGTTCTGTAAAAAATCAAACACTTATTTCGACACGTTAAAACGGAATTCTACAATATCACCATCTTGCATGATGTAGGTCTTCCCAACTGTAGCAAGTTTTCCTGCCGCCTTCACGGCCGCCTCGGATCCGAGCTCCACTAAATCATCATACTTCATCACTTCAGCGGCAATAAATCCACGTTCAAAATCGGTATGGATCGTACCTGCCGCCTCTGGCGCAGTCGCACCTTTTTTGACCGTCCAGGCACGCACCTCTTTTTTGCCAGCCGTCAAGAAAGATTGTAAACCTAAAGTATCGTAAGCTGCCTTCACGAGTTCGCCTAAAGCATCTTCTTCCACACCATAGCTCTTCAAGAATTCCATCTTCTCATCTAGGCTCATGCCGGTCATTTCTTCCTCGAGTTTTGCATTCACAAATACTGCATGCGCTGGTTTCACGAGCTCCCGAAGTTCATTTTTTAAAGTCTCATTCGTCAACTCGTTTTCATCCACGTTGAACATGTACATTACCGGTTTCTCTGTTAAATATGGAATTTTTTCCTCATTCGCATCTTTGTTCTTCTTACGTTTTGCCTCAACTTTTTCACGCGTCTCAAAATCCGCAAGCTCCAGCTCGGTTTGAATAATTTCAATATCTGCCTTTGGGTCAACAGCTGCAGGTGTGTTTGCATTTGCAGAAACGTGCATAATGTCGTCATTTTTAAAAACACGCACCACGTGGCAAATAATCTGACATTCACGGATATGGGCTAAGAATTTATTGCCAAGCCCTTCACCTTTTGAAGCTCCTTCAACTAGCCCAGCAATATCTACAAACTCCACGGTCGCCGGAATTTTTTTCTCGGCCGCATACATCTTTTCAAGTACATCTAGTCGCTCGTCTGGCACTGGTACGATTCCTACGTTCGGCTCGATCGTTGCAAAAGGATAATTCGCCGCCAAAGCATGCGCATTTGTCAATGCGTTAAATAGCGTCGATTTTCCCACATTCGGCAATCCAACAATTCCAATTTTTAGATTCAAGGCAAGTCTCCAATCTTATTTATCTCTTAAATTATAGCATATTATCTGAAGAGGTTCTTGTATGCTATATTTAATATAATAAATCAAGAAGAGGTATGAGAATGGGTATGGAATCGTTGCCAAATAATAATGGTGAAAATATGGAGAAAAAATTGGATCCAAGAGTCGAGTCATTGGCTATTCCTTTGGCAAGAGATTATGCGGAGAAGAACTATCCAAAAATGGAAGATGGAACTTTTCACCCAGCATGGCGCGGCGTAAATGGCGAAAAGTCGCTAAAGAATAAATCGCCAGAGGACTTGATGGCAGAGGGGTATAGCGAGCTTGCTGCACATAAATCTGTAATTGACATTGCGAATGAATCATATGCTAATTACTCGGACTACTGGAAAGAACAAAATCGCGGGGGAGCAGAGTATCTCATCGGCTTAATGGATGAGCGTGGCGCCGATCCTTTACTTGGTCTAAATCTTGATGATAAAGAGACTCGCAATGAATACGGTAGCTTGATCCATGAGAATTGGATTTCTCGCAATGAATGGGTTAAGGATCCAAATTATGGTGACCCAAAGTTAGCATGTAGCTTTTCTGAGTTATCCCCAGAGGAGCAACAAAAAGACATTGATCAGCTTGGTGTCTTGCAAAAATGGATTAGCGAGCAAAAGTAAAAGATATAGTAGTTGGAGAGAAAACTATAGTAGCTTTTGAAGTTATTTTTGAATTCAACTATTAGTTCATGGTAGTATATAGATATGAATCAAGAAGAGCTACTTAGCAAAAAGCGTGCCTTCGAGTTGTATGAAATCGGAAAAAATATGGATTTTGAGGTGGGTACAACTGCTAGACTTCAGCAGATTCATCAGTATTTATTTCAGGATATTTTTGATTTTGCAGGGCAAATTCGTACCGTGAATATTGCGAAAGGGAATATGCGCTTTACTCCAGTTTTCTTTCTCGAGCAAAACCTAAAAACTATCGATACTCTTCCGGAAGCGACTTTTGAAGAAATTATCACAAAATATGTTGAGATGAATATTGCTCATCCATTCCGCGAGGGAAATGGTCGCGCGACACGTATTTGGTTAGATCAAATCCTCAAAAAATCTCTCAAAAAATGTGTCGACTGGTCCAAGGTTGATAAATCTGAATATCTTTCCGCAATGGAACGCTCTCCAGTGAATCAACTTGAAATTCAGGAGCTACTTCGCCATAATCTTACCGACCAAATTGAGGACCGCGAGGTTTATATGAAGGGCATTCAGGCTTCATATCGATATGAAGATATGGATGATTACGACGTTCACACACTCTAGTTCATTATGGGTCGTTATATAATTTGATTAAGTACCCATTACAATTAGCGTAATAATATACTACTATGTTAAAATATCGATAAAGTTTATCATTAAAAAACTTTACTATTACTAGTGTATTATACTATTAAAAGAAAAATATGCATGAAAAAATAAATGAGACTAGTGAGAATACGGTTGAAGACGCCAATAAGGGCGTTTTTGATGCCTTAGCCCAAATGAAAGATAAATTTAATCCAGATAAAGCAAGGCAGCTAATAGAGTTAGAAGGAAGTTCAAATAATATTAATTCTTCATCTAGGCCAAAACTAGAGAATGTGGCTCATAGTATTCCCGAAGAGAACGAAACGCCTAAGGATAGTAATGACATAGTGGATCAAAAGGACCAAGATGAGTCATCACAATTAGAGACAAAAACACAACGCAAACTTACGTTGTCGGATAAATATGATATTAAAGAGCGCCCTAGGATCGACAGAATAAAATCGGATTTAAATTTAAATTTTTGGAAAGTTACTGAATACGAAAGAAAACAGAGTATTTCTGAACCTAGTGCCTTTAAAAAAGCTGTGAGATTAATAACCGATAGGTTAGGAATTAAAACAAAGAGAGGTGAAGAACTACGCGAAAGGGAGGCTATACGAGTTGCTTTGATTGAGTATCGTAAAGAAGAAGACGCAAGACAAAGAGCTTTTGAAGAAAAAAAGAAAAAATATATTCTTGAAAGAGAAAAGAATAAAGCAGAAGTTGAAGCATACAGAGCTAGGATGGAAAGATCTTTACTTGAAAATGATATGTTACTGGCACGTGATCATTTTGATCGTAGAAAACAAAAAAGATTCAAAGAACAAAGAGTTCAGGAGATAGTTGAAAGAGATTTAAATGCTCGATTACTGACAACTGACAACTTAGAAGCAGAAGTTCTTTCTGAGAATCCTGAAATTCAAAAGCAATCAGTTCTTTTTGATGGTGTCCAGATACCAGTTTATAGCCTAAAGGGTTTGTCCTTTTCTATACTATCGACAACAGTAGACTTTAAGAAAGCAAACGAGGAAGCAACCGAGAATTTTAAAAAACAGGCAATTGGCTTTGAAACATATAAAAAAGTATTAGCTAATCCAGTGATTTGGGGGGAACGACGTGAAGACGCTGAGAAAACTGACGGCTTTGGGACTAATAATTGTAGCGCTAGGGGGGATACAATATCCGCATCATATTGGAATTCTGATCGAAATATCAATAATCATGTCCCAGGTGATTTAATTTATGGTTTTGATCGAGTGGAACCGGACTCTATAATCTCAATATTTAAAATTGATGGCGGGACAAACAATATGGCTGGTCATAATGAGGCTTCTTTGGGTAGCCCAGATGTAATCAGAGGCCTCGAAGGAGCAGACGACACAGATGAATATAATGAGATTCTTTTGAGACGCTATTCAGAGAATGGTATACCAAAAAAACCAGATTACATAATAACCGAAAACGGCAAAATTACAGAAGCAGTACTTCGCCATGCCAAGTATTTTGGAGTACCGATCGTTAATATTGATCGCGCTAGTTATGTAGCAAAAGCAGAGAAAAAAGGTGAGGAGATAATTAATTCCATCAGTGATAAAGATGATTATTTGGATCTAGATAATAAAATGACAGAATTATTGTCCATGTCAGAATATAGAAGAATTTTTTCTCAGCTTAACATTTTGCAGCTTAAAGATATTGGCTATAAATCCGAAACCGAAGCTCCAAGTATTTCACCAGATGCTTCCGCTTTAGAAAAACAGTGCCTTGACATAGCAAGAATAGAGCTATTTAAAAGGATAGATTTTATAAAAACCACTCTTGAGGATGCTATTGACAAAATTAAGATGGATAAAAGAGGTAAGATGGATTTATCTCAAGTTTTTTCGCAATTTGCATCTTTTGATATTTATATTACTAATGCTCAGAATCGGACCAAAAGCAATGAACGGAGTGATACGGATCCGTTATTCACTAGAGAAAATGTATGGTGTAATATGATTGATGTAGTTTTTAAACTAAAAGCAGAATCTCGTACTGTAAAAACAACGATTTATGACGGAGAGAGGGTATTTGATGGAGAGAGGATATTAAGCGTTGACGAAGCACTTGCTAAGGGGGTTAGGACAAAAGAATATTTTAAAAATGCAGACAGTAGTTTTTATGACACGATTGAACCATTGGCACGTAAATATTTTGATGAGTACCGCAAGAACCAAGGCCTAATCATGAATTAAGAAAAATAAATAGACATATTTTTCTAGTTATAAAATTAAAAAATCGCTAGTGACTCGATCTATATCTAGTACGTTCTCTGCTCAGGACAGCCCGCAAGGATTTGCGACATTGCATTTTTCTCAGCTTCCGTCACCCAGAGTTCATATTTAAATTTTACTGAAATCTGTCTCGCCACATATTGGCAGCGAAAACTTTTATTATGTGGCAGCCAGGTTGCTGCATCACCATCAGATTTCTGCTGATTTGCCGCCGCCTGCACTGCTATCAAATTCAAAGGATCCGTGGCAATCTCATATCTCACTTCACTCGATTTGTACTGTGCACCCTTTTGCCAAGCATCAGAAAGTGCCACCACGTGATCAATTTGTACGCCTTTTGAGATTTCCTTGCGCGTGTGAAATTCCATCACTTCGCCGGTGTAAGGCTCGTAAAATTTCCCAGCGATCACATTACATTTCTCGTCAGTCACCGCCGTTTCGCCAAAATCTCGTTTCAAAATCCGTTGCCTTAAATTACACCCATCAATATCCGGCCAGCCGTTATAAAACTCGGTGCGTTTATAGCCAGTTTTTGGCGCTCGTCCTTTCACTTCTAGCTTTGCTAATATCTCATTTGCTAAAGGATTAGTCTCAGTGGCGTTATTATTTTGAACTCCGCCACTACTAATTATATTTTCTTGTAGATTATTTTTTTGCGAGTCACCCCCATTAGTCTTCCTATTATCGGTATCATTTTCTAGAGGCAACGTGTCTGTTGCTACCTCTTTTGTCTCAGCAGCAGCACTTTTGGTCTGGGCTTTATTTTGGTAATTATTCGGATTCGCTATTACCATCAGAACCACGAGACCAGCGCAAACTAGTGCGGTGATCGCTCGTCTTTTTTTATGAATCGTATTTAAGCTCATTTAATTTCTTTCTTTTATCTTTAGTCTTTAGTAATGGTGATGCTTGGGCCGTCAAGCATGCGTTTCGGTAATCTCGCGCGCGTGCTTCACAACAGACATTAGATCCTGATCCTGGTCAAAATCTGTCTCCGGCAATTCTCCGGCAATCATTGAAATCAACTTCTTGAAACTCATCACGCCAGTCACTCGGCCGTGATCATCCACTACCACAAAGAAATGACAACTTGTACGTGCAAAAGCCGCCAGTGCTTCTTTCAAAGTGTAATTTTCGCTCATATAATAAACATTCTTGTCAAGAAAAGCAGAGGCGCGATCAGTTTCTTTGACGCTTAGACTAAATAAAGTTCTCGTGTGGATCCAGCCCACAATTTCACCACGCGACCCCACAACAGGGAAATGGGTTAAGCCAGATTTATAAAGCCTCGACAAAGTGAGCGGCCCCATAAAATCATTTTCGTGGATAATAATCACCTCTTCTTTTGGCGTCATCACTTCTTTTACGAGTTTAGCGTTGAAAGACATAGCCGCACCAATCGTCTGTTTCTGCTCTCTTGAAAGGATATCCTCAGGGAGCTTCTTGATCAACCAAACTAAATCTTCAGGAGTTTCAGGATAGAAAATCTCTGGCAGCTGGCCGCTAGTTTTATAGCTATTCTTCTTGTCTTCGCTCCCATGAATGTTCATTACGCTGTGTTCGGCCATATTGTGTATAGGTCCAAATTCAGCCTCGTTTTTCTTTTCAGGTTCGTCGCTAGCGGCAGTCTCCTCCCCAGAAATCTCATCCATCGTCGCTTCATGTCTCACTAGGTTTGACGCTTCTTTTTCATCAGTAAAAATATTGCGGTCCATTGGCCCCACAAAATCTGAATCCTCTTCAATAGTTTTCTTTACAAATATTTTCGAAATCACACTAGAAAGTTTAGCAAAAAAATTCCGCATCCCCCTTTTAAAATTCTCAAAAAAGCCTTTTTTCTCCTCGCCAAAAATTCCTGATGGCTGATTGAGATCCGCATTTTGCTCGTCCATTATTTACCTCCGTTTTTTTGTCGCACCGCCCACAAACACGCTAAAATATGCTAATATCTATATTATACAAAAAATTATGGAAATAATCGAGATTTCCTAGGAGGTTTATGAGAAAATTGCCTATCATTGCCATTAGCGTATTAGTAATTGCTTTTCTTTCTTTATGTTTTTATTCTTTCAATCAAAATCAGGCCTACGATCAGTGGATCGCTAGCCTCGATCGCTCAAAATATATTGAAAAAGATGAGCGTAACGGCAATATCGGCGATAATTTTGAAGTCGCCAAGGACGCGAAGGTGATGATTGTCGAATATGCAGACTATCAGTGTCCGGGCTGCGCCACCACCTTTCCATTTCTCTCTGATGTAGTTAAAGAATATAAAGGTAAGGTCGGACTCATCTTCCGCAGCTTCATTTTGAGTTACCACAAAAACGGCACCGCCGCCGCTTACGCTGCTAATGCTGCCGCCCTGCAAGGCTATTGGCAGCCTTTTGCTACGCTTCTTTTTAAGAACCAATCTGAATGGGAAGACCTTAATGCGGAAAAACGTGATGAAAAATTCAAGGCCTATTTCGAGGAAGCTTCTGGCAAGAAGGGCAACACTGAACAGTTCTTCAAAGATATGAATAGTGAAGCTGTCAAGAAAAAAGTCAAATCCGACATGGCGGTCGCTAGGCTTGTCAAGATCTCTGAAACCCCAACCATTTTTGTAAATGGTCAGAAATTCTCCACCAATTCTGTCAATGAGGCTGATTTTAAAAAGAATCTCAAAAACCTGATTGATGAAGAGTTGAAGAAGAATGAACAAAAATAAAACTCCAAAAATTGATTTTGTTATTACCTGGGTTGACGGTAGTGATGAGGAATGGCTCGCTGAGAAGCGAGCCTTCGCCGAAGGTCGACCCCCTCTCGAAAAGCCCAGATTTGACTCAAGCGATCTACGTTTTCGCAACGATTTTGATTTTCTCAAGTATTGGTTTCGTGGCGTTGAAAAATTCGCACCATGGGTTAATCACATCTTCTTCGTCACGGCCGGACATCTCCCAGACTGGCTAAATCCCGACCATCCGAAGCTCAAAATTATTCGCCACAGTGATTTTATTCCGCAGGAATTTTTGCCTACCTTCAATTCTCATACTATCGAAAATAATCTTCATAGGATCGCAGAGCTTTCCGAAAATTTCGTCTATTTTAATGATGATTTTTATCTCCTAAGGAAAACTCGCCCGGAAGATTTCTTTAAAGAAGGGCAATATCAGGGAAAAACCCAGCTGCTCCCACGTGCTTTCTTTGCTGAAAATCTTCTAGTTAATAATCCGTCCCGTGATATATTCCCGTATATCCAAATGAATAATATGGTGCTTATTAATCAAACTTATGATAAGCGCAATTTTTATAAAACCCACAGAGCCAAAGCATTTAATATCAAATATGGTATATTCAACCTGAGAAATCTTCTCCTCAAACCATGGCGAGAGTTTTCCCTCATTTATGACCCACATTGTGCTATCGCTTATAAAAAGTCCACCTTCCAGGCGGTCTGGCAAAAATATAATAAAGAGCTTACTGAAACATCACTTCACCGCTTTCGTTCGGACCGCGATGTATCGCATCTCGTTTTCTACTACACGCAACTACTTGAAGGTAAGTTTATTCCGAGAAGCGCCAATTTTTCGCATCACACCATGCTAAGTAAAGATGAAAAACAAAACCTACAAATCATCCGCATGATTGAATCTCAAAAATATCACGTCCTTTGTATTAATGATGGGGAGGTGAAGAACCCCGTAAAAACCAAGGCCGCTCTCACCGCCGCATTTGATAAAATTCTCCCCGAAAAAAGCACATTCGAGAAGTAGGCTACTCTAATACCTCAAGTGTAACACTTTGAGATGTTAGTTCAGAGAGCACATTGACGTAATACATAAAATATTGTATAATATATATGTTGCTATCTGCAAGGTACTTTAAAACTCATGCCTGCAGACAAATTGTTCTCGAAAGGGGAAGAAAATGAAGAACCTGAATGTCACGAAGGAAGTTGTTGAGCGTTTTGCTGAGGCGGCTGAGACTATCATTGTCGCAAAGTCTAAGCTCAGCAGAGAGCTGACCAGATTCATCCAGGATCACCGATCCATGATTGAGGCTGGCACAAGAGAGCAGAATCCTTGCTTAGCTGGGAATCTGATGGTCGCTATTGAGCGTGTTGAGTTTCATCAGTCAAAACTTGACCGTCTTGTTGTCATTTCGTCAAACAAGGACGGGGTGTATAAGATCACAATTCCGAACACCAACGAGAGCTTGAATGCTCAGATTGAATATATTGACGGCACCTTCAGGAGGTTTCTTGAGGAATACGAGCCGTATATTTATTTGGCTGGAGTTTTGTTCACTCAACATATGGTAGCTAAGCTCTTCAAGGAGAAGATCGAAAAATCTCCGGAATGGCAAAGACTGCTGGACGACCTCTATTCTGAAATCACTCAGGCTACATTTGACTTGGTTAATTTATCGAGTGAATACAGGTTCAGTATTGAACCTCTTGACCGGAGTGTCAACCTCTGCGTGAAGGTAGAAGAATTGGATATCTTGACACCTAGGAGCGACAGATATTTAACAATATCCCAGGCGAAAAAGATGACGTTCACCGACCTGCTACTGCAGTACCTTTCGTGCTTTGCATGAGTTTCAAGGAAGAGGGAGATTTTTCTCCCTCTTTTGCTTTTTTGACTTTACTGCTACCTCTTCGGCTACTCTAACCCCTCAAGTGCAACACCATGAGATGTTAACTCAGGGCTATATTTGACAGAACACAAGCACAATGGCGATAATATTTTATCGCTTACATGAGTGTGTATCTTAAAACACTCATGTTAACTCACCGTTACGTTCGTGATGATCATTTTCTTAAAGGAGGGAAATATGGGAAAGGTTAAACGTTCTAAGGCAGCACAGAAGGCACTTGAGTCGAGAGTCCTGCTGTTTCTCAGCGATAAGCGCCTGGCAGACAACAGCTTCGAGATTCTGAGTGGCATACAGACCTATTATAAGGATGTATACTTCTGTCTTGCAACCTCTGATTGCACGGAAGCTCGACTGGCTATTGATTCGCAAGATTCATCCAAGCGGACCGATCTATTCGAGCAATTTGAACAGAAGCTCATAGAGCTTTGCTATTTGCTGGGATCATTGAGGGACTTGAAACAGACTCTCGACTTAGTCGGCAACGGCTATGGATCCTCGCGAATCGTGACTGAATTCAGCCGCATGTCTGAGATATACGGCAGTTTCCTGAAGTACGAAAAGGAAACCTGCAAGATTGTCTCCGACATCTGGAACCTGGTTCAGGTGCTCGATGCGTCCAGCCTGATCGACCATGACGACTATTCTACTTACATGTCAAATCTTTATGAGAAAATCGAGGGTGGTTTTGACATCCGCAACGATTTCTCTGAAGATAACTTGTATATAGAATTAAAATCGCTGGCCGAAAAAGGCAGTTGCAAGGCAACCTATCTTTGTGAAGGGCTTGAAATAGCCTCTCGCAGACCGGTTACGCCGCGCGCGCTGATTGAACGAGTTGGCTATGCCTTTAGGACAGCCTAATGTTCAAGACGATTCGAGTCGCATGAGTTCCAAGGAAGGAGGAGTTTTTACTCCTCCTTTTTCCATGGTGAATTATAATCTAAACAAAAGATCTGCAGGTACCAAAACAAACACTACTAATTTCAACAAAAACTGCAATTTTCAAATCAGGCACCACGTCAGAATAGACTCTCACCACCCCCGCAAAAAATTGACAATACAATAATAAAATTATATAATATCAACGTTGCTACTTGCAAGGTTCTTTAAAACCCACAGGAAAACCTTGCAAAAATCTTATTCATAGAAAAGGGGAAAACATGGATAACGCAGTTAAGGCAATGGGAATGGAAGTTGAACGCAACTTCTTCACTACTGTAAACACACTTCTGCACGAGAAGCTTGTCTTCGCGGAAACGATGATCAAGCATCTGCGCTTCATCGGCGAACTGGTTGATGAGAAGGAAGCCTCGATCCTGGGTGTCACCTATGGCAAGGAGACCATCTACATCAAGTCAATCGTCACTGACGAGGCAAGCTTCGGATCGGAGCCTGACAGCAACGAGGAATCCACCTTCGTTAAGGCCCAGATCGGTAATCTGGACTTTGAGGGTGTCACCTCTATCGAGAAGCTCTTCTTTGACCAGTGCTATGGGCGGATCTACAAGCTTTATGTATCTCTTTGCGAGATGCCGGAAGTCAAGATGATCGAATTTTGCGCCAAGCATCCGAACATTGAGGTGGCCGAGGCGACTCAGCAGATGTTCTGCAGTTTCTGCAACAAAGAAAAGGAGCTTGTCGCTGCATATGGCAAGCTGATCCACAGTCCGGAAATCTTTGAGTTTACCTATAAGTTCGAATATCTTGCGAGCTTGAGGTCCTCTGAAGGAGACAACAGCTATGAGTCTCTCATCTTCAATAACGAGATCCGCAAGATCGACAGAATCAAGAAGATATTTCTGGACGACTTACTCTCGTTGGAGGAAAACAGCAAGACTTTTCTGGATGACTTGCTCTCGGTGGAGGAAGACAGCAAGACGGTTGCAGACTCGAGTATGAAGTCGCTTGTCTATCTCTATGGTATTTATTACCGTAAGGTGGCAAAGGCCTGCGATATGAGTAGTGAAGAAGACATAATCTATACGCCGTCGTATCGCAACCTGCTCAGTCGTCTTGAAAAAGACGGCACTCTTGCTACGTGGAGGAGTCAGGTCAGATAAGAACCAGATCAGATAACTAGCAGCATTTCCTGTGGGTGGAAGAGGGAGATTTTCTCCCTCTTTTTCAATTCTATAACTTGACAACTTATATCAAATATCTTATAACATCTAGGTTACCTAGCATGGTGAAGATCTTTAAAACACTCATGCATAATTTTTCTTATTCAGCAGTAAATATTTTTTGAAAAGGAGTATGGAACTATGGATATTGGTAGGAAAATTAGTACCACTGAGGAGACTATCAAGGCATTTGATAAATCAGCTATGACAATTATTGACAAGAAGATGGAGCTCTCTAGGATGTTAATTGACTTACTAACAGAGAAGAAATCAGATATGGAGCTTGAGCTCTATCTTCAAGGCCCTGATGGTGATAGTGAAAAATTGAGAAAGCTTTTCTTGAATCTGGAGGATCATTGGGAATGCCTTAATCGTCGACAATATAGTAGTGAATTTAAAGCGTGGAGAAATTTAACCCAGCGCGCGATGCGGTCCGTCGAGATTCTTGAAGACTATCTTGCAAGCTACAATGAACTACTTTGTATCATGCGAGAAATTATTGATAACCAATTGGTTTCTAATCAGCTTCTTGAACTACTAAATGACCCCTCAAATAGCTACGATAAAATTAACGAGGCGTATCTAGATGTAAACTACGACTTTGTGAACCTTTCTGAAACAATAAATAACCTTCAGAAAGAATGTGGATCTAATATCCTAACGGAAAAACAAGACTCTGCAGCAAAAAAGCTTATTGCGGAATACGAGGCAAATATCCCCAGCCGATATTACGATTCAAACGAGGTTATAATTTTAACCTCAAGTAGCCATAGCGATAATCCGAACATGGATGATCTAAAGGAATCAGTCCTGACAGAAGAATTATTGAGATATTTATCATAACCAGCATGAGTTCTAGCGAAGGAGGAGTTTTTTACTCCTCTTTTTTCTTTTGAAAAATTATTCTCGCAAAAAAAGTCGTGGGAATAAAATCAGGTACCATTAACCTCAATAAAAATCTGTAAATTTAAAAAATCAGACACCATGCAAAAACATAGCTAACATATGAATTGACAATAAACCAATCCATTATATAATATACAAGTTGCAACCGCAAAGACCTTTAAAACTCACAGGGAAGGACACTAGCGGAAGACTATTTTCTAAGGGGGAAACATGAACAGTAATGTAAATCGCGATGTGAACATTAGTAACTTCGTACAGAAGGTTGGTAAGAATTATTTCGGGGGCATCAATAAGCTTCTGAAAGCCAAGCTGGACTTCATGGAGGAGGTGATCAGTCTTCTGCAGTTAGTCAGAATCACCGTCGCGGAAAGCGAGGCAGACTCCAATCTCACGGCAATCTATGCTAAAGAGGCTGCTCAGGTCCGCAGGGCTACGACCGCTGGAGAGCCCAAGACTCTGTCGGAAGTTAAGCAACATTTTGATGATGGTTATGACAAGATTTTTAAGCTCTTTTTTGCTATCCGCAAGATGCCTGAGCTCGACCTAATCGAATATTACAATCGGAATAAGCCCGATATGATGGCGACCCGTGTGGTGCAAGAAGCATTTTCTCACTTTTGCAATAAGGAAAGAGATTTTATCAGCGCCTGCAGTGATCTGTTATTTAATGAGGATGTTTTGCCGATTCTGGCCAGAGTGGCGAATGCACTACAGTTACAGCGTGATTGTGAAAACGCTAAGTCAAGGATGCAGGCTACCGGTGAAGTGAAGATGAGTATCGATAAAGAACTTCGTATTAGGTCGCGCAAAATCAACGACCTCAGAAAGGAGTTTGGGAAGCACCTGGGTGAAGCAGAAGAATTTGCCAACAATCCCGAGAGCCGAGACTCAGCTTGCCATGTTTATTTCCGCTACTTCAATCCTGGCAAGAAGATTCTTGACGCATGCGCCACAAGTGATGAGATGGGGACTTTATTTCCGCCAAGAACTGGAAGACTAGATTTTGATTTTTGCAACCTGTGAGTAGAGAGGGAGATTTTCTCCCTCTTTTTTTATGCTTATCCTTGTTCTCTTCATTAAATATGATTTAATATAAGTGTTGCTATCTGCAAGGTAATTTAAAACTTATGGAACCTTGCAGTTTTCTTATGAAAGGGGGCAGAGATGAACGAGAACAACGCAACTGTGATGTACGAGAAGCGCTTTTTTAAGACCATTGGCAAAATCGTCAAGAAGAAAGTGGAGCTGGTCGGCAATTTCGTCAGCGTGCTTCAGGCGGTCAAGTGTCAGATTCCGCTGGTGGTCATGATGGGGAGCAAAGATGAGGCTTTCGATATTGAGCGCAGTCTCAATGCGATGCTCGGCGCCCATCAGAACTTTAAGTCAATGCCGGAGATCAAGTTGTTGAAATGCTATAGCAAGTCTCCGAACATCTCGGCCGGCGACTGTGTTACTACCTCATTTATTCATTTTACGAATGAGGAGAGTGAGTTCTTCAATTTTGTGGTCGAGCTTTTGAATATGCCGCTTTTTCTGGAGAACTACCGCCAATATTGTTCGCAGAATCAGAAGGAGGCCAAGAAACTGTTATTTGATGCTTATTCGGAGATTGGTCAGTTTTACAAGGAATTTGAGGAGTACGCGGAGAGTCTGGAGGAGGGGATTCGTCTGCCTGGGGTTGGCTTTGAAATCGATCGCCATCTCTATGCCAATTCCAAGCGGATTATCGATGCCTGCAAGGCCAGTGACGAAGTCGACGTAATTCGGCGCGCCAATGGCGAGATCGGACCTGATTGTGCCTATGTCGTCAGGGTTAGAAATGGTGCTAGTCAGGCCATAGAGATTGACGAGGCGCTGGCAGATGATCTGTTTGCGGCTGAGGAAAATCTCGATGCCGACGACCCCAGATTCGAAGGGGACGGGGACGAGATTGAAGATGAGGACGAGGACGAAGATTGCGAAGACGGCGGCGAAGAAGACGACGATGGCGATGCCGGTGGAAACAATGGCGGTGGACCTGGCAATAATAGTGCTGGTGGTAATAACGCTGGTGGTAATAATACTGGTGGTCCCGGCGGAAATAATGCTGGCGGTCCCGGCCGCAACAACGGTAAATCCGGCGGCAATAATACTGGCGGTAATCCGAACGGCAAATCCGGCAAGTAGTTCCATAAGTCTCAAGAGGGAGCAAAGACTCCCTCTTTTTATTAATAATTATCATCTATATCGCAATGCTTCAAAGATTGACAAATTGATTAAAAAAATATATAATACAATGAATTTGAATAAATAGCAAATGTGAATATATTTTGCTAAAAAGAGTGAATGAGATGAGAAGGAAAAAACAGGATATAGAAAAACTAAAAGTTTGCCTGGTCTGCTCAAGTGGCGGGCATCTTGCTCAGTTATACCAGATAAAACCTTTTTGGCAAGATAAGGCACGTTTTTGGGTAACCTTCAATAAGATAGATGCGAATAGTCTTCTTAAATCAGAAAAGGTTTATTATTGTTATTATCCAACGAACAGGAATATTAAGAATCTCTTGAAAAATACGATTCTCGCATTCAAAGTTTTAAGAAAAGAAAGACCAGACGTTATTATCTCAACTGGAGCAGCGGTTGCTGTACCGTTTTTCTATATTGGAAAACTATTTAAAACAAAAAATATTTATATTGAAGTTTTTGATAGGGTAGATAAACCTACAATGACAGGAAAATTAGTCCAGCCAGTGTGTGATAAAACTATTGTGCAATGGGATGAAATGACTAAAGTCTATAAGAACTCAATTAATCTGGGAAGCATTTTTTAGGAGCATTATGATTTTTGTTACAGTAGGAACTCACGAACAACAGTTTAACCGGTTAATAAAGAAAATAGATCAGTTGAAAAAAGACGGACATATTAAGGATGATGTTTTTATTCAGACCGGTTTTTCTAACTATATTCCAGAAAGCTGCGATTGGAAGAAGTTCTTATCTTATGAAGAAATGATTCAAAAGATAAAAGACGCCAAGATAGTCATTACGCATGGTGGACCATCCAGCTTTATACTTCCGCTTCAATATGAAAAAACTCCAATAGTCGTTCCGCGCATGAAGAAATATGATGAGCACGTTAATGACCATCAAGTTGAATTTTGTAGGAAATATAATTCCTTGAACAATAACATTATTGTAGTTGTGAATGTAGACGAGCTAAATTCTGAATTATTTTCCATTGTTGAGAAAAAAACTTTGATTAATAGTAATAGCAATACATTAATTTTTTGTAAAAGGCTTTCTAAGGTTTTGGAAGAAGTTCTCTCATGAAAGAAGATATAAAAGAGAAAATATTACCAAATGCCTATATGCTTTTCATCTTACTAATGATTTTTGAGCGTCTATATAATTATACTGGCATAAGCGGAAAATATTCTATTTATGTCGCAGTTGCTTGTATTCTTCTTGGAATCATAATGCAAGTGCAAAAAAATAATGGGAATATAAAACTTGGTTTTCTTAAGACGGTTATTTTAACTTTTTATTATCCTTGCGTTGAGAGTGTAAGGTATTTCTTGTTTTTTTCTCTACCAGATATCTGGAAAAAAGTATTTTTTGAAAAACAACTAATTTTATATAAAATAATCATTATTATTTCTGGTGTCTTTGTGATTGTAGAAAATGCTACTGGTCTAAAAAGAGTTGACGGCTTTATGTATTCACCAACCATCTTCTCATGTATTTTGCTTATCTCAATATATGGAATACTTTTTATAAAAGAAAAAAGTAGGTTCAAAATTCTATATATAGCTACAGCAATGTTTATGATTTTCGAAACAAGAAGTAGTTCAATTATCCTAGTAGCCGCATTAATTATTTTATATAAAATTAGGGTCCTTATCAAAAATAAAATTATTCTGAAAAGTAAAATGAGTAAAAGGTTGTCATATGTAGTTGTTGGGCTAGTTGTAGGCATCGGCGGCTTTTTTGTATTCAATAACATAAGACAGATATTATCTTTAGTCGGACGCTCAAATAGGGAACAAAGTACTGAAACGAGAATTCAGTATATTAATGAATTTGCGAATACATTAATAAGTAATCCGAGAACTCTTCTTGTGGGTGAGGGTGGCGGCTTTACACAGAAAAAAATTAATTCAACTTCGAAATCGAAAAACTTCTTTCCGCTCCACCAAGATTTACTTATGATTTTATGTGACTACGGGATTTTAGGAGCTTCGTTAATTTATATCTTTTCTATAAAGAAACTTAAACTTAACTACATATCAATTATAGTGATGTTCTTATTAACTTTTCATAATCTAGTTCTTACATCACAAGTTTTTCTGCTTCTAATCATTACAAACAATAGAATTAATCACGATTATAAATTTGAAAAATTACCAGGATATTACAATGCGTAATTCAATTTTTATTTGTCAAACATATTATCATCTCTTTATTGCGGTTTTGCTTAATATAAAAAATGTAAAAAAGAATGACCTAATTATATTTAGTGAAAAAAACGATAAACTAGCTATAGATGACCAGTTAATAGATAGACTTATTAAAAGTAATATTTTTAATAAAATTGAAGTTATTGACTGTAGTGAATTTAAAGAGCAAAAAGCCTATAAGAGGATATTGAGGACACTTTTTAAGATAAGGAAAAATAACGTCATTAAAGAAATCCAAAAATATAAAGAAGTCTATATTTTTAATGATATCTCATCGATTGGGAAAGTAATTAATAGAAAAAACATAAAGTATAATCTTATTGAGGATGGCCGTGACTGCTTTAGAAAAAAACATTTTGAAAAAATTATTTCACAACAAAATGCTTTAAAAAGAATCGTAAAGAAAATACTATTCGGCTATTCTTTAATGGGAGAATCAAAGAATATTAAGAAAATTTATGTAAATAACTTAGAGGATACATATTTTAATCATAATATCGAGGAATGTAATCTTGATAATTTACTTAAAGGATTAGGGAAAGAAGAAAAATTGAAAGTTGCGGAGATTTTTCTTAATAAGGAACTTAAGGAGCATATAAATAACTCTATAATTATACTAACACAGCCGTTCTTTGAAGATGGGATTCTTGAGTCAGAAGATATTCAATTGCGACTATATAAAGATATTTTAGATAGAGAATGTGTGGGTAACACATTTTTGAAATTACATCCGCGAGATACGTTGAACTACGAAAAAATAATAAATAAAGAAAAAATAATACAGGGCGACTTTCCAATAGAAGCAATCAATCTTATCCCTAATCTTAACGTCAAAAAAATTATATCAGTTTCATCTACAGCTACAAAGTCAATTGCAAATTGTAGCGAAAGTATTGTTTTGGGATGGGATTATTTGGAGGGATATAAGGACCATGAATAATAAAGTTATTAAAGCTGGCACCTGGTATACGGTTTCAAATTTCCTCATTAAGGGTATTAGTTTTATTACTCTTCCGATATTTGCAAGACTCTTAACTAAGGATGAGTTGGGACAGTTCTCAAATATTACTGCATGGTTTAACATATTAGCTATCATCACTACATTCGAACTTTATTCGTCAGTTTCTATCGCACGTTTTGATTTTAAGAATGAACTGAAAAAATATATCTCTTCAAATCTAGTTCTGGGTACAGCTATAACTTCAGTTTTTTATATATTCTGCCTAATCTTCCACACTATAGTTGAACAAATTTTAATGATAGATTTTTTTACTCTTAATATTATGTTTATCTATCTTCTAGTATATCCTTCAATCCAAATGCTACAGATTGAAAAACAAATCACCCATAAATATAAAACAGTTGTTACTATCTCTTTCCTAAGCTCTTTTCTTTCAACGCTTACTTCAATTATATTAATCTTGATTTTAAGAAATCATCTTTATGGAAGAATAATTGGTTACTTTATCCCATTGATTCTTATTTCTCTAATCGTATATATATGGATAATCAAGGATGGCGTAAAAATTACGAAGAAATATTCAAAATATGCCATCAAAGTTTCCCTTCCATTGATCGTCCATCTATTAGCTGGATATCTATTAAGTTCCTCGGATAAAATTATGATCACTAAAATGGTTTCCTCAGAGGCTAATGCTCTTTATAGTGTTGCATATAATGTTTCATTGCTCGTGAGTCTATTATGGACCTCACTAAATAATGCATGGTCGCCGTGGGCATATAAACAAATGGATGAAAAACGATATGATAAGTTAAAAAAATATTCAAAGCCATACTTTCTGGGATTTTTGGTAGTAGTTTATATCGCAATGCTCATCACTCCAGAACTACTATTCTTTATGGGCGGAAGGGGTTATATGGAAGCAAAATATGTCATGCCTCCAGTGATGGTCGGATACGTCTTTCAGTTTGTCTATTCATTGTATGTAAATATTGAATTTTACCATAAGAAACAAAAGAATATTGCTATTGGCACAACATTGGCGTGTATTATCAATATCATATTAAACTACATATTTATTCCCAAATATAGCTATATTGCAGCTGCATATACGACACTAGTCGGCTATATTGTTCTTTATATAGTTCATTATAGATTTGTAAAAAAACTTGGCGTTACTGGGTGGTATGATAATAAGTTCTTCCTAAAACTATTATTTATATCTCTGATCTATATGTTTATATGTAATTATCTATATACTCTTTCAATTGTGAGATATTTCGTTATCGGGGTGTGTGTTTTTAGTCTCTTAGCCCTTGTTATATTCAGGAGAAAAATCCTAGACACGAGGATTGGTAGGAGAGTAGAGCTGTTAATTAAATTAATAAAATCAGGAAAGGAAAAATAATGAGGATTTTAGCAGTAATTCCTGCACGTGCAGGTTCAAAAGGGATTCCTAATAAAAATATTCGCATCCTTAATAATAAGCCATTAATCTCTTATTCTATTGAGAATGCAAAAAAATCAGAATTCATCACGGATATTATAGTTACGACCGATAGTGATATCGTACGTGTTATTGCCACTCAATTAGGTGTTAATACGATAGAGAGAAAGCCAGAACTTTGTGGTGATGACATAACGTTGGATTCAGTGATTTATGATGCAATCCCTAAGAATGTAAAATGGGATTACATCGTAACAATGCAACCAACTTCGCCAACACTGAAGGTCGAAACGCTAGATAACGCAATTAATTATGCTATCGAAAATAATCTAGATACTGTAATTTCTGCGATCAATAAGCCACACCTGTCGTGGCGCGATGAGAACGGTGAGAAGAAGCCAAACTATAAAGAAAGATTAAATCGACAATATCTTCCGGCCAACTATATGGAAACCGGTGCATTTGTTATTTCAAAATACAATATTGTTACGGAAAAAACTAGGATCGGCCAAAAGGTTGATATCTTTGAGGTTTCAGAAAATGAATCAATCGATATTGATACTTTTTCAGACATGATTGTCGTTTCTAAAATCCTTGAAGATAAGAAAATTGCTATATATGTCAATGGTAATAATAAACGTGGTGTCGGCCATATTTATCGTGCATTAGAAATCGCCGATGAGTTTAATTGTAAGCCAGATATCTATTTTGATAAAAATCAAACCAATTCTAGGATCTTTGGAAAAACTACTCATAATCTTATCCCAGTCAATGGCATAGCCGATCTGTTCCAGAGATGTAAAGAGAAAAAATATACTTTATTCATTAACGATATTCTAACAACTTCAATTGATTACATGATTGGACTTAGGAGCGTTCTTCCAGAAAACGCTAAGATTGTTAATTTTGAAGATGATGGAGAAGGGGCTTCTGCTGCAGATCTGGTGTTCAATGCACTTTACCAAAAAGATACGTCTGCAAACGTTAGGGCCGGTGAAAAATATTACATTCCTGGCAAAGTATTCCTGTCATTTAGTCCTATTAATATTAAACCCACTGTAGAAAATGTATTCGTCGCGTTTGGTGGTGCAGATCCACAGAATTACACTGACAGGGTATTGGATATCGTTAGTAAAGAAAAATATAAAGATATCAACTTTATGGTTGTCTTAGGGCGCGCTAAGCATAATATCGAAAAACTTCTAGAATTTAATAAGATGCCTAACATTGCTGTATTGCATGATATTCAAAATATGCCAGTGCTAATGTCTCAGTGTGACATAGCAATTACCTCCAGGGGGCGCACTGGCTATGAACTCTCGATGCTAGGGATCCCTTCAATTGCAATGGCACAAAATGAGCGAGAAGAGAAGCATGGATTTGTGTGTGACGAGAATGGTTTTAATTATATTGGACTTAATCCAAGTAATGAGGTAATAGAGGCAAACCTTGATATGTATATCAAGATGGATCAAAAAGGTCGACAAGCATATCAGAACACATTATTGACACATGACCTAAAAAATGGTAGAAAAAGAGTAATGAGTTTAATTAATAATCTATAATTGGAGAGAGAAAAAATGAAGAAGACTAATAAATTATATTTAATTGCAGAGATGGGAGTCAATTTTTATGACACAGCAAAACAATTAAATATCACACCACTTGAAGCAGCTAAACTCTATATTGATAAAGCTGCAGAAGCTGGCATAGATTGTGCTAAGTTTCAGTCATACAAAGCGAATACTATTGTTTCAAAAAACTCACCAGCCTACTGGGACACCACGAAAGAGGCAACTAAAACCCAGTATGAGCTATTCCAAAAGTTTGACAGCTTTGGTGAATCAGAATATAAAGAATTGTGTGATTATACACATAGTAAGGGTATGGATTTCACCTCAACACCTTTTGACTATGCTTCCGCTGATTATCTTTATGATATGGTAGATTTCTATAAGATTTCTTCATCTGATTTATCAAATATTCCTTTTATCAAACATATCGCAGCAAAAGGTAAGCCGATGGTTGTCTCTGTCGGTGCAGCCTACTTGTCAGAGGTTGACGAAGCTATTCGTGCCATGAAAGAAGTTGGCAATAATAATATTTGCATCCTCCACTGTGTATTATCATATCCAACCGATCCAAAGAATGCCAATCTCAAGATTATAAAAACTCTTAAAGAAGTATTCCCAGATGTTAAAGTTGGTTTTAGTGACCATGTTGCTCCAGATCCAACTATGATGACTCTAGCAACTGCATATCTTCTCGGTTCTGAAGTAATTGAAAAACACTTCACTTTGGACAAGACTCTTACTGGCAATGACCACTATCATTCTGGTGATCCTGAAGACTTTAAGAAGGCAAGGGCTAATTTTGAGATGATCGATAAGGTGCTCGGTCAACCTGAAAAGACTGTGTTAGAGTGCGAAATTGTCCCTCGTCGTGAAGCGCGTAGATCTCTTGTCTTAACTAGAAGTATGAAAGCTGGAGAGAAAATCACGGAAAATGATATTATGCCAAAGCGTCCAGGTACCGGAATTTCACCAAAATACACTGATATTGTACTTGGTAGGGAAGTAAAACGGGATCTAGAAGAGGATACAATCCTCACATGGGATATGGTGTAATTGTAACAAAAATGTAAGATAAATTAAAAAACCTCCGGTCGAAACAATTAGATTAGGAGGTTTTTTGAATTAGAACACACGGGTTTTATTTTACTAGATATGTTTTATGATAAAATATCACCACAAAACCACGAAAGGAAAAACATCATGAACAAACAAAAAATCAACACTATCGTCGGATCAGTTGGAGCCTTTATCGGAGTTTTTGTCTTTATAAGCTACATCCCACAAATTCTCGCTAATCTCGCCGGCAATAAAGCCCAACCGTGGCAGCCACTCACCGCTTCAATCTCATGTCTCATCTGGGTTATTTACGGCTGGACCAAGGAGCCAAAAAAGGATTACATTCTCATCGTCCCAAACCTTGCCGGTGTAGTGCTCGGATTCCTTGCATTTGTAACTGCACTGTAGGCCAAATCCGCACAGCGTCCGGCTGTATAATAGAATTGTTTCAGTAGCATGCTGTTGTAGTAGGTTCACTTAAACAATTCAGAAAGAGTCAACGATTAAAAAAAGAAACAATCCTATAAAATAATTGTTAGCAATAACAACTAAAATGAAGAAAGGATTGCTCCTACGAAGAGTTTAATAGATATTCCGTCAGAATATAAGTGTCATAAAAACTTTTATCGTATGGTATGGGGAGATTTAACCTGCAATGAATGTGGAAATAAGGGATTATTTAGAAAAACCTATGAATTTTGCCCGCATTATAAGAAGAAATATTACATAAAAACAGTCACTTCATTATCTAAGTTCTGCAATATTAGTTTAAGTAAAACTATGAGCTAGTTTGGTATTAGTAATATAAATGTGATGTTGGTGGAATCAGGAATATTCTAAGTTTATCATATATAACAGTGTCAAGATAATTGAGAAAACCTAAGATAGTCTATAATAATTTTCTATCCTTTCTATAAGTGACAAATCTGTGACCACTTGGCTAGTTTCTTTAATTCAATTAATTAGCAATAAAAAGCACCACATTATATGCCGAGATCCCACATTTAGTCTTAATGATTTAGAATTAATGCTAAGAGAATGGGGGAAAATAGACATAATAGTTCATTTATTCTGTTATAAAAATAACCACTTAGGGATGGCTTGTTTTTGAATTGTTTAGTTAAACCGATATAGTTACTATACTTGTATGAAAACTATTAATTTTATATAATACAGAAAAAATATGAATTACTTTTATAATATAAAGTGAAAATACTTTTAATATTTTGTATTAGATATAATTTATTTATATAAAATCATATATGTTGCCGATATCAAATATAAAATGGAGAGATTATAAAACATGGACGTCGACGCCACCGAGTAGTCTATATAATTTTTGTAGTCTCAATTTCTTTTATGGCACAAATGGTACTGGAAAAAGTTCATTGTCTAAATTAGTAGCTGAAACTTATTACGATATATCGGGTCGTATTGTTGATGGTGTGAAAATTTTTGATTCTAATTTTATAAATAATGCTTTGAAGCTATCAAATTCTGATAAAATATGCGGAGTTGTTTCTAACTTTGGCGAAGGTAACGTAGTAGCTGATAATACTCTGTCAGAAAAAATAGCTGAGTTAGAAGATGTGACTATAAAAATTAAGTCGACTGAAGAACAGATTGATAATATTGAAGAGAAGATAGCGAATGAAATATCGAAGGCGTATATTTGTAAAAAAGGTACCGCAAACATAAAACAAAAGCCACAGAACAAAACTTCTATCGAACAGCTTGACTTATGGCATGAAGATTACGAAACTGCAAAAAAGAAATTTCCAAAAGTTAATCTTGAACAATATAGTGGTAGCGGTGCTTCTAATGATGAATTAGAAGAGTTAGATCTATTAGGAGTGCCAAATTTGCCAATAATAGATGAACAGGGTCTATGCTCTACATTAATTCAACCATATGACAATAGTCTCGTTCCTAAAAAGTCAATAGTAGATTGGATAGAAGAGGGGGTTAAGTATCATAAAGAACATGGAGAAAAGCAATGTATATTCTGTAGCAATAAACTGGATTTATCACTCGTTGAGAAGCGTCTTGAAGAGTATCAGAACAATGAAAAGAATGAAAAAGCTATATTTTTAACTGTTCAGAACAAGCATATATCGCAATATATAAGCGCAATAGAAGACATTACAAAGAATATTTCTCGTTATCGAAGAGTTGGAGAAATAAATGAAAAAACACTTATGGATAGCACTACTATACTTCAAGAAACTAGAAAATCCATTGTAAAAAAGCTCAATAAGATGGAGTGCTCAATTAGTTTAGGTAAAGAGTTAATAAAGAAAGCTGTAGATAACACTAATGATATATTAGAAAAACTTCAAAACAAAAAATCGCAAAGAGTAAAAGAGCTCGGTAGAGAAATAGCTAGCGCTGAAATACTAACCAAAGGTGCTATCGGTTTTGTATTATCCAATAATCCTTTAGTGGTAAGTGTAAAAAAAGAGTATACCAACGCAAAAAACTTACTTAATAGATTGCAGCAAGAGAGAGAAAAAATTAATCACGAAATTACAAAGTTGAAAAGAAGTAAGTCAAAGTTGGCAAATTTTTCTACATATATAAATAAAATACTTTTGAACCTTAACATGAGATTTTACTTAGAGCCAGATGATGAAGAGAAGAATTTTTACATAAAGCACAAAGATGCTAAAGAAGACCTTATATCTGTAGATGATATAAGTGAAGGCGAGAGGAATATATTGGCGCTCATTTACTTTTTGTATAGTCTACTAGACGAGAAGGAAAATATTAAAGACGATATAGAGTTAATTATAATAGATGATCCAGTATCTAGTCTAGATGAGAATAATAAATTTATTTTACTACAATTCCTTACTGAATTAGCTGAAAAAGTAAAACAATCTAAAGATAAGAATAAACAACTGTTTCTTTTTACACACTCCATAAATGATTTTATAAATTTAACATATAATTATAAAAACGATCAAAAAAATGCAAAACTTTTTAGAATATTTAAATCAAATAATAAAAGCAAGTTAAAAACTATACCTAAAAAAATACTTTCACCATATCAATTAATCTACGAAGATATTTACTTATTCAGTCGCCTTACTGATGATGATCTGAGCAATGAACCAGATGAAACAGCTATTCATATGCCAAATTCAATGAGACGATTACTTGAAGACTATTGCGATTTTCGTATTGGCATGAAAGATGTAAATATAGCACACAAAGGAGATGTATCAAAAGCACTATTTGGTAGGGAAATCAGTGAATTAAAAGATGATGAAAAACGTAAATTAGAAAATATTCTTAGAATATGTAACGTCTTATCACACAAGGCAAGTAGCCATCCCTATGAAATTAATGAGGTTCAACGAGCTGCTAAAGATTTGATGTCAATATTATGCCAGAATGATAAATACCATCACTTAAAAATGACAGAAAGCTTATCACAAAACCCTTGAGTATGAAATTTACTTTTGCATAAACAGTTCAAGGCGGCTGTTGTCTGGTAATTATCTTTAATTTAGAATATATTTGGTCTTTAGAAATATTTTCCTAGCTGTTATTTGCTACACATTTCAAACCCTACTAAAATACTAATATCTCCTTTTTTGAGATTATACTGCTATCAAAATTATTAGGGGACTATAACTCAACCACACAGACAAGGTTACTGTTAACTATGAGTAGTAATGCATTAGATATAACCTTAGGCGCTATTTTTGCAATTGGAACGTCCATAGTGTCATCTTTAGTATTGGACTATTTTCACAAGAAACAAGAGTGCAAGGAAATAAAAGTATTACTTTCAGATGAATTGAAACAGTAAAAGAGTTAGGTTACTTAGAAGAATATTGGAAAACAAATAGTATTATTATGCCAACCTATATTCAATCAATGAAGGGTCGCCGTAGTAATTATAAAAACGTATATGGCAGATTATTTTTGAAAAAAATAATGATCTAAGGCGTGAGACTAGAAACTTTTACACAGATCTAAAAAATGCTTCTTTCAAATATTCTAAGATTACCGGCACTTTATCCAATTCATCAGAAGCAAATATAGAACAAGCTAAAATTGCCAATGAGTTTATTGACCTTAAAAATCGTGCTAAAACATTAAGTAGTAAATTAAAGTAGTACTATTCTCCCCCTCACTCATTATGCTTGCAAACTAGGTAGATTGTTGTATATTTGGGGTAATAGAATCTAATCTTTAGGAGATTTCACAATGGCGGAAGAAAAATCTACGACAACCGATAAAAAATCAGTTTACAAAAAGTGGTGGTTCTGGGTAATTATAGTTATTGTTGTTGTTGGAATTTATGAACTAGGAAAGAGTAACGGAACAAAAGTGTGCGGAAACAATAATAACTCAAATACTAGTCAAACAGAAACTAAAAAAGGCTCCGCAACTAGCGAAGATAATAATAAATCGAATGCTGATCAAACAGAAACTAAAAAAGATTTTGTAATTGGTGATGTAATCTCATTTAAGGGTGGAGAAATATCCGTAAAATCTGTTGTGCATAACTATAATACAGGAAATAGCTACTATGTACCTAAAAAGGGAAAAGAATTCGTTAAGGTAAATCTTCTTATTGAGAACAAGGATAATGATAATTTTCAATACAATTCTAATGATTGGAAAATGCAAGACTCTAACGGCGCAATGGAACCATATGACTGGATTATACCCAATGATGATGAACTTGGACATGGAGATCTAATTAAAGGCGGTAAGAAAATAGGGTCACTTGTTTTTGTAGTTCCTAAAGACGATAAAGGTCTAGTCTTACATTACAGACCATCATCATATCATCCTGTCGATGAGATTAAGATTAAGTTATAGGAAAGTATGAAAAAGTCAAAGATAATCATTATCGTATCAGTATTTATTGCCATAGTTATCTGTTTACTAGCCTTTACCAATCAAGGTCTAAAAACAGAAAATAAGAAGATCACCGCCCAGAGCCTCGCCGAAGAAGCAAATCAAAAATTAGTAGTAATAAAAATAGAAAACTACGCATTTGATGCCAGTATCGAATCGGGGCGCAACGTTCCTAGCAAAGATTTATTGGATCTAAGTGTCTTAATAAAGTCAAAATTTAGTGAAGCAAACTGGTTTTCTAGCAATACTGGTAGTTTTTACATTAAACACGACAAAAGTGAACAAGAATCTGTATTAACCATCTCAGATGGCGCTTATTGCGCAAAAATCACGATAGATGATAATCATAAATTGACTAATTACGAGTTTATTCAAGAAAAATGTCGTGGATATCAAGTATATGCCACCAATAAAGAAAATGATCTTAATTAAAATTTAATAATTATTTCTTTTCTTTTTCATCTTTGCCGTTTTGAAAAAGTGAATCAACTCCAGAACATACAGCAACAGAAACACCAGAAATAATCAATAAATATAACCCAAATTCAATTTTTGCAGAAGAAATCACCGTACTAGAAACATTCTTGGCAATATCCCTACTGTGGCTATCTAAGCCATAGCTATTTTTATCAATACTACTATTAGAGATTTGTTTTGCAGTTTCAATCTTATTATTAAAATCTGCAATTTCCATAAAAATACCACAGAATACTACTAAAATACCAACAAGGACAGAGATGATTTTTATTTTCTTAGCTATCTGTTTAGATTTATCTCCTAAGAGTACTAGTAATAATGGGATTGCCAATAATACGGCAAAGATAAGCCCATCCCTAGAAGCTCCATTCACTGTACCAACAATGGGGAAACTCCCCCAAGGCATAAAACAAGCCAGTATACCAACACCCGACGAGATCGCTATCGCTATCCTTTGAGCATTAATTTTTGAAGATGTTTTTTGCATAAAAGATCCTTACACTTACAATACTAATTACGATTATAATACCATCTTAGTAATTTATATCAAGAATAAATGGTGCAGATTTCATATCTTCTATATATTGCCTATGTTTGACTTATTTATACTGCAATAGTTTAATATAAATAATAATTAAAAGCAGTAGAACCATGAAAAAATCAAAGAATATTATTCTTATAGTAGTGTCGTTTCTTGCAATCATAGTCTTGATGATAACTATAAGTGCAATTCAAAGTTCATCGTATGACAGAAGACAGAAGATAAAACAATACGGTGAACTCTATACTAATCTTGCAGCACTCAAAATCAGTAAACAAAGCGAAATAAAAAAGAATTTCAAGTCTGTTGCTGATCAATATGCAAAAGATGGTAAATACTCACAAGACTTTATTGATAAACAAGTTACCAAGGATACAGAAGAGGTGTCAGGTAGATGCATATCTGATGTTCTCGGAATCAGGAACGACTTGCCTGATAATGTCACTAAAACTAATGACGAAACATTAAAAAAATTATTAGATACTGTCTCCAAAAGCGTCGCTAATCTTGAGTCTGTAAATGAATCTACCTGCAAAGATCTATATATACAGCAACTAGATGGTTATAAAGAAGAATATGACAAAGAGATAGCTTTCAGGAAGCAACAAGAAGAAAGTAATAGAAAATACGAAGCAAATCGACTCTCTTTGGATAAATTCAATAACAAGATAAAGAACGGGATGAGTCTTAATTCCGTAAAGAACGTCTTTTTATTTGATAACTATTGTGAATTATCTACAGAATCAAATATTGCTGGATATAATGGACAAATATACACCTGCAAAGATTTTGATAATGGGATTGCAACTTTTCAATTCCAAAACGGAAGATTAATAGCAAAATCACAGTTAAATCTTAAATAGCCTTAAATCTCTAACACGTTACGATTTTTTCATAAAAGCAATAGTATTAATGACGTCCGTTATTCGTTCTACGGAAATAGGGATTGATTCGCTGTCGAATATACTACTATCGAAATTTTTAGGGGACTATAACTACAGCATAGAACCCAGAAAAGGGTCAGGCACCCAATAAAACGGGTGCCGCCACTGGTAGGATATCACAAAAATAACCAAAATATCAATAGCAACGTTAAGGTTGTGAGCTATTACGCCCATTTGACACCCATGTTTTCTAGTGATAATATATAAACATTAAAACCTCCCCCCGATATTGTTTCGGGACTAGGAGGTTTTATTTTTTACTGAATCATGATAGTATATATCCAAGCCCTGGCGGAGATTCTAGATAACTCCGCCAGTGTAGCCACGCTTCGCCGTGGTATTTTTTTATGCTAAAAATGATCCAAATTATCTATATATGTAAAAGCAATCTATGATATAATCAAAGCTATAAACATCCCCTCCATTTAAGAGGTAATTAGTCCTCTGGGGGATGTTTTTTGTTGAAAAATCATATTGTCTAGCTTCATCTTGACGCTTGGTAGTTTTTTTGATAAAACTTATTTAATAAGAAGCCCCACTAAGCAGTCTTTGACTGTTATGGGCTTCTTTTTATTTTTTAATTAGAGGTTATTCTGCAATATATTTGTGGTTATCAATTTATAGCCTGGATACTGTATCCATCTCTTGCAATTTAATTCTATTTTCCGGTATTATCTACTCAACCAGAGTATTACATGGGTCGCGACTGGGAGAAGTCTAGATAATTGTGCTACGTTGACAGCCAGTAATATTTCTTATAATATAGTTCACAAGATGGCTGGTTAAGCCTATTGTGGCTAACAAAGTGACTTTATCCACCAGTAGTCTTTCCTATATAGGATAACGCCCCCACTTAAATCCCTGTTATGGGATTCGGGGGCTTTTTGGTGCTACTAGGATATCTTATTAAAACTATTTAGCAGACTCACTAAGTTTCTCATGTCCAGACTCTCCTCCCCCAAGTTTTCTACTAACTTTCTTCTCAATTTCCTTAATATGAACCTCAGGAGGAAGGTTTTCTGGCATCGTGCCACCAATGTCTTTTATGGTCTGTCTCACTTTACCCCCGATCATAAAATGTATTGAATCTGCTTTTTGTTCTCCAATTGTCTTGCCGCTTGCTAGTTCATTTTGGAGCTTATCATTGGTTTGAGTGATACGGAAGAGATTCGCTGCTAGTTCGGTTGTTCCAGCCCTATCGAGTATCTTATCTTTTCCAAGATTCTTTTTCAAAGCAAGCTCCTTAGCATTCATACCGTAGAGTCCACGATACCCTGCATCATTAAATTTTCCAAAATTTCTTACGCCACTAGATTTTGCAGAGTCGAACAGCGTCTTATTATTGTCAATAACTTGCGTACGTACATGTAACCTTTTTTCCTCATCAGACATCGACTGGAATTGTTCCTGCCTAAAAGTCTGAATATTAAAATACGCTTGTGCTTGTGCGATTTCTGGTTTATCTGGATCGCCATTTTGGGCAATAAGATAGCAGGCGTACTTGGATAGCTCGAAATCCACAACGGTACGTTCTGCACCTTTTCCAGCCCGTATCATTTTTCCCACTTGGCGAAAATGATCATTTATGTTGTAATATTTTGTTATATTACTTGCTTCAAAAGATTTCTTGGCTCTATTGATAGCATTCTGAAATTTATCCCAACTGGCATACCCTAGAATCTTCTGCAGCTCCCTCGCACTCCAAAACTCACGACTCGTGTCATCGTGACGAATGTCATCAAAAATACTAATCTCAGCTGACATTTAATTCCTCCACATTATTATTAATTAAGTTCTCTCGCTCTCTGCCAGTATTATACTTGTAATTTGTAAATAAAATCAACCGAATCCATGGTGGATTTTTAGTGTCTATAAAATCATAAGATAAATATAATCTTCTAATCCTGGCACTTGCAACTATACTCTTTTTCCGATATCATCTACTCAACCAGAGTATTACATTGGTCACGACTGGGAGAAGTCCTCGTGCCTAGGGAGCTGGAATTACTGGCTCCCTATAATACTGGATTATTAAAACTGTAGATAACGAAAAAATACATATAATAAAAAGATGTAGGAAGACGACCTCTTTTTATCGAAATGTCGCTAGTGTCATTCGAGAGTTTTGACCTTTTTCATGACTTTACGAAAATGGTCTTTTATATTGTAATATGTTAACCGTACTTTTATTTTTTGATGCTAATACCAAAAAACTACTGCCTATCCTTAAAGAATTCTTTCCAATAGGGGTTTTCTTTGTCAAAAATCTCCTTTTCATGCTGATTTAAAGCCCATGGATAATCTCGAAAAAGCCAGTATACTTTCTTTTTATCAAAGGAAAACACATGATCACCAAAACCCGTAGCGTCATTGAGATCGCTACTAGAAACTTTTCCAGATTTGATATCGTCTTCTGAAATACCATAATAGACTGTCCCCCACCAAATCTGATTACTCTGATTTTCTTTGTTCCATTCTATATAAATATTTTTTTCCATGTTTTCCATGATATTATATTATACCACCACCTCAAACTCCGCCCCCGCGCCCCACCGTGATTATTTGTTATATTGCCACCAGGAAATTGCGTCTATCTAGTTCCTCTTTAAAATCGCTTTAAAGTCTCAAAAGATGTATAATTACTCTATGAAACAAGAAAAATCCGAAAGAAAATCCACTCCCATCCGCGCTCTTTTTCAGCTGCTCGCCCTTCTCTCGACCTGCTCGGCCCTCTACTTTTTATATCAAGCCCAGCTCCTGCCAACCCGTCTCTTCGGTTTTCTCGCCATCGGGATTCTTCTTATCCTCGCCCTCCTCATCACTCTCAGTAAACGCTATGTTTTTGTCGTCATTCTTTTAATTCTCGACACCATCATCAATCTCGCGCTCAGTTTTGTTTTCTATAAATACAACGACTATTTTTCACAATTCGGCACTCACGCCAATTACCATGAAAAATACAGCCTCGTCACCCTCGCCGATTCTGAACTTGCAAAAACTGGTTCTGGAGAAATTACATATCTCGGCCTGCTCGAAAGTGACCCCTATCTTAAAACGGTAGAGCAATATCTGCAAAACGATCAATCCACTCGCACCGGTCTCCTTGCACGCACTCTCTCCGCTTCCGACCTAGTGCATTATGAAAATCTCCTCACCTTAACCACTAGCCTAATTAATAAAGCCTCCGTGAATTCCGGCAATCTAAAAACCATGTTAATTGGCGAGTCCTATCTTGAATCTCTCAAAGAAAATAATCAGGAAATCTATACCAAGCTCCATATTTTGCAGGATATTGAACTTACTGTCACGCCAAAGACGGTTGAGGTCACCAAAAATGACTCACTCGACTCTCCGTTCACGGTTTATATCAGCGGTATCGACAATCGCGACCACACTCTGCCGTTTGCTGCCCGCTCCGACGTCAATCTCATCATGGTCTTCAATCCCAAAAAACATAAAATCCTCATCCTTAATACCCCTCGCGACTTTTATGTCCCGCTCGCCATGAACGGTAAGCTCGACAAACTCACTCACGCCGGCCTCTATGGCGTTAATGAATCGATTCATACTCTCGAAAACTTCTATGGCATCAAATTTAATTACTATGCCCGCATTAATTTTGATGCTACCTCCTCTGTGATTGACCAGCTTGGCGGTGTCGACGTCACGATTCCATATGTCGTCAATACCTATCACGGTAGGCGCCATTATGAACCAGGCACGTACCATCTAAACGGCGATCAGGCTCTCGATTTTGCTAGGGAACGCGTTTCGATTAGTTGGGCTGGTGGTGACCGTGAGCGCGGCCGCAATCAGGAAAAAATTCTTTCCGCAATGCTTCATAAATTACAAACTAGTCCAAATGACCTCAATCGCATTGATCAGATTTTTGCCTCCATCGCCAAGAATATTCAGACCAACTTCACTAGTGACGATCTCAAATATCTCGTCCAGCGCCAGCTTACCACGCTCGCCAGCTGGCAAACTGAATTAATCGACGTTGACGGCAAGGCCGACATCACTTCCACCTTCACCTATCCTGAGCCAAAGCACTTTGTCTGGCACCCATATCAAGATTCTGTCGACCACGCCAAGGCCAAGCTCCAGGAATATCTCCAAAACTAAATATCAAAATTTAATAATATTAAAAACTAATTATAAAAATCATCTAAAATTAATCTAAAAATCATTTAAAAATCCTATCGCAAACATGACCTCAAAAAACACACCAAAAAGTCATTCAAAAACCGCAACCATTCTTTTGGCGCTCCTGATTTTTCAAATGCTTTTTATTTTTGCCATGTCGTCCTTCGGTCCTGATTCTTCAAACGCGCAAAGCAATTTCTTTGTCAATCTAATTTCCGGACTCGTACCAGATCTTAAAGCTGGCACGTCTACGTCAGCTTTTGATCTCAAAACCCTCGTCTTCTTCGTCCGTAAAACCGCCCATTTTACCGAATACGCCATTCTAGGTCTCCTTTTCTATCTCAACCTAAAACATCACTCAAATAAAAAACAATCACTAAATCATCACTCAAGCCAAAAGCAATCGCCAAAGCTCTTCGCTTTAGCGATTCTATTTAGCGCCCTCTATGCTTGCACCGATGAATTTCATCAGCTTTTTGTTCCTGGCCGCACCGGACAGCCTTTTGATGTCTTAGTCGACACACTTGGCGCCACTTTTGGCTGTCTCGTCGTCCTCGCCGTCCAAAAACTCAGAAGCCAACTAACTCTTCGCCGTTCTTAATCAAATCAGACAAGTCAAAACCCAGCCAGCTCTTCGCCGTCCAAAAAATCACAACCCGGCTAATTCTTCGCCGTTCTTAATCATCTTGCGATAGTACTCTTCGCCAGCGTATTTCAAAATCTTCTTCTGTGCTTTCTCAAATTTCAAAAACAGGGAACCGTCCGCTCGGTGAATATCCGTGCCAAGATAGGAAATTAAGTGTCGCTTCAATAAGATCTTTAACGTCTTTTTTGCCTTGCCGCCATATTGTCCAACAATGCTTCCAAAATTCCCCTGCAATTTTACCCCCAACTTAACTAGGTCCACTGCGGCGTCTGGATTTTTTTGCAAGAATAAGTAGCGCTCCGGATGTGCTAAAATCGGCGTAATCCCACGTGCCTTTAGTTCAAAAATCATGTCGCGCAAAAACGGCACTTCCGCATAAAACGGCAGCTCAAACAGAATCTGATAACGAACGCCTTTCTTGCCTTCGAAATCGCCGCCGAGTGCAGATGATTTTTTTGCCACCAGGTGGTCAACCATTTTTGGATCGATATAGATTTCGTTGCCAGGCAGCAAAATAAACTTCACGCCGGCCTGATCAAGCTCCTTCTGTAGTTTCTCCCGAAGTAATTTTTTCTTCTGATTATCGGCCGCTTGTTCACTATCGGCAATGAAATGTGACGTACAGAAACCACCGCGAAATCCTAGCGCTACCAGTTTCCTCGCCATCTCGATACTCTCTTGCATCGAGCGGCTGCCGTCGTCAATACCAGGCAGGATATGTAAGTGTAAATCAATCATAATCTAATTATATCCCACCCGCATCAAACTAGTAGCTGTAGTATTTGTTGTAGTAGTCGCCGCGACGTTCATCTACGGTACGGTTCAAGACGACACCGGAAACTTTCACGTCAATCGCCTCAAGCGCCTTCTTTGAATTCTGCAAGTCTTCAATCGTGGTGATATTTGCAGAACAGACAACCACTGTGCGGTCGGTTTTCTTAGCTAAAATCAAAGAGTCTGAAAGTCCATCAAGTGGAGTGCCGTCAAGGATAATGTAGTCGTATTTCTCCTTCGCCTCACTAAGTAGCTCCTCCATGTCGCTAGAATCTAGCAATTCACTTGGGTTTGGTGGCACCACACCACGCGTAATTACACTCAAACTCTTCACGGTAGTTTTTTGTACATATTTTTCATATGCCTTAGCCTCATTCTCAGCTAGTAAGTTGGAAAGCCCAGCCTTGTTTGAGAGGGCAAAGATTTCGTGTTGACGACCAAGACGCATGTCACAGTCGATCAGAAGTACTTTCTTCTGGGTTTTTGCAAAAGCCACGGCGAGGTTTGATGCGATAAAACTCTTACCTTCATTTGGTGTCGAGCTGGTGATTAATACAGTATTTGACTTCTTATTATTCAAAGAGAAGTAAAGACTGGTACGAATCGTACGGAAATCCTCACTCACTTTTGATTTCGGATTGTCGCGAAGTACAAGCTCAGAATCCTCATCAATCTCGTCGGTCTCAGCCTCGTCGATCTCGGCTTCTTCAGCCTCTTTTTCAGCGGCTAATTTCTCCTGAAGTGCCTTCTCCTCAGCAATGATCTTCCTACCAACTGCCTTAATCTCCACCACTTTTTTCACTGGAACTTCTTCAGTTTTTTCTTCCGTCTCACTCTCTGTCTCGTCGGATTCTTCCGAGATGGCTTCCTCAGCTTCAAGATCTAAGGCCTTCTTTGCTTCCTCGCGTGCAAGTTTCTTCGCTAGTTTTTCTTGCTGCTTCTCAAGTTTTGTAGCCTGCTTAGCTTCTTTCTTAGCACGTTTCTCAGCTTCTTTTTTGCGTTTTTCCTTCTGTTTTTCGGTTTCTAACTTTCGCACCTTACCAAAAATTGGTAGCTTAAATAATTGCTCAATCTGTTCAGTTGTTTTAATCGTACGATCAAAATAGAACATCAGGAAGATAATTGCAGTAGCGAGCACCACGCCAGCAGCAAGATAAATTGCCTCTTGTTTCACCACATCAACGTTATATGGCTTCTGTGGCTCGACTGCGCGGTCCAGCACGTTTACGCTTTTATCGTTATAAATTAAGCCAATTTCAGAAGTAAATACCTCAGCAATGCTATTTGCAAGCTCAAATGCGTGGTAATGGTTGGCATCCACTACGGAAATACTAATAATCTCGGTATCTTTGAGGGAAGAAACATTAATCTTTTTTACCAGCTGTTCATAAGAGTCGTCAATCAACATCTCACGCTTCACACGATCGAGTACCCGGTGTGATTTTACCACCTCGGTATAAGTATCAATCAAGTTTTTGTTGGCATTAATTTCATTTTGCACGGTATTTTTTGATTTATCCGAGCTCAAAATTACGGTTGCCTGAGCCTTATATTCAGGTTTCTGCACAAAAATAGTATAAAAAGTACCGCCAGCGACAACGAGTACCACAAAAGTTACAAACAAGATCAAATGCTTCTTAAAATAAGCCAAAAGATCTCTCAAATTAATTTCTTCCATATCCCATATTATAACATAAAACAACCGGTATTGTAAAGAGTTATCATATCAAAACAGAATAATGCAATAAGGATAAGCTGTATCTGTAAAATGATCATTTACTATAAATAACGGTCTAGTCCCACCCCTGTAAAGCTTGCATTTTTTTAATGTTTCTGCTAAAATCTCAGGTATTGCTCTTTTCCACAAGTCATTCTAGAGTATTTTGACTAACGAGGTGGGTGGTCGGTCGTGAGCAATAGAATTAAACGGAGTAAGAAATTTACTTATGCGTAGACTTAAACGTGAATCTTCGCGCAAAAAGTCGAAAATTCCTCCTGCCCCATGGCAAGAGTTCATTATTTACTAATCAGAAGGGTCAAACTTCCTTGAAGATTCAGCCTGAGAGCTAAAAACGCAAATCTTCAAGCACGATTATTAAATAAGGAAAATATCACCCCAAAAGGTGATATTTTTTTTGTGATTCTATCTCGTTGGTCAGCGCAACGCTGTCTCGCTAGTCAGCGCAACACTTTTGGTTTCCCCTATTCTCTAAGATGTGATATTATTTTTTTATGAGAATATTGTCTGGAGAATTGAAAACGAAATTAAATCAAACCGTAACTGTTGCCGGTTGGGTTAATTCCCGCCGTGATCATGGTGGCCTTATCTTCATCGATTTACGCGACCATCAGGGAATTATTCAATTAGTTATCACTCCAGAAAATAATCAAGCTTTCACTCTTGCCGAATCCTTACGTGACGAATATGTCATCTCTGCAACCGGTCTGATCCGCGAACGCGCCGCTGAACTCAAAAATCCAAACATCGAAACTGGCGATATTGAACTCGTAGTCGAAAGTATTGAACTCTTAAACCGATCCGACACTCCCCCAGTCAATACCCACGACGATGGACCTGAATCCAGCGAGGAGCTTCGCCTCAAATATCGTTATCTTGATTTGCGTCGTCCAAGTATGCAAAAGACCTTGAAGCGCCGCGCCAAGTTTTATTCATATCTCAGAAATTACATGGACCAGCACGACTTTATTGAGGTCACCACGCCAATTCTCGCTAACTCCAGCCCTGAAGGTGCTCGTGACTTCCTCGTGCCATCCCGATTAAAACCAGGTCTCTTCTATGCACTTCCACAGGCTCCTCAGCAGTTCAAACAACTCCTCATGGTTGGCGGCCTGCCACGTTATTATCAGATTGCTCCATGCTTCCGTGATGAGGATCCTCGGGCCGACCGTCTTTATGGTGACTTTTATCAATTAGACTGTGAGATGTCCTTCGTCGATAAGGGTGAAACTGTCAGACAGACTGTCGAGCCACTCATTAAGTCTCTCGTCACCGACTTTGCCGGCAAAAAACTTTTCTCTGAAGAAATCCCACGCATTTCATACCAGGAATCTATGGAAAAATACGGTGTCGATAAACCAGACCTTCGCTACGGCATGGAAATGATCGAGCTTACTGAAATCCTCAAAGACACTAGCTTCAAAGTCTTCCAGAGTCCATGCGTTAAAGCTATCTGTGTTGAAAATGGTGCCAGCCTCACTCGTTCTCAGATCGACCAGTTCACTGAAAAAGCCAGGAAACTTGGCGCCTCCGGTCTCGCTTACATCATGTATGAAAACGGTACCGAAAAAAGTCCAATTGCTAAATTCTTGCAACCTGAAGAACTTGCCAAAATCAAAGAAGCCACTGGCGCTAAAGATGGTGACGCTGTCTTCTTCTGCTCTGATGACCGCGCTAAGGTGAACAAAATCCTCGGACAACTCCGCATCGCTTTTGCCGATCACTTTAACCTGAAGGACGACTCTATTGTTGCGCTTTGTTGGATTGTTGACTTCCCATTCTACGAATGGAATGATGGCGAACGTAAAATCGACTTCGGTCACAACCCATTCTCGATGCCAAAAGGCGGCCTCGCTGCTCTTGAAGCTGCAGAAACCGATGAAGAAAAACTTGCCATCGTCGCTGACCAGTACGACATGGTGATGAATGGCTACGAAATCTGTTCTGGCGCCGTCAGGAATCACAATCCTGAAATCATGTACAAAGTCTTCGATACTCTTGGCTATGGTCATGAATATGTCGAGAAGCGCTTTGGTGGCATGCTTAATGCCTTCAAATTTGGTGCACCTCCACACGCCGGCTGTGCTTTCGGTATCGAGCGTATCTTCATGGTCTTAAACGATACAAAGAACATCCGCGACATTGTAGCCTTCCCAAAGAACGGCTCCGGTATCGACCTCATGATGAGTTCCCCATCCTTCGTTGACGAATATCAGCTAAAGGATGCACATATTCAGATTATTGAAGATGAGGAATAAGAGACTCTAGCCTAGTCTCAGAAAAATCAAAACCTAGGCTAGATTCAGAAGATAAACTTTAACCTAAAAGTCTTAGCCATAAAAAATCTACACCGCGGTGTAGATTTTTTAATCCAAGCTCTAGGCAAAAATCACAATACCAAGCAATACGCAGGCGAGTAAAACTCGGTAATAGCCAAAGGCTGGGATCGAATTTTCCTTCTTGAAGAATTTCATCACCACCTTCAAGGCGATTAGACCGGAGATAAAAGCGACCAAATTAGAAAATAGCAGCATCTGCCAGTTTGCGGCAATATAAGCGCGACTTGAACTTGAAAGTAGCGACTTGCCGCACACTGCCGTCATGATTGGGAGAGAAGCAAGGAAGGAATATTTTGCGGCTGAAGCAGAGTTCATTCCCATTACACGACCAGCAATAATCGTTGATCCAGAACGAGAAACGCCCGGGATCAAAGCAAATACCTGTGCAAGGCCAATCACAAGCGCTCTTTTATGAGGTAATTTATTTTCGTCTGTCTCAGATTTGTGTGGCAAGCGATTTACGAAAATCATCAAAAGCCCCACGGTGCCCATTGCGATAGCAATCGTGGTCAGAGCAGAGAAGAAACTATGTTGCTCAATAAATTTTGATAGCACTAGTCCAATCAGCCCAGCTGGGATCGAAGTAATCAGAAGATTCATTGCCATATGTAGGTCACGTTTAACAAACACTTGCTTAAAAATCTTCGCAATTTCCTTACGATAATAGATTAGAAGTGCAAACAAGGTTCCGAAATTAATCAGTTCCAAAAAGAAATGAAAATCGTCCGCGCGACTCCCGGCGCCTAATAACTTTTGGACAAGCTCCAGATGCCCGGAAGAAGACACTGGAATAAACTCGGTCAGACCTTGCGTCAAACCTAAAACAAGTGATTCAATTACATTCATACTAGCATTATAGCGAATAATCTGTTTTCTTTACAATCTTGAAATATCATGTATAATATGTCAAAAGAATATTATTAAAAATCACAGGGAATTAAATTAATGCCGATTATCAAATCTGCAAAAAAGGCAGCACGCCAAGCAGTCAAACGCACTGCGCAGAATCAACAAATTAAAAAGTTCATTAAGGCCGCTCTTAAAGCTTTCAAGGCTGAACCAACTCCTGAAAATCTTTCAAAAGCTCAGTCTGAATATGACAAAGCTGCAAAGAAAGGTCTTTTGAAGAAAAATACCGCTTCTCGCCGCAAAGCAAACTTAGTTAAAATCGCTAAGGCTGCAAAAGCTGAAGTCAAAGAAGCTCCAAAGACTGTGAAAAAAGCTGTTGCAAAGAAGCCTGCAGCTAAGAAAACTGCTACAAAAAAGGCAACCACTAAAAAAGCAACTGCCAAGAAAGCTTAACTAATCTTTAAAATAGGGCCCAGCGCCCTATTTTTTGTCTGATAATTCAAGCAAAAAAGTTTCCAGCAAAAGCCAAGGCTCTTTCGAAAAGCTAGTTTGTTTTAGCATCATGTCAATTTCGGCGAGTTTCTTCACAATGCGTTTTTCGCGTTCACCATTTGGTTTGGCCGCCAGTAAATCCACTGCCTTCTTGGTCCAGGACCCCACTGTTAGGTATGGACTATTATTCTCCTCAGCCTCACGCAGCAGTTTTACCGCCCTCTTTCCGTCGGTCAAGGCAATATCAAACACGCGAAAAGTTAAGAATTTGTCTACCTCTTCAGTAATCTTAAATTCATCAATCTTCACCTGCTGTGGATTTTTCTTCGCTACAGTAGCCAGTTCCTTATAGACGGCATTTCTCTTGTCGATCTTCTGTTCTAAAATCACAATCTTGTGTTCAGTCTCAAGATATTTTGGCAGCTCTGCAAATAATTCTTTCTTTGCCCCCAAATCCTTGATTAAGATTTTTCTTGTTTCAGAAAACAACGTCGTACCCTGGAAAATCGACACCAAATCTGCCTTTTCTAGACTCTCTGCGTCAATTACTTCATAGTTCTCACCCAAAAAGTCCTTAGCTTTCGACTCGGCTTTTTTGCGATCGTCTCCATCAATCAGATAAATCATAAAATCTTCTTTTGGCAATGTGGGCAAAGATGCGTACCGCGACCTGCCACCTTTATTTTAATAATTTCCGTTCCACAGCGGTTGCAAGGCTCTCCTTCTCGGCGAAAAACTTGCGCAAATTTCTGTAGGTAATCCCCACGTGTACCATCCGCCTTCACATAAGTTGCCATCGTGCTGCCACCAGAATCAATCGACGCCTGCATCACCGATTTTGCCGCCTCCAATAAGTCGGAGATCTCTGTTTCACTCAGTGATCCGGTCAATCTTTCTGGATGAATTTTAGCTAAGAACAGCGCCTCGTCCGCGTAAATATTACCAAGCCCGGCAATCACTGTCTGATCAAGAATAGTCGGTTTTATCTCCGCGTTCTTATGTCTTGCTAGGTTTTTAGAAAACTCCGCCACGCTCATTTGCCATGGCTCTTTGGCTAGCTTCTTAATAAAACTGTCTTGTATCACCTCGTTAGTCTCTAGAATCTTACAAAACCCAAACTTCCGCTGGTCATTAAAATATAAAGTCCCGTTCTCGAGGGTGAACGATACGCGAGTCTGCTTATTTGGTAACTCCGAGAAGAAGCTATCCGTCGGGTGGCCGCCCGCAAAACTTTTTTCGTCATAAAGCGAGGTTTTAAAATCACCAGCCTCAATCATTTCTCGATAATCCTTGCCGGATTCCTCGCCGAAAGCTCGAAAAATAAGCTGTCCGGTCATTCTCAGATGTATCATCATCGAAACTCCGTTTGCAAAATCAAAAATCAGCGCCTTTCCAAAACGGCGAATAGCAATAATTTCTTGCCCAAAAATCAACTCCTTCGGGCCGATAAAAGATTTATCACAAAAAACCTGCACAGTCTGCACGTGTTTTCGCAAAATAAACTGATCTAGTCCCCGGCGAATTGTTTCAACTTCTGGTAACTCTGGCATGGCTCTATTTTATCCTAAATTCCGCAAACTCTCCACATTAAAAAAGCGCAGGTCTCAGCGCAGATCTATCGGTTAGACAAAACAAAATATGTGCAAACCTCTTAAACGTGTAAAATCTCAAGAATCATCAAGCTTATGCTTGACTATAATTATAAAATATTGTAGAATCGCGGCAACTACGGGGAAGGTCCCCGAGAGTTCTTTGAAAGGAGTGTAACATGAAAAAGCAGAATTTGTTACCGTTGGCAACCGTTGTTGCACTTTGCATGAGTGCAACGTCTATCACTGTCCCGCTTGGCGCGCTCAATTTTGGCGCACAGACGGTTTATGCAGGTGTTGTAAAACGCAGCGCTTCCAGTAAGACTGCCGGCACGACATCCGCCGCAACTACTGACGCATCTTCGGATGCAAACACCACTAAGCAGGAGACCTCGATCGGCACCGCAGCTTCCAGCGACGGCAAGACCTACACCGAAGTTGATTCGAATGGTCAGGTCGTCATACAGCGTGATTTGCAGGACGGCGCTTCGAAATACGCCATCCCCACTTTTCACGGAAAACCCTACTCAAGCGATTTTCATCGCATTGGTGGTGGCTACATCGAAGACGAGTTGGTTTTTAATCCGCTCATCAATGGCGATGGGAGTCCCCGCAAGCTTAAGGATCCTGCAATCTATCCGGTGAATGTGTACAAGTCGAGCGATTGGTTGCTTCCGAATGGCGTCGCAAAGACACCGGGTTATCTCGGCGCAGAGCTTGAATTTGAAACAGCAAGCTTTGATGATAGAGGAACTACAGATTTAACCCCTACTCCGGAAACCGCTGCACACCACATGATGAGGTTGATTTATGCGACGAAGTATACCACGGAGAATCATCCTTGGCCTGCAATCAATCCGATAACCAATAAGCCGCTGTGGGATACCCAGCCGTTTTGGAGAAGCGATAATAGCTTTGATCTGTACGGATATTTGAAGCAGTTTACGCCTGAATACAAAGATTGTCGCGGATTTATGCAGGTGGATGGATCTGCACCAAGGAAATATGGAAGTCGAAACACTATGTACGGCAGTGTCTTTGAATACGAACATCAATACGATTTTAACAATTATATTGATAACCCGGATGATTATCCTGGTCCTGCACTTTTGGTTGATATCGATTTAAGCAATTCTGTGGTCTTCCAAAAAGACTATGATGGTGCACCAGCTGGATTGATGTTTGGATCAACTTATCCGACAGCGGATGGTAAATGGGCGCATAGCGCCAGTGCCCAGGTTCGAATTGAACCCGGATATGAAGGCCAGAAAATCCGCATTACCGGGACAAATGATGCGTATATCAACGAGGGAGTACTTAAAGGTCTTGAAATGATTATGCATTATTATGTTGAAGATCATTCCCTCGAAAACGCGCTTGTTGGTGCGGAGTATGGTTGGGCAAATATCCCCATCCCCGGCTTTGATGTAGAAAAGGCGAAGGTCGTAGTTTTTAGAGGGGAGTCCTAAGTAACTCTGGCAACATGCATAGAAGATACCATGTTTATCTCCTGGCGCCTGGTTTTTCCAGGCGCCTTCCCATTTGACCGATTCCGCTTTTGGCTATATACTTTAACAGAAATATCTAATGGATTTAAAGTATGCATCTCACTCCTCGTATAAAAAAAATCATAGTAGAGCTCTTTCTCGGATTTCTTTTGGTAATAATTACTAGTACTTCCAACTCTTTTGCAGTAGAGAAGCCGGGCGGTAGCTCTGGCGGTCAGGGCGGAAAAATCAATTCTTGTAGTAGTGATCCTAATGCTATATGTTATAGCAGTCACAATGATAGCGCAAGTAAGGTTAGCGGTGGTGGTGGTGAATGGGTGAAGATATTTATAAAAACTAAAGAATTCGAGAGTGTAAAAAATTCTATACCTTATAGTATGCTTCGGGGAAAATATCATATAGATATAGATACTGACAAACATATTAAATACGGATCCGATCCTAAGGTAATTACAGGATGTGGGGAGGCGGACTACATTTATGTTTTTATTTCGCATACGTATAAAAATAACCCAAATTCAAACCCACCCTACCCAGCAAGAATGACAGGATACGGCCCAAACAGCTTCTCTAACTTTTGGGAGCACATGGAAAATGGGATAACAGTAGAGCAAAGGTATGTGGATCGAGCTGAAGGTGACCATGCCGATTATAATGATGCAAAAGATGCATATTTTAAATATGTAGCGCGCACTGGTCAAGGCGACGATGCGGTAGCTGAGGCAAAATGGAGGCAGGGTCAATTCTCCTGGTTCTGCTCCTGGGATGCAGAGAAGAAGCCTGATTGCGACCCAAACGATCCGACTTGTAATGATAAAATTATTCCGCCAACCCCAACGGCTGGCAGTCTCAACTGTGGCCGCGATCTCCCTGGCGTTTCCACTTCGCCATACAAAGGCAATACTGTCGCCGACTCTGGCGTCGTCAATCTCTCCTATACCGGTACCCTAGATTTTCGTAACTGGCAAAATACTACAAAGGGGAAGAATTATGTTCTGGCTCGGCCGGGAGACTCAGTCCGTTTCAAACACTCCATGTGTTATACCGCACAAGCGGTTGGCCGCAACCTGCAAGGTCACCCAACTCCAGACAAAGAAAATCATTTCCAAATTTATGCAAAACGCAACGGCAGCGAGGATAGTCGTTATCTTTTCGGCCAATCTGAACTACTTGACGGCAACCAGCGTACTGTCCATGCCCATACTCAGCACCAAATCCGTGGTAACGGCATTGTTTCTGCTGACTATGGCTTCACTACGGAATCTCCAACCGGCAACCCGACTCCAGATTATCTCTGTAATTCACCGATTTTCATAAACGGTAACAATCGCGGCATCCAGAACGGTTTCCAAATCCCAGGCTTCGCAACTGGTGTCACGAACTGTAATTCCGCCAGCCGCACCACCAATAATTCCGAAGTCGGTAGCGTCATCTCTCAAGGTTTGCGCTATGACGACATTCGCACCTGGGTTTCCTACACCACCCAGTTTGTTGGTAGATGCGGCTGTGAACGCGACGAGGCATATGAAAATCATTTCAAACAGACTTCGTATGATACCGCCGGCACTTCAAGTGATCCACGAACTGAATGGGGCCAAAACTACGTCTCTTGTCGTGCCAGTGGCACCTGTAACCATGGTGAAGACACAAGATACAGACCAACCTATACATATGAATTCCCGCTCACTACTGAAAATCGCGGCACCAAAGAAACTGAATCCAAGGTCTATGTTCCATATAATTTCAATACCTATGTCACTAGCTTCATCGATGCTGAAGATATCGCCTTTGCCGGTGAACAAGTCGACATTGGTGGCTCCTATCATATTCTGCCAAGACAAAATGATGTTGTTGCAAAGAATGCCTATGCCACTGTTACCTCCAGCAAAGAAACTTTCCGTATTTATGAAATGATTCTCCCAATCTATGCCAATCCAAACACCTTCTCTGGCAACGAACGCTCCGCTCAAGACGTCTGTCAGTACTACGGTATTTCGAACTGTAATCTCGTTAATACGATCAATGGACCAATGAACGCCAGCGGCAACTACAGTGGTGAAAGTAAAAACACTGGTACATATTCTCGCACTATCCCAGACAACGAAGAATACGTTGGCTTCAAATATTGTACTGCTACCTCGATCTGGCCAGCTTCCTCCCATGTCGGCACCACCAATACAGTTGATGAAAACATCAGTGGTCCGGCCATGAATGGCGGTGACGAAAGTAAATACAATGTTTCCGATCTTTCCTGTATTACCATCGCCAAGAAACCAAACTTCCAAGTTTGGGGTGGTGGTATGTACACTAATGGCAGTGTTGAAACTTCCGTCAGTAAAAAAGTGCCAGGCAGCGGCTTCAATCCTTATCCAAATGGCACTGAAAAGATTTTCGGCTCATGGGATGAATATCACGTAATTGCCGGCAGCAATGTCTCCGGCTTTGGCTCTGGTGCCTCCCTTGGTTATGAAAGAGGCTATCGCTTTGATGTTCCAACTGGCGGCGCCAATCTTAATGATAGTCGCAATAATCTCACCGTCGCAAGTCGCGGCCGCACTGGTTACTCTGGCGTGCCAGGTCTTCCATCAAGTCTCTTAGCCCGTCTCAAGGCAAGATACCGTGATAATATTGAAAAAATCAGTCGCCTCAAAATCACCACACATGACACTGGCCTACAGAATGCTTATATCAAAGGTGATGTCAATCTCTCGCAAATTAGTCTTCCAGATTATAATCCAAACGCCGCCAGTACACTTGGTGTGATGAAAAATAGTCTCTACAAAACTCTTTCCGCCGACGATTCAAAGAATAACACCCTCGTTCTCTATGTCGACGGCACCCTCAATATTGACCAGAATATCTGCTATGCCACCTCTGGATATTACTGCGAAGGCACCTCTTCCACCATACAGAATAATTATGCTGATATTGCCACAAACTCTATCACTAAGCTCCCTCAGATCCTCATCTTTGCCAAACAAATCAACGTGTCAGATCAGGTAACTCGTATCGACGCCTGGCTTATTCTCGACGAAGATAATGCACCAAACAATCTCAATACCTGTTCAACCTATGCTGAACCTTCAGCTCTCGTCTGCTCGAAAACGCTCGTCTTTAATGGTCCCGTCTTTGCCAAGAGTCTCACCTTGAGACGCACCGGCGGCGCCAACCATGGTGGCGGTATAGCAACCCGTGACAACGCAGGTTCTCGTGAGCTCGGAACCTCCTTCAGGCATCTCCCAGGCGATACTTATTATTTCACCGCCAATGATGGCTCAATCGCACCAGGTGAAATCTTCAATCTCCGTTCAGACGCCTACTACTGGGGTATGGGGCAGGCCCAGCGCTCAGGTATTGCGGAAGTCGTCTATCAGCGCGAACTTGCACCACGATACTAAAATATGTAGTCTTGTCCTCGCCAGCTTTAAAATAAGTAGCCCACCCCTCCCACGTCAGCTTGTCAAAACAAAACTCTTATGCTAAATTTATATAAAATAGGTCAACACAAAAATGGATTCTGGAATGCAAAATAATCAACCAAAAACACCTGCTTCAAGCACGGTAGATGCTGCCATGAAGGCACCACATCCGGGCGGTGACTCTGATTTTGGTCTGAATCCAGAAGATGCCGTCTCTAAAGTCGCTGAAAAGATTCAGCATGCCACCAATATCTTGATCGCCCTCTCTAAAGACCCTAATGTTGATGAGATTTCTGCCGCCATCGCTCTAGCCTTTGTTCTAGACCAGCAGAAAAAACATGTCACGGCTATCTATTCCGGCCAGACTCCAAACGCACTTGAATTTTTGCGCCCTGAAGAAACCTTCCAAAAAGACATTAGTGGCTTGCAAGATTTTATCATCGCCCTCAATAAGTCGAAGGCCGACCACCTTATCTATCAGGTTGAAGGCGATTATGTCAAAATCCTTATCACCCCATACAAAGGTCAAATCAAAAAAGAGGATCTCGAATACTCCTATAGTGACTACAATGTTGACCTAGTCATCGTCTTTAATGTTAATTCCGGTAGTGAAATCGACTCCGCCCTCTCTGAATATGGGCGTATCATGCATGATGCCATGGCGATTAATATTACCTCCAGCGTGCCGGGTCGCTTTGCGGATCTTGAATGGAGTGATCCTTCAAAATCTTCCGTTTGTGAAATGGTTTATGATTTACTTAGTGAGCTTGAAATTGACAACACTCCACAAGAGGTTGCCACTGCCTTGCTCACTGGTATTCTTTCTGCCACCGAACGTTTTTCGAATAATCGCACCAAGCCAACCACTATGGCCGTTGCCTCAAAACTTATGGAAGCCGGCGCCGACCAGCAGTTAATCTCCTCCAATATCTTAAAAGCTGAGACTCCAGCTGTAGCTGCTGAAAATACTTTTGTTACTCAACCTTCAATCACCACTGAAGCACCGGCAGCTCCGGCAGCTCCAGTAGTCCAAGAATCACAAGAGGCTCCAGCTGCTCAGGAATCCCCGGCAACCACAGCAGCCACGCCAGAAGTTCCAGCCGTCTCTCAGGATTCCACTGAAGCTCCGCAGCTCACTCCGGAACAAGAACTTGAACGTATGTTTGAGCAGAATCAGGCTTCCCAGTCTCAGGCTCCTACGTCAGGTAGTTCACTCCCGGGAAACCCTATGGTTGCCGCCTCAAGCGTAATGGACGACTTAGCTCGCCTCACCGACTCAATACTGAGCGCAGAATCTCCAGTAGTACCAACTGTTGCTCCAGTTGCCCCTGTTGAGCCTGTAGCTTCAAATACCCCAGCGGTACCAGAAAATATCCCAACAGCCTCAGAAGCATCAGTGGTGACTCCAACTATTCCTGTCGCACCAGAAAATATTCCAGTCGCGCCAGAAAATTCTCCTGCTCCAAATATCCCTGTCGCACCAGAAAATCCAACTATTCCAGCAGCCCCAGCGCAGCCTCAGTATATTCAACCGCAGCCGATGCAATACCAATCAGTACAGCCGCAACCACAGCAATATCAACCTGTGCAACCTCAACCAGAACAGATTCAGCCAATGCCTCAAATGCAGGCCGAATATCAGCCTGCTCCACAGCCAATTCAGCCTACTCCTCAGTCAGCCCAGACAGCCTTCCGTCCTCAACCAGCTTCAAACCCTGAGATTTATGGTCACACCATCGCCGAACCGGTCATAGATTCCGGTGAAGACATGAGTCGTCTGATGGATGAAGCCCTCGCTGAGCCTTCTCCAATCCAGAATCCAATCGGTTACCAGGGAATGATCAACCAATCCAACTACATCAATCAGTCTCTTAATCAAAATGCCACGCCAAACTATCCACTTGCTGTTGGTCAGCAACCGATTACAAATTACCAGCAGGGCCAAAATCTTGCAACGCTTTCCGCGCCTGCCTTGCCACAAATGCCACAAAATCAGGCCTACCCAAATCCTGAATATTCAAATGTGGTCCCAGAGTACCAAACTCCAGCTATGCCGGTTCTCCCTGAGGATCCATCACAGCCGGCTCCACAGCCTATCCCACAGCCTGCTCCACAACCAGTTCAACCTACTCCACAACCTATCCCACAGCCTGCTCCACAACCAGTTCAACCTACTCCACAGCCTATCCCGCAGCCTGCTCCTCAGCCAGTCCAGCCAGCTCAACCACAAATGCAGGTTCCGGCTCAGCCTACCCCAGAGCCAATTCAGTCACAGCAGCCAATGGATAGCTACATTCAGGCCACTCCACCAGCCACCAGTACGCCAATCCCGGATTTTCTCCAGCCCGAATCATTCCTGCCGCCAGCTCCAGCCCCAGTAATTATCGATCAGGCCGCGCCTCCATTCATGCCACCAGTTATGCCTACCCCACAGGCTATCCCACAGCCTGCTCCTCAACCAGTCCAGCCAGCTCAACCACAAATGCAGGTTCCAGCTCAGCCTGCCCCTCAGCCAGCTCAGCCACAAATGCAGGCAGAAGTTCAGCCAACCCCACAGCCAGCTCAGCCGCAGACTCCTGTCGACCCGGCCGCTAATCCAGTCAAGGCCGATCCATCTGCTTTTCATATCCCAGGCAGCTACTAGTTTTGACATTGCAGAAAAATCCACTATGATGGTAGGAAATGACAGAAAATAATCCCAAAATCCCAACTTCAGTAGTCAACCATGAAAAAATGGCTAAAATTGAAGCCGAAATCAACCCAAGTGACATCATTTTGATTGATAAACCAGATGGACTCAGTTCCTTTGGCGTAGTCGCTCGTGTTCGTCGTGTGCTTTCCGAAAAAGCTGGCAAAAAAATTAAAGTCGGCCATACCGGTACGCTCGACCCCTTTGCCACTGGTCTTCTGATTTTGCTCGCCAACAAAGCAACCAAGCTCTCTAATCAATTTCTTAAGCTCGACAAGTGGTATGAATCCACAATCCATCTCGGCAAGGTTAGCACTACAGGTGATCCCGAAGGTGAAATCACTAATTTCGTACCTGAAACTCCAAGAGAAAGCCTCCCGGATCGCAACGAAATCGAGGAGACAATCAAGAAATTTATCGGCCAGATTCAGCAAACTGTTCCGAATTTTTCTGCCGTCAAAATCAATGGCCAGCGCGCTTATCAACTTGCCCGTCGTGGTGAAACTGTAGAGATGCCAACCCGCGCCGTTAAAATTTACGCCATCGAAATCCTAGGCTACCATTATCCAGATCTCGTGATTCGCACACATGTCTCTAGTGGCACCTATATCCGCACCCTTGGTGAAGATATCGGCAAGGCCTTAAATACTGGCGCCTATCTCACCGCCCTTCGTCGCACCAAGATCGGCGACTTCGATATCAATTCTGCCACCAAGCTCGCGGATTTTATGAATTCGAGCAATTATCAAATATAAATATAAAATAATCAAAGGAAAATATGGACGATTTTATCCTAGTTGCACTTAAGCTCCTCATCGGCTTCCTTGTGCTCATATCTGTTATCAATATAACCGGCAAAGGCAACCTCGCACCTTCTTCCGCCAGTGACCAAGTCCAAAACTATGTATTTGGTGGTATTATCGGTGGTGTTATCTACAATAAAGACGTTAAAATTCTCGAATATGTCGGTGTACTCTGTATTTGGTGTGTATTAGTTTTATTCTTTAAATTCCTCAAGGCTCATAACGTCGAAGTTAAGCAAATTCTCGACGGTAAGGCCTATATTATTATCAATGACGGTGTAATTAATATTGAGAACTGTAAGCATGCTGGCCTCAGTGCACACGACGTATCTTTCAAGCTTCGTACTCAAAATGTTTATTCAACCGAAAAAGTTAAGCGAGCCGTCGTTGAACAAAATGGTCAGCTCATTGTCGTACATAAGGGGGAAGAAAATCCAAAATTCCCACTCATTACCGACGGCCAGCTCCATCCAGATATCCTAGAAATCATCGGTAAAGATGAAGACTGGCTAAAATCTGAACTAAAAAAGCAGGGAATCTCTGAATACAGTGAGGTCTTCCTTGGTGAATATGTCGATAAAAAACTTCAAGTCACCAGATATTAATTCTAAGAATTTTAAAGATTATCCCCATCCGGACTCTTGTAGAAACTGTTGTACCGTGGTATAATCTCTCCAATATGATTACAAAAGAGAATAAAGCTAAGGCAATTGCTGCTACTGCCCGTGATAAAAAGGACGTCGGTTCTCCAGAGGTTCAGGTTTCTATTTTAACTGAGCGCATCAAAGAAGTGACTGAGCACGTTAAGGCTAACAAGCACGATTTCATGGCTCGCCGTGGACTTATGCAGATGGTTGGTCGCCGCAAGCGTCTTCTAAAGTATCTTGAGAAAACCGACTTCGAACTCTACAAAGGTACAGTCGCAAAACTCGGACTTAGGAAATAATCACGAAATCCCCGCGCAAGTGGGGATTTTTAGTGCACAAAAATCTTAAAAAGACCCTACATAAGTAGGGTCCCAGGTTCCATTAGAACAGATCATCGAAATCCATTAGAACGGATTATCGAAATCTTCGACCCGCAGGCCTCGTCTTTAACTCCTTTGAGCCCCAGGTTTCATCGGAACAGGCCGTCAAACTCTTCGATCGGCATTCCGAGTATCTTAACTACTTGCGGCCTTTCACTCTCGCCATTAAAGTATTCTTCACTGAAGGCATCAATCTCATCTCTGTATCGAGTTGCTGCCATTGCGATACTTACTTTAATTTCATGCGGGGTCGGTTTTCTGACCTTGCGGTAGAAAGTGCGGATCTTTGCCGGATCAGCGAGGCTTTCTGTGCTCCATCTGGTGGAAATCTTCGCGCGGCATTTGTCGTAATCCGGCCGATGTAAATATTTCATTCTCACCTTAGACACATCTTGCAAAATGTCGTAGATATCGCCAACTGCCCCCTCTCTACGCTCAATCGCCTGATAGAGCATGTCATCTTCATGGAAGAAATAATCTTCCGCCATGTTTTGCACCAACGAGAACCTCAAGAAGTTCCCCCCGTCTTGCTCGATAAAGAAGAATACGTAGTCGACGTTCAATTCGAGGCGAATCTGTTTTCTGAGTGGCACCAGTCTCTCCTCGAGGAGTCTGTTGCGAAACAAATCTCGCGCCTTCTGGATCTCGGTCTCATCCTCACCTGTGAAACCATCCATCTTGATCAAAAGATAGTGATTATCTATCTGCATCTGCTGTTCCATATAATGGTCCTTTCTTAATGTGCGTGAATTAACAGTTCAACTTGTTCTAAGGCCGCTCCCCTCCTTTCGGTCTTCAATAATAGACATCTTAGAACATCTTATATTATAACATAAAAACTATAATCTGTAAAACAAACGCCTGAGTTAACATCTCAAGTGCAACACTAACCAACAAAAAGAGTTTCATGATACAATTAATCCATAACAATAAAAGGGAAGACGGCGGATAAGTCTTCTAGACCCAGCTTTTCTAGAGTAGTTATCTGGTGTTTTCCCAGAAAGGAATCAATGGAAATAATCAATCCAACCGGCAAGCACACCTTCAGTGTGTCAACCGATTTTTGTGGTCGTGAATTGAAACTTGAAGTCAATCGCGTTGGTTTTCGCACCACTTCATCTGTTTTAGTTACTTATGGCGACACTGTCGTTCTCGGCTCAGTCGTTGTTAGTGAAAAACCTGTCGTGCAGGATTTCTTCCCACTCTCAATCGACTATGAAGAAAAATTCTATGCTGCTGGCAAAATTTCTGGCTCAAAATTCATCAAACGTGAAGGCAAACCTGCGGATGAAGCAGTTTTGATTGGTCGCCTTATCGATCGTCCAATTCGTCCACTCTTCCCTAAAGGCTATCGTCAAGAAGTCCAGGTTGTCACTACTGTCCTCTCGATGGACCCAAGTTTCCGTCCTGATGTTGTGGCGATGATTGCCGCTTCCTCAGCTCTTTTAAACGCTGGCGTGCCATTTGATGGCCCAGTCGCAGGCCTTCGTATTGGTCGTGTGAACGGTGAATTTAAGGCCTTCCTCACCAAGGAAGAACGTGAAGCTTCCGATCTTGATCTCGTGGTTGCTGTTAAAGACCAAAAAGTTGTCATGGTTGAAGCTGGTGCCAATGAAGTTCCAGAACAGGTCATCATTGATGCTATGCGTTGGGCCGTTAAAATGACACAACCTGCCCTCACTCTCCAGAGAGAATTGAAGGAAAAACTCAATGTGGTTGAAAAACCATACGAACTCAGCCTCCCAGATGCAGCAGTTGCTGAAAAAGTTGAAAACTGGACCCGTGAACACTTTAAGGGCGAAGATGGCAAGACCGGCACTAAAATCCGCGGTAACGTGCTTGATCGTAAGCGCATCGCTGATGAACTAAGAGACCAGATGGACGCGGAATTTGCGCTTGAACTTGGCGAAGGTGAAACTGACGAGGAAAAAATTGCAGATTACGACGCTCGCTTGAAGGATGAATATCACAATGCATATGAACTAGCCATCCACCATGAAGTCCGCCGTGCCATCGTTGAAGATAATGTCCGTCCTGACGGCCGCAGGCTCAATGAGGTTCGTCCGCTCAGCTCTCAGGTTGCTATCTTGCCACGCGTACACGGTTCCTCTCTCTTCACTCGCGGTCTCACTCAAGCCATGAACATCGTCACCCTCGCTCCCCTTTCATACGCTCAGATCGTCGACACCATGGAAGTCACCGATGGTGAACGCCGTTATATGCATCACTATAATGCACCTAGTTACACTGTTGGTGAAACCGGCCGTATCGGCTCTCCAGGTCGTCGTGAAATCGGCCACGGTTATCTTGCTGAACGTGCTCTTCTCCCAGTTCTTCCATCCAAGGAAGACTTCCCATACGCCATCCGTTCCGTCACCGAAATCATGTCCCAAAACGGTTCCACTTCAATGGCTGCCACTTGTTCATCTTGTCTTGCACTTATGGACGCCGGCGTTCCACTTAAGGAGCCTGTCTCTGGTGTTGCTATGGGCTTGATGCTTGATGGCGAAACCCCACACGTTCTAACCGACCTCATGGACGCCGAAGATTTTGCTGGTGACATGGACTTCAAGGTTACTGGCACTAAGAACGGTATCACTGCCCTCCAGATGGATATGAAGGTCCACGGTCTTCCAGTTGACATCCTTGAAAAAGCTATTCAGCAATCTCACGAAGGCCGCATGTTTATTCTCGGCCACATGCTTTCCGTACTTTCCGCTCCACGTGCTGAACTCTCACCATACGCTCCACGTATCGAAAAACTCATGGTCAAACCTGAGAAGATCGGTGCCGTGATCGGTAAGGGTGGTGAGATGATCAACAAAATCACCTCTGAAACTGGCGCTGAAGTTGATATTGATGACTCTGGTCTCATCACTGTTTCTGGTACTGATGCCGAGAAAATCAAGCGCGCCATCGACTGGATTCGCAGTCTCGTTGAAGAGCCGGAAGTTGGCAAGATTTATCGTGGCAAAGTAGTGAATATTAAAGATTTCGGTGCTTTCGTGAATATTCTTCCAGGCATCGACGGCATGCTCCACATTTCTCAAATTTCTGAGAAACGTCTTGATAAGGTTGAAGATGCACTCCACCTCGGCGATGAGGTGAACGTGCGTCTCGACTCGATTGACGATAAGGGTCGTCTCTCCCTCAGCATGCGCCGCGTTGAACAATAGATCGCGCTAAGCGGCGTTTCATGCGCCGCTTTATCGCTTCAATGAAAAAAGATTGGTCGTATGGCCAATCTTTTTTATTCTAAAGCCTTAATTCTAAATCAAGTTAAAACAAGTCAAATCAAGTCAGGATAAGTTAGGATAGGGCTCATTTCCAGGCTTATAAGTCAACGAAGCCGTTATTTTCCTTAACCTTTTCATCGCGGCAAGTCATGGCTGGATTACCATTTGGATCTTTCACTCCGCGGTAAACTTCCTTTACTTCAGGAGAGAGGTTCTCGCAAAGATCTGGGGCTTGTCCGGCGGTTGCAAATTTCCACTCGCCATTTGGTAATGCACGGTAATACATTGCAAGATGACCGCCACCGGCACCTTCGACGCGAGTTGCGCCTGTTGTTGGATTGGTTATTACTTCGTAATTCATATGTTCGCTTGCCACTGCAAATAGATAGGTTGCGTCTTTGTTAGTGTAAAGTCTAGTTAAATCTACGATTGGCCAACTATCTTTAATCTCAAACCCTTCATCATTCTTGCCAGACATCTTTTGAGTCCTAGCCTTAATAAAATTCATAAGATCGCCGATCCGAGTATCCATTGCCATTGGCTTAACAATCTCAGTTACCTTCGCATTCTCGACATTCTCCACTGCCTTCGTACCTGTGGCGAGCTCATACTTTGAAATCACCTCGTTTGCCTTAGTGAGTGCTTCCTTCGAGCTTTTTACTTCACTTTCCAGTTTATTCTTCTGGTCATTAATCCGAATTGTAGTATAAACCAAGCCGCCAAGACAAGCCAGCGCCATCAAACAAAAAACCGCAGCTAACTTTTTATTGCCACGGCCCGCTCGAGAATCTCGCTCCTCACCATTGATATTTATAATATTATCTGTATCGTTTCGATCCATATATCTCCTTTAATCAACTATAACATAAACAATTTTTTCCGCTAGTCCCTCGCCCTATCTATAATTATTATGCTATAATCTGTCTATGGTTAAACGAAAAAAAGGTCGACGCAAATCTTCCCGTGAGGTAGTTCCAGAGCACGAATTGCCAGGCGGTTTTTGGCGTCAAGTCTCAGCAGTTCTTATGATTGCCATCTCTATCGTCCTCGTGATGACTTGGTTCGGTAGTGGCGGCACTCTTCTTAACGATTTTCATAAATTCGGCCTCTGGTTGATTGGCTATGCCACTTTTGCCATCCCCGTGATTCTGGTTTATCTTGCCGTGAAAATCTTCCGCACCACAGATAACCGACTTCCTGCCGTCATCTGGGTTGTTTCGTTTTTGATGATTTTCTGGCTCTCTGGACTCTTTGGGCTGCCAACTTATGGCAACTCTGCCACACAAACTGGTGGCATTCTTGGAGTTTGGTTAAACAGTATGGTTACACAAATTCTCAACCCAAGTGTCGCCGCCTTTATCTATCTTGTTTTAATCTTTATCACCGCAATTTTCATTCTTCAGCTTTCTCCAGCCGCCGTCTTTCGTGATATTGCCAACATTTTCAAAACCACCAAACGTGATGAAGATGCTGAAAATGCTCGCATTGCCCGTCGTGCTCAGGCTGAGGATGCCGTAAATTCTGGTGCTCTCGGTCCACTGAAGATCAAAGCTAACGGTGTTGAGGTTACCGCTGAAGAATTAAAAGCCGCACCAAAAATTGAGGTTAAAAAACCAGTTGCTGCCGCCCCTGTCGAGACTGAACCTGAACGCGCCCTGATTGCTGTTTCTGATCCAAACTGGAAAATGCCTTCAACCGACCTGCTTTCGAAAAAACAAAATCCGCCAGATGGAGGCAATATTCAGCAGAATGCTTTCATTATCAACTCCACCTTTGCCGACTTCGGTATTGAGGTGAAACTTGATGGCGCAAACGTCGGCCCGCGTGTTACTCAATACACAATTCAGCCGCCAACCGGTGTGGTGTTGTCGAAAATCGCCGCTCGCGACAAAGAGCTTGCGCTTAACCTTGCCGTTGATAAGGTTCGTATCGAGGCGCCGATTCCAGGTACTCGTCTGGTTGGTATCGAGATTCCAAATGTGCGCCCAGCCGATGTGACCCTCCGTTCAATTCTCGAGAGTAATGAATGGAAGAAGGAAACTAACCCGCTCAGCTTTGCCGTGGGTAAAGATATCTCTGGTAATCCAGTCATTGCCAATCTTGCCAAAATGCCACACCTCCTGATCGCTGGTACTACTGGTTCTGGTAAGTCCGTCATGACCAACACTCTCATCTCCTCATTGCTTTACCGTAACGCTCCAAGCGACATGAAGCTGATCATCGTCGACCCGAAGCAGGTGGAAATGGTGCAGTATAACGACATTCCACACCTCCTAACACCAATTATTAACTCCACTGAAAAATCTCTCTCCGCCATGAAATGGGCTGTTAATGAGATGGAGCGCCGATATACTCTTATGGCCGAAGAGAAAGTTAAGAAAATTGAAGATTACAACGAAAAGCTTCATAAAAAATCTGCCACCATCGCCGATGAAGATAATAACGAGCAGCAGCATGATGGCGGCAAGATGCCATACATTGTCATTGTGATCGATGAGATGGCCGACTTAATGATGCAGGCAGGGAAAGACCTCGAGCAACTCATTGTTCGTATCGCACAGAAAGGTCGTGCCTCTGGTATTCATCTCGTACTCGCAACCCAGCGTCCTGAGGTTAAAGTGATTACCGGTCTGATCAAGGCCAACGTCCCAGGTCGTATCGCCTTCGCTGTGAATAATAACACCGACTCTCGCATTATGCTTGATATGGGTGGTGCCGAGAAGCTGCTTGGTAAAGGTGATATGCTGATGCTGACTACCGAAATGATGGGTAAACCTCGTCGTATCCAGGGTGCTTATGCTTCCGATAGTGATGTTGAAAAACTCACCAACTTCCTCCGTGAGCAGCGTGCTCCTGAATATAATAACGAAGTAATCTCTCAGGCGGTTCAGATTAAGGGTATTGGCCCAACCGATGGTGGCGGCTTTGGTGACCTCGGTCGTAAATATGATCCACATGATCCAGTCGTCCGAAAAGCCATCGAAATTACTCTCACCAAAGGTAAATTCTCAACCGCCATGCTGCAAACCTATCTCGGCAAAGGTCACGGTTTCGTCTCTGGTCTCGCTATCTGGCTAGAAGAGATCGGTGTTATCGGCCCGGCCAATGGCAACAAGCCACGCGACGTGATGATTAAAAACCTAGACGAATTCGACCAGCTCGCCGGCGGATAGATAAAACGGATAGGTAAAAATATAGCCTCAAAAGGCTATATTTTTTATTTCGTTTATGCTAAAATAGAAGCACTAACAAGGTACATATTATGAAACAAACACAAAGCGCGGGTAATTTTGCCTGCAAACTTTCGATATTCTCGAGGTTAGCGCGCCTCAAAAATCTTCTCAGCACAAAACGCGCGCGAATAATCACTACAATGTTCGCATTTTTTACATCACTCCTTTCTCTATGCTTCTTACAGAATCCTAACTTCGCCAGTCTCCTCCGCACTCCAGCCACCTACTTAAATATCTCCACCTCCACCCCAAATGTCGATTTTCAGTTCAACCAGTCCGAACTCTCCGCCTCTGCATTCAAAACAAATAATGTCACCGTCAATATTCAGACTGATAACGCCACTGGTGCTACCACCTATATTTCGAGCGTCGATGAGGCTACCAGTCTAGTTCATGCTGATTCTGGTGTATCTGATAGTATTGCTTCAATTTCCACCCCACTCCTCTCGACCGCCTTCACTGGTAAAACATGGGGCTACCGCGTTGGTTCTCTCGCCACCACAGCTTTTAATCCAATCCCAAAAGCCAGCGCCCCTGCTGAGATTTTAAACACCACCTCCGCTACTTCAGCATCGAATAATATTAATATTGATTTTGGCGTCAAGGTCTCCCCAGATCTATCCTCTGGAACTTATTCTAAGCAAATCTTGTTCACCACCACTACAAATTACGTACAGACCTATACGAAATTCTTACCTGGTCCTGCTTTTAATGCTATTCTCACGGGATTAAGTTCAAACAATTATACTGATTATTTTAAACATTCGCCTACGGCACCAGCTAATCTTGCCACTGCTCAAATCGTTTCAGTGGCTGGATCAGAACATCCGATTTATCTATGGTATGAAGCTACGGATAAGACAATTTATTGGTGGAGTGCCGCTGATGTTGTTTATATGAATGAAGATGCTTCCTATATGTTTTCTCATGTTAATTATGGCGCGTATTATATTAATAAGGAAGTAGATGCGAGTGGCATTGATACCAGTAAAACTACAAACATGAGCCATCTTTTTTACTATGACAAACCTGGTGGTCTTGGTCTACAAGGTGTAAAAACTGACGGGTTCAACACAAGTAACGTGACGGATATGAGCTACATGTTCTCAATGAATAATTATTTAGGCGATCAGTCTAATTCACCTGATCTTAGTACCTTTGATACTAGTAAGGTCACCAATATGGAACATATGTTCGACGGTTCAAACTTCTATCATATTGACGTATCGACCTTTGACACAAGCAACGTGACAAATATGGACGGGATGTTTTCATCTAATCATAGAACATTAACCATTAATGTTGATAATTTTGATACCAAGAAAGTAACAAGTATGGCAAGAATGTTTTTTAATTGTCAAGCCATATCCACCCTAGATGTATCTAGTTTTAGGAATAATCTAGTTACTAATATGTCTGGAATGTTTGAGAATAACAGATCTCTCACTTCATTAAATCTAACAGGTTTTAATACAGAACATGTTACAGATATGACTAAGATGTTCGCCGGAATGGAGAGTATTCCTAATTTAGACTTAACGGGCTTCGATACAAGCCAAGTAACAGATATGACTCAAATGTTCGCTAATATGAAGACTATTAAGAATTTAAATCTCTCGTCATTTGATACTTCAAAAGTCACCACGATGGCAACTATGTTTGCTTCAATGTATAAAATTGAAAATCTAAATTTGTCATCATTCGATACTAGAAATGTCACAAATATGAAATATATGTTTAGCTATATTATGAGAGATGTAGCAAACGGAGTTTTGGATCTTTCAAGCTTCAATACCCAAAGCCTTAATAATAGTATTAGTATGTTCAATGTGGCAAAAGTAAAAACAATCTATGTTTCACCATCTTTTACCAATACTTCTATTGGTGCCTCGACTTATATGTTCAGTAATGCTACTAATCTTGTCGGTGGTAACGGTACAACTTATTCTCCAAGCAATCCTAGAGATAAAACCTACGCTCGCATCGATGCCCCAGGCACCCCAGGCTACTTCACTCAAAAGCCATAACCCATAATCTATAACCCATAGTTCATAACTCATAACCCATCGCGCTTCGCTTGAGATTTTTTCCACAGTCTGCTATAATCACAGCATTATTAGCTCAGCAAGCGACTATGAGGTGTGCTTGCTTTAACCAAAGGAGTGCAAAGTGAAACAGTATGAACTTACTGTGTTGATTCATCCTGATTTGGAAATGAATCTAACACCAGCCCTAGACAAAATTAAGAAATTAATTGAGTCACAAGACGGTAAAATCGTAAAAGAGACCAACGAAGGTAAAAAGCGCCTTGCTTATACTATCAATAAGCAAGATTACGCTGTTTATTACTTCTACGAGCTCGAGCTTCCTGCTCAGGCCCCAGCAAAGATCTCTTCTACCTTGAATATTACCGATGAGGTTCTACGTTATCTCTTAGTCACTGTCGACGAACGCAAGGCTAAATTTGAAGCTAAGCGCAAGGCTCGTGCAGAGAAAACTAAGAATACTGAAGAGTCAGCAGAATAAATAATTTAGGAGGTTTTATGGCGCGGGGATTTAGTAAGGCAATCATTACAGGGAACGTCGTTCGCGATCCTGAACTCAGAGCTACTTCTGGTGGCACTCAGGTCTGTTCTTTCTCTGTAGCAGTAAATTACAATTACGTACAAAACGGTGAGAAAAAAGAACAAGTTTCTTACATCAACTGTTCTGCATGGGGCAAGGCCGGCGAGGTAATTGCTCAGTACGCCAAAAAAGGCACTGGTATTCTCGTTTCCGGACGTCTTTCTCAGCGTGCTTTTGAAGATAAGGCCGGCGCAAAGCGTTCAGCTACTGAAATCGTCGTTGAAGATTTTAACTTCCTCGGCGGTGCCAGTGAGGGATCTTCTTCAAGAAGCTTCGCCAGTTCCAGTAATGATGAATCTGCTGATATCATCCCAGATGATATTCCAGATGAGCCTATCGACCTCAGTGAGGTTCCATTCTAAACAATAATTAAGAGAGAGTTTTGAGAGAAATGAAAAGAATTAAAAATGATCCAAATCTT
>ERZ773213.86-NODE-86-length-66441-cov-10.272693_pt1 | contig 66441 bp, 67 predicted proteins | sample MGYA00580996_ERZ773213 | MGnify/ENA primary metagenome ERZ773213 (study PRJEB29015, sample SAMEA2738152) | human oral metagenome | biome: human oral; feature: human-associated habitat; material: saliva | place: China | collected 2197 ...
AGGATGTGCAGATCGTGGAAATTCCACAATTAGAGTCTGCACCAGCGAATATCTTTCATGAAGAAAAAAGAAACCCAGTTGGGTAGGAGGAAAAATAATGAAAAAATATGTTCGTGTTTATGATGTGAAACCAGGTAATGGTTTTAATCTGGTAGAAGAAGCAGAAATAGATTCTTTAACACCAGAGCAGTTTGAGGAGTTGGTTTTGAAATACGCCAATAAAACATATCTGCACATCTATATTTACTTCGACGTGGATACGTCTATGGGAAACATTCCTGAAAAAACACCTTACAAATCTCGCGACTTTGACATTCCTTTTCATGAGATTGTCAGTAAAGTATTGGGTGAAGGTGAAACTGGTAATGTTTTTCGTCGGATCAAGTTAGCTCATACAAAATCTGGACTTGAAAAAATCATGTCATCTTACAGATAGTAGTTGCAATATTGGGCTACTGGGCAAAACGTGGTATCCACGTATTCGAATCAATTTTATAGAAACCTATTAAAATGATAGGTAGGAGGAAATTTTAATGTTTAATAAAGTTATTTTAATTGGACGTACTACGTCTGAAGCAGAACTACGCTACACACAAGGGAACAACCAAAAGGCAGTTACCCAAGTCTCACTTGCAGTCAATCGCTCATACAAGAGCGCTAATGGCGAACGTGAGGCAGATTTTATCCGTCTTGTAATCTGGGGAGAGCAGGCTGAACGCTTTGCGAACTGGATTAAGAAAGGTTCGTTGGTACAGATAGAGGGTGAGTTACGTACTCGCTCATACGATGATCAACAAGGTAAACGTGTGTACGTGACCGAGGTACTTGTTCAACGCTTTAACAACTTGGAGAAGCGTGATGATAACCAAGGTCAAGCAAACAATGGTTTTGATTCATTCGGAAGGGGAGCACCTTTCCTAGATGAATATTTACCATTCTAAGCGCTAAAATAAATAACTTAGTAAAATTACAGGAAAGATAGATAAAGAGATAGGACACCTAAGCCTGTCTCTTTATTTATCAATGGAGGAAAGAAAAATGAGAGATAGTCTAGTAAAAAAAATCGAATCAAAGATTTCTGAAATCAAAAGAGATACCACCAGAAATTTTGCAAAAAGGCAACTCGAATTATTTGTCAACACTAATGCATCAACACGCGCATTGGAGGACTTCCTTGAGGATGTTACTTTCGTAGCCAAGTACCGATAATGGAGGTAGTTTTATGGAAATGGAACTACCAATATTAACGGAGGAAAACTACTATGATGATGTATTCTATATGTCTAATAGTAGGTTCAAGGAGTACATGGCTTGTCCGTTAAGGCAACAAGCTATTGACCTTGGTTTCTGGAAAGGGAAAAAGTCTACGGATGCACTTTTGTTGGGAAACTATGTTCACTCTTACTTTGAGAGTGAAGAGGCTCATGCTAAATTCTTAGAAGAAAATGGCTCAGAGTTGATTTCTACCAGAGGAGCAACCAAAGGACAGTTGAAAACTTCCTTTAGGATAGCTGACACTATGATTAAATCCTTAGAGAAAGATGAATTGTTTAATGCCATTTATCATGGAACAGAGGACGATGTTGTAGTTAAAGAAGCTATCCTTACAGGTGTGTTGGCAGGTATCCCTTTTAAAGCAAAGGTTGACAGTCTGAATATTTCTAAAGGATATTTTGTCGATTTAAAGACAATGGAATCCATTCGGAAAGAAACGTACTCACCTACTCTTAAAACGTACACAAAGCAAGCTATCTACAACATTGTAGAATATAGCTATCATATGCAGATGTACGTGTATAAGCAGTTGCTGGAACAACAATACGGATATGAGTTTACACCGTATATTGTGGCAGTCAGTAAAGAGGGAGTACCAGACAAGGAAATCCTTGCTATGACCGAAGATATCCTAGAGGTAGGCAGAGAACAATTCGAGGCACATTCTGAAATCATTCGTGATGTGTTTCTGAACTATGCTACGCCAAAAGGTTGTGGTCATTGTGATTTTTGCTTAACTCACAAGAAATTGGAAAGAGCTATCACGCTCGACGAATTACTAGAAAATAATTAAAATAGAAACCTATCGTAAAGATAGGCAGGAGTAAAAAGATTATGAACAATACTAATACAAACTTTGAAAACACTGATTTACTTCAACGTCTTATTGACGCAGAAGTAGCTCTTCAGGTGAAAAATGAACTTGAAGCTATCAATAAACCTATTGATAATTCAGAGTTATTTGAGGCTCTAGCACGCGCGCAAGCGAACTTTGATCAAGTGAAGAAAAGTGGTAAAGCTAATATTCCTACCAAATCTGGTGGAAATTATAGCTACAACTTTGCTAAACTTAGCGATGTGTTAACTGCAACAGTACCAGCATTGAATGCTGAGGGTATCTTCTTTAGTCAGAAGCCTAACTACTCTTTGAATAGTAACGCTCCTATGTTAACTATTGTAAGCACACTCAGTCATAAGTCTGGTGCTTCAATCTCTTATGAAAGTATTCCATTATTCTATAACATGAATGATGCGAAACAGGCAGGATCAGTAATGACTTACTTACGTCGTTATAGTGCATGCCAACTACTAGGGATTGAAGGAGATGACGATGAGGATGCTCACGTAGCAACGATGAATAACTCATCTAACTACAACAACTACAAGAGCAATCAACAAACACGTCAGCAAGCACCTGCAGTTAAACAGCAATTCGCTACTAAACAAGGGGCTAGTAAGCCAGTTGCATCTACACCCAAATCGGTAGAGCAACAACCAAAGCCAGAGCCAATTAAGTCAGTTGAACCAGTTGCAGAACAAACTGTTGAAACAAAACCAGTAGAACCAGTGGTAACACCACAAACAACTATTGAAGCAACAGAACAAGCACCTGTAACTGAATCAAAGGAAACAGAAACAGTTACTATCCCACCAGCTCCTAAACGTGACATGAGCACAGTCTTTCAGAGTGGTTTAGAGAGTGCCAAAAACTATGGTGCTACTGAAGAACAACTCGCAGAATGGCAAGTAATGACTCACGAAGAAGCTATCCGTGAAATGAGTACATTCGTTCGCGATAAAGCAAGTGGTAAGTAATTAAATTAGTATATGGAAAGAAAGACTATGCAAGTAAATTTAAATTCACGCGCATAGTCTTTTAGTTTTATAAAAAGAGAAACCTATCAGTCAGAGATAGGTAGGAGGAAGAAAAATGAAAGAAACAGAATACACAAAAAATATTCAAGCAGTAGATAGCATGAGTGATACAGAATTGCTTATCACTATGCTAAATGCAGTAACACACGGACGTTTAACAGAAACTGAAGCACATGATATTGCCAGAGAAATTGTCGAGGATAAAACCTTCTTTTCTCGCATAGATACTGTTTCTATACCAGAGTTCATGGAACTTAGTCTTGAAAAACAAGAGGCAGTAGCACTTGTTTCAATGGCTGAAGTCCTAAAACGCTCATTGGTTAAGAAGTCAGAGCGAGAATCAGTTTTCAGTAGCCAATATTTAGGTAAGAAACTGATTGCCCAGATTGGCCACAAGGAGCAAGAACATCTTATGGCAATTTATCTGAACAATCATAATCAAATTGTAGATGAACGTGTTATTTCCATTGGAACTAAGAATCGCTCAATCGCATCACCGTCAGATATTCTACGGTATGCAGTGAGATGTAATGCGACCTTTATCGTTGTGGCGCATAATCATCCGTCTGGTTCTGTTGCTCCAAGTGGAAACGATAGAGATTTCACTAGAGATTTGATGGAATGCTGCAAACTGTTTGAAATTGTCCTTCTCGATCATGTTGTAGTTGGTAGAGATACCTACTATTCATTTAGAGAGAAAGACTATCTGTTTGATTAAAGGAAGTCCGTAAATACGGATATGGAGGAAATTAAAATGGATTATATTCAATTACAAACTTTGTACTATCATTCAATGGTACAGACAATGACAATGTTGTTTTTGGGACTTATAATGTTTTGCGTGATCCGCATGGCATTTCAAAATAAAAAAGTATTTAGGTTGTTATCTATCGCAGTCTTAATCATCCCTTTTTCTATTATGGTGATTTCAATGTCTATCTTAGACTATGTACGCCATTAAGGAGGAAATGATATGGCTATGACAGATTTAGAAAAAGCTAAGTGGCTTAAAAAGAACTATCGAGAGTATGCTCTTGAATGGTATCTTTCAGACCACGCGCGCCTGAATGCTATCTTCCAAAAAGAATATGACAAATATCTTTCTCGCCTTAATAACCAAATTTTAGAGGAGCAGCAATCTCAAATCAATCAGATTCAGGAGAGGATGCTTTCAGTATATAAAGAGGTTTACGGTTCTGACTATCTTGTAGATACGCTAATTGACCGTAGAGGCACTTTTGAAAGAGTACAGAAAATCAGAGAACTTTGGTCCCCTGTACAGGCTCATTAAGAGGAGGAAGAAATGGAACGGAAACAACAGATAGACCTTGTCTATCGTTTATGTCAGAGAAAAAACTTATCTTATTATCACCTAGAAGATAACTATAACGGAACTGGAATGGTGCTATTTACTGCATATAACGCAGAAAGTACTCCTATCATCCGTTATAGCTTCTATCCTAGCGAGGTTAGTGACGTTACTAATTTCCTAGACAACTTGTTGATTGAACGAGCTGAAGAAAAGAGAAAGTTTTTATCTTTTAAGGTAAAGAAGTAGTTGATAAAATAGAAACCTATCGTAAGGATAGGCAGGAGGAAGTCATATGTTACATTGTACTTACTACGGCGATGAACGCTCACAAAGAGCGTCTAAACGGCGATATAAAAAATTACTTGAAGCAGGATATAGTGTTGTCCTGCATCAAGTAGATGATGATGATTTTGATAACTTTGAAAGGCTCAAAATCAACCCATTTGCTCATACTAATGAGGATTGGGAGTTCATCATCTATGATGATGTTTCTGGTAAATTCTTTATTAACGGTATGGATGATCTCCATCCTAAAGATATGCCAGATTATTTCCGACCAAGAACGGAACGTCGTCTCGCTTTGGAGGTTGCGCTGGAGCGTGCCTACTCGTTTGGAATGTAATAATGTTAATGGAAAGAAAGACTATGCGCGTGATGATATAACACTTGCATAGTCTTTTGGTTTTAGAAAGTCTGCGTTAGCAGATATGGAGGAAGTTAAAAATGTTTACAGAAGAAGATAAATACTACAAAAATAACACAGGTCACGTTATCCAAGTGTACCAACAATGCTTAGTTGTTGACGAATTTGACAATCCAGTTAGTAGTAACTATGATACCTTATTCAACTACTACACATGGCAAAGACAATACGAAAGTATGCAAGAACACTCTTATAGAGAGGTAGATGATTGGTTCGACGCTCAGATAAGCGAGGGCGCATTCTACCGTTTGAGAGAGAAGTGTCAAGCAGAGGGGAAAAGCCATTTTAAATTTCTTGATGCACTTTGTGACGCATTGGATAAAGTTGGTATTGTCGCTTTTCCTATTCTGGCATACGACCACCCAGAAATCACTTACTATCTAGGTGATAGCATTGACCGTTGGGACGATAATTTTGTTGGATTTGCGTGGCAGTATAAGGAAAAACTTTACAAAGAATATGGTTGCAAACGGATAATAAAATCTATCCGTGAAAAACTAGAAAAAAGTGTAAAGGACATCCTTAAAACTTACTCGCTATATTGCAATGGATATGTTTACGGTTATAACGTTTTTGACCGTTATGGAGTTGAAATCGATGGTGGTTCTGGCTTTATTTCTGATAGCGACAAAGAATTGCTCGGATATGTTATTGATTGCCTACCATCAGAGATAGAGGATACAAATTTTGTAGTAATTTCAATTGATGAAGCAGAGGAATTAGTAGCGTAAGCTATTATATGGAGGAATATAAAATGAGATTTGAACAATTAACTGAACTATTGAAGAAAAAAGAAGTGAAACTTGTTTGTTGTGACACTCGTACTAATAACTGGATTGATTGGACACCAGATAATGATTGCACTGATTACATTTATCTGGAAAAGAATGAGAAACGAATTTACTTAGACCTTGTTGAACATTGTATCACATGGAATAGTAAAGGAGTCAATCTTCCTGTACTATTAAAAATCCGTCGAGCATTGGAGAGTATTAAGGCAGGCAAGGAAACAATTCCTTTTGTGGAGTTGTTTAAACACCTCATTGATGAAAATGGCAACTGGTCTGACTATGTTAAGGCTGTGATCCAGATTGAAAATGTGCAAGCATCACCAGAAACTATTGAAAAAGCCTATGACTTTTTCGTAGAAAATGATGATTGCACCCTCATTAGCCCTATGATTGATGAAGTTATTTCTGAAATTAGTTCAAATGAAGATGAAGCAGTAGCATAAGCTACTGTATGGAGGAAGATAAAATGGATAAATACTACAAAAACAGCAAAGGTTTCACAATTCACATTTCAAACAACAAAGATTTAGATGAACACTTAAATCCAATGAATTGGGATACACTATTCAATTATTATACGTGGGAAAGAAACTACAACAGTATGCAAGAACACTCTTATAGAGAGGTAGATGATTGGTTCGATGCTCAGATAAGCGAGGGCTCATACTACCGTTTGAGAGAGAAGTGTCAAGCAGAGGGTAAAAACCTTTTCCAATTTCTTGATGTACTTTGTGATGCACTGGATAAAGTCGGCATTGTCGCTTTTCCTATTCTTTCTTATGAACATAGTGGGATTTCCTATTATATTGGTAATTCTATCGACCGTTGGGACGGTAGTGTTGTTGGGTTTGCTTGGGAATACAAAGAAAAACTTTACAAAGAATATCGTTGTAAACGGATAACAAAAACTATCCGTGAAAAACTCGAAATAATTGTAAAGGGTGAACTTGCAACCTATACACAATACTGCAACGGTGAAGTTTATGACTATGTGTTGTATGATTGCAACGGTATAGAAATTGATAGTTGTTGTGGATTTTATGCTGATACTGACGAAGAATTACTAAGTTTGATTCTGGAATATATCCCGTCAGATATTGCTGATATTGATTTTGTAGAAGTAACCAAAGAATTGCAGAAAGCAGTAGCATAACTACTGTACGGAGGAATTAAAAATGAAATTTGAAACTATACTATCTAACTTTGAAAAAGAGGGTATCGAATTGTATATCGGTAAACTCAAAGAAGTTACTACAAAAGGGGTAATTAAGAATGGTAAGGTTGTTTGGGACAAGGAATTAAAGTCTAGTTCAGACGACTGGAAACCGTTCAGTTATAAAGTAAACTATGTAAATATGAAAAAAGGCGAGCGATGCGCACCTCTTTCCTCTATCGGGGTTTTTAACTCGTGGGAAAAATGGTCTTACATCAAACATATTGACTTGCTTCGTATTCATTATATTGTATCTGCCCTTGGAGTAGCACCTGAATCTGTTATTCCTTTTGCGGAGTTGGTAAAAACTCTTGTAGAGGAATACGGTCACAATAGATATTATGGTATGGAGGAAAAATAATGGATAAGGTATATTTGCTATACGATTGTGACGCTTGGAGAAGTCACAATTCAATCGAAGCTGGCAGTCCGATAATTACTGCTTTTTCAGAAGAAGTCTTTGCAAGAATGCTCTTGCAGGATTTAGAATTAGCTAGTACATTGTCTGAAGAAAATCAACGATTGTATGATGAAATTAAAGAGGCTGATGATAAAAATTCTGATGAAATTTTAGAAAAAGTCTTTGAGCTTTATAATCAACAAAGAATTGATTATCGCATAGTTTACTCGTTTGAAGAAGCATACCAACCATAAAAAGATAAAAAAAGCTATCATAACGATAGTATGGAGGAAGAAACATGGCAGAACTTATTGAAAAGATTGTTGTTAAATCAGAAGTAACACCAGAACAAGCGAAACGCTTGGAAAAGTTGGTTGAACTTTGGAATGAGCAACATTCTGCATAGAATAAGATAAATATAAAGTCCGTAAAGACGGATACGGAGGAAGTTAAAAATGGTAAATTTATTAAAAGGAAGAAAGAATCTTGAGAAAGCACCAGCTTTACCAAGATTTACAACAACAGACGACGCACACAGTAAGTTCAAGAAACTCGTGCGATACTATAATAAAGTTATGGATATTAGCACAGTTGATTTGACAAGCGTATTTGAAGGATTGGCAGGGAACTATCAACGGTATCGACATAAGCCAGAAGATTATTCTGGTTATAAATGTTACGACCTTGACCTCGACCAAGTTCCAAAAAACGCTTATGAGAATGTTATAACTGTTCTTAGAAATAGAGCAAAGATTGAAGAGTTTGATTTTGCATCCGTCAAAGTTCTTATTGATAAAGAACAAGACCAAGTGTTTGCAATCGTACCTCGACTTGCTTATTCAAAGGAGTCAGCATTTTATGGAATGCACAATAAGAATGGTTATCACTTTGTAGGTTTTAACTCAGTGGGTTATATCTTGCTTAAAAGCAAGATCGCTGAACTGAAAAAAGAAAAAGGCTACGATTTTGAGAGTGCAGTTAATCATATCGCCTTTGTGGAGCATAATTTTGTTTTGAATCAGAAATATTCAAGACAAAGTAGTGCCACAATCGCTACCGTTCAATCTGACAAAAAATACCAAGATAGCGAGTTGAATAAGAGTACAATCTTTAATCAACTAGGCTTTCGTAAGGTAGAGGTTGACACGCAGAAGTACGAGGGTAAAGAGTTTGACTACAATCTTTTCAGAAAAGTCGAAGAGGACTTTGATGAAATCTGTAACAAACTACCTCACGCATCTGCTCAACCAGAATTGAAGTTTAGAAAGTTAGGGAAGCATAAGGCGACTGGTCTATATGCACCATTCCTCAACATTCTTGCTGTAGATGTGCGTAATACTGAAAGTTTTATCCATGAATACGGTCATTACTTAGACTACAAGCATGGAGATAAAGCAAGCGAAAGCTACTCGCTAGAGGATAATTTTGAACATATCATTACTGCTTATAGCAATAATTTCAAGATTATCTCTAAGAAAATGGAAGATGTTTTACTTACTCGCTTGATAAAAGCGAGTAAAGAATCAGCTTCAGGTATTAGTATTGCTTCGCTAGAAGAGAAGCGTTTGTCAGCAGAGTTGGAACTCTTGAAGAACTCTAACAAGATGTTTGACTACTTCACTACGCCGACAGAAATCTTTGCGAGAGGATTTGAACTTTGGGTATTTGAAACAATTACCTCAAACTCTTCATTGCTGAAGAGTAAAGAAGAATACTCTAATCGAATTGAGTATGTTTCTTTCAATGGGATCAAAGAAAGTTTATTCTCTTTCTTTGCGACAATCTTCCCAGAGAAAACAATCCAGATGAATAGCTTTGCAGCAAGCAGAACTATTCTCCCCCCTAAACGTGAATGGACGCTAGTTTCACCTACAAATGTAGGAGAACAAATGAGCCTATTCTAGTCTATGTTGGAGTAACAGGGTTTATCCTTGTTGCTCTTTTTTATTATTTCTTCGCACAAATAGTTGCCTTATGGCATATATTTTGATATAATACTTATATAAAGAAAGAGTAGAAAGCCTTAGAGGAAGAAAAAATGGCATTTGGAAAAAGTAGATATAACGCATACAGAAAGCGTAGTTTCAATCGTAGTGATAAACAACGTAGAGAATATGCGCAGACAATGGAAGAGCTAGAAAATGCTTTTGACAATCTTGATGGTTGGCATTTATCTAATATGATGGATAGTGCCTATAAGAATTTTGACAACTATCAAGTTCGTTTGTCTAATCACTCGGCAGATAATAAATATCACGACCTAGAGAACGGATACTTGATTGTCAACGTTAAGGCAAGCAAATTGAACTTTGTAGATATTATCGAGAATAAGTTAGATAAGATTTTGGAAAAAGTTGATAAACTTGATCTTGATAAATACCGTTTTATCAATGCGACCAATCTGGAGCATGATATTAAATGCTATCTCAAAGGTTACAAGACGAAAAAAGAAGTAGTTTAAAGATAAAAAGAAACAATGAGCAATCATTGTTTTTTGATTGTGAACTAAAACTTAGATTGTTTGGATAATTTGGCAAAATGTCCCATGACCACGCGCATCAATTAAGATATTTCTTATTTAAAAAACTATAATGTACTTTTTTAATTGATTAGTATATATAAGAAAAGTGCATTTTTTTGTTTACAGTATGATTTATCGTTGATATAATGGGGTTATGGAGAAAATAGTTATAAAAAATAAAGAGAATATAAATCAGACCTTATTTGTTGATTTTTTTAAAAGTTCTAAAAACGATATTCTACCAGAAATTGATTTGAAATCTGACAATATCCCTAAAAAAAAATTTATAAACGAAATGAATTATGCTTATTTATTTGCATTTGATGGGAATAGTTACTTATCTGTAGAACAGTTAAGAAAACTTCAGGAAAAAGTTCTGGGAAACTTTAAGGAAATACATCCTTTTGTAGGAGCAAGTATTGAAATCAGTAACTCCCCTTATAATTTCTTGCTTGTGGAGGTTAAGGAAGAATGTTTAATTCTAAGTAAATTTACTATCAATTTGGTTGCTTTTAATGAGGATGAGGATGGAGAAGTAAAAAGTTATTTTCTGTTTAAAGAAGAGGATAAACATATTTTATTTTATGAAAGTCTTGATGTAATGTTTATAAAAGATAAGCATTATAAACCTGTACGTCTAGGATTCGGTGGGATAGGGGCTACTGAAATGAAAGAAACAGTATTTAAAGGAATGCCGCTATTTTATCAAGTAGAGGATTTTGAAAGGGATAAGGTTAGAGATTGGCCAACAACTCTAACTTATGGCGACCTATTAAGAGCGCAGAGAGATTCGCTGAATAGAAAAGAACTATTACAAAAACATTTAAAAAAGGCAAGTGACCTAGATGGAGTCATAAACTTCAACAAGTTTACAGTAACAGAAGTCTATACGTTAGTAAAAGCAGCCACCGAGTTTGAAGAAAAAACTTTTATCAATTTTGTTAAGTGGTTTAGAGAAAAAGGAAGGTATATAAAGCTTTTTTCTTATATCCCATATAAATTTAAAAATTATCGTTCAGAGATAATGATTGCTTTTGTATTGGATTCAATAGGAGAAAGTGGAATTTATGAAGATGATGACATAGCTTTAGAGGATACTTCTTATTATTTAGCGAGAGATTATATAAGAATGTGCAGAATGAGAAGAAGAAAGGTGAAAATTGATTTTTCATCAAGTAGAAAACTAGAAGAAAAGCATGATAAGCTATTTGCATCTATTGAAAACAAAAACTTAAAAGAAAGACACGGAAATTCAAAATTTGAAATATATGATGAATACCGTCCTTTGATAGAAGCTGTTAAAAAGCATAGCAATCCCTTTAAGTATTTACAAAAACCGATTGATCTTGTAGTTGAGGGTAATAAGATGGGACATTGTGTTGGTTCTTATATTGGAGACGTAGAGATGGGAGAATGTGTTATTTTAACTGTTGATTTAGATGGTATTCATTATACGTTAGAAGTTAGCGCGGTTGTGAAAGAGGAAGGCTTAGTCGGCTATCATTTGTGTCAAATGCAAAGCAAATATAATGGTGGTGTAAAAAATCCTGAGCATAGGAATCAAGTAATTACATTTCTTAACAACATTGATTTAAGCATTAAAAAAAGGAAAACAAAAAAGAAATAAGGATTTCAGAGCTTTGAGGTCCTTTTTTGATAGATATGTGTAGTTTGATGATGCGCGTGATTGAACAATAATGTTGAACGAATATTATTTTTTAAAGCCAAAAAAACACTGTGGGAGGAAAGTCCACAGTGTTTTTGGTTTTAGAAAGGATGAGAGGTGACTGGAAGAAAGGGAGCCACCCCTCATGTTAGCTTCAACTAGAAGTAACTGGAGAGTTACTTCTTTAGCTCAGTAGGAAAAAGTTAAAGAATGGGAGGAAGAAATTTCCCACACAAATAATAACTCAACCGACGAATATTTTTGTATCTCATCGGTACATTTATAGTATAACAGATTTGCTATAAAAAAAGCAAGAAGTTGGTCGGAAATTGGGGATTTTTTTAAAAATAATTTCAAAACACGATTTTCTCTATCATAGCTTGCCTTTTTGAGAAGGACTAGGTACAATAATAGTATGAAAAAAAATGATTTCTATGAAAATTTACCAAAGACGAAAAGAGAACAAATCGTTGATTGGATTATCAGTTTAAAGGACTTAAGTTTATTTCGTTATCTTCGTAAAAAGGTGCTTTTCAGGAAAACTCTATTTGCAGGGATTTTGCTAACTTCTTGTGTCCTATTGGTTTTAGGGGGATTGACCTCACCCAAACGTGTGACCTTTAAAGCAGAGCAACTAGAAACTGCTAAATCATTTGCTAACAATAGTGGCGATATGGAATTAGTAAGCCAGAAATATTCTAAGGAAAATGGTATCGCAGTCCTAGAGTTTGAAACCAAAGACAATACAAGTGCGATTGACGAGGGTATCAAAGGTGAAAACTTAGAATGGAAACTCTTTTTTCCACCGAATGTCAATGCGAAAAATGCTGAAATGCAAGTGATCCCTCTAACTGATAACAAAATTTCAGTAGTAGTGAAGAATATCCCAGAAAACTACGGAGTATTCGTTGTTCGTGCTAAGAATAACTCACCTGTCTATAAAGATGTTGATGTAAAATTCAAGAGCTATAAAACTTATCTAAAAGAAGAGAAGGATAAGGAAGAACGGAATAAATCTAAGAAAGATGAACAGGTTGAACAAACGCCGGTCAAGGATAATATTCTGGATTTCTACGTGACACTTCAAAATGACAAGTTGATTGAAACCAGTATTAAAGACCAGACACGTGAAGAGTTCGCGCTTTCAATATTTAATGCTGAAATTGATTATCAAACAAGTCAAGTCACGCGCCTTGAAGATGCGACCAAGACTTTGGTAAATAGTACTGCTAATGATAAAAAGTCTATTGATAACTTAAAGACAGAATCTCAGTATGTTATCGGTGATGAACTTTCTGAGAAGCAAAAGCAAATCCAAACATTAATGAATAGCATTGATTCTAAGAACAAACAAATTAGTACTGCTGAAAAGAGTCTTAAAGTGACTAAAGAAACCATTGCTAATTTACAAAAGAATGTAAAAGCAGTCCAAGATGGAACGTTCCAGTTCAAATCACCTGTTCGCTCGGTATCTGTTAAAATTGGCTAATATAGTCAATCGCCTTTTGGGTTTATTGAGAGTTCGACTCCCTCAAGGGCGATAGGGATAGTAGCCCCCTAAAACAATTCCTATCGTTTCCCAACATTGAATAGAATTGTTCTTTCATATTGTGGCTAGGTAAGGTTGTTAAATTGTTATCAGTAGGAGAATACTATGGAGAATACACCAATCATTACGTTAAATAGTGAAGAAAAAGATTTTTTGTTCCAGATTGATTCTATGATTAAATCAATACTGTTTGAACTACCAGTACAATATCATGAGATACTTCAAGTAGTAAATGGGAGCAGTTTTAGACCATTATTAACATATTATGGTTATAAGTTGTTTTCTGAAAATCTAAATGAAAAAGTTTATAAATCTGCAATAGCTATTGAGTTAATTCATAAAACCTCTATTATTATTGATGATATTATAGATCAAGACGATAAAAGTCATAGCATATACACAGTACATAAGCAATATTCTATTGGTGAAGCCCTAGTAATCATAGTTTTTTTATTAGGAAAGTGTATTGAATTATTATCTGAAATTGATGATTCTACAATTAGGGTATTTAGTCGTATGATTATTAGAATGTGTCAAGGAACAATACAAGAATTGAATATTGATATGAATGTAAGTATTGATAAAATAAAAGAAATCTTAGATAACCAAACTTCACAAGTTATTCAAAATTGTTTAGTGATTGGCATGAAATCATATGATTCTGAGTTAGATAATCAACATTTAGCAATTATTGGTTACAAATTAGGCTACTTATTTCAGTTACTAAATGATTGCGAAGCATACTTTAATCCTGAATTCACTGTAAAATACAAAGGGAATTATAATTTTGATATTAATAAAAGTAGAAAAAATTTATGTTACGTTTACCTTGAACATTTTCTCTCTAATAAAGAAAAAATGGAACTTCAGAATAAAGATAAGGTGACTAATTTAGAAATTTTATTGAATAAATATAATGTGTTAAAACATATAAAAAATGAAGTTTCGTTAATTGAGTTTGATATAAAAAAACAATGTGAGGTTTTGGAAAAAAATCATTCTATGGAAAGGTTAAATTATTTTATTGATTATTCAATTAAATTAGCGAAGGTAAGAGCGGGGATTTATTAAGATAAAAGAGCAGAGATTGGGATTCTCTGCTCTTTTATCAGGCTACGCATTCGTGTAGATTTTTAATTTTATCTATCATAGCTTTACTATATTGAAGATTAGAGATAAAATAGTAGTGTGAGGTTTTAGAGTGTTTTTATGGCTCTATAACGAAAATACAGTCTATTAGAAAGAATAGAGCAAAACATGACAGAAGAAGAAAATAAAGCGTATGATAGCGTGCTTACTGGCCATTATACTATTCCACATGGTTATTACTCAAAGCTGAAGTATTATGGAATCAATATTCAGAAAGGCTTTATCGTGCTTGTTGCGTTTATGTTTGCGATGCAGACGCAAAATGTAGTCTTTCCAACAGAACAGTTTTTACAGTTTGTTCTCTTTGTAATCCTATTTACTACTTTAGTATTTTATCTTGTACTGCCTACTAGGACAGGAGGTACGAATGCCAATGCTATCTGGTACTTCCTAACTCATAGAAAAAAACGATATTTCCCTATTGATAGAGGGACTTATCCAGAGTTTCATGGAGGAGTAGATGGTAAAAATAGAAAACGTTTTAGGAGGTAAGAATGTCTAACAAGTATAAAGAAAAGTCACGGACACCTTACCTAGATAAGTACACAGAGGACTTAACTGCCAAGGTCAGAAAGAATATTGAAGATTTTGAAGCCTATGGACGTGAAAGAGAAATCAAGAAGGTCTTTGTTTCCTTGGTTCGTTTGCACAAGAACTCACCTACTTTAGTCGGTGAAGCAGGAGTTGGTAAAACTCATATTGTAGAGGGAGTCTGCGCCTCTATCATCAGAAAAAGAAATATCCCAAAGGAATTTGAGAATGTAAGGGTACGTAGTCTATCTCTAAGTGCGATTACATCTAAGACCAGAAACCAGAATGGTGAGGAAGAGGATATTATCTCTAAACTACATCATATTGTAGAAGAGTTAAAGGCACATAAAGAGGAGAACATCCTATTTATTGACGAGGTACACACTATCATGGGTACAGGTGCAACAGATCAATCTACCCTTGACGTAGCGAATCTATTGAAGCCAGCCTTGTCACGTGGCGATATCTACTTCATATCAGCAACCACTCATAAAGAGTTTCGTCTGATTGAAAAAGATACTGCTATGGAGCGACGCTTGCAACCTATCTATGTAGAAGAACCAGACCGAGAAGCTGCAATCCAAATCATGAGTAAGGTCAAGGCTAAGCACGAGCGTGTCAGAGGGATTGAGATTACAGATGAAGCCATTATTGCCACAGTTGACCTATCCACGCGCTACATGGCAGATAAGAACTTACCAGACAAATCTATTGACTTGCTAGATGAAGCAGTAGCAACTGCTTATCTGAATGGTAAAAAGACCATAACCTATAAAGATATTGCCAAGGTAGTTCATACCCGTAGAGGGATTGACCTTGAAATTCTATTACAAGGAACAAGAACCGAACGGATAGACTATGAAAAACAAATATCTAAGGTTGTAAAAGGCCAGAAAGATGCAGTCAAGGCTATTGCAGACATCACTTATCGTGCCAAGACGGACATGCAGAATAAAGAGAAGCCCCTGGGTTCTATCTTGTTGCTAGGTACTACTGGAGTTGGTAAGACAGAATGCGCTCGACAGACTGCTCACGCTATCTTTGGTTCAGTAGACATGATGACACGGATAGACTGTTCTGAGTATAGTGATGAAAATGCAGTCGCTCGACTAATCGGATATGACGGTAACGAAGGTACGTTGACTGAAAAGGTTAAGCGTAGACCTTACCAAGTATTGCTTTTTGACGAGATTGAGAAAGGGCATTCTTCTATCCAGAACCTACTCTTACAAGTATTGGACGCTGGACGATTGACTGACGGTAGTGATAGACTAGTCAACTTCAAAAACGTTGTTATCTTTGTTACTACTAACGCAGGTCATGAAACCATTAAGCAAAAATTCAGAACCCTAAACGAAGGACAGACTTTTGAAAACTTAGACCAGACTACAAGAAAATCATTCATGTCTAATATTGATGATGATTTAAGCACTTATTTCAGACCAGAGTTTATCAACCGTTTTGATAAAAAGGTAGTCTTGAACATGTTGACTGGTAATGTTATCCAAGATATTATTACCTCTAAGATGAAAATCAAAGAAAAGTTTTGGGCAGAACGTGGCTTGTTTATTAAGTACGCTGGCGATGGTATGAGTGAGCAAGATGAAAAAGAAGCGCGTGAGAATTTCTTTGGTTATTTACAAAATATCGGTACAGACGAATATAATGGTGCTAGACCACTAGAAAGAACTATTGAGAATGTTCTGGAATATCCAATAACTCGTCAATTCTATTTTCTACGAGATAAAAAAGCTATTGATTATACCGTAGAGGTGACTTTGACAGGTACACCACCACGATCACTAGTAGAAGGTAGTGAGGAAAAATATACTGCTAAAGATCATAGGACAACAAGCGTTAAACTTATCCCACGAATTTAGCCTAGTAAGTGGTAAGAGTTTTTAGAAAATCCAACCACTTGAAACGGATAAGCCATTAAATTCTACCGCATACTTTATCCTATCATAGTTTTACTTTTTGGCATTTTGAGGGTAAAATAGTATTATAGAAAAGAGGAAAAAAAACTGATGAAAAATAATTTTTTTAAAAAAGCAACAACTTTAGCATCACTTTTAGTGCTATCTGCTCACAACACACTTGTCTTTGCAGATGATGACCCATTTGCGAAGACGGGTAGAGACATCACAAAAATTGGTAAGGATATTAAATTGTTCGCTTACGTTGTCGCTGTAGTTTGTTTTATTATTGCTGGATTACTAATTATGTTAGGTGATGAGGGCAAAAAGAAAGGGATGGGTTGGTTGCCTGCTATTATTATAGGACTACTCGTTATTTCTCTTGCAGCAGCAGCAGTTGGATACATGCAAGGTCTAGGAGGGTAATATATGACTTCTAAAGTCCAAGATTTTGGATTTAGAGGGAAGAAGAGGGTTTCAATTCAAGAACCCTTATTTCTTTATGTAGAGTGGGGAGATATGAATCCAGACAATACTGAAGGTATAAGGGTGATTATTGAAGATATTGACCTCGACCTCTATCCAAATGATGCAAGCAAAAGCATCGCTAAAAATTTTCCGTTTTTAACTTTCCAACAAGCAGAAAGTCTCTTTCGTGAATTAAAGGAAAATTTTGATAACTTCACATTCAATGGAATTGCTTTGCTATCACAGGTAAGTAGTAACAATTCGCTTACTGGAAAAGTTTACTTTGGTGATGGCCCAAGGATTTCGCCATTCATTCTGGATGATGAATATCAAAATATTCCATTAGCATTGATTTATGCGACCAGACGCGATATACGTTTCAAAGATTATTCGTTTGATGAATTAACCAAGTATTTTTGTACAATGGAACCGAACTTGATGGAATGTTATAAACTCAGTCTAGGTTTGTCAATTTCTGAAATGCCAATCTATCCAGCTAACAATACGATTAAGGGGGAACTGGATAGAGAAGGAGTGATAGGAGTAAGTGGAACAGAACAAACTCTTACAAACCATTCTCCCTCTACTGGAGCAGTAAAAAACTACACAGATTTTAGTCGCAATGGTGGACTAATTTCAAAAATTCTAATTTATATCTGTTTAGTTTTATCTGTTTTAGGGTTCGGCTTTGGTATTTTTAATCATAGTCACGCGCAGAAACAAGAGGAGAAGTTAGCTTACCTGTATAAAGCGCAGACTTCTATCAAAAAAGTGCAAGAGAATGAGCATTCGATTGATGTTATCTCAAAATACTTTGTAACTTATTACTTTACTGGCAATAAAGAATCTATTCTCCCTTACTTATCCAATGGCGATGCTAAGTTCACCCAACCGACTAAGGCACAGGTTACTAGCAATATTCTTGAAAGAATATCATTAAGAGAGGACGGAGAAACCTACTCAGTTAGTTATGTAGTAGGTGTCCGTGCTGAAAATGGAACACTTTCGTCAGAACGTATTAGTTTTGATATGAAGGCTGATGATAATGCTCCATTCAAGTGGATAGTTACCTCTGAGCCGATAAGAGAGCCATTTTTATCTACTTTTGAGAAAAATAATTAGGAGGTGATCTTGTGGCTGAAGTCCCATTAACCGAAGAAGGTAGCAATGTCATTAAAAATTTAAAGGAATTGACAACCTACTGGACTGCCGAGTATGGATTTGATAAGGTTGCTGCACCAGATAAGCAGGTTTGGAAAAACAATACTTTATCTACAATCAAAACAATTCAGTTTTATGACCAATGGAGTTTGTATCTTCATGATACACTTCCAATCTGGCAAATGCTTTATGTTATTCCTGCTTCAATAATGAAATTACTATATTCTCTATCATCCTCGATAGAGGAGTTATTTGACAAAATTTTCATATTATTTGGCTTATTTAACTATCTAAATGATACCACAACATGGATAGGGAAATTCTACTTTTGGGGTAGAAACTTAGGTATGGCTATCTTTGTAGCATTGATTATCGCAAGGATAACATTGAGCTTCATAGGTGGATCATTTAAGTATAAGGAGTTCTTTAATAACTTAATTTTGGTTAGCTTTGCCTTGAATGTATTGCCTACTGCTCTTGTAGCATCAGGGAATATAATTTCCTATGCGACAACAACATTAAGGACGCATAGCACTAGTTCTAGTTTTGACGATAAACAGAAACTGTCTTTACTTCCTATCAAGGGTAATGTAGTTGACCTCTTTCATCTTATCGATGAAGATTTTGACGTGAATAAATTAAAGTATAATCCTAATACTAAATATATACAAAAAGACGCATCTGACCTTAATGATATAAATGCTTCCAATATTCAGCAAACTAAGTTTGAATCATTTATCGGTGCTTCGACTGAAGAATTATTGAATTATTATATCTATAAAGATGATGATAATAAAGTGAAAAGGACAAGTTCAGACGAATACTATGGTGTAGCAACCATCTTGACCTCTTCTAAACAGGTGGGGGAAACTAAAAAAAACGGAAGACAACAATACATCATAGCAGGTATTGAAGTATCAAACATGTTTGGTGTTGAATTTTCTGTATTCTCGCCTGTTTACCCAAGGTATAAAGTTGATTATTTTTCCATCTTTATTCAACAGGTCATGTTAATTGCTTTATTAGTTGGTTTGCTAATATCTATGGTACTGACTATTTTCCAAGTTCTACTATCATCAATGGTTGCTCCTTTTGTGGCATATACATCCGTAGATGATAGCACTAAATTCATGGAACTGTTGCAATCTATCTTTGCTGGTGTCGCAGGTATCTTCTTTGAAATAGCGATAGTTCATTTTTCTATGTGGTTTTTACAAAATGCTCAGACTGTGGCAGTAGGAAAGGCAACTCTTTTCAGCAACCTAAATGGTTTAAGTAAGGCACTTATGATAATTATCCTTTATATCGCAACTTTCTTAAGTGCGTCACAAGGTTCTAGTGCAATTAAGTCATGGTTAGGAGTAACAACTGGTGCTAAAAAAGGAATGCTGACTGCTCTAGGTGCTGGTTTTGGTGCATATAAAGGTGCTCAGTCTTTAAATAATGCCGTCCGTGGTAGTAAGAACCCTCTGACAGGTAAACGACAAGGTGGACTAGTTGGTGCAACTAAGCAAGGTGTTGGACTTGCAAAAAGAGCTGGAAGTCTGGGGGCGCAAAGTGCTAGAAAAGGTCTAGGCGCAGCAGGAAATGGCTTGGGTAAAGTAGCAGGAGGAGCTATGAACTTACACGCTGGTGCTACAGCTCATAAATATGCTTCTGGTGTAGGATACGGAGAAGGTCTAGCTAGAACTATTGGTGAAAGAGCGGTTGTTGGAGCTGAGAATGCTCTTATTAACCGTCAGGTAAAAGCAAACAAAAAAGCAAAAAATAGAAAAAATAATATTAATAAAGCTAAGTCTGCTTTTAGAAAAGCAACTGCACCTATTTCACAAGGTTACAATAGTACTCGTCATGGATTAACTAAGACGAAAGTACCCCCTCTTGGAGCGCATAAGCGAGAAGGTAATGCTTTCAAAGTTCCTAAAAATACACTGAATGATTACAGGAATATAGCCAAGCATAATAAGTTAAAAGTGACTGAAAGTGGCGAAAAACCTGTAAATACACTTCGTTACACAAAAGGTAACTTAAAAGAGAATCAAGGACATCAGAATTCTGTTACAGACATACCACATGCTACTGGTGAGGTAGAGGAGTTCTAAGAAACTAGAGGATAAGTAAACTCTTATCCTTTTTTTGTATCCTTCTGTCCGTTTTTTTGCTTTTTTTTGAAACATCGTTTAAAATAGAATTATAGAGAAAGTAGAAAATGTTAAGGGGGATAAAAAATGGATAATTTTTATTTATTTTTAATTGATTATGTAGAAACACTTATGATGCACCCAATTTTAAAAGGGATTGAATTGGGATTTTATATTCTATTGTGGCAAATAATTGGTCTTTTTGTAATGTCTGTTATTAGAGATTTAACTAAACCACTAAATCTGAAGGTGAATTATTTTGTATTGTTTTTGGGTTGTTTAACAGGCTCTTTCCTATCACTTTGTTTTTTTACTAATTTAACTGAGTTTGAGAATAGAAACGTACATGAACGTTCTTTTAGATTGATTGGTATATTTGGTAGTGTTTTCCTATTCTTTATTCCTATATTTCTCATCTTAAGTGTAGGTATCATTGTTCCAATTTACTCAATCACAATGGGAATAATCAACTTTGTTATTGGAGTGTTACCTATCTTAGCAGGGCTTGCAGTGCTGATGCCTATTTTGTTCTTTGGAGGAATTTTTTCATTAGTTGGAGCAGTTGCGAGTCGTCTTTAATCTGATTTAATATCAGGACACTATCAAAGTGTCCTTTTTTTATCATAGCTTTACTATAAAGAGAATAAGAGATAAAATAGTAGTATAGAAAATAATTGGAGAGATACATGAAATTAAATCCTTTTAAAAAGAAAAATAAGGCTATACCTGTTCAAGAAAAAGGTAGCTTAAAGCTTGTAGCTGATAATCAAACTCCACGCTACAAGTATGACAAGAATTGGGAAAATAGAGTTTTCCTTGACACTGTTAAGGCATCTAACATAAAGTCTATCCTAACCAATGTAAGAGGAGCGCCCATCGCTCTAAGTAATGGTTTTGGTTATATGCAAATCTTAGGAGTTCAAGGGAGAGATGTGTTCACCTCGTCACCTGCAGAACAGGTTGAATTGATCAATGGGTATAAGCAGTGGTTAGAGACCATTGATTTTGACTTTACGGAAATAACTACAAGGCTTCCAACTGATACAAGAACGCAGATATTTGAGTTGAAGCATAAACTTGAAATTGTCATACAACAACTTTTGTTACCAAACTTAGATGAAAGAGTTAGAGTCCAACTGGAGATGCGTCGTGATGGTCTTATCAGTTCTATTAAAGTGTTAGAAATTGTGGAACGCGAACACTTTAATACAGAATTTTTTATCGTTTTCTACGGAATAACATTAGAAGAGTTGAATTATAAGACCAAAGTTTCATTGACTGCTTCTACAACGTTTAAGCCCAAAATGATTTCTGTTGAGAAAAAGGAACAACTCATTACTACACTTTATGATCCAAATAGAAATGGAGAATTTTAAAATAATATGTTTTTATCAAGAAAATCAGTTGCTGATTATATAAGGAAAGGTTATGACCTTGCTCTTCAAGGAAGAATCCAACCAGATGGATTAGATTTTAAGGAAAATGATTACTATATAAGAACTGCTTCTGGAGTATTTTCTATTGCTTATATCGGCAATGGTGATTACCCCAAATCTAATCTAGCTCCATTTTGGGCGAGTGGAATGGTACAAATTGATGGAGTAAACGTTTTAAGATTTATTTCTAACAATGATAAATATTCTGAAGAAGCTGATAAATCAATCTCAAATTTAAGCCATTCTTCTAACCGTAACTTTACAGCTGATATTAACGATAGTAGTGAGATTAGTTCATTACTTGAAACTAAAGCTATTGCTGATAGTAACGGCAGAATCAAAAATGTAGCCGTGAGCTATGTTGTTCCTGCTGATACAGAGCAACAACTAAAACAAAGAGAACGAGAACTAAAAGGGAATTTGCCTGGCTATTCAGTTCACATTAGCCAAGGGATGACGCAAGTTGAGTATGATGCAACATTTATTCCACCAAGCATTCACCCAGCATTGCCTACTAGAAGGAAACCACAACCAATTTCTACCCTAGTATTAGCAGCAGGCTTTCCTTTCGCTCACACGAGCTTAACGGATAAGAATGGTATTTTTCTTGGATTTACTGGTACAGATGGGCCAATCTTATTTGACATGCTCCACCGTAACAATGAGCGACGTCGCTCTACGCTTATGATTGCAGGGCGTAATGACTCAGGAAAAGGTAAGTTGCTTGCTAAATATTTAGACGGATTGTTTTTTAAAGGTCATACTTTGATAAACATTGATTTGAATGGCTCTTTATCAGAATTAACTAGAGAACAAGCTGGCCTAGTAATTGATATTGTTGATGGAGAAAGTGAATATCATATCAACCCGCTACAAATTATGGCTACACGTATTTCAGAAGATACGTTGGAAACCGACCAAGTACGAAGCTATAAGATTCACCGTAATAAGTTAAAGGTTATGGCTAGTATCAAAGACCCAAGCCTTACCCAGACCGACTTCAATAATCTCATGGAAACCACAGATGAAATGTATGCTGATTTTGGTTTGTGGGAAATGAGTGAGGCAAAGCAGAAAAATAGTTATTTACACCTTACTGATGTAACATGGGAAGATTACCCTCTATTGAGCAATCTAGTTGACGCATTGGATGCTGATTGGAGAAGAGAGCGAAGTCGAGGAGAGGCAGGGAAATCGAAAGCTGAAAGTTACGAAAAACTGGTGTCCGCCTTTAATGCGATCCTTAACGACTATCGTTATATGAATAAGCACTCACACTTTGTTGATATTGAGGGTGAGCAAGTAGTTACATTCAATCTATCTAAGATTGATGATAAAGCCTTGCTTCATATTGTACTTTATCAAATCCTTAGCCTTGCTACTACTGAAGCTGTTAAGCATGGTATTAAGAATAAGATTGATGCGGAGAATACTGTTCCTAATAAGGAACAAAATCAGGTCATTGTTACCATTACTGGCGCTGATAAATTGTTTGAACCTTCCTATGCTCAATCTCTTACTTTCTTAGCAGAAATGATTGAGGAAATCTCTAAAGATGATACAGGAATCATTCTGGAAGTATCTTCACTTGATAAAATTCTATCTTCTGCTGAAGCCAATGAGTTTTCACCTTACGTTCTCGCAACTCGAAGTGTATTCTCACAGATGCTTTACCGTATCTTAACCCAACAAGATGCAATGATTATTCCAAAGATCGCTAAGAATTTTGGAGACATCACACAGTCAGAACTTGACGGACTTCGTTATCTTCAAAATGAGCAGTTTTTCTTGAATATCTCAGGTGTGTCTAACTACTCATTTGTAATGAAGTTAACTGATAGAACTGATGCTGATTACTACGGTTTAACATATGCAGAAGAGGATAGATATGCTAGAATGCGTTAGAAAGGGGTAAAATGACATCAGCTTTTGAATTGTATTATAAGATACAAAAAAGAATCCATAACACCAGAACGCTACATTTATTAAATTTGTTAGCTATGGCAGGACAAGTAGGTTTTGTCTTTGGAGGATTTATGGCTTACTCTTTCCATATCAAAGAATTAGTTGTTCGATATGGAAAGGAAATTGTCTTGCTTGGATTTATGCCCTATATATTCGTAGGTATAGCAGTAGTAATTATCTTGCTTGTCTTGGGTAAAAAACGGTCTATATTTTTAACTCTTTTACTTGTATTCTTGCCAACTGCTTTATTGACGGAATCTGGAATGAATGCTGTATTATTTGTTGCCATTGCCTACACAATCAGAAAGATTGAACAAGGCCATAGACAGATGATTGTTAGCGCAGTATCTGGCTTCTCAGAAAAGTATTCACCACTTTATGAAAAGCGTTTAGCAAACAAACAGAAGTACAAAGAATACTTTCAAGCCTACATGCTCCTAGAGTTTTTTGACGCAGAGGATTTTATCTTAATTGATGAAAAAGACGAAAAGTACACGTATAAGAAGCTCGGAATATATGAACGTCGATTGACAAGAACCTTTAAGATTAAGGGAGTCTGGGGTAAGGTCACAGTTACGGATGACCTCTATATTGCGCCTCAGAAACGCTCAATCTGGACTAGATTAAGGAAAGGAGTTCGTTATTTTGGATGAACAAAAGGAATATGAAGAATTTCTAGAAGATGAATTCTCTACAAGCGACTATGCTGAATACTATGACGAGTTTTATAGCGAACTAGATGAGCAAGAAATTGAACGTACTCATAGGAGAAGGTCTAACCTATTTTCACGTAGTCGAATGTATATCGATGAACTCCGGACAGAAATATATGATGAAATCAATGGTGAGATTGACTTACAAAAAGAGTATTATCAACAAAGTGATAATGAAGTTTTATATTACCAACAGATAAATAGAAATCGAATTTTTTATACTAAATTAGTAAAAGCTATTGTAGCTGGAGCAGTCCTTATCGGTATTCTCTATCTATTCTTACTGATAGGGAGATAGGATATGAAGATACTAAAAGCGAAGTTGATTATCTGGGCAATAGGGATAGTGGCACTCTTGCTTTCTATCTTCTTCGGTATTGTTGTTTTTGTAGCTCTATTTTCTGCTATTGCAACTTCTCATGCAAAGAGGGGACATGATTGTGGGTCAACAAAGTCAATAGCAACAGAAATCACGGTTGCAACATCACCAGCCGACCAGACTATTGATAGTTTCATAAAGGAACATGAAGAAGCCTATATCCTTTCATGGAAAGCAGGCGGTTATCTTCCTTCCTTTTCTATTGCTCAAACCTTTGTAGAGTATGGTTTTAACTTTACCAATCCATCAGGAACTAGCTTCTGGCTGGCTCACAATATGGGAGGAGTTAAGACTGGGGGGGATATTACTAATTTCCCTATTACGTTAGAAACATATGGTATAGATGCAGTTGATTTATCAGGAACACGTCTAGGTACAAATGTTGGAGATAACACAGGTGGTAACTATGCGTGGTTTAAGTCATATGACGCAGGTATTGTAGCGAAATCCGAGTTTATGGCTCACCAGACACTTTATAAAGGTGCTATAAACAATACTGAACCTAGAGCAATATCAAAAGCAATCGCACAAGGGGGATGGGCAAGTGATCCAGTAGCTTATGAAAACTCTTTGAATAATGCTTATGACTCCGTAGGTGCTAATTATAAGTGGTTAGATGAGAAGGCAATTAAGAAATATGGGAAGTCCCCATTTGTAGAGATTGGCCCTATCCAACCTTCAGATAGCCTTGGAGCGACTGCTAAACCTAAGACTAGAAATAAGTGTGGCAAGCGTAGTCATTCAACCGATGGTACAGGACGTGTGCCTAGTGGTGTACAAGTGGACGGAAGTGGTTGGACACCACAATCCTTGCCGGCTGAGTTAAAAGAATACATCATTGATCCACAAACTCTTGGACTAGAGTATAACAATCCTACTGGTTGGGTTGAGCATTCTGGTGAGTGTGTTGACCTTACTGTTAGTCTAGGAAACATCCTTTGGGGACATTCTGGGACTGTTATCGGTGACGGTAAATACCAAGCTGGTGAATGGTCTAAAATTTTTGGGAATAGTACGACCTCAAAAGCCAGAAAAGGCTCTATCTTCTCTAGTATGGAAGAGGCAACCTATGGACATACTGGTATTGTTTGCCATGTGTTCGAGGATGAATCATTCCTAGTTGTTGAGCAGAATTATTCTGTAAGTGGAAATGCAATAGGCAAAAAGAATACATATAGCTACCGTCTTATCAGCAAAGGTGCAAGCGAAAGAAATGGTTTCTCCTTTGCTTACGGAAATGAATCCGAACTAAAGTTAACTAAATAAAAAACAGTGACACAAAATCACTGTTTTTATGTATCATTTTTTATCGCTTAACCGTTATTTTTCTTGCAATTATAACGCTAAAGCGTTATAATAAAAGTGTAATCACAAAGAAAGGGGGAGTAGTAGTGGTAATAATTACGTTGAAAGAAACGCTATCAGAGCGTGGAATAACTCAGTCAGAACTATCTAAACTAGCAGGACTTAGACCGAGTACGGTATCATCCTTATTGAATGGTAGCACGCGCATCGAGTTTGAAACCATCGAGAAGATAGCTAAAGCATTAGAAACAGATGATATAAGAGAGATTATATCGTTAGAAGAAAGGAAAGAAAAATGATGGAACATGACCTTTTTAATGATTATCCAGAAACACCAAAAGATGAATTAGAGGGACTTCCTATTGAAGAGCGTATTGAAATTTTAAAACAAAGACATTTTGAGAAAGAAGCTGAGAAGGCAAGAGAGGAAGAAGAAAGAGAACAAGCTATTATCCAAGCCAAGAAAGATAAAGAGTATAAGGAATACACTTCTAAGATAGAACGTTTCTTTAAATGGATGATCGGATTTACTTTATTTGCTATTGTATCTGTTGGCTATTTATTGTATAAGGATTATTTTCTTATGACAGTACATGGAGGGGTGACTATAGCAGGCGAAACGAAAGAACTTGGTAAGGATATTGTGGCGTTCCTATTCTCCATAATAATGTGTTTCTTTGCTCCTGCCTTGCTGACATTCTTTGTAGAGGATATGCCAGAAGAAAAAGGAGGGAAATGATAAATGTCTAAACTAAAGATTTTGTTGATTGTTGTTTTATCCGTTATCATCGGAAGTGCCATAGCTATTGTTGTGATTCAAAATATAAGTAAGGAGAATCCAGAACAAGAACAGGTGCAGCAAACTACTAAGGAAGAGAAGAAAGTACCAACAGAAACTCAGGAAAGAGTAGTGATTACCAATGATGATAGAAGTCATAACGAAGCCTTATCGTCTATTGAAATGCCAGGGCATAAGGTAGAACCTAGTCTTGAAAAAGAAGTGAAAGAGGCTTTTAAGGTTGTTATCAAGGAATGTAAGACTGCAAATATCGTAGAGATCGACTACTCTATTGAAAAGCATCTTAAAATGGCCAAACAAGACATGATTATGGCTTTTGCAGTGTCATTCCAACAAAACGGATATGATGTGAATGTTGACGATATTGAGGTTTACGAATCAAGTGTATCTGACGTTATTCAGTTTATCGTAAAATCAACCAAGAACGGAGAAGATAGTATCTTCTGGACTGGTAATTATAATACAATGGCTCACCAAGTTAGTATTTCTCACTACTACGGAGGGCATGTCGGAAAGGCTTTTGGGTAATAAATATGACTACTTTATACTTATATCGGTCACTAATCGTTAAGGAAACAGAAAAAGCTATTTTGGTTCGTTTTCCTAAGAAAAGTGAATATAACTACATGGGTACGTGGATACCTAAAAAGCGCGTAACAGTCATTAAGAATGAGGACGAAGAGGAATTCTATAAGCTGGAGGTTAAACCATTCTATACTTATGAATTGCATTCTTTGAACAATTCGCATGAAAGTACACTATTAATCCGTGCTGAACAGTTCATCGAACTGTTCAAGGGAGTTGATAGCTACGCTCGTAAAGAACTGGATATCCAAGCTACTGAAGAACAAGAGGAATTGGACTTTATTTCTCTGAAAGCTATCCGTGAGTTAATCTTTGATAATAACTTTGATAGTGCAAAGTTGGCGCGTGATACTGGTATTTCACGTCAGACGCTTGTCTCTTTACATAAGAAGGAAAGACCGTTATCGAATGTGAAACTAGAAACTCTTATCAAGATGCAAAAATACATCTATTCAAAGGGACGTAAGGGGTAGCATGACTAAGAAAGACAAAGATTTTTTGAAAGAACTTTATCAAATCTATTTGATTGTAATACTTGGTATATGTGTTTTTCTAACCAATATATTTGTAACAGTCGGATATAAAGTTATTTATCATATATCACTATCTGGAACTCTAATATGGCTTATCCTATCTATTGCACTATCTCCTTTAGCAATCTATACAAAGGGAATGAAGCAGATACAAGAAAATTTTATATTGTCTAACTGGCGAAGAAATCTGCTTTTTTCCTTACCTATGGTTGTTGCAATAGTTGTTGGGATATTTGTTGCTCACCAAGAAAATAGACAAAATATTGCTGAATATGGTATCGGTATCTCCTTTATCAGTTATCAAAAGACTACGTTTAAACCCTTGACTCAAAAACAGACCACGTTGGTTGCTGAAAGGCTAGAAGCAGCAGACTACAAAGAAGAATTGATGGCTGGTAAAGAACAACGCTATTACATCTTCTATAAATCAACCTGTCCTTATTGTAGAGTAGGATTGACTTCTTTGATTGAAAGACTACCAGAGGAACGGAAAGGTGAACTTGTATTTATCGACCTGAACGTTACGGATGCTGACAAGGTTGCAGGTTCTCTAGGAGTAGATGAAGCAGGTACGGTTGTTTCTGTGGTGGCAGATAAAGAAACAGGAAGTTATAAAATTACAAGAGATACAATCGCTTCAGATGATGAAAAAGGGGGAATCGTAGCTAATAAAGACCTCATAGATAAGATGGTAGTAAAGGAGAGTGTATGAACCTATTTGTAATTATTCTACAATACTTCTTGTTTAGCTTTATCCTCTTTTGTTTAAGAGTAGCAGTTCTGGTATATCGCAATCGTATCTCAATTATTAAAAATGAATTTTATATTAGCCAGACAACTTACTTGATAATATGGATAATCCGTTGGATAGTATTACCATTTACTTTCTTTGGACTAATATCCGAGATCGTGACTTCTCAGAATTATCTGCTGATAATTGTCCTTATCATTGGCTACATTCTACCGTTATTCTTTTTCTTAGGAAAGAAACCAAAGAATATTTTTCTGTCAGCAATAGATGAATACTTCTATAATCATAGGATACGCTTATTTGAGAGTTGTCCTCACTGTAAAGAAAGTAAAGTGTTCTACTGTAAACTCTACGAGGTAGAGCCTATGGATATGGTAGTAGGAGAACAGATTGACGATAACTGCTACTATCTAATCAATAAAGAGGGGCAATTATATAGTCTAGGCTTTCTCTTTGATAGCAATAGTCCAGCTCTGGCATTTATCGAAGAGCCTCAAAAGTTCAACATCCATATCAATAGGTATTTCCCTTTGATAGAGCCTTATCAGTCCTTAGATAACCTTATTGAAGTGGATGATATTGTCTTATGGCAAGAGCCTTATCTGTGCTGTTCTAACTGCCATAAGCAAGTCAATCAGTCACCTATCTTCAATGGAAGGACATTTTTTAAATAATAAATAACAAATGGATAAATAGTGAATAATTTTTATTTACTTTATAAATAAAAGATAACAAATTAGGAGAGCATAAATAATGAACGAACAAGTTAAATTAGCAAAAAGCGAAGAACAGCCTATCAGAAAGTATCGTACTGTATTTACAAGCACTAAAGGGCTGTTTAGAAAGAAAAGATGGGTAATGTTGGATATTGATGAACATGGCATCACTTATCATAGTGAACCAAATTATGCAGGAGCTATGTTTTCTTCAATGTATCTTGTTATAGAGGAAATTGTCATAGATGAACGTGCTTTTACAATAACCATTAAAAAGGACGAATGGGATGATAACAAAGTCTATGTTGTTGACTTAAAAAGACTAGATGGAGATTTGTGGACGAATTTCACTATCATTAAAGAAACAATATCTAGATTTGTAGAAAATAAATTGGTTATTAAAAGGTAGTAAACAGAGGAATAGGAGTAAATAGAATATGAAGTCATCCAGTAAAAACAAGCGAATTATGAGTATCTGCCTATTTATGTTAATTGCTGCTTTTATTACATTTTATTTGTTCATTAGCTTTACAACGTTCCTTATTTATCAATGGTTTATAAATATGGATTTCAATACTGTAAGAACTATTTATGATTATGATGCAGCAAGCGTAGCATGGTTCAGCGGTCTAAGTGGTATTATTTTAACGACAGTGTTGTATCGACCATTATCTCATTCAATCTGGTTCAAACCACTGTGGGATAAATTGGAACAGGAAGTTACATCAAAACAATGCGTAGACGAAAGGGAATAAGATAATGGCAAAAGATAGTGTAGGAGTTGTTAAACTCCAGCCGTGGGTTATGGTGAGTGGAGAGAAGTATAGTTCAGAAGGAAATTTAGAGGCACATTATTATCATGCAAAAGATAACAATGGTAAGGTACTTTTCACCACTAAATCTGGATCACTTAGAAGAAATCCGGACTATGTACTACTTGCTTTACCAGAGGGTCAGAAAGGGGTAATGTATAAACTAGTTGAGCAAGGACGCTATCCAGAGCTACCTAGTGATCTATCTTTTGAAGTTCCTTCACAATGGAAGGTTCAAAATGTAGAACATGAACAAGCAGAACGTTACTACTGGTACGCTTTAGAGGTAGTGTCAGATATTCTAACTGACTTAGATACAAAAACAGAAGTGCCAAGAGGGCAGAGTCCTCGGTATAGTGACATTGATTTATTTAAAGATAGAGTAAAGGTAGGTATTTATGATGAAAAAAATTAGAGTGACTCTTAAAAACCCCAATGATGTAGATTTAGTGCTATGTCGTGATATTGGTAATATTCGTGATAACTTTTTGTCGAAATACAGAAATGATGGTCTTTATTTTGAATTGTCATATAAAACGGTTGACAAAGACTGGTATAAAACTTTTTTCACTGAGGAAGAGATTATTGAAAGTGGATTTGAGTGGACCTTGAATAGTCCGGGAGTAAAAATAAAAGAAATAGACGAAGGCTTAGGATATCGTGTAAATGTAGAAAAGGATGATAAAATAATCTTTTTTGAATGCTTTGGAGATGAGTTTCCAATACATAAAAAAGAGTGGGAAGAACATCAATCTTTATTTCAAGAAGATTATTTTAGATTTGTGCTGCAACGTGATATTGGTTTACTGACAATATATGATGCTAGATATGAGCAGATGATTCTTTGGCAATCTAGTGGATATCATTTCTCATCATTGCATGATATTTATACGTATTTGAATGAATGGTCAAATCCTTTTGAAACATTCATTTATGGAGATGGAATTTTAGAATCTTCGTTTGACAAAGATGAAAATGGAAATACAACGAATTTTTATTTAGAAAAAATTCGAGAAAAATTTAATCGAGCTTATGAGTTCTATCTCCTAAACAACAAGTCAGAAAGTGAAAAGGGAGAACTAGAAGAAAAGGAGATACAAAATGGTTAATCAATAAGAAATCATGGAGTGTCTACTAGTTACTTCTTTAGTGTTTGTATTACTCTTGATGGATAGATTTTATTCACTTTATAAATAACAGATTAGATGGCTCTAGTCTGTTATTTTTTGTTGACATTATACCCCAGATGGGGTATAATAGTATTATAGAATCAAGGAAGGTAAAAGACATGGTAAGATTTGAACCGACTATCAGTTATTCAAATAAAGCCTCTAAAATTTTTAGGGAGTATCGTGAGTTAAAGGATAAGCAAGAAAAAGCAGAGAAAACACGTCTTTCTAAAGTGATTGCTTATGCTATGCTGAAGCTAGATGCTCTTACAGAAAATATGGACGAACGTGTAAAAGAGTTCTATAAGGATAATAAAGATAAACTTTGTGATAGTGAAGAAATCATCACACGTGGATATTTCAATCAATATTTGAGTGGGCGCAGGGGAGAATGGTTCTTAACTAAAAATTTAATTAACTTTCTTCAGCTAAATCCTGAACATAAAGTAAAGGTAATGGCTATCTATGAAGGTTTTGCTATTATCGAAGTATATTCCAAAGCTTATCTCGTTCCTGAAGAATTATTAGCAGTAGTAGAGCCGACAGATGATGTTGCTATTGGAAATGAGTTAGTTGTAAAAGCAAACAATCAACTTGTTATAAGCGATCAGCTTAAAGAAGCAAAAGAGTTAATTGAAAAAGTTTCTAATTTTGAAGATGAAGCTTTCGCAGAGCAACTAGCAACAATCAATAACTTAAAAGCTGAGATGCAAGCTAGAATTACAGCTATGTATGAGATGCAAGCTAAAATGATGGCAGAAATGCAAGCAAAAATCAAACTTTATGAGCATGAACTGTTAATCATGCGCTCAGACTTAACAGCTTTTGAGTATCGTAACGGATTGACAGTTAACTTCATGAATATCCATAAAGGGGATAATGCGCCTATTCAGCAGCCTATTATCATTCACCAAAAGCTTATCTACTTGGATGAAGACCTTCCTCGTTTGAAAGACCTTTATGACGAGCATGCAGGAAGTTTAGAGGTGGCAATCAAACACTCTCCAGCTCTACTTGAACATATCTGTCCTACAAACAAAGGCATTACATTCCTTAAAATGCGTAACTCCGCTGGAAGTTTTGAACTGAATAATACAGTTATGGAATTTGTTAGGGATACGATGCCAAATGAAGTAGGGGTTTTGGTCCGCAATGGAGAGAATACTTGGTTGACATGGCTAGATAGTGAGGACATTTCTTTGTCAGAGGACTCCTTTACATCAAAATCTTCTGATGAAGAAACTTCACTATCATTGGTTCAATCACGCTATTACTTGTTTAATCTTATTATGGGGTTAATTGAGCGTAATGAAATCTTGCAATTAGACCATGTTCCAACAAATATGTTTTCCGACCCAGGTATTATTTGGTCAAATGCTGATTCTCAGATTGCTGATTCCACTTACGTTGAACTAGCAAAAATTATCCCTATTTTAAACAAATACTCTAAGATTGATGATCCAATTTATATATTGAACTCCTTTACAGATAGTGCTACATATGCAGGGCGTTATGGGGGAGGTACAACTAAACGTGGACGTGGAGATAATGCTTTAACGGATAATACTTCTGTAGATAAAGGTTTGAATAAAATTAAAGGGATTGACTATTTTTCTGACTTCACCTACCGTTTTTATGTTGGTGGAGAAAAGTATGTATGGCATTGGGATACTGATAAAAGTAAAATCAGTCCTAGTCTTTATATTGAGGACGACGAGTTCATTAATCTTAAATTTATCAATAGCAATCTTATCAACTACTACATTCACACCAAACGCATTGGTAAGGTTTCAAATTCAGGACGTTACGTCGATTACTCACACATACTTCCTATCCTTTTTGGAATGAAGAAAGCCTTGGAGGAGCAGGAAAAAGTTGACCGTCTCCACATCGTTGCGCAAGACTATGATTTAAACTTGTTAACCTCATTCAAGATTATTCATGACGTGCGCGTGGTTACTACTTACCAAGCTAAACGTTACTCTAAGTGGGTTGCTGGTTTGAGTGAAGATGATAAATCTTACTATAAACAGTTACTCCTTATCAATGACCTAGAAAATGCTATCCGTAAACCTAAAGTTTATGCTGCTGTAAGTAAACCAGTCTTTCTTGATAGCGAGGAACGTAGGGAACGAAAAACAACTGAATACGCTATGTTTGCAATTTGTGAAGCAAATAGCTATACAGGAACTATTTTTGATGAAACAAAGGGGTGGCGTGGACAATATGTTTCTTTTGCCTACGATGAAGTGAAATTAGGATATTCTTATTGGCATGGTGAAAGTCGAATTAAAACATTCTCTAGTCAGGACAGTTTTGATAAAGTAATGGCTAAAGAAATTGTTTACCAAAATATTCTATATCGTAAAATTGAAAAAGATTGTACGATGGCCAACATCCAAGAATGTTTTGGAGAGCGAGATTGGTTCTTAGTTGATTTCTTTGATTATGAAGGCAACATCCAGTTGGTGAAAAACGTTGAAGAAATGAATAAAAAGTAGAAGGGGGTATCTATGAAAGTAGATACAGATAAAATCAGAGAGTTATTCGATAGGGAGACCCCCTATCGAATATCAAAAGATACTGGATTAACCTTGTCAGTAGTTCAGCGACTAGTAAATGAGGAGCGAAAGTTAGAGAGTGCGAGCATTCGTGTAGGAGCTATCCTAACAGATTATGCTAGGAAGCGTAGATTGAAATAAAGAAGGAGGAAATAACAATGAAAGAAATTTTAGTTAGTGAAGGTAAAGACTTAAGAGGAAAATATGACGTCCCTTTTAAAGCGATAAACTATGTTTTTGATGATTTAGAATTGCAATCTGGAAAAAAGAAAGATAATGTCAAGGTTACTATTTTTATTCCAGAATATAAAAATAACCTTGATGCCCAGTATTTAGAGTCTTTAGCAAAGCTACTTGCTGAAGCAGACGCTAAAGATGAAGTAGTTGAGGAATACGTGGGCGAAGATGTTTACGGTGAAGAAATGCCAATCAATTTATCTGATGAAGATTTAGAGGATTGCTATTACTCAATCGACTATCGTGGTATGCGTAGAACTACCTTTAGCCAGAAGTTAGAGGATTTAAAGAACTCTTTACAAGGTAAGTTGGAAAAACGTGATCAAGAAGAATTGGAGCGATTTATAGAGGATTTGCCTTGGGAGTTCCTATCGGATACTAGAACGACTGTTCAGGTCCTTAACAAGATTAAAAGAACATATCATCCAAAGAATAAATATGACGATACAAGCATGTTGAAGAATATTGAAAATGAATTGTTGTACTACTTTGCATCATGTAAGTTTGATTTAACTGGAACTTATGACCGATATGGTTCTAATTGGTACGTGATCCGTGATATGTTTTCTTTAGGACAATTCTCAAAACATAGTACACAATCAATGTTGTTTGTGGAAAGTAGTGATTTAAAGACGATTTTAAGACATGTTGGACATGGAACTTGTAGATTTTCAGTTTTTGAAGATAAGCGAACTTTCAATCGTCTATCAATGGAATACCTAACTGTTTTCAAAGGTAATTTCTCAATCACAACAGGGGGACACGATATTGAAGAAAAAAGCAGCAAGCTAATCGAGTTAAATGGAACATATCTAGTTTATAGTTATGAAAGTAATTTGTTTGCTTTTGTGAAAGAGTAACGGTAGAATTGTTGAATAAATGAGATGAACATAGGAGGAAAGAAATATGAAAAATGCAGACTGGAAAAAAATTATACAAAGACCACTTACTAGCGAAGAAAAAAAGGAATACGGAGATGAAATTGAATTTATGTGGGACGGGAAGTTCCCTGAATTAGACGAAGAGGTTCTTGTTTACACAAGTGAAAGCGAAGAAGTGTATACAGATACCTGGGTTGATTTTAACGATGGCATTGGTTTTGAAAATACTTTTAGTAATGTTATTTATTGGATGAGTTTCCCAAAACCGCCTGAAATCAAGGAATAATGCTAGGAGGTATGCTATGATAGTGTTGTATTATTATCTCTTTATAAACAAGGGTATTTTGAAATCAATAAGAGAGAACATTCTTTATTCTAAGAGTGTATGGAAAGTGCTAGTAAATATCATTTATGGAGCTATCTCGTTTAATGCTATCCCTTTATCTTGTTCTTGGTTTTTATTCTATCTCAATAACTGGACTGCTATGTCGTTAGTAAGTTCTGGAGTAATCGAGAACGAAGTAATATTGATCTTGTTAAAGCACGTTTTACTTATTTTTTTCATTGATGCAGTCGGTTTACTCATTATCTTTCTGTTGGGAATTGCATTCTTACTTTTTCTAATAATGGAAAGGTTATCTTTTGAATTATTTGATAAAGAACAACCGATTGAAAAAAAGAGAAAGAATTAAACATATGCATAAATCATTGAGCGAGTAAAATGGAGGTAAAATAAGTATGAAAGTATTAGAAATACATGACAATGAATGTTTTAAGGTTGCTAAAGGAGTTTTGAAAACAAATATTGACACCCCTATATTAGCAAAAACAAAATCGGACAATGGAGTGAATTATATCATTTTTATTGATGGCGAGAAACTAGCTGAAAATCTTGAATTAAAGGTTAAAAGTAGCTTGAAAAAGAGTGATTTATCCGACAAATATCTTTTAGAGTTAGATTTTGATAACGCTTATATGCAAAATGAAAGTTTGTACTTTGAAAAGATTATCGAATCAGCAGTTTTCTATGAAGTTCCAGAATGCATTTCTGAGACTAAGGAAGATTTAAACTGGTTTAAACAAGTTATTTATGAGGACGAATATTCTAAAGAATATTCTAAAGAAGAGTTTATGAAAGAGTTTAGAATTGTTGAAGTCAACCCAAAATTGGGCTTGGAATTTTTAGACTTAACAATCGCATCACCGATTGAAGTGGAAACTGTTTTCCAAAGACGGACAACGGAAGAGGAGACTGGACGGATTCAACAGTACATTTTGCCACACGAAAGAGGTTTTGAACCACCTGTCGAAATTAGCGAAAATTATGTAACAAGACGTTTTGAACGAAAACAACCAGTTCAAATTCTTTCGACAAAGACAACTACAATAACAAAGACGTTATCTAATGGCTACCCTACCGATAGTCTTATTCTTAAGGTGCTCCTTGGACTTATTTTAAGGGAAATTGAAAACACTATTGAATATCAAACAATAGCTGAATTGACCGAGGAGCAATATTCTTTTGTAAATTGGGCAAAAGGAATTGTTAAAACGGTAGATAAATATATCCGTAGGTTTGACAAATTATATTATACTGAAGAAGAACTAAAGGAACTGTTCAATCTATCTCATGAGAGTATAGAAATTGTTTACTTAATCGAATTTGACGGTATCTTTAAATATTTGATGAAAGCCGAACGTTTGCAGAAAGCCCTTGCTGAAGGTATCCTTTTAGGCCAGAAAGAGGAAATTGAACTGAAAGAAACAAGCACTGGTCTGGAAGTGAAAGATACAGACATTGAACGCTTAGAACAATCGTATAGTGCTTTGACTATCAACGCAGTACCACTCTATCACTAAAATATTGACAATTAGCGCTTCTGGTTGTTATTTGTATGTATCTATATTTTGAGTTAAGAAAAACAAAAGAAATTAACTTACGTGAAAATATGAGGAGGAACAGTATGACTGTATTAAATTTGCATAAAGAAGAACGTTTAAAAATCGCAAAAGAGATTTTAAATAAAAATATCAAGAATCCAATAGTAGTCAAGGGGACTACTTATAACGAGGGTGAGGCTTTATTGATATTTGTAAACGGAAAGGTTTTAGCTGAAAAATTAAAATTAACTGTAAAAAATGAGTTAAAGAAAAGTGACTTATCTAACAAATATTTAGTAGAGTTAGATTTTGACAATTCAAATATAGATAATAATAGTCTTTATTTTGAAAAAATAATGGATTCATCTATTTTTTATAGAATTCCATCTATTATTGATGATTCTGAAGATGAGGAGGAAATACAAGAGCTAAAGAAATTTGTTGAGGGGGTAGTTTTTATAAGTAAGGACATAGAAATGGCATTTGATGCAGTTGAACTTGATGTAAAAACGGAATTGGAATTTTTAGACTTAACAATCGCATCACCGATTGAAGTGGAAACTGTTTTCCAAAGACGGACAACGGAAGAGGAGACTGGACGGATTCAACAGTACATTTTGCCACACGAAAGAGGTTTTGAACCACCTGTCGAAATTAGCGAAAATTATGTAACAAGACGTTTTGAACGAAAACAACCAGTTCAAATTATTTCGACAAAGACAACTACAATAACAGAGACGTTATCTAATGGCTACCCTGCTAATAATCTTATTAGTAAGGTGTTCCTTGAACTTATTTTAAAGGAAATTGAAAACACTATTGAATATCAAACAATAGCTGAACTGACCGTGGAACAATATTCTTTTGTAAATTGGGCAAAGCTGATTGTTAAAACAGTAGATGAACATATCCGTCAGTTTGATAAATTATATTACATTGAAGAAGAGCTGAGGAATATGATTAAATAGCTGAATTGACTGAGGAGCAATACTCTTTTGTAAATTTTGTTACTGGTTTCTAATATATCTATGGAAATTTCTATTTAGATTATTGCCATCTCCACTATCACTGTTTAAATAGATTAGCGCTTCTGGGAATCCCAGAGGTGCTTTTTGTCTATGATAGCTTAACCTTTAGAGAGCCTTATAGTATAATTGTAGTATGATTATAACCGCATTAGCAGAGAAAGAGAGCCAAGGTGTTGAATACTACCTAGCCTTATCAGAAACCACTAGCACGCGCGAAAAAATCACTAAGATTGCAAAGCAACAAGGGTATCTTGAAATCAAAGCGTGTAAATACCTTAACAATAACACACTCATTATAACGTGGGCAAAAGGGCATCTAGTCCGATTGAAAGAGCCGGAAGAGTATAATGAGGAGTGGAAAGACTGGTCTTTGGAAAATCTTCCTATTGTACCAGACAACTTTGAGTATGTAGTTGATGAAAAGCGTAAGCGACAGTACGATATAGTCGAGAAGAAACTGAAGATTGCTCAACAAATTATCTGGGCAGGCGACATTGATCGTGAGGGTTCTTATATATCCTATCTTATTTGTAAGCAAGCGAAAGTCTGGAATGACGAGCGCAAGACATTTAAGAGCCTTTGGATTGACGACCTCACGACCAAGCCTATCCGTAAAGGATTTCAAAATCTAAAGGATATTGACTATCGTTACTTACAAGCACAAGAAGCACAAGCACGTGCGATTGCTGACTGGCTTTTAGGTATGAACAGTAGCAGATATCTTTCTAAGTCACTAGAGAATAAGCTAGGCTTACGAGTTCCAGAGAAAGAGGGTAAAATCGCATCTGGGCGCATCATCAGTCCGACTACTTACTTTATCTACCTGAGAGAGCAAGAGCGAGAGAACTTTGTAGAAAGAACCTACTATGAACTAGAAGGGACTTTCACACATCCAAACGGTACATACACTGGTAAATACATTCCAGCCGATATAACCTATACAAAGGGAGAACGGAAAGGGAAGAAATGGAAAGGAGATTGTGATACCAGAGAGCAGTGGGAGAAGTTAATCGCCAATCCGTCTTTTATCGGTCAGTTTGATAAAGGAGAGATAGTAGAGTTAGAGAAAGAACTTAAAGAATCACGCTCGCCTCGATTATATAGTTTGAGTGATATGCAGAAAGCTATGGATAAGAAGTTAGGTATTAGTCCGTCTGAAACACTTGCTATCTTACAAGAGTTATACGAAAAGGATAAATATGTTACCTACCCACGTACATCATCTAATCATATCTCAGTAGAGAGATTTGAATACTTACATGAGAGCCTATATACTATGACACAGTTAGTCGATATATCTCTATCTGAATGCGTACAGTCTGGTAAGGTTGACGGATTTTACGTAAACAACAAAAAGGCAGCAGTCCACGCTGCCTTAACACCGACCACGGAATTTCCTACTATGGAAGAAATCGCATCATGGAGCAATGAAAAGCGTACTATCTACATGGAAGTATTAAAGCGCAGTCTGGCTATCTTCTTACACAAATACCAGTACGAACAGACAACGATTATCACACAAGTTGGTAATGGTAAGTTCCAGACCATTGGGCGCGTGACTGCTCATAAGGGATGGAAAATCTTGTGGGAAGATAAAGAGGCTTTATTTGATATAGATAGCGTAGAAGAGAAACCATTGATTAAAGTAGCCTTGAATGACCTAGTTACTCCTCAACTAACACCGATTGAAAAACATACCTCAAAACCTCAACTCTACACAGAGGGAACATTGATTGACGCAATGGAAACTGCTGGCAGATATTTTGAAGATGAAGAGCTGAGAGCCATCATGAAAGAAACCCAAGGTCTAGGAACTGAAGCAACTAGAGCGCCTACTTTGGAGAAAATCAAGAATTATCATTGGTACGTTGTCAAGAAAGGGCGCATCCACCTAACAGAGTTAGGACGATTACTTTGTCAATCTTATTCAAGTGTTAAAATCCTTAGTGATGCACAGACTACTGCTTTGTGGGAGCAATCACTTAAAAAAATCTCAAATGGAGAGAATACCAAGGAGCGCTTTTTAGCGAATATCATTAGATATTTGAATAGAGAGAGCGAGAAGAACCTTTTTAATGACCTTGACAACTCTATGAATAAGGTTGATTATCTTCCATATAAGGACTATATGGAGAAATTGAAACAATCTGCAACTGGAGAAGTAGGAGAGTGTCCGAAGTGTCATGCACCAGTACGCTATATCACAAGCAAGAATAAGAAAGTATTTTTAAAGTGTCAGAACGGACTGCTTTCACAAGAGCAACTAGCAAAAGGAGAAGTAGCATCTTGTGACTTTTTCTTGAATATGGAAGTAGCGAGTAAGAAGCTCACTGAAAAAATGGCGCGTGATCTTCTCACGAAGAGAAGAACTAGCCTAGTGAAAGGATTTAAAAAATCCAATAATCAAGGTACGTTTGACGCACGAATCATCCTCAATGATGACCTAAAATTATCCTTTGAAAAAGGATAAAGTGAAATTTAGGCTATCATAGTTTTACTTTTTGATGATTTCAAGGTAAACTATTATTGTAATAAAAAAAGAAAGGTTTTAATTAAATGCAATCTAAAGATTTAGTAAGTGATGGTAATTCTACCATCCAGAAATCTCTAGCTATTGGTTTAGTTGCAGGAACTATCTTAACTACTAATGTAGGAGTTAGCGCAGATGGTTCGGTTACTACTACAAGTCACTCGACTACTGAGGTAACACCTGCATCAGACACTCCAGTAGTAGACATTTCTACAACTCCAACAACTCCATCAGACACTCCAGTAGTGCCTGAAACACCTACAGTGCCTGAAACACCTACAGTTCCTGAAGCACCTAAGACTGAGGAAAAGCCAGAGGTTAAACCATCTGTAACGGAAGTAACAGAAAAGCCTAAACCAGCAGTCTCTGTTCCTAAACCTTACGAAAATGGGACTGGTTCAGAAACAGTTCTGCATCCACAAGTAACTGCCACACCGACTGTAACACCTACCGATAATGAACCTGTTATCACGGATGAAGGGTACAAGATTGTAGATATTGCCAAGTCAATTCTTACACTTGAAAATGCTGACGGTTCACGTACCAAAGTTAAACCAGAGCTGATTGGAGGAATAACTAATGAGGATGGTACAGTCACAATCAAGAACTCTAAAGGGGGAATTGAGACCCTTCCAGAAACTGGAGAAGTCGAAAATATGTTTTTGACTCTCATCGGATTCTTATTTATGTTCTTTGGGTTTAAGTTGCTATCCAAAAACAAATTAGAACAATCAACATATAATTATTTATAAATGGAGAGAAAGAAAATCTTGAACAGAAAAGAATTATTTAACAAATCGTCAGAAACACAAGCACGCGCTCGTTTGGTTAACACCAAAGCCTATGGATTGGTTAGTGCAGTAGTATTGGCAGGGGCGGTTAGCTTGGCAGTCGGTACAGGAAATGTAAGCGCAGATGAACAAACTGTAACAGTTACATCAGCAGCCACTCCTACACCAGTTAAAGACGGTGAAACTGTAACAATTACATCAGAAACAACATCAGCGCCAGTTAAAGTGGAGGCAGTTTCTGAAACTGGTTATCCGTCAACAAACTTGACTGAAAAACAACCAGAACCTACTGCTGAACACGTTGAAATGACTAACAACGCTAACAAGGTAGGTAAAGAAATTGTTACACCTGTTGAAACTCCAGAACTTGATAACGCAGTTAAAAAAGCTGAAGGTGCAGGAGTTGAGGTTACAGAAAAATCACAAGTTGTTTATGATACGCTGGCTGAAGCGAAAGCTGATGAAAAGAATCAAGTTAAAGCTATTGATGAAGCAAAAGCTGAAAAAGTAGTTAATACTGAAGCAATCAAAAACGCAAATGATACGAATGAGCGAATTAAACAGGAAAATGAAGCAGAAGTAGCGCGTGTTAAAAAGTTGAATGAAGAAATTGCTAACGCTAACAAAGCGAAAATGGCATCGATTGGATTGACCTATACAGGCGACCTTGACAAAGATAAACAAGCTATTGCTGATTATATTGCTAAAGTAAAATTAGATAACGAAAGTGGTCTGAGAGATTTAGAAGAGAAAAAAGGTCTAGCTCAGTCTATTCGTGATAAAAACAAAGCTATTATGGAAGCTAAAGGGCTTACATATACTGGCGTTTGGCAAACCGATAAGGAAGCAGTTGATAAGTGGAATAAAGAAAATGCAGGTGTAAGGGTAGTCACCACCAAAGAAACAGGTTTAACTGCAACTGCAAATACTACCTTTGAAGTAGTTTCAGGTGCTTCTAAGGCTGTTGCCCCTGACTATACAGCTAATGTTATCCAAGGTTATGCTCGCAATACAAACTTGGATGCAAACTTTGATAATGTGTTTTTGCTTGATGATAAGAGTGGTACTGCTGAAATTAAAGTAAAAAACACTTCACATGGTGATGTTACCCTCAAATTTAGTGGCATAACACCTTCTGCTGAGTCAGGATTTATCCGTTCTTATGTTGCCTTGTGGGCAGCAGAGGACGGAGGGATTGGATACGGAGTATTCATTTCTGCTGGCGCAGGGATTGCTAACGGTGGTGGAGGTGTTGATGGTCAAGGCGGAGGTGGGGCTTCTGGCGCTTACCGTAATGACCGTCAAGGTTGGATTAAACAAGTTTCTATTACTGTTTTAACAGATGCTACCGACATTAGTGAGGTGACTATCAACGACGTAGATAGCAACCAAGTAGTCAATGTTTCGCCAATGGACAATGCTAAAGTAACAACAGGAGCAAATATCACTCAAAGTGGTAATAGTTTTACTGCTAACGACGAAGCACAATCTCAAAGTACTGCAGGGGTGCTTGACAGTAATGGTATTGGTTGGAGTTTTGATGAAGGTCAACAAATCCATTTCTGGTTTGACCATATCAACACTTCTGACACTTCTTTCTCAATTGTAGGGGGACTCTTCGGACGTGCTTCTCAAAAAGAAGTGAAGGAGAAGGTTGAACCGATTTCTATTGAGCATGTGGAGGAACCGACTTTTTTTGCTAAAAAAGTAAATCCAGTTGAACTCAAAGAACTAGTTACACCTACTATTAAACCTTATGTGAAAGTTCCAAATGAAGAGAAAATTTCAGTGGAATATCATAAGACTGCCGTGAAGTATGCTCCGAAAATCAGCAAAGGAGTAGTAAACGACGATAATGTAGATATTGACGGAAAACTCGTTCCTAAAGGTTCTATTGTAAACTGGACTCTTAACACTGGATTGCTTAAAGCTGGACGTGAAGCGATGACTGCTATTGAGCTAAATGATCCACTTGAATCTGGTTATAAACTAGACGAAAAAGCAACCGCACAAGCAAACCCAACGTTTGAGTTTACTCATAATGGACAAGGTAGAACAGTTATTAAGTTCGGTGCTAGCGAACTTGCTAAAGCAAATGCAAACCTTGACAAAGACTACGTTATGCCACAAATCAAATTGATTGGTACAGTCTTGAATGATAATGGTTTCTACAACAATACTTACTCTATGAATTTGACAACTAAGTCTAAGAAGAAGTATACAGTTACATCTAACACACCGAAAGTTAAGACTCCAGGTTCAAAACCAGTCAAAGATGTAGTTGATGATAAAGGTGTATCAATTAACGGTAAGTCAGTTCTCCCTACATCAGAGTTGGACTACACACTTACTCAAAACTTTTCAAATTCCAAAGGGGTTGAAGCATCTAAGTCAGCAATCATGAAAAACTTTGCATTGATTGAAGATCCAGACGAAAACGCTCTTGATACAAGCACAATGCACGTTAAGTCTATTACTGCTGGCAACAAAGATGTGGCTGAATTGTTACAAATGCACCGTGTTCTTTCAATGGATACCTTGGACGCTAAACTACGTCAAATGGTTATTGATTCTGGTATCTCACCAGTAGGCGAGTTCTACATGTGGGTTGCTAAAGACCCTCAAGCATTCTATGAGGCTTACGTTAAGAAAGGTTTGGATATTACTTATAATCTTTCATTCAAAATCAAGAAAACATTCACTGAAGGTGACATTGTGAATGCAGTTCATCAAATTGATTTTGGTAACGGATATGCAGGTAACAAAGTAGTCAACCATCTTCCTAAACCAGTAGTTCATAAAGACGTATTGAATGCGAAAGGTGAAAGTATTGATGGAAAAGAAATCCAACTAGGCGATACGATCACTTATAAGCTAGAAGGTTGGGTTATTCCAGCAGGACGTGGCTATGACTTGTTTGAGTATCGTTTTGTAGATACACTCGATGTTGAACATGACGAGTACCAAGGTTTTACAATTAAAGCTAAGAAAGACTTCGTACTGGCAAATGGTACAGTTATTAAAGCTGGTGATGACCTCAAAGGTTACACTGAAACAATCTACAATGCACGTACTGGCTTATTTGAAACACGCTTCACTAAAGATTTCCTAGCTTCAATTCCTCGTACAAGCGAATTTGGAGCAGATGCTTTCCTAGAAGTGAAACGTATTAAGCATGGTGAAGTGTTCAACGAATACGATCTGTTTGTAAATGGTACACCTGTACTTTCTAATGAAGTTAAAACATACAGCAAGCCAAAACCAACTCCACCAACTCAAAATGAACTTCCAAATACTGGAGAAGGTTCAAGTATGTTAGGTTTAGCAGGATTGATTTTGTCACTTGTAACTGCTGGCTATCTAGTTACTATGAAACGCAAAGAAAACTAAGTAGAATAAAGGGTTAGCATTTGCTAACTCTTTATTTTTATAATTATGTCATTTTTTCTTGCAAAAATAATTCAATTATTATATAATCAAATTATAAAATTGTTAAAGAAAAGGAGGGTCAGATGTCAGTAGTTGTCAAGATAAAGATAAAAGAAGTTTTAGCTGAACGTGGCATGACACAGGGTGAACTAGCTAAGTTATCAAACCTCACTGAAACTGCTATCAGCATATTTGTAAGGGGGCAAGGTAACTCAATCAATAAAGAGTACTTATCAAAGATTGCGGACGCTTTGAACATTACCGACATAAGTGAAATTTTAGAATTAGAATTTATTTAGGTTATTTAGAAAAAGGAGTAAAGAATTATATGGATAAAAAAATTACACTAACAGTAGCAGGGGCATCTGCTCTTTCTCTAGGTTTGGGAGTCGCTAACGTACACGCAGAGGAAGTAACGACAACAGCACCGACAACTAATCAACAGAATGTTTCTAAGGAAGAAACAAAACCAGAGGTCAAAAAGGAAGTTACAAAAGGTCAGGTTGACGAAGCTAAGGATAAGCTTGATAAATCTACCAAAGAAGTAGAACAAGCAAAAGCCAAGAAAGACCAAGTGCAGACTGAGAAAGACCAAGCACAGACTGAAAAGAATAATGCTCAGTCAGAAGTAGATAAGGCACAAGAAATCAAGGATAAAGCTACACCAGAAAACATTGAAAAGCAAAAGCAAGAGGTTGCTAATGCTGAAAATGGTAAATCTGATGCAGAAAAGCAAGAGATAAATGCTAAAAATGACCTTGCTAAAGCACAAGAAGTTGTCGCAGACCAAGAAAACGTAGTTGAGAAGTCTGAGGACAAAGTAGTGAGTGCTGAAAAAGAAGTTAAGGACGCACAGACTAATGTAGATAGCGCACAAGCTATCCTTGACGGTACAGGCCAAGCGAAAGTTGTCGAAGAAAAGGGAAACGCTGAGACTGCTAAAAAACAAGCACAGGAACAGTTGACGAGTGCAGAGAAGGTCTTGGAACTAGCTAAGGCAGACGACAAGAAACGTGCAGACGCAATTTCAAGCGTCCAAAACGAGTTGACAGAAGCTAGTAAGGTAGTAGCAAGCACTCAAACTGCTTTGACAAACGCAACAAATAAAGCAAGTCAGACACAAACTGCTCTTGAAAAAGCACAGGATACATTTACCTTAGCTGAAGGTCGCTATAAATCAATTAACACTTTCCAAGTTACAGATGACTATGTTAATGCTTTGAAATCCTATGTAAATAATCCTTATAACATTTCAAATGAACGTGCTAAGTGGAAAGAACATAGAGAGAAAGCTAAAGAAAATTTGAAGAAAGTTAATCAATCTAATATTGATTTAAACAATTTTAAATCCAACCCTAGTGATAAAACAATTGCTGTAGATGCTAATCATTTGACAAATGAGCAAAAGATAGAACTTTCAAATTTTGCAAATAGTCTAATAAACCAAATTCGTGAACGTTTTGGAACTCCAAAAACAGTTGTAACTAAGGGAATGATTGATGTCTCAGACAAAATTACTGCAGGATATGTGGTAGATAATTGGCGAGTCGAAGCAGGACATCATAACAAGCTTATTAATCGGATTGCACGTGAGTATGGCTTACCTGCTATTGATGATGAATCTGGACAAGCTTTAGAAAATTTAAGTAGTATCAATAATGGTGATAAAATTCATACAATGGATGATGCTAAAAAATGGGTTTATGAAAGTATTTCTGGATTGCTATTTAATGGTTGGGAGTGGTTACATGCTCAAAGTATTACGGGATTGACTAGCCAAGGGGCAAACAAAGAGTATTTTGCATTAGGACTGTCTAGTAGTACTGGACGAACTAGCGCTCATTTCTTTACTGTATCAGACAAACAAGTATCTGGCAACAAGCTAGATAAGACTGAAGTACCTAACAATAATACATCAGAAAGCATTGTAAAAGCCTATAATGCTGCAAATTCTGCCTTATTGACTGCTCAGACTGAAAACTCTCAGGCACAGCGTGAAAAGACAAGTGCTTCGATTGCAAATATCAGAGCTAAAGGTGAGCAGGAAACAATTCAAAAACGATTGGATGCTCTTAAAGACACACCTTTGAAAACACCGACTGCTCAAAGCAATCTTGAAAAGGCACAAGACACCCTTGCTAATGCTAACAAGCGCTTAGAAAGTGCTGAGAAAGCACTAGAGGCTTTGACTGCTGATGTGAAAATAAAACAAGAAAATCTTACTAATGCTAAGAATGTCCTTGCTCAAAAAGAAGCTAACCTTACTAATGCTAAGAACAACCTAGCAACTGAACAAGATAAATTGGCTGAACTCAAAGCACTGGTGCAGACTGCTGAAAATAATCTTGAACTTGCTAAAGAAAAAGTAGTACAAGCTACTAAGAAGCTTGAACAAGCCAAGGCTGACCTTGAAAACTTGCTCAATGCAGAGCCTAACTTAGCTAAAGCTAAGAAAGTCCTTTCTGAAAAAGAAACTACTCTTAAAGAGAAAGTAACTGCTTTGAAAGAGGCACAAGCTATCCTTGACGAGTTGTTGAAAGAACAGAAACTCGACCAAGAGAATTATGACAAACTCTTTGCCTTGTATAGTGCACAAGTAGAAGCTAAACGTTTAGCTGACCTTGAAGCACAAAAGAAAGCAATCCTTGAAGCAGGCAATACACCTGTTGAAGTCTACGATGAAACTGGTAAACTTGTATCTTACCAAGTTAAACCTAAGACTGTTTCTCAGTCGCCTGTAGCCTATAATGGTGCATGGGATAAGAAACAAGATAAATCATTGCCAAATACTGGTGAAAAATCAAGTGCTTTAGGTTTGACAGGTCTTGCTATGTTCTTTGGAGCTTTAGGTTTGGTATCACCAAAACGTAAAAAACAGTCTAAATAAGGAGTGGATATGGGCAGAGCAGGTAGATTGATTTTTTTCAAAAAGCTAACAAGCAATCTACTACCATTTTGTATAATGGTAGTGGTTGCTATCGTTAGTTCCGCAGTCCTTCAAAATCTCCTTGAAGATACTGAAATGGTTCGTTATATTGCATTTGGTTTATCAGCACTTATCATGATTGTAGGCTCGATATTTGTTTATAATATTGATGAACCAAATAAATATATAAATCCCAAACGTTTGACAAACAATGCGATTGGCCTTGCAATCATTGGTTTTCTTTTGTGGAAGGCTGAAGTGATTGACTACTTATTCACCTCAACTGTCCTTCTACCATTATCTTTGGTTAGTTTACTTTCTTTAATCTATGAAAAGAGATTCAAGAAAAAGATTGTCAATGAAATCTTGAAAGAAGTTCTTGAAGAAGATTTTACTTTCATCCCTAACGATATTCAAGCGTCTTCCGAGATGATTGCAGAGCAAATGTCGAATCAAGTTAAAGAAAAGTATAAGGGTAAGTTTTTGATAAAAACCTTGAATTATGCAAAGAATAGTACAACAAAAATGACTGAATTTGCAATCGGATTTTTAACAAAAAGTAAACACCCTAAAATTCTCTTTGAAATCATTGTTAGTCTTGATATGGACTGATAATACTACTAGAATAGATAGAAAGAAGAAATATGACCGAAAATAAAGTACCAGTTTTAACAAAAGAACAGGCTAGGTTTTTGTTAGACCTTGAATTAGATACATATGCAAAGAAAGCACGTGCGATTGCTAAAGCTGCAAGAGAGTTGACCTTTGAAAATCAGTGGGATGAAGATAACTTCCACGATGCCATTAGACAAGGGTATTGGGATGTCCAGACAGACTATTACTTTATCAACGTTCTTGCACCTCTAGGGCAGGTTGCTTTTATCTCAGAAAGTGAATTCACTCATCCTACAACTGCCGAGAAGGTATATGAAGTTACAGATGATTTCACAAAAGCCACACGCTTCTCAATGGAAGAGTTAGAGGATTTATCAACTAATGATGTACTTTCGCCTTACAAGAAAGGAGATTTCCTTGTGAGTGAGTATAGCACAGTCATGAAATATGGTGATATTTCTGACTGGCTAAAAGAAAACCAAATTGAAGAGCATTTTGATGCAGTCATTGAGTCAGAAGAAGTGATAGTAGATGTTAAACCAATAGAATCAACTCCAGAAGAAGTTCCTGTACCAACCGCAGATAAGCAATTAAAACATGGCAAAGGTTCTATCTCTTTGAAATAAGAAGAAAAGGCTCACCTAAAAGATGAGCCTTTTTAGTTGATTTAGCCTATCATAGCTTTACTATATGGTATAAATGGTTTATCATAGATATATACAATTATTTACAATAGAATAGAATTGAAAGAAAAGTATGAGAAAGAGTTTAAAGAATGCTTTTAAGGGCGTAGTAGGAGAGTTAATCGGTACACATGAACCTCGTGATCCGTTAGGAATATACGAATACGAAAAAGAGCATAAGAGGAAGTACCAAGTATTAAAACGGTTCGGTATCTATAAGTCAGATGCAAATAATGATACGTTTAAATCTCCAGCAGTATCGAGCCTATCTGAAGAATACTATCGAAAGTTTTATATGGAAGTTGTTAAGTTTCCAAATAGCTATCCTTTCGCCATTGTTGTTTCAAGGGATGATATAAATATTGTATCCAATACTGGAGCTGGTTTCAGTGGAGAAATGGAAGTAGATGCAGAAGATAAGTCCCTGGCATTGAATCGAAGCAAGAATATTGCCCATATTATAGATTATGAGGATGAATCAGCATATGATGTAGTCTATAATCTATTGACCGAATTTGACAAGAAAGTTCTACGCACTATATCAGAGTTTAGAAACGTTCAGCACTTGCAAATTCTAAGAGAGTTTGGAGATAAAACAAATAAGATTGAGAAATCTTTGGAGCGATTGAATCGCCTTTATCTTATTCAAAAGTTCAGATTTAAGTTACCTGATGAAGCAGAGCAAGAATATGGTTTTTGTTACGCTATCTATTCTCATGGTTCATATCTCTTGATGAAACATATGGACTTATCTCCTCAGTATGCTTACAAGTGGAAGGAACAACAACGTAGAGAGGATGATTATTCACCTATCCGTCACTGGAAAATCATGGATGCTTACCTTAATTTTAGATTTCATAAGGAGTTCGCAGGATTCGTGTCTTACACTTACCTCAATCAGTTCACTTATACAGAGAAAATTGAATTGAGAAAAGTTAAGCACCAACCATCTTCTAAAGATGAAGAGCAGTTCATGAAGTCTGCTGATGTTAGAGTGCCAGAAAAAACTAAAAAGATTACTCGCCTCGTCCATCGAGTGAGATTTAACGGTCAAATCCTATTGCATAATCAAGAAACCAAAAAGATTACTAAATTTGACCTCTATCCTTTCATAACCACGGACAAACAAGATAGCGACCTAAGTAAATTGGAAACAATATTTAAGCATTATGGACGATTTAATAATGGTCTGGATGCAGAGGGTAATAAACGCTTTTTATTGATTATTGTAGATAATCCTAGTGTAATTGCATTGATTGAAGAAGAATACCGACTATCTGACCGATATGTAAGCCTAGAGAACATTCTATTCATGGACTTATCTGAGAGCAAGAAAGACTTTTTCTCTTCCATTAAGCGTATCAAGCACTTTGACGATAGCAACCCAGAGCTAAGAACAGTTCAGTTTAAAATTGCTGAGAATATGTAGGAAAGAGAAGTAGTATGGATAAAACAAAACAAATTAGAACCGTCTGTATCGATAGTTATATTATTAAGGACTTTGACCACTCACCTTATTTTCAAAAGTTAGTAAGTCTATGTTCTAACCAGCATGATAGAAAAAAAGTTATCCTTGTTAATAGTCCAAATGAACAAGCTATTTTTAATTACCTAAGACAAACAGGCTTAAAAATATCATCTAAAAATCCTAAAAATTGTGGTGATGCAACCTTTATTGGTAGGCGACCTCAATCTTTGCATACCAAAACAGATGATAACCAAAATGGTTTTGAATTTATAGATTTGAATGTAGATACTGTATTTATCATTGACACTTTGGGAAACTATACTGCAAAGGATTTAGAACAAGTGTTCAAGCATGCTCAAAAAATCTATTATCTAACGACTGATATAGCTTTTAGAAAGCCAATAATCAATGAATTTAATTCGGAAGATTTCTTTATAATCAATATCCCTTTACTTGTCAATCCGTCCAATCTGGCCAATGTATCAGACATCCTAGAAGAATCTACACCTTTTTGGAACTTGCTAGGAGCAAACAACCTCTTTAAACAAACGTTCTATCATCCAAATAGCTATCTATACTATAACCCAGAGAAACCATTAGCTCTATTTAATGGAGAAACAAGGGATTTTACAGAAATAAACCCAGAGGACATTATTTTAACAGATGCAGGGGATGTTTCTAGTAAGACGATAAACTCTATCAACACTTTAAAATCTGAAGTTAACTCGAAAGAGCAGCAGTCTGATTTAAAGGTTGCACTAGAGGAAATTATGAAGCATAATGAGAAGCTAGCACGCAATACTATTGAAGCGATAAAGAGTTATTGTATTCCTATCCAAGAGAGGATAGAGAAATTGTATGCAGAGAATGATAGTCTGAAAGAATTGATACAAACAGGGCTTACACAACAACCACAAGTACATGACGAGATTGCTGAATTTTTCGAAGAACTTGACGATAGTGACCCATTAAAAGCCTTTAGAAATTAACTATGCCACCAATCGAGAAAAATTTGAAAGGAGTAATCAACGTGACATAATGAAAACTAATTATGCAACCAATAAGGAAAAGTGCATCATCATATGTAACCAGAAACTCATTGATGAAATAAGCAGTGAAATTACAGTTGATATTTACACTGCCGAATACAGACAATTTTGTGTACTGCCAGTCAGCAAACTACATGAGTTGTCACAATCACTATTCCAGACTTTAACCGCTAGTGTTAGCGTGATTTAAGTCTAAATAGCACTAAAAAAGCCTAGTCTTAATGACTAGGTCTTTCTTTTTATAACATTGAAAGGCCATCCTTGACTTGACTATCTGCAATATGCGCATAGTGACTGACAAGAGCAGTGCTAGCGTGTCCTAATTGTTGCGCTACGATACCCTCTTGACCTGTTTTCTTATATAAATCAGTAGCAAGAGCGTGTCTAAGCATGTGAGGAGTAATCTCAGTCCCAAAAGCCTTGGAATACTTACCTACTAAACGCTCGATACCAGCACCCTTTAATCGCATAGGCACACCAGTCTGGACGGATAGGAATAGTGGTAGGTTAGCATCTTTACTATCAATCTTGTATCGACTAGCACGTATTTCAAGGAAAGGCTCGATATATGGAATGACATAAGGAGCGATATTTACGTGGTCCTTTTTACCACCTTTACGCGTCACCTCGACCGATTTTGTCTGTAAGTTGAGGTCTTTCAAGTCTGTATTGACTGCCTCGCTCAGACGGATACCAGTGCCGATTATTAAGGCAATAATGGCCACGTCACGTTCCCTATCTCTATAATAGGTAGATAAGGCTCTATTGCTTAAATTAGCCTTTTTAACGTAACCGTCAGCAGCAGTATCATCTATAATGAATTGTAGGAATTGCTTTGCTAAGTCACCAAGGAAGAGTTTAGGAGCAATCTTATTAGCCTTTGCCGATAATGTTTCCTTTTTCTTTGTACTAATTTCTAGCTTTTTCATAACATTACGATAGAAGTAAGGCTCGCCATTTTCTTGTTCTGTCTGCTCGGTCAGATATTTAAAGAGCCCGGATAATGCTCGATAAGTCCTATGGATCGTTACCTCAGATATGCTCTTAGTAGTCGGTTTATTGGTATTTAAAAGGCTACGTTCTCTTAAAAAAATGAAAAAGCACTCAGCATCAGCCTTAGAGAGATTTTCAAGAGCAGATAATGGAATATCCTTGATATTTTTTTCAGGAACAATATCTGCATCGATTAGCCAAGCAAAGAATCGACGATATTCAGCCAGATATTCATAGAGGGTTCGCTTGCTACGGCCAGCAATCATTTTCGTCCGATACCATTCTTTGATATATGCTGGAAGTAGATCAAGATGATTCTCAATATTTTTTTGTAAATTAAAATCGTCAGCCATGTTATTTTTTCCTTTTCTAGTATAAGTAGTACCATTATACCACATTTTCTTTTATCAACAAAATTATACTTTTTCTACTAAAAGATAGTGCGTTAAAAAATACCCCTTTCCAATATGGTCAAGGGTTAGTATTTTTAGTGTTTGTTATTCTTTAGGTATTCTACCTATATACCTCGATATTTTGTATCAGTACAAACTGAATACGTGGCTTTAGGAGTTTTGTTTCCAGTAACAACCTTTTTGGCGAGTTGCTTTATTTTGTTGTGCGTAGACAAAATACTTGTTACTCTATGGACAAAAATGTGTGAATCTATCTTAAAACTGCACAGATTCACAAATTGTTTGTCCAGAAATTGTGACAAACAATTTGTGAACTGATGCATTGAATAATCTTAGATTAATTTAATAAATATATTCAAACTTGATTCAAATGACCTAACCATTGTATATTATAAAATAGTTTTCTGAAAGATGGATTGATAAGTTACCTCAGCATAAAAATAATCTTTCTCGTCGCTTGGATAGAATTTATATAGAAAAGGCTGTTGTAAATCATCGTTTTCAACCAGCTGTCGAATGGTTTCTGAGCACAAATATTGAATAAAATGATAAATAACCCAATTCTTCGCTAAAATATTTACGGATTCACACTCTCCGGATGTCATATAAAGAATACTCACAAATTGATAATATATATTTGAAAGCTCTTCGTTTCTAGGAAGGTAATTATTTTTTCTATAACGCTCTTCCTTTCTTTGGGCTAGATAATATTCTATCTCATTATTAAATAATTCAGAACAATCTTTTATTAATAAATATTTTTTAAAAAATATACAAATAGTTTCCTCTGAGAACAACTTACATCCATGTAATTGAGACAAAAAATTATGAAATGATGCAGTTATGGTTTCTAATTCAGTTTTTAATAGCCTTGATTTATATTTGTAAAATCGTTTATAATGCTTCTTTCGGTGATGAGAATTAAATTTGAATTCACCTGTATATAATTTTAATAGCGCTTTTCTGGAAACTTGGGAGCAAGCTAAAGGAAAAATTGGACTTTCTCTTATATAATAGCTAGTTTGGTTTCCATTTGGTAATTTTAAATTCCAAAAATTTAGTAGCACGTCCAAATCATCATATTTCAAAAAACAATAACCGCACTCACATGTAAAAGGAAGAAATATCTTCAAATATCTATTTTTATATAACTTAATCTTCTTATAACAATTCGGACAGTGCACAAATTATCAAATAGTTTGTCAAAAATGCGCGAATTTACATTTTTTTGTCTAAACTCATAGACATTTTATTGAGAATATACAACAAAAAAGACTGATAAATCAATCTTTTTTTTGTTGTATATTTACTGTCTATGCACATTTGTAGTCAGTACATAAAGACCAGTTCCAAAACTAAAAGCCTCGATAAAAGCATTCAGCTCAGGTTTTGCTACCAGTACAAATAGAACAGTTCCAAAACTAAAAAAGGACAAAAATGGGAATATTATCGGTTTTGCTACCAGTACAAATAGAACAGTTCCAAAACAAAATTGAATAGAACTATATTCATGAATGTGTTTTGCTACCAGTACAAATAGAACAGTTCCAAAACTTGATTTACTTCTTTACAGCCAGCTATATGGTTTTGCTACCAGTACAAATAGAACAGTTCCAAAACTCGTAGGCGTATATTGGTTGTACTGCATTCATAGCCTGTCTGCTTGACGATAGCGCCTTTCGATTAGCCATGAATGATTTTTGCATTTAAGCAACAGTCCACAAATCGACTTTAGTATATTATACCAGATTGAGAATGAAAAAGCCAGTACATAGTGACTATGATACCAAGATACCAATAATCACTCATTCAATCATTTTTTCTGGTAATTTCTGAGTATGATACCCCTACATATGATGCTTTTTGTTTCAGAAACTCTATAAACTCATAAGGTGCATTGAACATGATTTCAGCACCTCTTTGTTTGCGAGTGTCCGTCCACTTCATCTCTTCTGGGTTGTAATCTTTACGTTTTTGTAGTGCTTTGAAATCATCTTTAATAACAATGATTTCATCACAATTTAGGACAATAGCCTTTGCTATATCGTGAAAACGATCTTTTCTAGACTCTTTTATCTTATGCCAGAGGGTGCGTTTACGAGCAAGTAAGGTATTGTAGTTTTTTGACCTTACCCAAGTTCTCTTACCCTCTTTAATCGTACCGTTCACGTTATAGTTATCTGGGTTAGACTGCCTACGACTTTCTTCAAGTTTTCTATCGTAATAGGATAGCTTCTCAGAGTATCCAAAGTCATTAGCAATATCAAATAATACTTCTTCCTCAGTATCTACATTAAAGGTTTTTATCGCCAGTTTATCGACATCTACGCTTACTACTACTTTTCCTTGCTTAACTGGACTTTCTGGCAGACCGTAAGGCACTTCACTAAATACAATCAGAACAGAATATAGCCACTTGTTATGGCGATCCAGAATTCTCTTGATACCATACCAAGCAATTTTCTGTCTTTCTAAAGCGTAGGTAAAGCGAATTTCATCCGTTCCTTTAAAGATATAAGGGAATATAATGTAGTTCCCTCTTTTTCCAAATCGTAAACCGTCTGGAGTAATATTGTTGTTGCATTTACGATACCACAATGTATTAAAATCAACATAGCGTGGCACTTTTAAAGTATTGTCAGAGTTAGCTTGTTTTCTACGCTTCAAGTAACCTTGTTTCGTAGCTTGCGCCATACTTTCAAAGCTAGACCAGTTTATAATACCCTTACTTGCGTAACGCTCATACATAACACTAGCTTCACCGAGTTTTTTATAATCTACAAACTTGCCATCGCCTAGACCGTAGCTATTGTTTAACTCAATCCAACCTTTTTTGACTTCTTCACTAAGTTCTTTGTAGTCTTCTTTAAGTAACTTCTTCCTACCTTTATCCTTAGTATCTTTGATGATATCTTGCCGAGTGTTTAACTCTTTCATCCGTTCAGCCAGCTCTTTGTATCTGTCAGAATTGACACGTCGGTTCTCTTGCATATTAAAGTAGTTTACCAAGGCTCTTTTTAACTTGTAGCCATATTTAAACTTCTTTTCAAGGTATTCATCATATCCTCTAGTATCTAATCTCAATTCAATCGTATACATGGAACACCTCTTAGTCATCAGTTAATATTTCAAAATCTAACAGTTCTTGATGAGTGAACTCTATAATTTTGTATGAACCAATAAAGCCAAAATTTTCTAGGAAATGATTTTCAACGATTTGCTTAGCTCCCTCATAACTATTAAAAACTCTTGTCCCACTAATTTCATCTGACCAAGCTAGTTTCCCACTTTTTTGTGGGACTAACCAGACACTTTTCCCAACATTGATTTGCATAAGGACAGCGTAATATTTTTGTTCCATATTCTTATTTTCACCTTTCTATCATTGCCAGCCAATCTGTCTTTAATTCAGAATCATATCCGTTTACAAAACGAACTCGTTGGCGAACCCCTATAAGTGAAAGAACTAATAAAGCTCCTCCAAGACATATAATGTCAAATAATCTAACTAAAATTAAAATCATATCAACCCCCCATCCTTTTAAATTTTACAAGGATTGATTGTTGTGATGACTTCACCTGTCAAATCGTCAACCAACTCAGCATTATCATTGACTGAGATTCCCATTTTTTTCATAGCACTAAAAATCCAATTATCAAGCTGGACACTATCAAATCCAATATCGTTAGCAAACTCACTTAACTTGCTATCTTGTGCTCTAGCTAGTTTATTGAAAAACTCACTAAGTTGGTTAACGTTCGATGTTATAGGTGAGTATGCAAATAAAATAGGCATTGTGATGAAATTACTAACGATATTGTAGGTTAAAGTGTTAAGGTATCTACTAGCACCTTCTCGAAATACAACACTACCCTTAAAAACTTTCCTAGTTTTTTTGCCAAATGCGTGTACTTCGTTGTACTTCTCAATGAGGTAGTTTTCTCCAGCCTGCAGCATCGGAAATAGTAATAAACGATAGTAATTAGTCATGATTTTATCAACATTGCTTAACCCACAATCCTTTAACTTCCTACGGATCGTGCGCTCAGCTAATGATAAGGTAGATTGTATACCAAGTTCTGAAATAATAACATGCAAACCGTATCCTAAAATCATATATTCTAGGATGTTTCTGATTTCTTTATTATTTTTATTAGCAATTTCATGTTTTTTTAGTTTTAAATAGTCTGTTAGATAGTCTGGTTCGAGTAAACGCTTTTCGATTGAAAACTTATCTTCATGTAGCTTCTGTTTATCATCCATTATCATAACCTCCAAATTTATTAATTATTATATAATTAAATAACTATATTTTTCAAATTAGTAATTTAATTATCTTTATTGTACAACAATCCTTGTAAAAATACAACTAAAACGAAAGAATATTTTTGGCTTTTGTAAAATAACTTTAAATACTAGAGGCTACTTCAATAGTTACCTCTCAATAACAATCTATTTTATTCTTAGATTGCTATTGAGAAGCATCTAATCATTAAGATTAGACACCTCTTTAGGTGATTTAGAACAATTCTAGTTGCTCACAGACCGTCACAGTAGTTTCTTGTGAGTAAGTCACTACTTCTGTCGGTTTTTCTGTCTGAAGTAGAAAAAGTTCTGCATCTGCAAGAAATTGTAGAGCCAATTTCAACTTATCAGAGTTATCTTCTTCACGTTCTGGACGCTCAGAATCTTCCTTGATAGAAACTTCAACAGTTTCAGTTTGAGGTTCTAATAGTTGAATTTCTTCTACATCATCTTTACTGGCTTCAAGATATTTTTCCAGTACATTTACTGAGCTATCTTCAGAGCCATTCTGTTTTGAAAATTCTTCAAGAGCCTTTTCAATTTCCTCTACTGTTGCGTCATTATCAAGCAAAGGTAACAAGACATTGTACTTAGCTTTTACATAGGTTAGGCGATTCTCGTCTGCAAATACACTATCTGCAACTCCTCTATCAATAATAAATTGCTGATTTTTGACAAGTTGTTCTAAGCGAATTTTTGTTGTTTCAAGGTTATCAATAACATTATTGATCCGTTGAATTGTACCGACTGGAGAGGTAAAGTCAAGTTCCACAGTGTACATATTCTTACCAACAACTTTCAACACTAATGCTTGACCTTGGCGATATGGAGCATCTAACGTTAGTGCTTTAAGTTCAAATCCACGATATTTAGCCAATGTTACGAATTTAGTAGTTTCAGACAAGTTGTATTGCATATTGTATGCAAGTTGATTACCTGCCTTAGTGGTTGAATCGGTTGTATATCCGTCTGGAAATTCCATAACAAATGGGTTTTTTACAATTTTCTCTTCACCGATAATCAACTCTTCTTTCTTCGTAGCTTTCGCCTGCTCAATATCCATATCAATCTTATCAAGTTGACGGTTAGTAGCTTCAATACGCTCCTGCGCTGATTTAACACTCTTTTGCGAGAGTTCAAAGTCACGTTTCCATGCAACTTTACGCTTGCTCAACAAGTCTATCTCATTCTCTAACTCAATACGCATCTTCAAGAAGGGATTTCCAGTTGCAATAGCTTTGAAATCAGATGCAGTCATAGCCTGCTCGTCAATATCACTTGCTGAACGGACAGGAGTTTTACTAGTCATAATTTGACTAATATAACGTAGTTTAGTTTCTTGAATTTGCCATAAGTAGTTATCAAACGAACCTGTCGTGATGTAGTAGTAAATTTGTACACGATTATACAAATTTCCTTGTCTCACAATCCGTCCGTTACGTTGGATAATATCAGACGGTTTCCAAGGGACGTCGATATGATGAACTGCCTTCATGCGTCGCTGAACATTCAATCCAGTACCACCTTTTTCAGTTGAAGCAAGTAAGATACGAACTTCTCCAGCATTCATTTGGCGTTGTAGCTGCAACTTAGCATCTTTATTCTTCGCATCATGGATAAAGGCAATCTCTTCTTCTGGGACACCACGTTCAACAAGAAGATTTTTCAATTCAGAATAAATCGAAAATCCGTCAGTTGAGGGAGTACCAATGTCAGAGAAAATCATCTGAGTACCACGGTTGATAGTTTCACGTTGATAAATCTTAAAGACATTATCAACTACTTGCATAATCTTATTGTTATCTGCTAGCGTGTAACTTGCATCCAATAAGCGCATATCCGTAGCCAATTTACGTGCTTCAGAAGTAATTTTCAACATGTTATCTATCGATGGATCAACACTTCCAGTCTTGATTTTATCAGTACGTTCGACTAGTTCCTCTAATTTGTCCGTTTGCGTATATGTCATTTCAGATTTAACTGCAATCCTTTCGACATCTGGTACAGGTAAATCTAAATCTTCGGTCATTTGAATATCAGTGGTACGCTTGTAAAGGTTCATCAACTCAGGTAAGTTAGTAAACTTCGTGAAACGTTTACGAGAGATAAACTTATCACCTGTTGTGTTGATTTCAAGGTTATTCTCAATAACTCCGAAAGCACCAACCCAAGCATCAAAGTTATCCATCCCATACTCACTAAGAATATCAGGCTGAATATAATTCATCATCACATACATTTCACTGATTGAGTTTGAAACTGGTGTACCTGTTGCAAAGACAATATTAGTACCGTCATGCTCTTCTTGAATAGCACGGACTTTCATTTCCATATCCATGTTCTTCTGAGCAGTTGTGTTACCGATACCAGCAACATTGCCGAGGTTTGTAACTGGACGGACATTCTTATAACGATGAGCTTCATCCACAAATAAGAAGTCAATGCCAAGCTGCTCAAATTCTATGAATTTATCTGTTTTAGACAGTTTTCCTTCATCCAATTTTTCAATTTGTTTTACTAAACGTGCTTCTGTACGAACAGATTGTTTAAAGGTAACACGGTCTTGTTCATTTTCAGCAATATCCATGATGCTACGAATTTCATCAAGTCGATCTTGATAAAAAGCACGTTGACGCTCTTCAGACACCTTGATTTTCTCAAACTGGCTATGGCCAATCACGATTGCATCATAGTTATTAGAAGCGATACGTGAAATGAATAGCTTGCGTCTTGATTTCTCAAAGTCCCTTTCGCTTGTAACAAATACTTTCTTAGTTGGATAGAAACGTAGGATTTCTTGTCCGAATTGGGCAGTTAAACTGGATGGAACAACAAACAAAGGCTTGTTGATTAGTCCGAGTTCTTTCAACTTAAACCCAGCACTTACCATTGTTAATGTCTTACCAGTTCCTACCTCGTGGGCAAGGAGCGCTCGTTTATCTTCCAGAATGCGTTGTACTGCATTCAGTTGGTGAGGACGAAGCTCGTATCCTTGTGCCAATCCCTCAATATGTAAATGACTACCATCATACTGTTTGTTGACGATACGGTTGAAACGTTTGTTAAACGTAGTTTCAACCAATTCTTTTACATCTTCGTGATTTTCTACAAATTCAAGGAACAATTTCTGCATCTTACGCTCAACTTCTCGTAGTTCAGCAGTTGCTACTTCGTTAACAACCTTTTTCTCTTTACCGTCGTCTTCAGTGACAGTTTTTTCGATAGTTGGTTGGTTAGAACCTAGCAAACGCTCAAAGATCGCATGACCTCTACTGTAAACACCAGCACCTTCAGCACGTACTCCAAGACGGATATTTTCAGCCGAGTATGCTACCTCCTCAACAAATGGTGTAGTCAGACCTCGACCAATCTTACTTGTTGCTACTGCATCCTCTCCATAGGCAAGAGAAACTTCGCGACCGCGTAGTATTTGATAAGCAAACTTACCAAGCACACAGTTCGGAATCCACATAGAGCCGATATTAAATTCCATATCAACCATTGAGATTGGTTCTGGCACTACTTCATTGATTAGTGAGAGATAGTGTTCCCAATCAGCTTTAGTATCTTTCTTATCGACCAACAGTTCTAGCAACTCTTTTTTAGTTACTACATCTCCAGAGAGAAAGTTTGTTTTAAGCTCCCACTCAAAAATACCCTGACTAATGTATTTTTCGATGTCAGGTGCTACCTCATTATAAATCTCAGACAGTAATAACTCTTTATTTTTTGCCGGATAGAGGGTGTGCATGAAGTCTAAATCAACACCTCGACCTTCTGAAAGACTGATAGATAAGGCTTTTTCAGCACTATCTACTTGCTCTAATGACTTTTTAGGACGGATTGTTGGCTCGAAAAATGCTTTTGCTTTCTCAAAGACAACTTTTGTACTATCGTTATCATCTAGTGCTTCTTCTTCCAGACTGGCAATTAAAGGGAATCGATCATCACGCTCAAATAAGCGAGTGTTTACTGGAATGTTGATATAACCATGTTCCTTAACGAATTTATCGTAAGTATCATTCAGTACAATCAACATAGATTGAAACTCATCAATACTGTAATCATTGGTTGATTGAATATCAATTACAGACTGATAAGCCTCTTTAATAGCAATCATCCCTTTAACACGCGCGATTTCTTTATCTTCTAAAGGCTTCTCATAGAAATAAACACCTTTATATAGACCTTTGTTTGCGCCACGTACAGACGGTTGAGAACTGATATAGGTGCTTGTAATCACACTTTCATCCTCTTGTCTGAGTGCTTCAAACTCTTCAATCACGCTTGAACTGTGTTTCTTATCCCATGATACAAAGTTTCCATCTTTATCCTGATAGAATGTAAGCTCTGCACCTTTTGACAAGACGCGTGTTTCATGTCCGTTGTGATATACTACTCTTCCATCTTCAAATCCGTACTCGTAAGGACGGACTGATGATTGAAATTGCTCTTTTGATGTGATAGTGACTTCAGCAAGACTATACCCTGCAAATGTAGGAGCATAGATTGTTGAAAGTCCCTCTTTAATATCCAAGAATAAGTCAGAATCTTTGTTAGGCTTAACAGATAGTGTCGCACCGTTGAAGTGACGAACATCATATTTACCCAATACTTGATTTTCTTCAAAGTAAAAGTAAGGGTTAATGAAGATACGCCCCTCTTCATCCAGACTAGAACGAATGACTTCTTTAAAGAAAATATCATTGCTGCTCTTTGTCTTTAGTCTATCCTTTTCAAAGAATAAGATATCAGATGATACTGTAGTACCAGCCAATTCTTTGAAAGCAGAACTAGGTAAACGTACACCACCAAGGAATGCTACCTCATCTTTGATTTCTTTCAAGATTGAGTTAGAACGCTTATTAGCAGTACCCATAGAGGTTACAAAACCAATCACACCGTTTTCATGAAGCAAATCGACTGATTTTCTTAGGAAGTAGTCATGAATAACATAAGGCTTATCGTAGTTCATATCAGCGATACGAAACTCAGAGAATGGCACATTAGTCATGATTAAATCAAAAGGTTTACCGTCAAATTCGACTGTTTCAAATCCTTGGATAAGGATAGTTGCTTCTGGGAACAGTTGTTTAGCAATCTGGCCACTAATTGTGTCCAATTCAACCCCTACAAGAGTAGACTTCTCTTGAATTTCTTTGGGCATAGTTCCAAAGAAAATACCAGTTCCCATCGATGGGTCAAGAATGTTTCCACCCTTGAAACCATTCTTGAAAAGGTAATCCCACATCTGTTCGACAATGCGAGGATCTGTGTAGTATGCAGTTAAAGAACTTCTTTCCATAGCTTGATACTCTTCTGGAGTGACAAGACTTTCTAAGCGAGAGCGCTCTTCCTCGAACTTACCTGTATATCTATCAAAGAATACGTTAGCAAGTCCACCCCAACCGACATATTTAGCTAGTATTTCTTGTTGCTCTACAGTTGCTTGTTGTTGAGTTTTTTCTAACTCTTTTACTAGCGCTACTGCTTCTACATTAGCACGTACCTTTTCAGCATCAGTTTTTGGGAAATTAAATCCCTTAAAGTTAAAATTTGTGTTTGTCATTATTCCAATTTAAACAAAAGGTCATGAAATAAAATTCAATAATTCAATTCATGACCTTTTCCTATCCTTCCATATTATTTTAGACTGCTATCTTATGCTTTTTAGCAAATGAAAGTAACTTCTCAGAGGCTTTCCAAGCATCTTCGCTAGCGTCTTTATTTTTATTTCCTCTTAATTGAACAATCTTTCCATCACTTATTTCTAAGGTATAGAGTGGATTGTCAACCTTCTCTTTTTGACGGACAAAAACAATAACAGTTTCACCACTAGCAACACGGTCAGCATAAGTACCGACACAATGGCTTAAGATTTTACCTTCTTCTTTTAACTCTTGCAATTCTTTAGGTAGGACAAAGGTATAATTACCGATAGTCTGTTCCAATCCCAAGAGTTTCTGAAGTCTTTTGTGGTATCCTTGTTTCTTGATTTCATCCTGAATGTTATTGTAGGCTGTTATTGCATCAGCATGAGCCTCCTTGAAGTTCTTTGGCATAATTCTGAAGTCATCTTCAAAAGCTATACCAAGTTTTTCAAGCATATTTTGGTAGTCCCTATATTCATACGCTTTCACTGAGTTTTTGATAACCCAATTTTGAAAACGAATCAACTTTATCCCTTTAGGAATACACTTCAAATCTTCTACATCTTTGAAGTATCTAGTGAACTCCGGCAATAACTTTATGCCTAGAGCTTTTTCAAGCTCTTTTCTAATCTTATAGTCCTCAAAACCTTCGTCTGAATTTTTGAAAACATTTTTATGTGTTCGTAAAAACTTAAACGTCAGCTTTCCCATGTGAGCATGACAATGAGTATAACTGTAACCACACCCATATCTTATCCCACCAATTAAATCTTTGTGAATACCACGCGCATTTATTTTCTGCGCATATTCAATGATAGCTCGATATTTATAGATATGAGGCATCATCGTTGGTAAACAAAAAAAATATTTTGATAAAGAAATAGATTCTTTGATCTTAGTAAAGTCTAAGTATTTTAGCGCATCATTCTTTTTGAAACGCTTGAACACATCCTCTAAAGATTGTAGTAGCCAATAGTTTGAGTAAGCTCCTCTAAAAACACCAAGCATCTTCAGTCCAGGCACATATTCTCCGTTGTAAGAACCACTTAGCTTGATATGTTCTTTCTCAGTGAACTTTTCAAAGTTGTAAAGGGACGCATCGAAATGCTCTTGGCCATTTACAAAATATTGTTGAATACGATACATCTGAAATTCAACTCTTTTCTTTGAAACTCCTACCCAGAGGAAATAGTCATGAGTATCCCAGAAATCAAGTTTGCTTTTCTTTGTCAGACGCTTTTGAATAACTTTAGCATCTTTTTGAGTGCGTTCGGAACTAACAATCTTGTCAGTTTTATTCTCCCAAATATAGATAGGGAACTTCTTAAAGCACTCGGTAAAGAAAGACTTAGGAGGTCTTAAAGCATACTTAATATGTTCGTTGTTAGAGTTAGTAAAATCAATCATTCTACTTCACCTCCGAACAAATCAAATGTCACTTGCCCACCTTTTTCAATTCTGAGATTTTCGTCAACTACTTCCAGCACCTCTTCGACTTTTGGAACTGAAGCTAATTTTTTACGTAGTAAATCACTAGCAGTCAGATTGGCCACAGGTTTTGGTTTCTCAACTTCAATATGTTCTAACTTGAAGTATTCAACCACCCACTCAAAAACTTTCGTGTGATGCACTGCTGCACCACGCACGCCATCTACCTTATGTTCCATTGACTGGTATTGCTTAAAAGCAAGATCATATGCGTATTGATACGCTCCACCAATCGAGCGACCTTCTTTTAAAATACCAGTCACTAAATCGATGTCATAAGGCAACTCGTCACAAAGTAAATTGTGAATCAAGTCAAGGTCTGGTGAGTGTGGCTCACTCAGTTCTTCCAAAAGTTTAGCTTCAGCTAGAGTAAGCATAAACTCATTCACTACTGCTTCTTTTTCATCAATAACATTTACATTTTCCATTTTTCTTCCTCCTACCTATCCTTCTGACTTGATAGGTTTCTAATTATAAAAAAGACTATGCGCGTGAGTTATCAGTTACATAGTCTATACTTCCTTTAATGATGATATTTTAAAACTTAAAACTTGTGAGCCTTTACCGTTTGTGTCATAGCCTCTTTACTCAATAAGAAATCATCTAGTCCTTTCCCAACTTCCCAAGTAAAGACAAAGACATCTTTGTTTTTATCTTGTTGGCGAATATATCCGATAACTTGCTTTAAGTAATTAAAGACGGCATCATTATCCTTAAAGTCACTATCAAATGCGAGATATACTTTAGCAAATGTAGTCTTTGACTTCAAGTTATATGCAACCTTCTTCCAAGAGTTGACACCAGCCATTGCAACTACCAAGGTTGAACCTAACTTTGCTAATCGAGAGTTTGGAACTTGTGTAGCGATAATATCGCCTTTCAGCAATCCCTCAGTTACAATGACATTTTGACAAAGTTCAACAAGTCTGACTAAACCGTTTCCAGCGTTGTCGAATCTAGCTTGCGCCAGAACGTTGTCTGGAAAAGCATAGTGTGGAACATTCTTTGCACCACAACCATACTCTTTGGATGATGTAGATAACCAAACATACTTAGCTGATGATTTAATCTTAAAAGATAAGCCATTCGGAAACGTTAGTTGTTTCTTTGAAGTTACCCCTTGAGAATATACATCGTAGTTTGGGAACATGTAAATCGTGTACTGGATTTCACCTTTACCAGCACTCTTTACAAATACACTTGCCTTGTCTTTCCAATTAGAATTAACTTCAGCTCTATATTGCATAGAATCTTCGTCAACTCTAATTTGCCCTCCGATAATTTGTCCGAACTCATTTCTGTTTGGAATAAAAATCCCATAATGAGTTGGCATAAAAATCGGAGTTTGGCTTTTAGTATCATACCAGAACCCAGCAACACCTTTCCAAGCGTCACGTGGCAAGCCATTTTGTTCAAACAAATCTTCCCAGATAGTTTTACCGACAGTCTTATCGCCGTTTTTTTCTATTTTCTTGATTTGCTTTTTCATGGTCATAGCTGTAAAAGAGGTGTAACCTCTTAGGTATGTCTGATCCAAACTAAAACCTCGTGAAATCATGAGGTGTGCAAGGTGTTCATCACTCAATCCGAACACTCCAATCACCAAAGAATATACCTTATGTAAGATATTCGCTGGTGCAGACTCTAATTGTGGAATTTCCACGATCTGCACATCCT
>ERZ773213.97-NODE-97-length-60992-cov-10.195563_pt1 | contig 60992 bp, 46 predicted proteins | sample MGYA00580996_ERZ773213 | MGnify/ENA primary metagenome ERZ773213 (study PRJEB29015, sample SAMEA2738152) | human oral metagenome | biome: human oral; feature: human-associated habitat; material: saliva | place: China | collected 2197 ...
TATATTTTGTGTCATTCGCTTGACACGAGAGGGCTCTGGTGGGATGTTTATTCAAAGTGCAGAAATAGTTAAATCTAAACAAGGAAATATTTCAAGTGTAAATGTATATGGGCAAGAAAAAGAAGCAGCAACATATAGACTAGCTAAAATGAACTTAGCACTTAGAGGAATTAGTCATCATCTTGGAGAAATGAGTGATTCATCGTTTACTCACGATCTGCATAAAGGATTATATTTTGACTATATTATGGCAAATCCTCCTTTTAATCTTAAAGGATGGTATGATGAAAATTTAAAGGATGATTCCCGTTGGGCAGATTATGCTGTACCGCCTGAAAGTAATGCTAATTATGCATGGATTTTGCATATACTTTCTCATTTAAAACCTTCAAATGGTGTCGCAGGATTTCTTCTTGCTAATGGAGCTCTAAATGATAGTGATACATTAGAAATTAGAAAAAAACTTATTCAAAATGATAAGGTTGAAGCAATTATTGTACTTCCAAGAGAATTATTCATTACCACTGATATAAGTGTTACTCTTTGGATTTTGAATCAGAATAAAAAAGGTGGCAAATATCATGGAAGAAATTTACGTAATCGTGAAAATGAAATATTATTTATAGATTTGCGTCAATGGAAAGAAAATACAGTTAAAGGTGAAAATAAAAAGAAACTTCGTTTGTCAACAGAACAGATAGAAAAAGCTGCCAATATATATCATGATTGGCAATGTGATGGTACAGATGGGGAAAATTACGAAGTGCCAGAACTTTATAGAAGTGTAAATATATCAGAAATTGAATCAAAAGGTTGGGCACTAACACCAAGTAAATATATAGAATTTATTGACCATGATTTAGAAATTGATTATGAAAAAGAAATGAAACGTATTCAATCTGAAATGAAAAAAATCATAAAACAAGAAAAAGAATCTCAAAAGATGTTAGAAGATGCATTTAGGGGGATTGGTTATGGCATTGACTAAATATAAAATAAGAGAATTAATTTCTGCTGTAGATGAAAGAAACGACTTAGGTATAATGGATTTTTACGGTATCAACATTAATAAGGAATTTATGCTTACTTTTGCAAATACTGAAGGGTTGGATGAAAAGAAATATAAAGTTGTAAGAAAAAATTATTTTGTTTATAGTGGTATGCAAACAGGACGAGATAATTGTATAAGAATTAGTATGTATAATAGAGATAATCCTGTTATAGTTTCTCCTGCTTATACAACTTTTACAGTAACAGCAACTGAATTAGTTAATCCTATATATTTTTTTATGAGATTCCTTTCTAAAGAAAAAGATAGATATGGAGCATTTTGTAGTGATGGTAGTATTCGTTCAAATCTTGATTGGGACGTATTTTGTGATATGGAAATTGAACTGCCACCAATTTCAATTCAACAAAAATATGTCGATGTTTATAATGCCATGCTAGAAAATCAAAAAAATTATGAGCGTGGATTGGATGATTTAAAACTTGTTTGTGATGCTTATATAGAAAATTTAAGAAGACAAATTCCATGCGAACCTATTGGAAAATATATTGAGTTAGTAGATGAAATTAACAGCTCATATGGCTATACTAATGTTCAAGGTGTTGAGTCCAGTGGTTCTTTTATAAAAACACGTGCTAATATGCAAGGTGTGGATATTGGGAAGTATACTGTAGTTAGAAAAGGAAATATTGTGTATAATCCTTCTAGAATTAATTTAGGGTCTATTGCGATATACAAAGATGATATACCCTGTGTTGTATCACCTATGTACTCAATTTTTAGAGTATCTATAACGGAAAAAGTATTTCCTGAATATTTAATGTTATGGTTTAGTAGAGTGGAGTTTCAAAGATATACAAATTATTATGCTGTAGGGTCTGTAAGAGATACATTTGATTTTAATTTAATGAAAGAAGTTATAATTCCTATCCCATCAATTAAAATTCAAAAAGAAATACTAAATATTTTAACAGCATACAACACTCGAAAAGAAATAAATGAAAAACTAAAATTACAGCTTAAAGATATTTGTCCGATACTTATAAAGGGTTCTATAGAAGAGGGAAGAAGAATGAAGGAGGCATAATTTATGGCAAAAATAAAAGAATATAACGGTTATTATTGTGAATCAGAATTTGAATGTGCCTTTATTGGTTTTTTAGAAATGGAAGGCTGGATATATACTTCAGGAAATAGTATTTGTCGTAAAAGTAAAACTGATGTTTTGATAGAAGATGATTTCAAAGATTCTATGCATAATATAAATCCTGAACTAGATGAAGATGAAATTTCACAGATTTTTGACAATGTGCGTCTTGTTGGGGCAGAGAGTGATTTTGCAACTTTACATAAGGTTTATGGATGGATGATTGATGGTGTTCATTTTACTCCAAAGGAACAAACAGCTAAGAAGATACCTATTATTGATTTTGAAAATCCGGAAAATAATATATTTCGAGTTGTTAATCAATTTGTTGTAGAATATAGCAATAGTGGTCAAAAAGAAAACAGAAGGCCTGATGTTTTGTTATTTGTTAATGGTATGCCATTATGTGTTGTTGAATTAAAAAATCCTTCAGATGCTCGTGCGAAAATTTATGATGCTTGGGAACAGATTAATATAAGGTATTGGAGAGATGTTCCACATTTATTGCATTATTGTCCATTAGCATGTATTTCTGATGGAGTTAAGACTAGACTAGGCACAGTTCGTACACCTTATGAACATTTCTATTCTTGGAGACGTGTTAATGATGGAGATAAAATATCTACTTTACCATTTGCAGAAACAGAAACTATGATTAAGGGTGTATATTCTCCTAAAAGATTTTTAGAAATATTTAGAGACTATATTTATTTTCAAGATAAAGAATATGATTGTGATGAAGTTGAAATTGTATGTAGATATCCGCAGTTTTTTGCAACAAAACTTCTAAAACAAAGTATAGTAAACTCCGTTATTACTAAAAGTGGAAAAGGTGGTACTTACTTTGGAGCAACTGGTTGTGGTAAAACATATACAATGGCTTTTTTAGCTCGTCAACTTGCCCTTCGTTGTTCAGATATACCAGAAATGGGTTCTCCAACTATTATTCTTATTGTTGATAGAGATGAGCTTCAACAACAAAGTGTGAGACTTTTTACAAAGAGTGCTCAATTTTTAAATATTGGGGAAGTCTCTTTTGTTAAAAATAGAGCTCATTTAAGAGAGGAACTTGGAGCTAGACAAAGTGGAGGATTTTATATTTGTACTATACAAAAATTTTGTGATAGAGAAGAAGATAAGATAGGTCTTATCAATGATAGACGTAATATTATCTGCTTTTCTGATGAAGCTCATAGAACTCAAATTGAACATTCTAAAAAGATTCAGTTTAGTAAAGATATTGATGAGAATATGAAAGCTATGATTTCAAAACCATATGCTAAAGTGTTGAAAGAAGCTTTCCCTAAGGCTACATTTGTAGGGTTTACAGGAACACCTATTGCTGAAACTTATCAAACTTTTGGAGATGAAATTGATAGATATACAATGGATCAAGCTGTTGCGGATGGAATTACAGTATCTATTAAATATCATCCTAGAATTGCAAAAGTACTTCTTGATAAAAACAAAGCAAAAGAAATTGAAGATTATTATAAAAAATGTGCTGATGATGGAGCGACTTATGAAGATGTTGAAGCAAGTAAAAGAGCAATGAGCTCAATGGAAGTTATTCTTGCAGAACCTTCTCGTTTAGAAAGACTTGCAACAGATATACATGACCATTATGTTTCTGCTTGTGAAGGAGACCCCAATAGAGTTCAAAAAGCGATGATTGTTTGTTCAAATAGAAAAATAGCTTATTCCTTGCTTTTGAAGTTTAAAAACAAATATCCCGAATGGTTTGAAGAAAAGAAAACTCCTGAAGGAATGAATATAACTGATGAGGAACTAAAAGAATTAAAGCCGATGCCATTTATCGCTATGGTATCTAGTGTTGGAAGTAATGATGAAGCAGATATGTATAATTATCTAGGAGGTGTTAAGAATAGTAAAAGATCTTCAGATTTAGACTCTGCATTTAAACAAGAAAAATCAAATTTTCATATTGCAATAGTAGTAGATATGTGGATTACTGGATTTGACGTGCCTTCTCTTACTTATTTATATAATGATAAGCCACTAAAAAAACATTTATTGATTCAAACTATAAGTCGTGTAAACAGAAAATATCCTGGTAAGGATTTTGGTATGATTATTGACTATATTGGAATTCGTAACAATATGCGTGAAGCTATGAAGGTTTATGGAGGAGATTCTTCTGTTGCTCCAACTTCAGACGATGTTGAACAAGCAACAATAATTTTTAGAGAAGAATTGGAAATTTTAAAAAATCTATTTTATGACTATGATTTAAAACCGTTTTTGAATCCAAAATGTGATCCTATAGAGAGATATAAGTTGCTTGCAGGAGCTGCTGAACATGTATTTGTATCAACACAGACTATGAATATTCAATCTAATAATGGTGTTGACAAAGTTTCATTTAAGACTTATTTCTTAAAAACAGTGTCAAGAATGAGAAGTGCTTATGATATTTGTCAACCATCTGGATATCTTAGCGAAGAAGAATCAGCACTTGCACAGTGTTTCATGGCTATTTCTGGATTTGTTCGTAAAATGAGTGGAACTACTGATGTAGATACTGAATCGATGAATAGAGCAGTTGCTAAAATGGTTGAAGAAGCTTTGAGATACAACCAGGTTGAAAGTATTCTAGAAAGTGGAGAAGAAGAGGATATTTTTTCTGAAGAATATTTAGATAAATTATATGATGTAAAATTACCTGCTACAAAGTTAGAATTATTGATAAAAATGCTTCGAAAACAAATTAAGGAGTATAGTAAAGTTAATAAATTAGCAGCAAAGACATATCAGGAAATGTTGGAAAAAACAATTGAAGAATATCATGAAAGACGAAAAAAACTAACTTCTGAAGAGGCTGGATTAGCACAAGAACAAGCTTCTGAAGATATTATTAAGGCTGCAACTGAAAGGGCTTTAGAAATACTTTGTCAAATGAATGAAAATAGAGATAGTTTTCGTAAGATTGGATTAACATTTGAAGAAAAAGCATTTTATGATATTTTAGTAGCATTAAGAGATAGGTATAATTTTGAATACGGAACTGATAAAGAGATTGACGGATTTATTGTAAACGATAAGTGTAAAGAACTTGCTCAGAAAGTTAAGGAAATAATTGATACAAAATCTTCTTTTGCTGATTGGCTTAACAATCAAAATGTTCGAAATGAGCTAAAGTTAGAAATTAAGATTTGTTTAGTAAAAAATGGTTATCCACCACAATACAGCTCAGAAGTTTTTAAAAATGTTATGGAACAAGTGGAAAACTTTGAAGAATTTTCTGGAACAGTTTCAGAAAATGATGAGATATATTTTAGAGAACTTCCATCAATTCACGAAAAGCTTATGGTATTAGAAGATGAAATTATGGATGATAAAAATAATTAGAAAAATTAGTTTTTAAAATAATAAAAAATGGAGGATAACCTTTAAATGGGTATAGTAAGTAAAATAATAGAAAAATTAAAATTAAAAGATGCATTTGCGATGCTTTTTATTTCATCAATCTGTTTAACTCTTTTACCAAATGATATTTTAAATTATATGAAATTGTATGAGTTTAAAATTAAATACCAAACATATTTAAGTGGGATTATCATATTAATAGGATCTTATTATGTGGTGCATATTTGTCAATTTATATTATATAAAGTAATTCAAATATTATTTAGTAATAAAAGAAGAGCTATAAAATATTTAAAAAAAGAAATAAGTATAGATGAAATGTCATTGTTGATTCAAACATTTTATGATGCTTCAAATAAAAGATTTAAAACAACTGGAATTATAGATATGTCAGATGGAAGAAAAGCTGTCTTAGAAAGAAAGAAAATTATTTATCTAGCATCAAAAGTAAGCTCTTTTGCGATTTGTTTTTCTTATAATTTACAACCATATGCAGCGGAATTATTAAATGAAAATTTAAAAAAAGGAAATATAGAAATTAATGAAAATAGGTTTAGTGCTAGAATTGAATAATATTTAACTATTCATTTATAATAATGGAATTGTTTTTTGCTAATTTGTAATACTAAATTTAAAGAAAAATGTATAAATGTTTTTATGTAACTCAAAATGACTATAATAAGGTCATTTTTTGTTAAAGAAATAATAATTTTTTGAGATCTCTCGACTACGCTCGAGATGACGTATAAGGAAGAAAACTTCGTTTAATAGCTTGACGTTATCAGTAGATAAACTTAAAAAAGCTAAAAAATTTAAAGAAACTAAATAATTTATTTAATATTATTTTGCAAATCAAAGTACCTAACACGTCATTTCGACCGAAGTAAAACGAATCAGAATGAAGCGAATCTAGCCATAACTTTGTTTACTTGTAAACAAAAGTAGGTCTTGATAAATAAAAATAAAACAATTCACGTCATAGAACCTTGCAAAGAAAATTTCCCAACACGTCATTTCGACCGTAGCGGAGAAATCTCATAAAGTTTCTTTCATAATGATATTTAAGTGCTAGTAAAAAAGCAAAAAGCATTTTTGACGGGAACAATTATATCTTCATATAGAGTTGCTCTAGAAATCTGAGAAATACTAAATTTTAATTAATAAATAGTTTATTAATTCTTTCTTGAAATTTTTAAAAATATTTTCTTAAAAAAGACAATTTACAGTATCATTTTGAGGATTATTAATATATAATATGGGTAAATAGTAAATGACTTTTTGACATAAAATTGGAGGTATTTATGATTTCTAAAATAAAAACATTGGAAGAAGCTAGAGAATTATCAATGAATATTATCAAGGCTAAGGATTTAACTTATGAGCAAAAGACTTCTCAACTTGCAAAGCTTGCAGAGAATTTGAATGATTTTCCTGTAAGTTCAGTTAATGAGAGAATTTTTGAAATTTCTGAAAATGGAGGTTTCTGTGATTTGTGGGAAGGTCATGCACCTTATGCACCAAGATATATTTGCCCTAATTATCAAAAACTTTTAGATGAGGGCTGTAAGTTTTTACGTCTTGAAAAGGCTGAAACTTTACTTGATGCTATTAATAGTTTATTGATTTTTTATCATCATGTTCCTTCTATAACAAGATATCCTGTTTATATTGGGAAAATTGATAAACTTTTAGATCCATTTATTACAGATAGAGAAGAGGCTAAAAAATTAATTAAATGGTTTTTAGTTTCTTTAGATAGAACAATTAATGACAGTTTTTGCCATGCAAATATCGGCCCTGAAAAGACTGTTGCAGGAGAAATTATTTTAGAATTACTTCCAACTTTAAATAATGTTACTCCAAATATGACAATTCTTTATGATGAAGATATTACACCGGATGATTTTGGAGAAAAGGCAGTTTATGCATCTCTTTTAACTGCAAATCCTGCTTTTGCTAATGATAAATACTATAGAAAAGATTTTAATGGAGATTATGCGATAGCAAGTTGCTATAATGGACTTCCAATTTCAGGCGGAGCATTTACTTTAAGTAGATTAAGACTTGGCTCTCTTGCTAGAAGTTCAAGTTCAAAACAAGATTTCTTTGATAGAGTTTTACCTGAAGCAATAGATTTAATGTGCAATTTTATGGAAGGAAAAATCAGATTTTTAGTTGAGGAAACTCCTTTCTTTGAGGAAAACTTCTTAGTTAAAGAAGGTTTTATCGAGTTAGATAGATTTGTTGGACTTTTCGGAGTTGTAGGACTTCATGAATGTGTTCAAAAACTTTTAGAGTTTGAAAGTAAAGATTTAGTTTATGGAAAAGACGATTATGCCAACAATTTGGGGCTAGAAGTAATGGATTTTGTAGAAAATAGAGTTAATTCATTTGAAAGTAAGTATTCAACTTTCTGGAACCATAGATTTATGCTTCATTCACAAGTTGGGGCACAAGATGATATGGAAGATAGTGCAGGAGTTAGAATCAGAATAGGTAAGGAAATTCCTATGTATGACCATATTAAACATTCAGCTTTATTCCATAAGTATTTTCCATCAGGAATTGGCGACCATTTTCCATTTGATGAAACTGCTGAAAAGAATCCTGCTGCTGTTTTAGATATTTTTAAGGCTGCATTTAGATTAAATATGAGATATATTTCATGTTATGGAGAAAATGGCGATTTGATTCGTGTAACAGGATATTTAGTAAAGAAATCTGATATGCAAAAATTTATTGACGGAGAAAGTATCAGCTATGATACTGTTCAATATGCAAGAGAGGCTTTTGAAAAATATCATTTATTAGAACGTAAGGTTAGAGATGTCAAATAAAGGAATTATAAATAAAATAATAGATATGTCGGTGGTAGACGGACCTGGAAACAGGACGTCTATTTTCCTACAGGGTTGTAATTTCAACTGTTTTTATTGTCATAACCCCGAAACTATTAGACATTGTATAAATTGTATGGAATGTATTCCATCTTGCCCAACAAATAGTTTGACAAATGTTAATGGAAAAATAGTTTGGAATGATAAGGCCTGTATAAATTGTGATGAATGTATAAGGGTTTGTAAACATCTTTCAAGTCCGAAGATATACAATTGGACAGTTGAAGAAACGGTTGAAAGAATAAAAAAGAATATGCCTTTTATAAGGGGAATTACAGTTAGTGGAGGAGAATGTACTCTGCAACATACTTTTTTAACTTCTCTTTTTAAAGAGGTTAGAAAACTTGGTCTTACTTGTTTTGTTGATACAAATGGAGGTATTCCTTTAAAAAGACTTCCTGATTTTGTTGAAGTTTCAGATGCTTTTATGCTTGATATAAAGGCTTTTGATAATGAGGAACATCTTTTTATAACTAAAAGTAAGGTTGATGTGGTTTTAGAAAATGCAGATTATCTTGCAAGTATTAATAAACTATTTGAGATAAGGACTGTAACAATTGCCGGAATGGACAATAGAACTACTATTGATAATATTACAAGAATGCTTTCCAAATACATAAAAATGGGACATAAAATTAGATATAAAATTATAAAATACAGAAAATATGGAGTTAGAGAAGAATACAGTATGTTTTCAGCTCCAACAGATGATGAAATGGAAGAATTAAAAGAAATAGCAATCAGAAATGGATTTGAAGATGTTATTATCGTTTGATTTGTATTAGAAAATTTTTTAAGGGACTATGTGGTGCATAGTTCTTTTTTTATAGAAAAAAATTATATATACAAACTTGTGCATAAGAAAAAATTATTATACTTATATGACATAATATGATAAAATATTAGTATATATTTATTTTTAACGGAGGATAATTATGAAAAATAAAAACATATTAGCTTTAGCGCTACTTTGTGGATTTTCTTTTTCACAAGTGAGTTTTGCTGATAGTGAAACTGTGATTTACAACAAAGAAGGAATCACAGTAAATTTAATCGCAGATGGCGAAGGAACTTTTAAGATTTCTGTTGAAAACAAGAGCTCAAAAGATATGGTAGGAGTTAAAGTAAAGACAGAAGATATAAAAGGTCTTAAAATTGTTAAAGGTAAAGAACTTGAAATCGGTGATGTAAAGGTCGGAGAAAAGAAAGTTTTAGAAAATGAAAAAATACAATTTGAAGTTGTTGAAGCTATTAAGGATGGAATTAAAAAAGGAAAACTTTCTAAAACAGGTATTGCAGGAGTTTACAAAATCAATGTAACAATTGCGGTAGCGGGAATTGTTGGAGTTATTTGTGTTTTAGTTTCTAAAAAGAGAAATGCAAAAAAACTTTTATCTGTTGCAGTTGGTACAGGAATTTTGATGTCTTCAGTTTTGGCTTATAACTCAAATGCAGAAGGTACTTATAAAAATTCTGCCAATTTATCTGGAAATATAGAAATAAAAGGCAAAACTTACGACTATGTCGGAGTTTTGATGTGGAATGGTGAAAATTCTAAAGTTGAAAATGACGAACAGGATAAAGTTGTTGAAATTGAGGATGCAAACTTGAAAAAATTCATTTTAGATAAGTTACATTCCTATAATGGTGAAGATAGCTTTGAAGCTGAAATGAATGAATATAATTTTAAACTTACAGACAAGTCATATAGAAAAGATAAAAATTCAAATGAAATATATAAGAGTGATTTGGAAAAAATTGAAGCTTTAGCGGTTAGAGGAATGGATGCTGCTGAAGAAAATCTTATTGAGGTTAATAGTATTAAAGGTCTTGAATATTGTAAAAATTTAAAAACTCTTACAATTTCTTCCGGTGAAATTCCTGATGATAACGAAGAAATAAGATATTCAAAAGGAGCTATTAAAGATTTAACACCACTTTCAAATCTTAAAAAACTTGAATTGTTAAGACTTTCTCATAATGAAATTTCAGATGTTTCTCCACTAAAAGATTTGACAGGACTTAAATATTTGTATATTTCACATAATAATGTTTCAGATATTAGCTCATTAAAAAATCTTGCGAATTTAGAAAGCTTTGATTTTGCAGTAAATAAAATTACTGATATGAGCATTGTTGAGAATTTTAAAAATTTAAAACTTTTAGATATCTATTCAAATAAAATTTCAAATATCAATTACATTAAAGAACTTGAAAAATTAACTTATTTTAGAGCGGATAGCAATAATATTGAAAATATTGATGCTTTGAAAAATTTAAAATTATTAGAAGACTTAGATTTAGGAAACAATAAATTAAAAGACACTTCTGTTTTAAATGGATTGATAAATTTAAAGAAATTGAGTTTAAAAGGAAATAATATTGAAAATTTGAATTTAAATAAACTTATAAATCTTGATGACTTAAATATTGAAAATAATAAAATTTCAGATATTTCATTTTTGAAAAATTCAACTAAACTTGCAAACTTGAATTTAAAGAAAAATAATATTGAAAATATAGATAATGTAAGTGGTTTAACGAAATTGACTTATTTGAATTTAAGTGATAATTTAATTTCAAATGTTGAGCCTTTAAAGTCATTAACTAAACTTTCAAGTTTATATTTATCAAATAATAAGATTTCAGATATTTCTTCACTTAAAAATTTAAATGAGCTTTCAAGTGTTAAACTTGATGGGAACAAGATAAAAGATTTTTCATCAATAAATGATAAGAAGGGCATATTTGAAAAAATTATTCACAATCAAAATGTTGATTTGGAAAATGTGGAAGTTAGCGAAAAAACTTTTGAAATTGACAATGTATTTGTAGGTCTTGAAAAGATTGCTAAAGGTGGAAATATAAAAGTTAGCACTGAAGCTGAAGGCGTTACAGTAACTTTAGAAAGTGGAAAATTAAACTTCAGTTTGACTGATAAAGCAATGGAAAATATTAAAGAAGGATTGAAATTAACTGTTAAATTCAAATTTGAAAATGAAATGGACTATGAAAATAATCCTACTGTATTGAATTTGAACGTAAACTTAGTTAAACCGGCTAAAAAATATGTTGAAATTGAGGATGCAAAACTTTTAAAGGTAATAAATAAAAATTTAGGTAAAAATAGAGCTGATAATCAAAAAGTTACTGTTGAAGAAATGGAAAGTTTAACGGAGTTATCAATATTTTTAAAAGAGGACGGAAGTGCTGATTTTAGTGAAAGTGCAAAATACTCAATACTTGGAAAGCCAACAAGTTTAAAAGGAACTAAAGATTTTAAATTTGCCGTTACCAGAGGAATGAAGAGTATTAAAGGCTTGGAATATGCAAAAAATCTAAAAAAATTGAAATTAAATGAAAATGAAATTTCAGATATTTCTCCTCTTAAAAATTTAATTAAATTGGAATATTTAGAGATTCAAAGAAATAGAATTGTTGACGTTAATCCTTTGAAAAATTTAACAAATCTTAAGTTTTTGAAATTATATAATAATTTAATTGAAGATATAGCACCACTTTCAAATTTGACAAATCTAACAGGATTGGATTTACATTATAATGTTACGGTTAGTGGTGATGAAAGTCACAAAATAATATCTAAAGGAATTACTGATATTTCTGCTTTGAAGAATTTGAAAAAATTGGAATTTTTAGATATTTCGGCTAATAGAATAGAAGATATTTCAATCCTTAAGAATTTTGATAAAATTAAAGATTTGGATTTTTCAGGAAACAGAGTTAAGAATTATGAAGGACTTGGAGATTATATTGCTGAAAGATTGGGAAAAGCATTGAATGAAGGTATTGGAAGCATTCAATTCTCGGGTCAGACAATAGACTTTGGGTCAACTGTTGAAGTGAAAGAAAAAGAAGTTATCTTTACTACACCTTTTAAAGGAATTAAAGAACTTGGAAATTCATTGGCACAAGTTTTCGGTTCAGAAGATCCTTTGAATGCTTTTGGTGAAATTAAAACTAATGTTGAAGGAATAGATGCAAGTTATGATTTAGACACTAATAAAATAAAGTTGACTGTATCAGATGGTGTTATCACTAAATATAACGGAAAAGAGTTAGATTTAAATTTAAAAATGTCATTAGAAGAATATACTTGGACATTAAAGAATATAAAAATTAAATTTGTTTCAGAGTAAATAATATTAAAAGGGGACTTTCAAGTCTCCTTTTCGTGTCTTTAACTGTTATTAAAATTGTTTTTGTGATATAATAATTATAGATTTATACCTTATGATAAAGCTATAATTATTTCATCATAATTACATTAATTTAATTATCAAAAAGAGATTATGATATAATAATTATAGATTTATGCCTTATGATAAAGCTGTAATTATTTCATCATAATAACTAAAATTTAATTATCAAAAAGAAATTATGATTTAGTTAAATATAATTTATATTTAGAATTTAGGAGGGAAAATTTGTTAGAGATTATTTTAAATTCTTTAGATGAATGTAATAATTTTTCTAAAAGATTTTCAAAAACATTAAAAAGTGGCGATGTGATTTCTTTGGTTGGAGATCTCGGAGCCGGAAAAACTACTTTTACTAAATTTTTAGGAAAAAATTTGGGAATAGATGAAGATATCACTTCTCCAACTTTTAATTTAATTAATTTGTATTCCGGAAAGTTTGAGTTTAATCATATGGATTTATATAGAATTGATTCTCCAGAGGAACTTTATCAAATAGATTATGAAAATTACTTTTATCCTGACGGGATTACAGTGATAGAGTGGGCAGAAAATGCCGATTATTTATTACCTAAAAATTTAATCGAGCTTGAGATTTTAAAAATTTCTGAAAATTCAAGAAAGATTGTAATTAAAGGAAATAATAAAAGAGAATTGGAAATTATAGAGGAATTACAATGAAAATTTTAGCGATAGATACTTCAACAACTCATAGCTCCTGTTCTGTAATGGAAGATAATAATATTGTTGGAGATTTTAGTATTAATCAAAGTATGAGCCATAATGAGATTTTACTTGTTATGGTTGATGAAGTGCTTAAAAAATTGAATATTGATATAGAAGATATAGATTTATTTGTTGCAGTTACAGGACCGGGTTCTTTTACGGGAATAAGAATAGGGGTTACGGTTGTAAAGGCTTTAGCAATGGCTTTGAATAAGCCGATAGTTGCTGTAAATACATTAGAAGCTCTTTCTTTTGGAATTTTTTCCGATAAGAAGAAAATTCCTTTAATTGACGCTAGAGGAGAAAGAGTTTATTATGGAGTTTATGAAGGGATAAGTAATACAAATATAGTTGCTCCTGCGCTTTTAACTATTGATGAGCTTTTGGAAGAATTTTCTAATAAAGGAGAATTTGTATTTGCAGGAGATTGTGTTAATTTGTATAAAGATAGAATTTTGAAAAATAAAAATTTTGAAATTACTCCTGCTTGTTTAAACAGTTGTATTTCAAGAAATGCCTGTGTTATTGGTAAGCATAAATTTGAAAGTGGAGATATTTCAGACTGTTTTAATTTAAGTCCGGAATATGTAAGACTTTCACAAGCACAAAGAGATATGGAAAATAAAGGAAAATAGATGATTTTATATAGATATGCTGAAAACAAAGATGTGTTTGATATTCTATCTTTAGATAATGAAAATTTTTCTAACAATTTTAAAGAAGCATTTTATTTAGAATATATAAAAAATCAAAGAGTCATTGTAGCAGAAAAAGAAGAAAATGTAATTGGATATGTTATATTTAATCAAATTTTAGATGAAGCTGAAATATGCAAAATAGTTGTTTTAAAGGAACTTAGAAAGAAACAGATTGCTTTTAAAATTATTGAATTTTTATTAAATGAATTAAAGAAAAATAATGTTAAAAAGATATTTTTAGAGGTTAGAAAAAACAATATTCCTGCTATTGATCTATATAAGAAATGTGGATTTATAAACATTAGAGAGATTGTTGACTATTATAATAATCCGAAAGAAAATGGAATTATGATGTTAAAAGAGGTAGTTTAATGGATGATATAAAAATTATGGCGATAGAAAGCAGTTGTGATGAAACAAGTGTTGCAGTCGTAAAAAATGGAAGAGAAATTATTTCTAATGTAATTTCTTCTCAAATAGATATGCATAAAAAATTCGGAGGAGTAGTACCGGAAGTTGCAAGTAGAATGCATTTAGAAGTAATCAATAATATAGTAAGAGAGGCTTTAGAAGAAGCGAAACTTTCAATGGATGATATAGATGCAATAGCCGTTACTAAAGGGCCGGGTCTTGTCGGAGCCTTGCTTGTTGGAATATCAGAAGCAAAGGCATTATCTTATGCTTGTAAAAAGCCACTGGTTGGTGTCAATCATATGAAGGGACATATCTGTGCGGCTTTTATAACTCATAAGGAGTTGGAGCCTCCATTTATTTGCCTTTTAGTTTCCGGAGGGCATACTTATTTAGTATATGTAAAAGATTATAACAATATGGAAGTAATTGGAAAGACAATTGATGATGCCTGTGGAGAGGCTTATGATAAGGTTGCTAGATGTTTAGGAATGAATTATCCTGGTGGTCCTGAAGTTGAAAGACTGGCAAAACTTGGAAATGATAAGTCGATAGATTTTCCAAGAGTAATGCTTGATAAAAATAGCTATAATTTTAGTTTTAGCGGACTTAAAACGGCTGTACTTAATTATTTAAACAGTAAAAAGCAAAAAAACGAAGAAATTTCAAAAGAAGATGTATGTGCGAGTTTTCAAAGAGCTGTTTTTGATGTGTTGATTTTTAAGACTGAAAAGTTAATGAAAGAAAAAAAATTAGATACCCTTGTTGTATCGGGTGGTGTTTCTGCAAATAATACATTGAGAGAAGAGATAAACAAAATGTGCGAAAAAAATGGTTTTAAATCCTATTTTCCGGATAAAATACTTTGCACAGATAACGCCGCTATGATTGCATCATCAGGGTATTATGAGTATATATCAGGAGTAAGAAGTGATTTAACATTAAATGTTGAGCCAAATTTGGAGCTAGAAAATTAATAAAATTTTTTTTAGAAAAAGTGTTGACAATGAAAAAAATAAAGTGTATAATATTCGAGTAACTGTTTGAGAGATATGTTTTAAAGAAAGATTTAGTTAGATTAAAACTTTTAAAAAAGTATTGACAAACTGTAAGTTATAGTATATAATTATTAGGCAGTCAATTTTAGAGTATAGGTTGATTGATGAGGCCCCATGGTCAAGCGGTTAAGACATCGCCCTTTCACGGCGGTAACCCGGGTTCGATTCCCGGTGGGGTCACCACCAATTAAATATGCGCTTGTGGCGGAACTGGCAGACGCACCAGATTTAGGTTCTGGCGGGCGACCGTGGGGGTTCGAGTCCCTCCAAGCGCACCAAATTAGATCTATAGTTTAACTATAGGTCTTTTTTCTATTCATATATATTTATCTTTCTTTCTTTATTCATCATTATTATGCATTTTAATATAATTTTGAATTTATTTACTATCTTTACTTATTGCTTTTCATTTTCTTTGCTTGGCTAAAGGTGTGCTGAAGGGGAATTATTTTAATGATATTATTTGATTGTAAGGAATTAAGTAATCCTTACCACTCCAATTTTTTACTATTTCTAGAGGTGATTGATGAGATTTCGAATTCTGTTAAGCGATAAAGACTATCTTACATCGTTTGTTGATATGACTAGTAAGATAGACAAAAACCTTCTTATTGACTTAGATTTTAATGGTTTACTTTTTGATGATGAGCTGTTAATCACTGATATTAATCTTGAAACGTTATCTCATCAGTATCCTTCTTTAAATATTCAAGCTGTGTGTGTTCTTTCCCCCATAATAGGTGAGGAAAATCTTTTTAAAGGACCGTTTAAACTTTTTAAGTTTCAGCCTTTTGATGACATAATATCTAAAATTAAAATTTGCAGTTTTAGTTATTTTGGAGGTAACAGCTATGACATCTCAAAGAATCATAAAATCGCATTTATTTTTGATATAGATGTTTATTCTTCTGATTTTATTGAACAGTTTGCGAAGCAAATAGTTTATAAGTACGGATTAAATGTGTTGATTTTTCCACTTCAGTATTTGTCTTCGATTAGCCATTTTGAAAACAAAGGATTTACTGATTCTTATATTTTTAAGAAACTTGTTTATTTAATTAATAAACATGAAAGAATTCCAATTGAATCTTTTTTTTCTTTAGACAATTTGGGATTTTATTATTTTAAAAGCTCTTTGGCTTTGAATCCTATAGCGAAAATGGATGATACTTCTTTTGAAATGTTAATTAAGTATATATATGGACATTTCTTTGATGTTATTTGTTTTGATATTGGACGTTGTCTTAATGAACGTAATGTTAAATTACTTCAACAGATGGACAAAGTTATTTTACTTACCAGGAATTGTAAACCTGATGAATCATTTTCAAGCATTATCTCAGAGTTGGGTGTAAATAATGTTTCTTATATTAACCATGATTCTGATGGAACTACTTTAGAAATTACTATTAGTGAGTTGATCGATTCAGTTTTAAACTCATAATTGCACGGAATACTTTTACTTGATATTCTAGTATATTTTATATTGATAGGTATTATTTATGGAAATGGTTTCAAATTATAGTATGAAGGAAGTTGTAAATAAACATTCAAGAATTATTGAGTCAATTACAAACAATTTAAAAGGCATGATTTCTCATTCTGACGACACTTTAAATGAAGAACGACTTCTTGAGTTAGTTGAAAATACAGTGTTTGAAAGTAAATATATATCTTTAATTGATTATGATGAAATCACCGATGTAATTAGGGCGATATTTTTAAGAGTATCAAGTAAATATAGCATTTTATCAAACTATATTGAAGATTCTTGTATTAATGAAATTATGGTAAATGGATTTAATCGTATTTTTGTCGAGAAGAATAAAAAAATTACTGAAGTTGATAATGCATTCTACTCCGATGATGAGTTAGAAGGGTTAATAAGGATGTTTGCATCTGATATTCATCGAGAGATTAATGAAGCAAATCCAATTGTTGATGCACGACTTGAGAATGGATACAGAGTAAATGGAGTATTAAAAAATGTTGCTCTAAATGGTCCAATTTTAACTATTAGGAAGTTTGCAAATGATGAAATTACACTTGATGATCTTGTAAACAATGATTCTATGCCTCGAGAATGCTCGGATTTCTTAACTAAGCTTGTTGCAGCAAAATACAATATCTTTATAAGTGGTGGGACATCTTCAGGTAAAACAACTTTTTTGAATGCTTTATCATCAGCAATTAATTCGGATGAACGTGTGATTATCATTGAGGATTCTGCTGAACTAAAGGTTAGTCAGATAAAAAATATTGTTCATATGGAATGTCGAAATGCTAATTCTGTTGGAAAAGGTAGGGTAAGCATGGAAATGCTGATTAAGACTAGTCTTCGAATGCGACCAGACAGGATTATTGTTGGTGAAGTAAGAGGTCGGGAGGTTATTGATATGATACAAGCTATGTCAACTGGTCATGATGGCAGTATGTCAACAGGACACGGGAATTCTATAAAAGGGATGTTAAATCGTCTTGAGACAATGTATCTCATGGACACTCAGATTCCAATTTATTCGATTAAAAGCCAGATTGCAAATGCTCTAGATATATTTGTTCATCTGCGCAGAGATAGTGATGGAAAACGACGTCTTGTTGAAGTTGCGGAGATGGTAGGATTTGATGGCGAAGATTATAAATTAAATTATATTTATTATACGAATCCTGACGGAAAACTAATGGAAACGGGAAATAATTTAACTAATTGTGAGAAATTAATGCAAAACTTGCATGAGGAAGGTGTGTCAGTGAGTTGAGAAATGGATTTCTGGTTAATGGAGAGTCTGCAATAGACGTTAAAAAGAGTACCCCAATTAGGTCTTTGGAGCCGAAGGATGATCATACTATTGATAGTGAACATCTTGTTAATTCTGAAATCAGATATGATAAGTATATGGTAGATAAAAGAGAAAAACAGCTCTTATTTGCCGGTACACTTGTAGTCGGTACAGCTTTATCTGTACTTATGTATCACAATATTTTTTTCAGTTTAGTGCTTTTATTATTTTATATTAAAATTCAAGAAATATATGCTGAATATATGCTAGCTAGAAGGAAGCGGGCACTTGCTGAGCAATTTAAGGACTTCCTATTTATTTTATCTACATCAATTGGTACAGGTAGAGGAATGCGTGATGCAATTGGTGAAGCCATACCTGGGATAGTTGGAATTTATGGTGAAAATGCTATTTTAAGTAGGGAGTTAAAGAATATGCATAAGCGCATGAGCATTGGTAATGAAGAAGATGTGACAGTTCTAAATGATTTTGCTAAGCGTTCAGCAGCGGAAGATATAGTTGATTTTATGATTATTTATTCAACTTGCAAGACGACAGGCGCTAGTCTCGTTGATGCATTAAATAAAGCAGCCAGTGTGATTATAGATAAGATGACTATAGAGAATGAGATTAGAACTATGGCGAATAGAAAGAAGAATGAGAGTATTATTCTTTTTGCGATGCCGTTTATTGTAGTACTGTTTCTAAATTTATTTTCTCCTGAATATATCGCACCTCTTTATGAGAGCTATATTGGCAGAGTTATTATGACGATGGTTGTTGCCGCTGACATTTTTATATATTCAGTTATGCAGAAAATTACTAATGTTGAAATATAGGAAGGTGAGAAGTCCGTGAAAATTAATTTTGGAGATATATTTGATCGTAAACTTAAGAAACAACTAGTTCAGATTTCAATTATTTCATTCATTTTTTTGGTAATTGTTCTGATTAAACCACATATGAGTGGCAAGTACATAGTCAATGATAAAGGAAATGTTGTTGGTATAATGCAACGAGGAACAGAAAAATTTGCTGAATACAACTTGATTGCTAATGTGCAGCGAGATAACAAAAGCATATCACAAGATGTAAGTCTCAGAAAAAATATGGATGAAAATAATGGAAAAGAGAATCATAATTCCTAGCATGATATTGAAGCAGAAATGAGTGCAAGCCTAGGAATTGCAGTAAGCAGACTAGAGGAGTCACGTAGTAAAAAGATTATTTTGCCATCAAAGCTCGATGATGGCAGCATTGTCACTTGGAGTAAAAGCGGAAAGTCTAATAGAGGCTGGATTATGGTTGTCGTTATGTATGTACTAATCGGAATCGCAGTGATTTTGGACAAACACGATAAACTTAGAAAAGCGGACATAGATATGCGCAAACAGATTTTGAAAGCGCTTCCGAGATTTACAAATCAGCTTTTATTGATGATGAACTCTGGTGTTATTTTAAGCGATGCCTTTCATAAGATTTGCTATGGGTACTCTATGATGCAGATTGAGCATCAAGGTGAACTAGAACGTAATATAATTGCCATGACGGAGTCAGCAGAGATAACTAATCGAAGTATACCGTTACTGTTCTCTGAATTGGCAAAGAAGTATTCTGTAAAAGAGCTAATGCGAATATCAACTGTTTTGCGGGAGAATGAAAAAAGAGGGAGCAATATTCAGGAAAAGCTAGAACGTGAGAGTGCATTTCTTTGGGATATTAGAAAAGTTATTGCAAGGGAACAAGGGAAACTGATAGATACTAAAATGACTTATCCGCTAGGATTACTTCTAGTTTTATTAATTATAATAACCATGGCACCAGCAATGATGTCCATGTAGTGCTTAGTAATATAATACTTAAGGAGGTGATTGAAATGTAAGGGTTAATATTATAGAGTTGAACGTATTTTATGCAATTAGATGTAAGTGTGTATGTGTAAATGTGTGTGTTGATTATTGCTTATTTAAGTGTGTGATGATAGGTGTCTTCAGTGACAAAGGAGGAAAGATATGAAAAACATAAAAAAACTATTTAAATCTAAAGCAGGTATGGAGCTTGTTCAAGTAGCTATTCTAATCGCTATTGCTATTGCGCTCGGGATTATCTTCAAAACAGAGATTACATCTTTTGTAAACAAAACATTCAAAGCACTTAATGCGAGTAAATTTTAAATCCTGCGCGCAGAATTTAGTTATGCCTTTTTCTAATAAACGAGGGGAACAGATGGTAGAAGCGAGCATTGTTCTGCCAATCATAATACTGGTAATAATGCTATTAATTAGACTTTGCACCTTTTATCTAGAATGCTTAATTACTCAGACTAATATGCATCGCAAGATGTTATCAAAATGGGACAGCACTAGATCCCCCGTGATTAAAACACTTAATGATTCTAGAGATATTAACTATGCTAATTTAGGTTTGGCTGAAGGGCTGATTAGAAAAACTATAGAGGTAAAAGGATTTACGCTGTGTGAAGATAAGTTCGTGAGAGTTGGTGATACTGTTGAGGCAGCTGTTCAAGAGTAAACGCGGATCGACGATTGTTATTATATCGTACGTATTCCTCGCTTTGATATCAATGATAATAATTGCAATTGGGATAGCGAGAAGCCGCACTGTTCAAAGTTGGTCAGAGGTAAGTGGAAAACTTTGGGGTAAAGCGATTCTGTCTGAATATGATAAATATTTACTACGTGATTACGGAATAATGGCATTTCAAAGCAATGATATAGATGTTGTAAATAGGCTAAATGTATATTCAAAATATTCCTTTGAGGATAAACTTCGCGTTAGCCTTGGAACACCAAGTGCAAACCTAGATCAGTACCGTATGTCAGATTTGAATAATTTTCGCAAAAGTATGCGCGAGTCACTTATGTACGAAAGCACCAAGTCAGTGCTTGATGGCAGTAATCGAAATGTTCGTAGTGATGTTAAAAACCCAAATATTTCTATAGATGAATCTAAAAATGCTACTACTGAATCTAAAGATAAGACTGTATACGGGAAAAGAATAATCGGAAACAAATACGTTATAGAAACTTTACCATCGAGAGGTGAAAAGAATAATTTCAACGTAAAAGTAATATCTGGAATGATAAGTAATAACAATGCTGCGGATAAGTTAAGTTCCAAAGCTCTAGGAAAAGTTTCTGAAATGGCATTTATAGTTAATAATTTTAATAGCCACCTTAAGACTTGTAGCGATAAAGAGACTTTTTTTGCTAATGAATACGAGTATATTGTCAAAGGAAATTTAGACGATAATAAAAACTTCGAAAGCTGCAAAAAAAGCATTTTTTTGATTAGAAATGCACTAAATTTAGCTGCATTATCTAAAGATCATGAAAAGATGGAGTTAATAGCATCCGTATCAGAGATTATATCTCCAGGTCCAGGTGCAATAGTAGTTCAAGGCATAATAATGGAAAGCTGGGCAGCTCTTGAATCTCGTGAAGATGTGAAAGCTTTACTAGATAACAAACGAATTCCTTTTATAAAAAAGAAAGGTGAGTGGAAGGTATCGCTAGAAAGTGTGCTGGGAGATGAAAAGTTTAGTGAAAAGATAGATGAAGAATCTAGAAAAATAATGAATGAGAATTCAAAACAACTGAAGGAAATGAGTAAGACTGAAAGCTTTGTTGAGAATGTGAATGGACAAAACTACGAAGAATATCTCTTGCTTATGATGTTAACAACCCCTAAAGATCTAAGAACGCGGAGAGTTATGGATCTAATTCAGATTAACATGAAATATCGATACTATGATGATTTTAATTTCGATGAATATAACTGTGGGGTAAGATTCAATTTAAAAATAAATGGTAAATCATATGAAGTTGATGATTCGTACAAGTAAAGAAATCAATAATAAAAGGGGAAGTTATATCGTTGAGGCAACATTGATTCTGCCGATTTTCATGATTGCGATTATGGTTATGAGCTCTATAATATCTGCTTATAGCTGCATTGAAGATGCGAACTATATATCAGCTAATTATTTAAGAAGATCGGCAGCGGTTGCTTCAAAAGTTAATATTCATAAACTAGTTCCTAATAAAATTCATAACGAGCTAAACTCAAACCATTCTCAAATTGAGGGGTTTGTAGTACATTCGACATCGTATAGGAAGCACATGTTCGGAATAGATGAAGTCATATCTATAGATGCAGATTTAAGGTTAAATACTAAAAATCCAATTGGGTTTAAGACAGAAGCAAAGTACAGACTTAAGACAATAACTCGTGCATATGTTGGACGTGTGAGAGATGATACTCACATGACTGTTGATGAGCTTACAGGGGAGGGTGATAGACCTGCCTTCATTTTTCCTAAACGTGGAGAGAAGTATCATAATCAAGGATGCACATATATGCACTCAAAGGTAACATCAACTACGTTAACCTCAAGTATTAGAAAGGAATATGATCCATGTCCAGTGTGTAAGAGTAAAAGGGCGAAGGTTGGAGCTCGTGTATATTACTATCCTGTTCAAGGTGAATGCTACCATATGGCAGGTTGCAGGGTTATGGAGAGGAATTACGTGGAGGTAACAAAGAAAATTGCAGAGAGACGCGGATATACACCGTGTTCAAAATGTGGAGGTTAGTTAAGTGGAGAAGGATATTAGGCAAAGTATTACTGACTATAAGATGCCAAGATATATATGTGAGATTTTATGCAATCATTATGCAAAAGCATTTCTGGATATGACAATTATATGCGAGAATGATACTTATATATTTTCATATGATAAAAAGAATAAGCGGCGCCTAGTATATCGTGAGCTTACAGAGATTGATAAGCTGCAACTAGTGCTAACTCTCATCATGATTAATGATAATAATTGTCAGATGCTTATTGGAGCAGAGAGATATCTGATAGAACCTGAGCTTATTTATTCAGTGGGGAATAGGACAGACTATGACAGTATAGGTATACTATTTTATCCAGATACGACAATGACGCCATTCAATATTAAGCTCATAAGGTTTATGGATAAAATTGGAACTAAAAACAAGAAGAAGTCTATTGGTTGTTTTGAATTAATAAAAGATGAGTTAGCGAAAAATGAAATATACAGAGCAAAGAGTATTGCAGAAAAAAATCTTAATAGGTTTTTAAATGAAAAAGTAGTGTAGATTAATTCTGGAAAGAAGAGGGTTACCTCGCTTTATAAGCAAAGTTAGTTACTGTGATTAAATTAATGGTACATATATTATTTTGCTATTGGCTTCATATTAATTTTGGAAAAAAAATATAAATTTTTTCTTATAGCTTGACTTAGATACAAATAATATGGTATTTTATCAATAGTTAAAAGACTCTAACTCAAGAGTCTTTTTTAAAAATAATGAGTTAGATATATTTAACTGATTTGTGACTGGTCGCAAAACAGTGTGCATAAGCAATTATATCGTGAATATCATCTCAGGGGTATAGGATGTTAGAGGACAAAGTTATTCAGTTTTGTGCACCAACTCTGGCACGAATTAAAATAGGCAGCATGTTCGGTTATAGTTACTGTTCACAGGAGAAACTCAAGGTTGAACTTGCGATAATTAACAATAAACTAAATCGTAAAGGGGTTGTTGTAGTAGTACTACATGACAATGGCAAAAGAGCTCTCCTATATGTATTTAGACCAGATATGTTATTTATGCGCTTATCAGAGTGCTGTGTAAGTAAATTGATGCATAATTTTGGATATGAAAGCTGCGATGTGACAGAGGCTTTGCAAAGACTTATTTATAGGATTTCGATTTGTGGGAGTTTCCCTCACGAAGTGGGTATATTTTTAGGTTATCCTGTGGATGACGTCGCTGGTTTCATTGATCATTGTGGAAATAATTGTAAGGCTTGTGGGCAGTGGAAAGTTTACGGCGATGTTAAGTATGCCAAGAATCTTTTTGCAAAATATAAGCGATGCGAAAAAATTTATATGAAGAGGTTCAAAATAGACGGTGATATTGCAAAATTAACCGTTTGTGCATAGCTGGGAGGATAGATTATGAGTATTGTCATAGTAGGCGGAAATGAGTGTATGGAATGTCAATATAAGGAGATTTGTAAAAAACACGGATGCAAAGCTAAGGTATTCACTAAGGAACGCGGAAATGTAGGGAAGAAGATGGGCTGTCCAGATTTGCTCGTGATGTTTACAAATACCGTGTCACATAAGATGATGAACACCGCTGTTGCAGAGGCAAAGCGTAAAAATGTTGAGGTTGCTTGGGTTCACTCAAGCAGTGCATCTGCTCTTAAGACTTTGTTAGCTCAGTATGTTTAATTTAGGAATATTGCGAAAATATAATACAAAAAGAATGAGGATCTATAATTAAGAATGGGTCCTTATTTTAGATTGTAGGATATAGAAGGATATACAACTAAAATACTTATCGTGTACACGGTTTCAAGCATTCTAAGGCCTATGGAATGTTGACTTTGTTTATTGCTCATGTTAGACTATTATGGTTCTTTAAGAACTATAAATGTAACATATGTGGAGGGGATTATGCACACCGCATTAATGGTAGTTTTACTCATCACTAGTGTGATTCTGATCCTTAGCATCTTGCTTCAATCAAGCAAGAGTGATGGACTTTCCGGCTCAATTGCGGGAGGTGCAGAACAGCTTTTTGGAAAGAAGAAGAGCAATGGTTATGATGCAATACTCGCTAGAATTACGACAGTTGTATCAGCTATTTATATCATTGTAGCATTAGTCATCGTAGCAATTTTCAACTAGTATTTATACAAAAATACAGTAAATTAACAGATTGTTTATGTTGATATACAGAGGTTTGGGATTAAGCCTCTGTATATCTTTAATATATTTTTATTTTATTATTTAGGAATTTGAGATTTTTCTCACATTTCAAGGAGGTTTATTATGGCGATTAAGTGGATGGTTCCTGCTGCGGCATTAATCGGTCTGCTTGTAGCTTTCGCACTTGCTTCGTGGGTAGGTAAGGCGCCGGAAGGTACAGACAGAATGAAGGAAATATCCGGCTACATCAGGGAAGGCGCATTTGCATTTCTGAAGAGAGAATATAAGACGATGGTAATCGTAATCGTTGCATTGTTCATTCTCATTGGATTTGCAATTAATTGGACATCTGCGGTTCTCTATGTTTGCGGTGCTCTGCTTTCTGTACTTGCAGGATTCTTTGGTATGAATGTTGCTACAAAAGGTAATGTAAGAACAGCCAATGCTGCTATGGAATCAGGTATGCCACGAGCTCTCAAAATTGCATTTAGAAGCGGTGCGGTAATGGGACTTTGTGTTGCAGGACTAGGACTTTTAGGGCTAGGTGTCGTTGTAGTTGTTCTTGATTTAGCAACTATAATGCAGTGCATTACGAGCTTTGGATTAGGAGCTTCATCGATGGCTCTATTTGGGCGTGTAGGTGGAGGTATTTACACTAAAGCAGCCGACGTTGGTGCAGACCTTGTAGGTAAGGTAGAAGCAGGTATTCCGGAGGACGATCCAAGAAACCCTGCTGTTATTGCGGACAATGTTGGAGATAATGTAGGTGACGTTGCTGGAATGGGCTCTGACCTATTTGAATCATACGTTGGATCTATTATTTCCGCTGTAACTCTAGCTGCCGTTGCAGTTGATGCTTCTGGTGTTACTGGAACTTTTACAGAGGCAACTGCCGCAATATTCCCACTACTTATTTCTGCTGTTGGTATCATCGCATCTGTTATTGGCGTAATGTGTGTAAGGGGAAGTGCAAATGTTAACCCTGCTAAATCATTAAATGTTGGAACTTATGTGAGCAGTGCAATTGTAATTATCGGCTCACTTGTATTAAGTAACAAGCTTTTAGGATCTCTTACTTACGCATATGCGATTATCGCAGGTCTTTTGGTCGGTGTTATTATAGGAGCCATCACAGAGGTCTATACTTCAGATTCATATAGATTTGTTAAGAAGATTGCTGAACAGTCGCAGACCGGCTCGGCTACTACAATCATTAGTGGGTTTGGTGTTGGAATGAGCTCAACTTTCTGGCCAATTATCTTTATCTGTGTAGGAATTATAGTTGCGTACAACTTTGCAGGACTATACGGCATTGCTCTAGCTGCTGTAGGCATGTTATCTACAACAGGTATGACAGTTGCTGTAGATGCTTATGGACCAGTTTCTGACAATGCTGGTGGTATTGCTGAAATGTCAGAGCTACCTGAAAGCGTAAGAGAGATTACTGATACTCTCGATTCTGTTGGTAATACAACGGCTGCTATTGGTAAAGGATTCGCCATTGGATCAGCAGCACTTACAGCACTCGCACTATTTGCATCATTTGCTGTTTCGGCAAAATTAAACCAGATTAGTTTACTTAACCCACTGGTAATCGTCGGTCTTTTCATCGGAGCCATGCTTCCGTTCTTGTTCTCAGCTATGACCATGAATTCGGTTGGAAAAGCTGCTAATGAGATGATTGAAGAGGTAAGACGTCAGTTCCGTGAGAATAAGGGCATTATGGAGGGTAATGCAAAGCCAGACTATGCTAGATGTGTTCACATCTCAACAGGTGCTGCTCTTCATGAGATGATTGCCCCTGGTCTACTAGCTATAGTTGCACCTTTGCTGATTGGTTTGTTGCTTGGAACAGAAGCTCTCGGTGGAATGCTTGCTGGTTCACTTGCATCAGGAGTTCTTTTAGCAATCATGATGGCTAACGCAGGTGGTGCATGGGACAACGCAAAGAAATATGTTGAGAGTGGAGCATATGGCGGAAAGGGAAGTGAGACTCACAAGGCTACAGTTGTTGGTGACACAGTAGGTGACCCATTCAAGGATACATCTGGTCCATCAATCAATATACTTATTAAGCTTATGACTATCGTTTCGCTCGTATTTGCACCTGTGTTCGTTCATTTTGGAGGAATTCTCTTTTAAGGGATAATAAGTATCAATGTTAAATGCAAGGACATGTACTAACGTGCATGTCCTTTTTTAGTGTAAATACTTAATTTTGTACGAAATGAGATTTCGTGTCTTGTTGAATAAAACAACAAAAAATGATAAAATATTTGGGTATATTTTTAAGACAGCATGCTTACAAGGAGGGCTTAAGTTATGCATAGTAGATTAGAAGAAATACGTGAAAATGGGCTTTTACGTATTGCAAATGCTGAAAGTGTTGAAGCTTTACAAGACGTTCGTAGAGAGCTTACGGGAAAAAAAGGGGCGTTAACTGATGTACTCAAGAATCTTGGGAAGCTTGAACCAGAGATGAGAAAATCAGTTGGAATGAAGGCAAATGAAATTAAGAATTTCTTTGCAGAAAAGATTAGTGAGAGAGAAGAAGAACTTGTCGCATCAAAATCAGCTGTAGATGAGAAAATAGATCTTACTTTACCTGGCACACCTATAAAGAGCGGTGCGCTTCATCCAATCACCCAGATGTGCTACGATCTTAACGATGCCTTTCTCTCCTTGGGCTTTGAGATCTTTAGCGAGAATGATATTAGTAGTGAGAAGTATGCTTTTGATAACTTGAATTTTCCGGCAGATCACCCTGCAAGACAGATGATGGATACATACTGGATTGAAGGTACGGAGAACAAGAGCGGAACAGATAGACTTTGTCTTAGACCTCATCTAACTGGAGCTTCAGTTAGACGCTTGCTTGAAGTTGGCGCACCAACTAGATTTGTTTACCCTGGTCGTGTATATAGAAATGAAAATACAGATGCTAGACATGAAAGGGCTTTTTTTCAGTATGAGGCCCTGATTGTAGATAAAGACTTATCTTTCTCATCAGGAAAGGTAATGATAGAGACTATTCTTGAAAAGGTATTTGGCAGGAAGATAAATGTTCGCATGCGCGAAGGCTTCTTTCCATTTACTGAACCTGGATATGAAATCGATATGGAATGCCTCGTATGCGGTGGCAAGGGCTGCAGAGTGTGTAATCAGAATGGATGGATTGAAGTTATGCCAGGTGGTGTTATCCATCCAAATGTTCTTAGGGCTGCTAACCTCGACCCTGATGTGTGGACTGGTTTCTACACCAACATTGGTCTAGATAGACTTGTTATGATGCGCTACGGAGTAGATGATGTTAGACTTTTCCATAGTGCTGACCTTAGATTCTTAGAGCAGTTCAAGTAGGAGGGCATTATGAAAGTATCACTAAATTGGGTAAAAAAATATATAGACATACCTGCGGAATTGACGAATTCTCAGATTGCATACGATTTAACCATGAGAACTGTAGAGGTTGAAGATGTTGTTGATACTGCTGAAAAGTTACATGACATTGTCGTGGGAAAGATTACAGCAGTAAATGCTCATCCTAACGCTGATAAACTCAGGGTTTGTATGGTAGATATAGGTGAATCCAAGGATGTACAGATTGTATGTGGCGGGTCAAATTTGTATGAGGGAGAAAAGGTTGTTGTATCTAAGCCCGGTGCTGAGGTTTACTGGCATGGTGAAAGTGAGCTCATGAAGATCAAGGAGACGAAGATGCGCGGAGTAGCTTCGTATGGCATGATTTGCGGAGCAGAGGAGGTTTATCTTGAAGATCTATTTCCTGCAGATGATCCTACTGTAATTGTTGACCTCGGAGATATTGATGCAACTCCTGGACAGAACATAGCAGACGTTATTGGTATGAACGATACTGTTCTTGAGATTGATAATAAATCGCTTACCAATAGACCTGATTTATGGGGTCACTATGGGATTGCAAGGGAACTAGCTGCAATTTACAAACTCCCTTTGAAACCTCTTGATGAATTTGTTGTACCGGAAGGACTACGGGAATACGAGGTTGAAATAGACTGTACTGAAAAATGCTATAGATATGCCTGCCTAGAGATTAGAAACTTATCTGTAAAAGATTCGCCTCTATGGATGAAAACCGCTATTATAAACGGTGGTATGAGACCAATCAATGCCATTGTCGATATAACTAACTACATAATGCTCAGTGTCGGACAGCCAACACATGCATTTGATAGAACTCACGTTACAGGTGAGAAGATTGTTGTTAGAAACGCTAAGTCTGATGAGAAACTGGAACTTCTCGATGGAGAAAATATTGATCTTACTCCTGAAGACCTGGTAATTTGTGATGTTGAAGGACCTATTGCGCTCGCAGGAATCAGAGGTGGCAAGAAGGATTCTATACTTGATGATACAGTTGATGTTGTGCTTGAAGTGGCCAACTTTACAGCAGGAGCTATTAGAAATACAGGAAAACGTTTTGATGAGAAGACAGATGCTTCAATTAGGTATGAGAAAGGAATCGATACACAGAGGGTAGATCAGGGACTTGCTCTCGGGATTAAGCTATTTAAGGAAATATTCCCTGAGGCTAAATTCACCGCCTTTAAGGATGTAAATCCAATAGAAACAAAGAGGGCTGAAGTTGATGTGACAAAAGCTTTCCTTGATACTAGACTTGGAAAAGTCCTGGATGATAACGAAATCTCAGATATTTTGGGACGCTTAGGCTTTGATGTTGGATTCAAAAATGGCGTATTTCATACCGTGGCACCTACATGGCGTTCAACAGGCGATATCTCGATGAGAGATGATGTGCTTGGTGAGATTGCAAGGCTGGTTGGTTACGAAAATTTCGAAGCAAAGCCACTACCTGTTAATTTTGAAAATGCAGTTCATCAAATTGAAATGGATCTTAACAGGCATCTTAGAGAGCATCTTGCATTTAGATGTGGTTTCAACGAGATATTTACCTATCCTTGGATTGATGAGAAGTATATAAAAGCTGCAAAGATTGATATGGCAAAGGGAGTTAGACTAGCGACACCTCCGGCTCCAGAGTTAGCAACTTTGAGACAGTCATTAGTACCTGGTGCTCTTGAAGCTGTTGTAAAGAACCTTAGATATTACGATGAATTTAAGATTTTCGAGGTTGCTGAAGTATTTGAAAAGGGTGAATTCCACCCGTCATCAGAAGATGAAACACTACCAATCCACAAGCCGATGCTCACAGGTGCAGTAGTTGGCAAGGATGCAAAATCTTTATTCTTTGATGCGAAGGGCGTAGTGGAGTCACTGCCAAGATACTGCCATATGAATGGATATCAGTTTAAGCAAATCGAGAAACCATCTTGGGCCGATTCGGAAGTATACCTTAATATCCTAAATGATGATAAAGAGGTTGTTGGATCGCTTGGCCTGGTTTCAGTTGCTACACTTTCTGATGCAGGTGTAAAGAAAGCTAGTGCCGCTGTATTTGAGCTAGATGTTAAGAAACTGGTTCCATTTACATCAAGAACTAATGAATTTGAACATTTGCCACAATTCCCGCTAGTAGAGGAAGATTTATCGCTTTTGGCAGATGAAGATGTCAAATGGGAAGACATATATGAAGCAATCAAATATATGGCTAAGGAGGTTAGCTTCATAGAAGAATACAGAGGATCTCAAATCCCAGAAGGCAAGAAGTCCATCATGATTCGTATCAAGCTTGGAAATGATGATAGTACTATGACCGCTAAGCAGATTGAGAAGAAGACTAAGAATATCTTAAATGCACTTGCCAAGAAGACTGGCGTTACTCTCAGAGAAGAGTAATCAGGTGATGATTACGAACTAGACATGCGGTTTAAATTAAAAAGGTCACTGCTTCGCTGCAGTGACCTTTTGTTATAAATAATGGAGTTATTTTTCATTACTGGAAAAGTATTTGTGAGTATTCTAGACATTTGTAGCAGTAATATGTGATAAGGTTAGAAGCAGAATCTAAAACTAATCTGCAGAACGTATCAAGAGAACCTTGCCATTATGTACTGAAATATGAGCCTGATTAAGAATAATCTCATTTGAAATACAAAGTGTCGATGCTCGAGATATTGATGCGTTATCGAGGTTATATTTAGCTCCGGTGATTGAAATACCATCAGCAGCTGAATCTAATGATACAAGCGAAAAGAATCTGTAGTTAGAAATTGGTGTGAGAATCGTTGTACTACATGATTCACCATCAAGCAGCTGCATAGAATTTTTTTCATCCATGAATTCGAGATGATCGAGTTTGCCAAGATATTTTTCAAGTAGACCTACATTACCAAACGTATGATCTAGCCTACCGCCTATTCCACCATACACTGTTATGTCTCTAATACCCAGTTCAATTGCGTGATTGATAGCAGCTTCAGTATCAGTGAAATCCTTCTCAGACGGTAGTGTGATATAAAGGCAATCAAGGCGGTTGCTATTAATAGTGGAATCGAAATCCCCGATTACGCAGTCTGGCATTATGCCATATGTCTTCGCTATATCTACACCGCCATCTGCACATATAATGTAGTCGCTAATACTAGAGATAGCATTTAAATTTGATACATCTATCTTCTCAACAAATGATAGGATAATTAAAGCTGTATTATACATAGTGTCACCTTGTCCTTAAATCTTGAATTACTACTTTCAGTATATTACAATTAGAGACGATTCTAAACTAGAAAGTGAGTTATAATGACTGAAAATAATAATCATTACATTGTTCAAGAGGACCTAGGCGAGATTAGATACCTGTCAATAATGCATATGAAGGATACTATGATTAAATATATCTTAGGGATCGTTTTATTTTATGTATTTATGGATTTGGTGCCTGCCGTCTTAGGTTTCTTTGTGCCTAGATCATACTTCAAGGTTGTTACAGGTGATATTGATCCCAAACTTCTAGCACAGTTGCCAGATATTGCGTTTTCATCTTTTATATATGTAGCTGCGCTCGGAGGCGTCCTTATGCTTGGGCGTTCATTCTATATATTGCGATACCTAAGAAACAATCAAATCGACTACCCGTCAATTCTCGATGGAGTTAGATTTTTCTTTAGTGCCACGCTCATTTATATAATCCAGATGACTGCGATATCAATACTAGTAATGTTTTTGATAGTGCCAGGAGTGATTGCATTTTACATGTTTAGGCAGGCATTCAACGTATTAGCTGAGGATCCATCGAAAAGTGCAATGAGCTGCCTAGCAGAAAGTAGGAGATTGATGGCTGGAAATAAGTTTCGATTATTCCAGCTAGACATGACATATATCCCGTTCATAATATTTTCCAGCCTACCACTAGTACTGTTTTCGTATATGGGAATGCCTGATGTGGGGAACTATACGAAATTAGTTGCAATTTTCATTACATTCATACTTAAACTCCCTATATATCATGCAATGGGGAATCTATTCTTTGGAGAGACGGTATTTTATGAACTGATGGTTGCAAAGGGCTTTAGTAATTTTATTTATAAGGGAGAAGCTGTTTTTCGAGCAGGTGCAAGAGCTAAGTACTTTAAGAAATAAATGAATTGATTCGATAATAAAATTTAAAACTAAGACTGAAATATCAGCTAATGAATAAAGCGGGGAACCTCATATTGAGAATCCCCGCTATTTACATGTGTTATTTTGTAAAAAACATATTGCTACAAATGTTAATTATGGATTACCAGGCTGACCTTGGTTGTTTCCTTGATTATTACCCTGATTACCTTGGTTGCCTTGATTGCCCTGATTACCTTGGTTATTGCCTTGGTTACCCTGGTTGTTACCTTGGTTATTGGAATTATTATTGCTATTCTGAGGTTGATTAGTTTGTTCCTGTTCTTCCTCGATAATCTCAGTTTCTTCAGATTCTCCGTCAGGTTTATTGCCTAATCCGCCTTCTGTTCCCTTGGTGAAATATTCTCCGTTCTTATGTACAACATTAGAAGGGGCTGACTTGTAGGAGCCTTTTCTAATATTAGGAACATTACGCATAATCCTCGACCACAGGCTTGCGGCAGAAACTGATGAAGAGGTTAGAGGTATATTCACATCGGTACCAATCCATAGTGAAGCTGCGTATTTTGGTGTGATTCCATCAAACCATATATCGTAGTTACTGCTTGTGGTACCTGTTTTACCACCAACTTCAACACCAGAGATAGCTGCATTTGATCCTGTACCACCATTTACAACTGACTTAAGCATTGTAACCATGATGTAAGCAACACCTTCATCTAGAACCTTATGCTTTTTCTTTTCAGTTGTAAGAATTGTATGACCATCTCTATCAACAACTTTTGTAAAGACTCTGTTCTCTACACGAACACCACCGTTAGGGAAGGTAGCATATGCCTCCGCCATCTCGTAAGGTGAAACGCCTTTTGACAGACCGCCGAGAGCAAGTGCAGCAGGATTCATATCACCATTTGCTGATTTGTTGAGTGTACTAATTCCATATTTTTCAACCATACTAGCAGAATAATCTGCACCAATCTGCTCATATAATTTTACAGCAACAACGTTTGTCGAAGTCTGCATACCCTTACGCATAGTCATAGGCCCAGAGTATCTATTGTTTGAATTCTTAGGCCAAATTCTGCCGTTTATCTTAATTGGTTCATCGATAATAATCGACGCGGCAGTTAGATAGTCACCGTAATTATCTGTTCCTTGCTTATCGTTACCTGGGTCGACAAGTGGATACTTCTGACCTTGTTCCGCATACTCATAACTTCTCTGGAGTGCCGCACTGTATACTGCGAGAGGTTTTATTGAAGAACCGGGCTGTCTAGGGTTAATAGCGCGATTATATAGTTGTTTTCCAGTAACACCACGACCACCGACCATAGCCTTTACTTTTCCGGTACCAACTTCCGTGATTACCATAGCTCCTTGTGGCTGAATAACTTTATCCTGAAGTATGTATAGCTTGTCAGTGAAAGCTGGATTTCCATCAACAGTAGTGACAAGTTTGCTGTTATTCTTTATAAACTTAGCACTGATCACAAGATTGCCAGATTTATCCATGGACTTGCTATTGCTTGGAATGTTGATATATCCACCTGGAACTATATATAAGCTACTATTTTCTATTACGTATGAAGGCTTTAGCTCAAGGCTATAATCAGTACCATTAGCCGTTGAAGTCTTGTAAATATTTAGTCGCTTGTTCTTGTAGAGTGTGATTGAACCATCGGCGTTATTCTTATACTCACCATCCTGAAGTACAAATTTGTCGTCTTGAATCATATTATCGTATGCATAGAGCGTAATAGAACCTTTATCACTTACGATATTTCCTGAACTGTCTTTTTTAAGTCCAGTTAGTGAAGGGAAGTAGCTACCTTCATTAAATCCATCTTCAACAGCTTTCTGAGCCTTGGAATCCATGGTCGAGTATATCTTTAGACCACCATTGTAAACCATGTCATGAGCACTCTTGTAGTCTAGCTTGTACTTCTTCATAAGAGCTTTGATTACCTGGTTCACAGTATAATCAGTGAAATAAGAAGAGCTTGCATCGCTTTCCGAGCTCAATGAAGGTTTTAGGAAATCTACAAGATTAGCAGATTTATTATCCTCGTATTGGGCTTTTGTGATATACCCCTGGTCGTACATAAGCTTAAGTGCAATCTGACGACGTGATTTTGAAATATCGTTCGCAATATATGTCTTGCCACCAACCTTAATAGGAGTTGAAGTTTCTCTCGATGCTAGTGGAGAATCTGCATTTTGAACGAGTGAATAAGTATCTGGGGACTGTGGCATAGCAGCGAGTGCGGCACTTTCCTTTATGGAAAGTTCGCTTACACTCTTTGAAAAATAAGTCTTTGAAGCATTTTCAATACCGTAATTGCCATATCCAAAGTAAATGCTGTTTACATATGCCGCAAAAATCTCTTTTTTAGTCAGAGTTTTCTCAATTTTAGCAGCGTAATACATCTCTAGAATTTTACGACGAACTGACCTCTGACTCTTGATATTTGGGAGATACACGTTCCTTGCTAACTGCTGAGTAAGTGTACTAGTACCACGAATGTTACCATGTCCAAAGGAGGAGACTATAGCGCCGGCCATTCTTGTCCAATTGAAACCATGATGCTTCCAGAAGGTCTTATCCTCAAGAGCTACAAAAGCATCAACTGTGTGTTTCGGGATATCTTTGTACTTAATGATAGTACGACTTTCTCCATTATTGACACTTCCAACACGCTTGCCAGTATCATCATAGATAATCGTATCTGTAGAGATTTGATCATAGATTTTTGTTGGATCAATCTTAGGTGCGAAAGCTATAACTGCAGCCGCATAGATTGTAAACATAAGTGTCATGGCTATGCCCATAACAATAAAATTGCGAATAGCGTATTTTTTGCTAAAAACACGGGCCTTATTCTTAATTTTTTTACCTGCTACCATAATATATTCGCCAGCTCCAGGGGTGTAATACGGATTCGGCTTAGTAAATACTCGTTTTATAAACTGAACAGGGTGCCTAAGATCTCTCTTTAGGTTAAAACGAATGTCTTCGTCACGTGTTTTTACTTTCTGCTCTTGTTTTAAAAGTTTCTTTTCTTCTTTTGCTCTTTTTCGTATTGATTTATCGTGCTTTGCAGCTTCAGCTTCAGCTCTAGCAACTTGCTCATGAAAAGCAGCCTTACCATCTTCGCTAATAATACGGGCCTTGCTACTAAGCGAGGCTTCGTCAGCAGTGGTATTGTGTTTAGCAGAATGCTTTTCAAGATTGTTCTTAAGTCTGTTCTTTTTTGCTTCTGCATCAGCCTTAGCAACCTGCTCATGGAAGGAAAGACCTTTTTTTTCGCTTCCGTTAGCAGCAGCCTGTACACGCTTTTCTCGCTGTGCTTTTTCAAACTTCAATTGTGCTACATGATTTGCAACTATGCGCATTTCTTCAGAGGAAAGACGCTCGCCATTCTGTAGTCTCTTAATTAATTCTTTTATGTTTGTTGAATCGTTTCCCATAAATTGCCTCTTAAATAAAATATGACATATTATTCTACCATGAATCGCTTGAAAGATGAACATTTAGGACGATTTTAATGTGAAGATTGTATGTGCGTATTAGATGACCATTATCTGTATAAATTAAATATGTGCTGAAGGGAATTCCTGCACGTGATAGCATCTGATAAATATATAAAAATTAATATAATAGACGCTTGTTAAGCGGTGGTGTTAAGTATGTTTAGAAGAAGAATTGTTGCTCTAAGCGTGTCTCTGGCGCTAGGTATTGTTGTTGCTGACATATTTATAAATAAGGGAAGTCCGGTTAAAGCTTTTTTGGTGACTGCATTATTTTTATTCTCTATTTATCGTATAGTTTGCATAAGAACAGCAATAGAACAGGGAATCACAAGAAAATATATAAGAAGTGATACTATTCTTTGCGCACTTATGTTCTGCGTCGGTTGCATGAATTATGCAATTCATGAACATGATATGAAACCAATGATGCCTAATAAACTATCAAATTATAATTATATTGAGGGACGAGTAATAGGTTATAAAGACAATGATAAAGGGCTTACGATTGATGTAAAAACCTATTCACTAGGTAAAGAAACTATTGTAAGATGTCAGAAATTGAAAGGCTTTATTAGAGAGAGAGGTGATGGGTTCAAAGCTAGAACAAATGCTGGCTATAGTAATAAAAAAATTAAATACAAAGACATGGATCATAAACTTGGAACGAAACTTTATGGAAAGCTGGTAAAGGTGCAGGGAATAATAAAAGTTCCGACAGTAGCTCGTAATCCGGGATGTTTTGATTATAGGCGATATCTTCTAACTAAGAAGATTACATACACCATGAAGGTAATAAATATAAGCGAAATTAAGGGTGTGAAAACAAGCAAACTCTGGATTATGAGGCATTCTTTAAATAATACCAAAGAAGAGTTTGCAAGAAATGTATCGGATGGGAGAAATAAAGCGTATGGATTTATAAAAGGTGTAACCTTTGGAGATACTGACGACATAGACGAAGATACGATCAATGAGTTTCGGGAAAATACTACGGCGCATGTACTTGCCGTTAGTGGATTACACGTTGGGGTAATATATGGGATGCTAAGGCTCATGGCGATGGGGCGCCATGGAGGAATCGTTGGGGTTCTGACGATGGTAGCAATGCTTGGATATGGTGAACTCACTACTTGGAATGTTTCGACTACAAGAGCAGTAATTCTTACATGTACCGCAATTTTGGGCTTTTATCTAAAGCACCCGTTCGATTTATTATCTTCATTGGCGCTATCTTTTATTATGCTGCTGATATATAATCCGTTCTTGCTTTTCGGCGCTAGTTTTCAAATGTCGTTTCTTGCGGTGTGTGGGATTGCTTTTCTCACTGATCCACTTGGCAGATTAATTGGAAAGAGAGGAGGTTTTTTGCTGGCGATTCAGCTCTCGATGATTCCTTATACGATGTTTACGTTTAATAAAATTAATCCAATAGGATTTCTGATAAATGTACCAATTGTTGCATTAATAGGTATGCTAGTGCCATTCTCTATATTCGGACTAGCTACGTACTCAATAATCGGTAAAGTAGGGATAATAATTAAAAGCGAGATATTTTATCTGACGGAAATCATAATTAGGCTCAATCACTTGCTTAATATGGGTGGTAAATTCTCATATTCCATTAGCTCTATGAAAATAGCGACAGTAATTGCAATCTATGCATTGCTATTCTACATATGTTCAGAGTTCAATATCGTTATGATACTCCGAAAACGTTACTTAGTCGTATTGCAATCAGTGATACTCATTTTATGTATGTCTATTACAATAGGCTCTGCGTACCGAAATTTATTTTTGGATTATGAATTGGTATTTATTGATGTCGGGCAGGGTGATGGGATACACATACGAACCGAAAATTATGATGTGCTTCTAGATGGTGGTGGAGAAAGGAAACGGAATATCGGGGAGAAGGTGCTAAAAGAGTACTTTTTGAAGAATGGCTGTAGCAATCTAGATATAAGCATATTTACCCACATGCACATGGATCACTGTAAAGGTGCCATGGAGTTAGGCGAAGTGTATCCTGTAAAACAGTATATGGTTCCATATCCATACAGATACCAAGTGAAGGGGAGGCATTTAAATTTAGTTAGATTTAAAGATAAGATAAGGCTTGCAAAAGGCGTTTGGATAGAAGCTATTTGGCCTATGGACGATAGGATAGCGACGAGTGAATCTGATGATAATGAATTAAACACCGTATACATACTGCACTATAAGGGCGTGAAGATAATGTTAACTGGGGATCTAGTTGAGGCAGATGAGCTGGATATGATAGAATACTACAAATCTACTGACGTGTTAAAATGCGATATACTTAAAGTAGCACATCACGGAAGCAGATATAGCTCTAATGAAAAGTTTATAGATGCTGTAAATCCGAGAATTGCAATTATCCAAGTTGGTGAACATAATACATATGGACATCCTAATGCAGGAGTAATAGAGCGCTTTAAAAAGCGTGGGATTAGTGTCTATAGAAATGATAAAGAAGGAGCTATTGGTGTAGATATTAGTAATAACAAGATTAGAATCGATAGGATGATTAAGGATGTCATTTAAAGAGTTTAGTAAAGATATAAAGAGTGGCGTAATAGGCAGTAATATTTTTCTCTATGGCGAAGAGGGATTCCTTACTGACTGGGCTGTAAAGGGAATTGTAGAAAGCAATTCGAGTGAGGTTGACAGAAAATACGTGGTAACAGATCTCGATGGAGAGACTGTAACAGCGCAGGAAATCGTTGAAACTGCTAATACCATGACCATGTTTGCCAGCACAAGAGTGTTGACGGTTAAAAATTATCAGCCATTAATAAAAAAGAGCGCTGTAACTGAAACTGCTCCGATTCTAGAGTATCTCAGCAACCCTAATCCATCAACGATTCTCTTATTTTATCTGGAGCCACTTGTGAGCCCTGGCAAGAAGGAGAAGTTAAATGCTTTTGCTAGCAAAGTATCTGGGTTATGCAGTACATATAATTTCGAGAGGCTTAATCCTGCGGAACTTAAATCTTTTGTAAACAAGCGAATTCGCTCAGCTGGCAAGTTGATTGGTGCTCGCGATATGGATTATCTTGTAGATATCTCTGGCTATCTCAATAATGATAGTGAATATGATCTATACAGGATGGAATCGGACCTTACGAAGCTAGTCAATGCTTCTGATGAAGATGCTATATCAAAGCAGCTCATAGAAGAGATAATGATTGGTGATAAGGATAGATTCGTGTTTAACTTCATTGACTATTTACTAGCTGGCAAGAAGAGCATGGCTATGCAGCTTCTCATAAACACCATTTCTGCTGGTGAAAATTCAAAAGGTAAAGGAAATGTATTCTCGCTTGCATCTACATTAATAGGCCAGTTTGAGATTATGTATGATTCACTTGAACTAGATGATGAGGGCATGCCAATCAAAATTATGGCTAAGAGCCTTGGAGTGAATGAGTATCGTCTCAAAAAGGCGTACGCTGCAGCTAGAAAAGTTGGTAAGTCTAAGATTAAGAAAGCCTTGATTGATTTATACGATACTGATAGATTGCTAAAGACAGGCGAGATGGATAAGAATACATCACTTGAACTATTTGTCTTTAACTGGTAGCTAATGTAAAAGTACACAAAACTTACTGACAATAAACTAGATAAACGAAAAGCTTGAGGCTATGCCTCAAGCTTTATTTTTAACTGATGCGACTAGCTCTCTTGCAGCTTCAAGTGCATTGCTGCTGTTTGGAGCACCGCTTATTAATCTCGCAAGCATCTCAAGTTTGCCTGCCTCATCTAGGTGAGTGATAACCGTATGAGATTTACCTTCTGAAATCTCTTTATCAATCGAGAAGTTATCATCTCCAGAAGCGGCAATTTGAGGTAGGTGAGTAATACATAATATCTGTCTATGATTGGCAATCTCGCTAAGCTTATGACCTACTACAAGTGCGGTCTTACCGCTGATTCCAGTGTCGATTTCGTCGAAAATCATGGTCTCAACGCTGTCACTACTGCCGATGATGTGCTTGAAGGCTAGCATAATTCGAGAAATCTCGCCGCCAGAGGCAATCTTTGCCATCGGTCTCAGAGGTTCACCTGGGTTAGTAGATATTAGGAATTCAACACCGTCATATCCCAAATCAGATATGTCATCCTGCCTTGTTATCTCAATCTTGAATTCGGAATTTGCAAAAGCAAGATCCTGAAGTTCCTTGACCATCTCTCTTTCTAGTGAAGCAGCATTGGCCTTTCTAATATTGCTGACTACTTCGGCTTGCGCTTCAAGTTCGCTATATCTCTTGTCGATAAGCTCGGTAAGTCTTTTCTTCTCATCGTCAAGATTATGAATTATGCCAAGCTTTCCATCGAGCTCTTCTTTGTATGCAATAATCTCTTCGATGCTCATATTGTATTTTCGCTTAGCATCTTCAATTGCACTAAGCCTAGACGATACGAGGTCTATCTCGTCCTCTGAAAAGTTGATAGATTCACTTGTGTTCCTAAGGTTAGAAGAGATATCCTCAAGGCTATAGTATAGCTCTGAGAAGCTCTCTGATAGTTCACCTAGCTCTTCGCTGTATGATGCAATGCCCTGAAGCTGATTCATACAAGATCCAAGAACACTGAGTACCGAAGGATCATCAGTAAGCTTGCTATATGAACCGGCAACAGCTTCGTAGATTCGCTCGCTGTTGCGCATTAAGTCGAGCTGCTCTCTTAACTCATCATCTTCGCCAGGCTGTAAATCAAGGTTGTCTATGTAGTCAAACTCGAACTGATAGAAATCTTGCTGTCTACGTGATTCTGACTCGCTTCGGAGTAGCTGATCGTATTCACGTTTGACTTCATGATAGCGTTTATAAAGGTCACTAAGTTTAGCGAGCTCCAGTTCGATAGATCCGTGATTATAGCTATCGGTGATGAGTATATGGTTTTCTGGATCGAGTACCTGCTGATTGTCGTACTGGCCGTGGATGTCAACAAATTCACTGCAAAACTCTCTTAGTTTTGCCAGAGAAACTATCTCGCCATTGAGCTTTGCAACACTTTTTCCTGACCTAAGAAGCTCTCGTGAGATAATAACATCTTCCTCTCCAATATGCCCGACAACTTGAATAAGGGCTTTATCTGTGCCATTTCTTATCATAGAAATATCAGCACGGTCTCCGAGGGCTGTGCTGATGGCCTGCACTAGTACAGATTTACCAGATCCCGTCTCACCAGTGATGATATTGAGAGAGGAACCAAGAACAAATGCCATATGTTCAATTGTCGCAAAATTAGTGATTTCAATACGATCGAGCATTAAGATACCTCAATTTTAATTTATTCTCTTAGGGCAATCATGTCTTCAAACACTTTGAGAATTGCTGCAACATATTCTTCATGTTCAGCAATAATAAGTAGAGTGTTATCTCCTGCAACTGAGCCCACAACGTGTTCGAGCTTCAGACAGTCGATGGCTTCAGCTGCGGCATTTCCACAGCCAGAAAGTGTCTTTACCACGATGAGATTTTGTGCCGAAGCATAGGAGACGATAGTCTCTCTAAAAATTTTGATAAACCTTTCAGAAATCGGCTGAATGTCGAACTTCCCTGATGTGTACTTATAGCGATCCTTATCAATTGATACCTTAACGAGCTGTAGCTCTTTAATATCCCTAGAGATAGTCGCTTGAGTTACTTTGTAGCCTTCCTGCTCGAGTAGATCTTGTAGCTGATCTTGTGTCTCTACTACGTGCTTTTGGATTAGTTCTAATATCTTATTTTGTCTTGAGTAACGCATCTGTCCTCCCAATGATAAAAAGGTTTTCTGTACACAACACACAATAAATTATAGCATAAATTTGCAAGTGAATGAATAAATACGAAACATTAACACTCGTTGTCTTGATTAATAGACAAAACAGCCTATTTTTGGTAAAATGTCGGAGGTGATTAATGATGAGAATTATAGGAATAGACCCAGGTTACGCCATCATGGGATATGGCATTTTAGACTATAATGGCAACCGCTTTAGGACCGTCCATTACGGTTCAATTGAGACAAAGGCGGGTGTGCCGATGCCTGAGCGGTTAAAGTTGCTCTACGACGGGCTGACTGAAATAATTCAGGAGTACAAGCCAGACGAAGCGTCGATAGAGGAGCTTTTTTTTAATAGAAATGTTACGACGGCTATCGGCGTAGGAGAAGCACGAGGAATCGCTCTGCTCGCATGCGTTGAAGGTGGGCTTTCGGTGTCTGAATACACACCAATGCAGATTAAACAAGCTCTTGTAGGCTACGGAAAGGCGGAAAAGAAGCAAGTTCAGACAATGGTCAAAACTATACTGAATCTAAAGGAAGTCCCTAAGCCTGACGATACAGCTGACGCAGTTGCTGCTGCTATCTGTCATGCACATTCGCGTAATTCCAGAGTGATTGGGAGATAAGAGATAATGATAAGAAATATCAAAGGTGAATACCTTTATTATGACAAGGGATCAATGATTATCGAGACGAGTGGAGGAATCGGCTTTCGCATATACGTTGCGGATACTTCGCCACTACTTCTCCATCGAGAGGGTGATATCATAAATATATTTACGTACATGCAGGTCAAGGAAGATGGCATGTCGCTTTATGGTTTCTCTAAGCTTGATTCTTTGAATCTGTTCGAACAGCTAATCACCGTAAAAGGTGTTGGCCCAAAGGCGGGTCTCGCGATTATGTCGACGGGGTCAGCTGATGAGATTAAATACAGTATAGCTAATAAGGATGCTACCGCAATTGCTAAGGCGCAGGGTGTAGGTAAGAAGACTGCAGAGCGTGTAATTCTTGAGCTATGCGATAAGGTTGACGCGGTTCCTATGCCAGAAATGGGAGGAACGACTCCAGTTTCTATTCCTGGGCTTGATAAAGCGAGGCAGGAAGCTGTTATGGCACTCACTACACTTGGTTATTCGAAAACTGAGGCTGAAGAGGCAATCGGTCATGTAACCGATGAAGGACTTGATGCGGAGACTTACATCAAGAAAGCTCTTAAGTATCTGCTATAGAAGAAGGATTGGGAAATGCTAGATAACATCACATCGACTAAGGTTATACCGAATGAGATAAACGGGGAGTTCACACTCAGACCACAGTACCTAAGTGAGTACTGCGGTCAGTCAGTTGCGAAGGAGAACTTGTCTATATATATTGAAGCTGCTAAAAAGCGCGGTGAGTCACTAGACCACGTGCTTTTCTACGGACCTCCAGGTCTTGGAAAGACTACACTTGCAAATATTATTGCAAATGAACTTGGAGTAGACATCAAGATTACGTCAGGACCCGCAATCAGCAGGGCTGGCGACTTAGCCGCTATTCTTACGAATTTAAATGAGAATGACGTCCTCTTCATAGATGAGATTCACAGGCTAAATCGTTCAGTTGAAGAGGTTCTGTATTCCGCTATGGAAGACTTTGCACTAGATATCATTATCGGAAAAGGACCTGCGGCTAGATCTCTTCGAATAGATATCGCAAAATTCACGTTAGTCGGAGCTACGACGAGGGCAGGAAGCCTTTCAGCACCATTAAGAGATAGATTTGGAATAATCACAAAATTCGAATTCTATACCCACGAGGAAATCAGGAATATTCTACTTCGCTCTGCAAAGGTTCTCGGCATAGAGATAGACGATGAGTCCCTCGATGAATTAGCTAGCAGATCGAGAGGGACACCAAGAATCGGAAATAGACTGCTCAAGAGGGCTAGGGATTTTAGTGAAGTTATAAGCGATGGACAGCTTAATATCGAAGTGACACGTAAAGCACTAGAAGCACTCGGCGTGGATGAACTCGGACTGGATAAGCTAGACAGGCAGATCCTCGAGACGATAATCAAGAGCTTTGGTGGTGGACCGGTTGGAATTGAAACTATTGCTAGTGCGATCGGCGAAGAGAGGGTGACACTCGAGGATGTCAATGAACCGTTCCTCATTCAGTCAGATCTCATGTACCGTACGCAGAAGGGACGTATGGTTACTAAGCTTGCATATGAATACCTAGGACTGATGTCCTATTACAAAGAAGATTAATAAGGGGCGCGGCGGATATGTGCTATATGTATCCGTAATCGCGCCTCGCTGATTAGAACTGGAGAATACAGAACAAATGAGACTAGAAGATTTTGATTACGAGCTTCCGAGAGAGCTAATCGCACAGACACCTTCGCTAAAGAGGGATGAGTGCAGGCTGATGGTGCTCGATAGAGTGGAGAATACGATAGAGCATAGACATTTCTACGATATTCTAGAGTGCCTGCATGAAGGCGACTGCCTGGTCGTAAATGATTCGAGGGTAATTCCTGCAAGACTATACGGAATCAAGGAGAGGACAGGTGCGCATATTGAGCTACTTCTCATAAAACGCCTAGACGGTGATAAGTGGGAGAGCCTGGTTAAGCCTGGAAAGAGACTTAAGGAAGGCGATACAGTTGTTCTAGATGAGAACAAGCTTTTTAAGGCGCACATCTTAGGTTTTAAAGATAAAGAAAACGGAACACGTATAATAGATTTTGAATATGAAGGGATATTCATGGAGCGACTCGAAGAAATCGGAAGTATGCCGCTTCCACCATACATCGAACGAGACGCAGGTAATGACGATAAGGAGAGATATCAGACCGTATATAGCAAGGTGGATGGGTCTGTGGCTGCTCCGACGGCAGGTCTTCATTTTACAGATGAACTGCTTGAGAAGGTGAGGGCAAAAGGTGTCGAAATCGCGTACGTAACACTTCATGTCGGCATCGGAACCTTTAGACCGGTCAAGGTGGACAACATCGAGGACCACAAGATGCATTTTGAGGAATATACCATAGATCCTGAAACGGCAGAAACTATAAACCGAGCAATTAGAGATGGTAGAAGGATTATATCTGTTGGCACGACATCGACGAGAACTCTCGAGAGTGCTGCAAAGCAGGTTGACGGGGTGTGGCAGATTGAGAGCGGACATAGCAGCACAGGGATATTCATTTATCCGGGGTATAAATATAAGGTTGTGGATGGACTTATTACAAATTTCCACCTTCCAAAGTCGACTCTGATCATGCTCGTCTCGGCACTATACGATAGGGAGCACATTCTTGCGGCTTATGAAGAGGCTGTGCGTGAGAGATATAAGTTCTTTAGCTACGGCGATGCGATGTTTATAAAGTAGGAGTTTGAGATGAAAGAATCACTTAGTTTTGAGCTAATAAAAAAGGACGCTCGCACTGGAGCAAGGCGCGGCAGGATTACGACACCTCACGGTACTATTGAGACGCCCGTATTCATGCCGGTTGGCACTCAGGCTACGGTAAAGGCGATGAAGCCTGAAGATGTTGAAAAGACAGGTGCGGAGATTATACTTGGAAATACTTATCATCTATACCTTAGACCTGGTGAGGATATCGTCCGTGAAGCTGGTGGATTACATAAGTTCATGAATTGGCATCGTCCTATACTTACTGATAGTGGTGGCTTTCAGGTATTTTCACTTGGAAAATTCCGTAAGATAACCGAAGAAGGGGCTAAGTTTAAATCATACATAGATGGCTCGTCTCACATGATGACTCCGGAGAGTTCGGTTGAAGTGCAGGCGGCGCTCGGTTCAGATATCATGATGGCATTTGACGAGTGTGTTGCATATCCTGCTGAAAGGAAGTATGTCGCGAGATCGCTAGAACGCACCACAAGATGGCTTAGGCGCTGTGACGATCACCACAGGAGACTAGAGGCTAAAGCCGCTATGGAAACAGGCTCTGATACTATGAAGCAGGCACTGTTTGGAATCATGCAGGGCGGAATGTTCAAGGACCTTCGTGAGCTAAGTGCAAAGCAGATTACGGAGATTGATCTTCCTGGATACGCAATTGGAGGGCTGTCCGTCGGTGAGCCAAAGGATATCATGCTCGATGTACTTGATGATTGCGTTGACCTACTGCCTGAAGATAAGCCTAGGTACCTTATGGGGGTAGGAACCCCCGATTACCTGTTCGAAAGTGTTGAGCGAGGAGTAGACATGTTCGACTGTGTACTACCAACAAGGCTAGCTAGGCATGGTATGGCGATGACGAGCAGGGGTAAGATTAATATCAAGAATGCTGCATTTGCAAGGGATTTTAGCACTTTGGATCCAGATTGCGACTGTTATTGCTGCAGAAATTATTCACGTGCATATTTAAGACATCTATTTAAGAATGATGAGATACTTTGCTCGATGCTGCTATCAGAACACAATATTCATTTCTTGGTAAACATGATGAAAAACATCAGAAAAGCAATTGAGGAGGATAGATTCCTGGAGTATAAAAGGGAGTTCTATAATAAATATGGAGAATTTTAAAATCTGTCCGATCTCCGAGCACTGCGGAGGATGTCTGTATCAGGGTGTTCCATATGAGGAGCAGCGCACGGAGAAGGAAAATATAATCAGAGAGCAGCTGACGAGGCGCAAGGTAGACGATTCTGTATTCAGTGGTCTAGTTCCGGCTCTCTCGGAATACAGATATAGAAATAAGATGGAGTATACGTTCGGCGACCTTGAAATTGGTGGCGAACTGACGCTTGGTATGCACAAGAAGAGACACTTCATGTCGATTGTGACGTGCGATGAATGTCAGCTGGTTCCTATGGATTTTAACAGGGTGCTTCGTGCAACACTTGATTTTTGCATAGAAAAAGGCTATTCATTCTATCATAAGAAATCGCACCAGGGCCTTCTTCGTAATCTCGTAGTTCGTCACGGTGTAAAGACGAATGAGCTGCTGGTTAACATAGTTACAAGCAGTGAAGCTGGATTTGATGAACAGGCTTATCTTGATATGCTACTGGAACTTAACCTCGATAATAAGCTTATTGGCGTTATGCGCACGTTCAACGATAGCCTAGCAGACGCAGTAATCAACGAAGGAGTAAAAATTCTATATGGTCGTGATTACTATAATGAGGAAATTCTCGGGCTAAAGTTTAAGGTAAATGCCTTTTCATTCTTCCAGACTAATATCGAAGCGATTGAAAGATTGTATAGCGAAGCACTTGCGCTAATTCCGGATCTTGATTCAAAAGTTGTATACGATCTGTACTGCGGAACTGGGACTATTTCTCAGCTTATGGCATCTAAAGCCAAGAAGGTGTACGGAATTGAGATCGTGCAGGATTCAGTTGATGCGGCAATTGATAACGCCAAGATGAATAATATAGATAACTGTCATTTTATCTGCGGCGATGTTAAAGCGAAGCTTGATGAGGTGACTGAGAAACCGGATATGATAGTTGTGGATCCACCACGAATGGGAATGCACGACAAAGTGGTGGAGATGCTGTCTAGCTACGGCATAGAACAGATTCTCTATATCTCATGTAATTCAAATACCATGGCGATGAATTTGGAGAAGTTCGCGGAGCTTGGGTACGAGCCGATGGTGATGAAGGCGTATGATAATTTTCCGAAGACGAAGCATGTGGAGTGCATAGCGTTGATGTCGCGTGTTGATAAGTAAGAGGCACTGCAAGGCTTGAAAACAAGCGGTTTGTCGATTTTCGTGTTTTCAGACTGGCCACTCACTTAGTATGGAAAACACTCCTTGGAAACTTATCTACAGGTCATTTTGCCATAGGGTTGAGTGCGCCATTTAGATGTCAGAAATGGTAGGGTTGGGTGCGCTGTTTAGATGTCAGGGGTTGAGACGGCTATTTAGATGTCAGGACAGAAATTCCTGAGAATTGTGAGGATAATGATTGAATAGAAATAATCTGATGATTGGAAGTCTGTGTGCGTTAGGCTGTGAAGTATTATACGGGATCCTCACTTTGTAGATGCATATATTTCTGACAGCACATTTGATGTTGTAGTAAACGGGAAGCGTAAAAAGAACCAAGGGAAAGGTTACAGAGCCTATTTAAATGTTATCTACGCATTCACACTAATGAAATTTTTGGAAGCGAATGCAAAATATCCGCCAATACTCTTTGTTACCGATTCGACTATTCTTTCGTTAAAGGAAAAGGTAGATATTCCTGCTACCGATAGTATGAAGACCGCTTTGTTTACATACATGATAGAGCACTGTGGCAATTGTCAAACAATAATAGCGGAAAACGAGATTCCTGATGGAGTAGATTATTCCAAAGCCCATATGATTGAATTTACAATGGACAACAAACATGGGCGCTATGGGTTTTTATTAGATGTTAGAAATGCCGGAGACTATGAGTAAGCAGAGAGGAAGGAGTCAAACTCAGATGGCCAAGAAAATCAGTTATATTAAGCTGAAAAAGCTCTTGTTAGATAAGGGAATGACGGGACAAGATCTCAGGAAGGTAAGCGGTATCAGCACAGCAACACTTGCGAAAATTAATCGAGGTGATAATGTCACGACTGCTGTTTTGCTGAAGATTTGTAACGGCCTGGAATGTGAACTGGGAGATATTATGGAATTAGTGGACGATGCCAATAACAGAGTCGACATTTAAGGAGTGATTGCTTTATGAAAACAAAGAACCTTCCGCCTTATGCGCCGACTTTAATCGAATCGACGCGAGCAATTGGGTACTCTTTAGAGGCGGCAGTCGCAGATATTATAGATAACAGCATAGCTGCAGGAGCAAATAAAGTTGAGATATACTTTTTCCCTATTGATGGTACCTACATTGGAATTTTGGACAATGGTAAGGGAATGAACGAGGAAGAGCTCGACCTTGCAATGCAGTATGGGAGCAGGAACCCATCAGAGGCTCGAGACTCAAAAGACTTGGGTCGTTTTGGACTCGGATTAAAAACGGCTTCACTATCACAATGCAGATGTCTGACAGTGGTAACAAAGCAAGGCGATCAATTAAGAGCGAGGAGATGGGATATAGATCATGTTGCTGATGTAGGTGAATGGTCGCTGCTGATCTTGGACGCAAAAGAGATATCCCATATTCCTCAGATTGAATGCTTAATGGAAAATGATACGGGGACTTTGGTTGTTTGGCAACAACTGGATCGCCTTAAGGCGGGAGAAATCAATTTCGAATTAGCCTTAGGGCGGAAAATTGATAGTGTCAGGGACCATTTAGCACTTGTTTATCACAGGTACCTTAGTGGAGAATCAGGTATTACAAAACTAAAATTGTCAATTAATGGGGAGACTGTTGTACCTATTGACCTTTTCTTAAAAGGAAAAAGCACTCAGCCGATGGATGATGAGGTTCTTGTAATCAGAGATCAGAAAATTGTTGTAAGGCCTTATATACTCCCACATCTGTCCAGGATGACCTCGGAAGAGATAAAACAGTTGGGCGGTAAGGATGGTCTGCGTAAACAACAGGGGTTTTATGTCTATCGCAACAAACGATTACTTGTTTGGGGCACATGGTTCCGTATGATGAGGCAAGGCGACTTATCAAAACTTGCACGTATCCAGGTAGATATTCCCAACACTTTAGATGAGCTTTGGACTCTTGATATAAAGAAGTCTTCAGCGCTGCCTCCGGCTGAATTCCGGAAGAACTTAGAAGTAATAATAGACCGAATTGCAGAGAGGAGCAAACGGACATGGACATTCAGGGGAAAGAAGGAAATCAGTGATAAAACAATTCATGTCTGGAACCGAATGAAGAATGTGCAAGGTGGTATCTATTATGAAATAAATCGAGATCATCCGATGATTAAACAAATACTGTCCTCAGACGAATCTCTGGAAAAACCGCTTTATGCACTTATCCAACAGATAGAAAGAGGATTACCGCTCAACCAGCTTTATGTTGATTTGAATAATGATGAGCAATTGAAAAATGAACAATCGCAGGATGCTGAGGAGATAGATTTTGCATTGCGGTCAATGCTGGATTTAGGAAGCTCAGCCGAAGATAAAATCGCAATTCTTGATGCTATGAGAGAAATCGAACCGTTCTCATCTTATCAAGAAGTAATCGAACAGGTGAGAAGGGAGTTTTAATAAATGAATAATCCAAACGTTGAACAGCTTGAAAATACAATATCAGCTTATATTAACACCGTGTATAAAGACGTTCCGCCAACGGAGGAAGAATTTAAAGAAAAGGCTGAATTGCTCCGGAAGAGTAACGAACTATTGATGCCGGTTTCTGATGATGAATTTAATGAAATCTTAGTTAGATTGAGGCAGAATCTTGTAATACAAATGGATGTGGGTGTTTACATCAACGACCGAAATAATGGACACCAGTCATGGCTTCCTGCTAAAAGGGCTGATTTTGACTTTTATTTTTGGAACAGATACAAAAAGTATCTTGAAGAAGTGAAGCATTGGAATCCTCGGGTAACTACCAATCTTGGGAAGATATCAGATGAGATCCTCGACCTGTGTGGTGATCCGTCAGAAGAACATTTTGCAATAAAAGGACTGGTGCTTGGAGATGTGCAGTCAGGCAAAACTGCAAACTATACTGCAATATGTAATAAGGCAGCAGATACAGGATATCGCATAATAGTGATTCTTGCCGGAATGCAGGAAAATTTAAGAAAACAAACCCAAGAAAGATTAGATGCAGAGTTTTCCGGAAGAAAGAGTGAGTATTATCTCGATCCGAAAGCAGAGCAGGGTATAAAAAACCAGCCTGTTGGGGTGGGCCGTTATGGAACAGCTAAAAAGATTGCCTCGTTCACATCGGTTACAAAGGATTTCGACAGTGGCGTGCTCCGCAGCAATGATCTCGGGATAGAGAATGTTAATTGTCCTGTCATTCTTGTTGTAAAAAAGAATAAGAGGATACTTAACAACTTAATCAAATGGCTTTCAGACAATAATACACATAACGCGGCCGGTCAAATCGATCTTCCGTTTTTATTGATTGATGACGAAGCTGATAATGCATCGGTAAACACAAAAGATCCAGATTCACAGCCGGCAGCAATAAATGATTGTATTCGCAGATTACTTCTGTTGTTCAGCAAGACGACTTACCTTGGTATTACTGCTACTCCTTTTGCAAATATCTTTATTGATCCAGGCAATGATGATGATTTATTTCCTGCGGATTTCATTTATGCGTTATCAGCACCGACAAATTATATAGGTGCTGATCGAATTTTTGGTGATGACGGGGACTGTTCGAATATGCTTATTCCAATTGACATATTTGACTTGGAAAACTATTTCCCACCAAAACACAAAAAAGATCATATTGTAGCTGAATTGCCTGATGACTTATATGAGGCGGCGAACTATTTTCTCCTCGTTAACGCTATTCGAGATATCCGGGGCGACACAACAGAGCATCGCTCTATGATGGTTCATATCAGTCTCTACAATCTTGTTCAGAATCAGATAGCAGTCCTACTGTCCGTATGGTTGGACCAGGTCAAATCCGATCTAAGAAACTATTCAAAGATGCCGAGAGATAAGGCTGAGAAAATTGCGTCGATACGGGCGCTTCATAGTGTTTGGGACAAATATGACTTGAGTACAGCATATCATATTGAGTGGCAGGACGTACTTCGTTCACACTTATACCGAGCAGTTGCACCAATCGATGTTAGAGCAGTTAATATGAAGACCGGTGCAGCAAGTCTGGATTATTTTAACCACAAAAATGATGGATTAAGAGTAATTGCCGTTGGCGGAAACAGTTTGTCAAGAGGACTTACTCTTGAAGGCTTGTGTGTAACATATTTTCACAGGAATACTAAGATGTACGACACGCTTATGCAAATGGGCCGCTGGTTTGGATACAGACCGAATTACGGCGATCTTGTCAAAGTCTGGATGTCTTACGAGGCGATTGATTGGTATGGGCAGATAACGAGAGCTACAGCAGAACTGAAAGAAGAAATAACGAAAATGCACAATGCGCATCAGACGCCAAGAGAATTTGGATTGAAAGTCAGACAAGATCCAGGAGCGCTAATAGTGACAGCAAGAAATAAAATGCGTACTGCTACAGATATTACATGTCCTGTAACTGTATCTGGCAATCTGCTTGAAACTCCTCGACTAAAATCATCGAGAGATATACTGGCCGAAAACGAGAAAGTGTTTAAGGAATTTGTATACTCATTAGCCGAAAACGGAGATCGTTTACACGATCAAGAAAGAGCCAAAGATCATTACTATTGGGAGCATGTTCCGAGTGAATCTGTTTCACAACTATTGTTGGATTTTGATACTCATCCTTGGCATCTTAGCTTCAACGGACGAGCATTATCCGAATACATTAGCGAACATCAATGGCCGCATGGGTGGGATGTGGTGTTGATAAATAGCGGCGATGGAGATCCTTATCCTAGAGGTATAACGTGTGGCGATGATGCTCTTAGCATTAAAGCTACCCAAAAGAGACAAATATCCGTTGATCAAAAAATGTTAAGTGTTAGCGGGACAAAGGTTCGCGTGGGCTCAGGTGGATGTACAAGAATAGGATTAACGAACAAGCAAATTAGAGATGCAAGAGATGCATTCAAACAAGAAACTGGAAAAAAGAATGTACCTGATAAAGCGTATTTAATTAAAGAACGTCCACCAATATTAATGCTCCATATTTTGCAGGCGGATTACTTGGAGTCGAAATATTCTCAGGATATGCCGCCGTTCTTGTATGCCCTTGGTGTTGGCTTTCCAAAGGTTGATCATGATACAGAAAAGGCAAATTACAAGGTGAACCTTGTTGAATTAAAGAATTGGATTGAGATCCCAGATGAACCTGATGAGGAGGATTAGATCTGATGAATACGTATGAAGAAGAATTAAGAACTAAGTGGAATGGGATTAATTATCACGACGGAGGATCGATACAGCTTGCTGTAGAGCACCCTTTGGATTGGTTTGTGAGATATGCGACGGCAGATCATAAAAGTATAGTCATTGTTTCGGAAACACCGGCAGACAAAATAACATCTTCGAAAAGTATAGAAGCTGCCTGCAACAAAAGAAAAGACGGAAAGTATGCTGTTTCATTCACACTGATGAATCGGGAGCAAGAAGACGTTTTCATCACCATGTCGAGTGATATCATTGAATTCTCACGATTTGAAAAGCGATCAGAAGAATCTCTAAAAAAAGTACTAAGACGATATGCGGCATGGCTAAAATTGCTTGATCATAAAAGAAGTGCCTTAATGAGCACTAATGCTCAGAAAGGTCTGATTGCTGAATTACTATTTTTGAAAGAAAAGATAGAAAAAGGCAGGCAGCCTTCAGACGCAGTAGCCGGATGGGTTGGCCCTGATGGTGCTGACCAGGACTTTGTATATGAAGATACTTGGCATGAAATAAAGGCAACAGGTACTTCCTCATCACAAGTGAAAATATCTTCTGTAGAGCAATTGGACAATCCAGACGAAGGAGAACTGATCGTATTTCGTATTGATAAATGTGCTCCAGCAAAGCCTGGTGCCGTAACACTATATGCAATGGTCCATCTTCTTCTCGGAATGATGTCATCAAATGTCAGCGCTATTGATGACTTTGTCTTAAAATTGGGTTCTGCAGGCTATATCGATATGAATGAGTATGACAAAGAGAAGTTCTCTGTATCAGCAAAACAGACATATCTCGTGAAAGAAACCTTCCCGAGGATAGTCAGAGAGGTATTGCCTGTAGAAATAGTTAATCTCGAATACTGCTTGGATCTGCCAAGCTTAGATCCTTGGACGGTGTAAAGGAGGTTGTTGTAATGGATTCTATAGAATTCAAAAAAGATTTCTTGGAAAGTATTAAAACTGCGGCTGCTGTTACCGGAGAGGGGTCTTGCGCTTCTTTTGTAGATAATATCGCACAATATTTGATTGACGCAGAAGTCCTGTCGGATTTCTCTCCATCATTTTATACAGGACGCTATGGACGTAACAAGTATCGTGTTGATGGTTATGTCTATGATGAGTTCGATAATACAATGAATCTTATCATCGCCAATTTCAATGGAAATGATCTCGAGAGACGGATTACGAATACTGTTGCGACGCGCAATTTTGGCGAATTGATGGTTTTTGTAAAAGCAGCACTCAAAAGCAATTTGTATAAAGAAATTGAAATGAGTACGCCTTGCGCAGACTTAGTGGATCTTCTCCGGCTTAATGAGAAAAAGATTCGAAAATACCGTCTGCTGATTTTCACTGACGCAGAGATGAGCTCTGCCATAAAAACAGTTGATATTGAAGATTATGAGGGAATCCCTGTAGAAGGTCAGATTTGGGATATTGATCGTTTGTTCAGGGTATGCTGTTCGGAGCAGGGGCGACAAATTATTGAAGTAGATTTTAAGGAATACTGTGAGTATGGTATACCGTGCTTGGAGGCAAGTTCTGCGGCAACGGACCAATATAATAGTTATCTGGGTGTTATACCAGGTTCTGTTCTGGCAGATATATATGACAAGTATGGCAGTAAGTTGCTTGAGGGAAATATTCGGTCCTTTTTATCGACCAAAGTTGCAGTTAACAAGAAAATCAGAGCAACTATTCTTAATATGCCTCAGATGTTTTTCGCTTTTAACAATGGGATCTCAGCAACAGCAATGGATGTAGTTGTAGAAACTAACGAGCATGGCCGTTTCATAACTTTTGCACGGGATTTCCAGATTATTAATGGAGGCCAAACAACAGCATCAATTTCTAATGCCAGATATAAAGATAAAGCTAATATAGATGGACTTTACGTGCAGATGAAGCTTACAGAAATTGACGAATCCACACCGGAAGAATCTGATGAGCTTATCCGCAATATTTCACGGTCTTCCAATAGTCAGAATAAGGTTAGCGATGCAGACTTTTTCGCATCACATCCGTTCCATCGAAGAATGGAACAAATATCACGTTTGCTCTTTGCACCGGCTATGGAGGGTGCTCAGTATGAAACGAAATGGTTCTATGAGAGGGCTCGGGGACAATATTTGCAGGAACAGATGCGCTTAACGCCTGCAAATAAAAAACAGTTTCAACTTCAGCATCCAAAGAAACAGGTCATTAAAAAAACAGATCTTGCAAAGGTCCAAAACACATGGCTTGGGCATCCAGATGTAGTTAGTAAGGGCGCGCAAACTAACTTTAATGCATTCGCTGAATATATTGATGACCAATGGAATTCGAATGAGCAACAGTTTAATGAGCGGTATTTCCAGACCACGGCTGCTCTTCTGCTGATATTCCAATATCTTGAGAGAACTATACCTAAACAATCGTGGTATGAAGGTGGTTATCGTGCCAATATAATTTATTACACAGTTGCTCTCTATAGACGGCTTATTAAAGAACAATTCAGCGGATATGATTTGGATTTGATGTTTATTTGGAATCGGCAGGACCTGCCGGAACCTGTCAAAGCAAGCCTGCTTGCTCTGTCAGAACTTGTCCTCTATAAAATAACTGATCCAAAGCGAGGCGTTGCTAACGTCACACAGTGGTGTAAAAGAGAAGCTTGCTGGACAGAAGTAAAAAAGATCAGTTTCCAACTTCCGGATAATCTTAAAGATTGTTTGACTTCGACCAAGGAAGAGAAGGAAGCTCAAAGATCTGCTAAAAAAGAACAAAAGGTCGTTAATGAGATATATGCCCAGACTGAAGTGGTCAACTATCCAGTTGAGATGTGGATAAGATTAGCGGAATTTGCAGTAAATAATCGGTTGGCTTCTCCAACAGATGTGACTGCCCTTACAGTTGCCTGTAAAATACCATCAAAGATCCCCAACGCTTATCAGTCAAAACACCTTCTGATCTTGCTGCACAAGGCTATTGAGGAGGGATTCATTGTTGATAAGTAATTGGAGGAAACTAACACATGTATAACGTAATAGATTTGTTTGCTGGTGCAGGGGGATTAAGCTTAGGATTTCAGCAAACTCAGAAGTATAACATAAAGGTGGCTTTTGAAAATAATCCTGCTATGCAGGCCACATATAAGAAGAATCATCCGGACGTAGATGTTCGCGGCGATGTCTGCGGTGCAGATTATGCAGAGATTCAAAGGGAGCACGGAACAATAGACATTGTAATTGGCGGACCTCCTTGTCAGGGATTCTCAAATGTAAATAGGCAACGGAACCATGCGATAAGTCAAAACAATGCATTAGTAAAGGAATATATCCGCGCAATTCTTGAAATAAGACCGAAAGCCTTTGTAATGGAAAATGTCAGCATGCTTAGGTCTGATGTTCATAAGTTCTATTTAACTGAAAACGACCTTGATCTAATTAATTCAGGGGCAGTTGAAGCAAAAAGCTCGATGGTTCCATTTCTGGACGAAGCATATGTTTTTGATGGAGTCCGTGAGTTAGTTCAAAACGAGGATGAGATAAGAACGTTGCTATGGAATGCTTTTGACTATCTGGAGCTAAATGTAATTTATAAAGCAGATAGGAATAAAAAGAAGCTTTCAGATGCCTTGAATAAACATGAGAAGAAACTTAAAAGAATAGCCCAGGAACATCAGAGAAGAGACGGACAGACCGTGATTGAGACTGCTGATCGCCAGGCATTCTCAGCAGTGCTGGATTACTATAATCAAAGAATAGGAGCCTCAGATCTAAAACGATTGATTGAGCCGGCAATAATGTATCAGAGGATGTTAAGTCATGCTTTGGAGATTTTGACTAATCAAATCATTGTTGACGAATACGTTTTAAAGAAAGGGCTGTACGCTAAAATACGGTCGTTTGCAGTCATAGATTATCTTAAAGCCTTGTTAACTTCACAGGACGGCGAGAATGGTTACTCATTGGTTTCGGATGTTCTTAATGCCGCGGATTTTGGAGCACCCCAAAAGAGAATGCGATTTGTAATTATTGGTATAAGAAAAGACATCTCTTCAAATGCAGAACTGCCAAAAGGGTCATCCAAAAGCGATAATTACAGAACGGTATTTGATGCAATTTCTGATTTAGAAGCAATTGAACCGGTCGTAAACGTTTCTGATGATGTGGGTATTCCATTAGACGAGGTTGATAATCTTAGTGAGCTTGCAAGAGAACTGCGTGATACAAAAGTGCTGAAAAACCATATCATAACAAAGACAACAGAAGTAGCACTGGAAAGATTTAAGGCATTGGAACAAGGCGATAACTTCCATGCTCTGGACGATCAATTAAAAACAAATACCTATACAGATGTATCAAGAACGCAGAATACTATTTATATGCGATTGGCTTATGATCAGCCATCCGGAACGGTTGTTAATGTCAGGAAGTCTATGTGGGTTCATCCTGTTGTTGACCGTGCCGTAAGTGTACGGGAAGCAGCCAGGCTGCAGACCTTCCCGGATAGTTTTGAATTTGTCGGGACAAAAGATAAGCAATATCAGCAGGTTGGTAATGCAGTGCCTCCTATTATGGCCAGGAGCATCGCTCAAAAGCTTGCAGACCAATTAAAAAAGAATAAAGGTAAGAAAGACAAATGACGGATACTCATAGTAAAGAAGTACGCAGCAGAAATATGTCACACATAAGAAGTAAAGACACGAAGCCAGAAGTGGCTGTTTGGAAGTAGCTGTTTTCTAAAGGTTTCAGATACAGGAAGAATGTAAAAACACTTCCTGGCTGTCCCGACATTGTACTTCCCAAGTATGAAACGGTTATTTTTGTTAATGGCTGCTTCTGGCATAAACATGATTGCTCACGATTTATGTGGCCATCGTCAAATGAGGAGTATTGGAGAGAGAAAATCACAAGAAACGTTACGAGAGACAGAGAAAACTATGAGCAATTAAAAAATATTGGATGGAATATCTATGTTGTTTGGGAATGCCAATTAAAGAAAAAAGACTTTGAAACGACTATGAATAAACTTATTTGTTTTTTAACTGAAATGGATACGGATTAGGGTAAAAGCATGAAGCGTGAATACTATTCTTCTACGATTAAGGAGTTTAAACTGGCAGATCCGGAAAGGATTTGGGGTCAACTGTTGATTAACGATGAGTTCGAAACAACAGATCTCCAAACGAATGCTTGGCGTGATGAAATCACTATCATGAAAAGACAGTTGTCTGAGATCACACGTGGTGAAATAGCTTTTGAATATACAATTCCACGTGTGGGACACAGGGTAGATATTGTTCTAATAATAGATGGGACAATCTTTTTGCTTGAATTCAAAGTTGGGGATCGTGATTACAAGAAAACTACTGACGATCAAGTAATGGATTATGCTCTTGATTTAAAATACTTCCACGAAGCGAGCAACAATAAATATATTATTCCTGTTAACGTGTCAACTGAGGCAGAACCAACTGATCCAGAATTGGTCATAATGGAGGATGGGATTTCTGAGGTTTTGCATTGCAATAAGCATAATATTGGCAGATCCTTACAGATGGTACTCGACCAGTTGCCAAAAGAGTCCTTGACAATGGAAGAATGGATAAACTCCAGATATGCCCCAACTCCTACAATTATCGAGGCAGCACAAGCATTGTACAGAAATCATTCTGTTGAGGAAATATCAAGGAAAGAAGCTGGGGCGGAGAATCTTTCTGAAACAACAGATACTATAAACAGAATTATTGATGAATGCAAGTCGAAGAAGAAAAAAGCCATATGCTTCGTTACCGGAGTTCCGGGTGCAGGAAAGACACTCGCAGGATTGAATATAGCCAATGAAAGGCATAAGTTTGAGGCCGATGAACATGCTGTTTTCTTGTCAGGAAACGGACCGCTGGTAGATGTCCTCCAGGAGGCGCTTGCAAGAGAGAAGGCTTCTCGTGATGGGATTACAAAGAATGCTGCCAGGAGAGAAACAAAGGCTTTTATTCAGATAATACATAAGTTCAGAGATGAAGCTCTGACAACAGAGCAACCGCCTATTGAGAAGGTTACAATATTTGATGAAGCACAACGTGCATGGGATGAAAAGCAACTCAGCGACTTTATGCACAGAAAAAAGGGTGTTGCTGAGTTTAATCAATCAGAGCCGGAATTTCTGATCAGTATAATGGACCGACATCAGGATTGGGCAACTATTATATGTCTTGTTGGTGGTGGTCAAGAAATATATACAGGCGAAGCAGGAATTGAAGATTGGTTTAAAGCATTAAACAAGGGATATGACCAATGGGAAATTTATCTTTCGGACAAGATGGTTGATTATGAATATGTAGGTGACTCATCGATAAAACAATTGCTTGGGAATCGTAATTATAAGGTAGAGCCATCACTACACTTAAGCGTGTCGCTAAGATCGTTCCGAAGTGAAAAACTGTCCGACTTTATTAAGGCATTACTTGATAATGATCCCCAAAAGGCCAGAAGTATTTACAATGCTTTGAATCAGTTATATCCAATAGTAATAACCAGGAGTTTCGAGAAGGCAAAAGAATGGGTAAAAGAAAAGGCGCGTGGAAACGAAAGATATGGACTTCTCGCGAGCTCTGAAGGAAAGCGGCTCCGTGGGGTGGGAATATGGGTCCCATCTGAAATAAATCATGTGGGGTGGTTTCTCAATGGAAAAGACAATGTAGATTCATCTTACTATCTTGAGGTGGCAGCATCTGAATTCAAGGTCCAGGGATTAGAAATTGATTACGGACTACTTGCATGGGATGCAGACTTCAGATACGAGAATGGCCAATTTGGTTATTACCGCTTTCGTGGAACCTCCTGGAATAATATCAACATCGACCGGCGGAGACAGTACCTAAAAAACGCATATCGAGTATTACTGACTCGAGCAAGACAAGGCTTAGTAATATATGTTCCAGAGGGTGATCCGGAGGACACATCAAGAAAGACAGAGTACTATGATGGGACATACAAATATTTAAAACAGATTGGAATAAAAGAGATATAGGGGTTGAGACGGTATAATTCTTTAGACCAATTCCCCCTATTGAAAAGGGCAGCAGGGTTGATACGATATGGAATTAACCGACTCGCATATAATAGAGTAGGGAGCAGGGAGTAGACTAGTTCCCATTGACGGACATTCCCCGAGAGCACGATAAATTTAAAACTACAAAATCGTGGACAAGTTCCCGATGACTAACGGGTTGCTCTGACATCAAAATGAACGTGTCGAGCCATGTTGAAGCCGTAACACTACTCACAAGAACTGATAGTTATTGTGAGTAGATGTACGTCTCACGCAAGGCACGCCAAAGAAAACGAGCGAAGTGAAGTTTGATTTATAGCGGGCTACTGCGGAGGCATAATAAAAAACTAGTATTAGAAATGCAAACTAAAATCTGGTACTGCCCACGCGATCTATGGAATTATATAATGGGAATTATTTTTAAACAAAGACAAATTAGAATTTGTAGGGCTAATGTGATTGTTTGTAATCTAAGTGACGCTCCTACCTTTTTGCATTGCTCATAGGTTTAGCTGCTTCGCAATGCGCCTCTGAGCAACGCGAAAACGGAGCTGATTTCTATGATTTTATTAAAGAATCACATCAGCACTACAACCCCCAGTTTGGAGAATTGAAAAAAACGGAATTTACCTATTAAGACATATAAACTCTTGACAATAAAGCTCCTATATAGTATGTTTTTAATAAACTACTATATAGGAGCTTTTGTATGGAAATAAATGGAGGATTTCTTGTTACCAAAATAAAACAGCTTGGAGACCGGATTTTCGAGAAGATTCTCAGAGAAAAGAATATTGATGCGTTTAATGGAGCCCAGGGACGTATTCTTTATGTGCTGTGGCAGGAGGATGGTATCTCAATCAGGTCACTCTCGACTAAATGCGGATTAGCGATAACATCTCTTACTACGATGCTGGAAAGAATGGAAAATCAAGGGCTGATAAGCCGTGTTCAGTCTGAAACGGACAAAAGGAAAACACTCATGTTTCTGACTGAGAAAGCACATGCCTTAAAGGGCGAGTACGATTCTGTATCTGATGAGATGGGCAGTATTTACTACAAAGGTTTTTCAGAGGAAGA
>ERZ773213.99-NODE-99-length-60699-cov-6.107727_pt1 | contig 60699 bp, 62 predicted proteins | sample MGYA00580996_ERZ773213 | MGnify/ENA primary metagenome ERZ773213 (study PRJEB29015, sample SAMEA2738152) | human oral metagenome | biome: human oral; feature: human-associated habitat; material: saliva | place: China | collected 2197 ...
TGTTTTGTTGATGGTTTTTGTCGTCAAAACACATCAACCGGGGGCGGGCGTTTGGTCTTACCCCCGTGTTTTCGGAGACCTCGCGTGTTTGGGAAGTCGTTGCGGGGGTTTTCTGATGGTGTTTTTCATCAGTTTTCTTATATCAGTTTACATCAGTCATCAAAAAACGTCATCAACACGCCGGGATGCTAGTGTTCCCAACGAAACAGGTCTCTTGGGGTAGCGTGCTGTAAAAGGGAGACCGTGACCAAACCGATGAGCGTGCTATAGCGTCTCAAAACGTGGACTAGACGCTCAAAACGTGACCAACCAAAGCATCGTGCTACAAACCGGAAACTATATAACCAAGAACCTAATCTTCATGACCAAAGAGTGAAACTTCATGACCAAGCCGTAAAACACGCCCCAAAAACAGTACCGCGCGGAAAATGGAAACTATATGACCAAGAAAACAATTCCCATAACCAAGGAACGCGGTTTCCATGACCAAGAACCGTAACTATATGACCAAGAAAGATGTTCATGACCAAGGCGTTATAAACGCTGGTTTGTGCCGCAATTGTGCGAGTATGGCTATGTTTGGAATGTGTCTTTGGGGGCTTCTATCTTCGCCGGATGATCTCTTGCGCTCGCCACACTAAGTCGGCGGGCGTGGTGTGGAACGCTCGTGCAAGCTGCGCGATCTGGTTGATCTTAATGTCGCGCTCTGCGGAGAGTATGCGCATAAGTGTGCTTACTGGTATGCCGGAGGCTTCGGATAGTTCGCGCACGGTCATGCCTGCAATGGCTCTTTCAGCGGAGATGGCTTTCGCGATGGCGTGGTTCATGTCCATGTCTCTAGAACACGCGGGCGGTGGGAGAGCGTGAGTGTAAAAGTGTCCCCGCCCCGGACGGTGCCGAGACGGGGACAGCGGGGGGAGATGGTTAGCGTCCCGCCTTCTGGATGTCAGCGACCTGCTTAACAGTCATACCGAGGAGTAGGGCGATTGTTTCTTGCGAGTAGCCTTCCTTCGTGTACACCTGGACGCTACTAACTAGATCGCCTTCATCAAACTCGGGGACGAACACGGGGGCGGCTACGATCACCGAGTACGCGAAATAGAACCAGCCTTTCTTCGGGCCTCCCTCACGAAAGACTTCTTCCTTCCCACCGGGAATCAGAGTGAACTCGTCGGCTTGCGGGTCGTAAGCGACTAGCCTCGCCATGAGGCGCTTGCGTTCCTCAGTGTTCTTAGCGGAATCAACTCTGTGCAACGTGTCTTTAAGGAGCTTCGTGAGGCCACTGATGCGCTTCTGCCCGTATGGGGCGGTTTTCTCCATCAGGTGCCTATAGAGACTGGTTTCGACGGTGCGCAGAATCTTGCTCTCGAAAACGTGGTCAAGGTCGTTGTAGTACAGGCCCTTATACATTTCCTTTGACGGCGGGTACTTGACGAGCGAAATGACCGTCGCACACAGTCCCTCCAACAGGGACGATTTAATGCCGTCGTAAGAGTCAGCGGGGATAGAAGTGCGCCACACTTGCTTCCCGTCTTGCATGAGACGGTACACCCACGTCTCGAACCCGAACCTAGCGTCAAACGTCGCCGTGTATGTCAGGCCAGTGAACTGCCTGTCAATGTTCACGCTTGGCCCCATTGCTCGTAGGGAGTAAATGGAACCGGAAACTAGGAGAGGGGTTTCTTCTCTCATTGAATATGTGAGCTTACCGGGGCCGTCTGTGGAAGCGAAAGTGAAAGCATCATCAGGCTCGCTATCCTTAGCGGGTTTTTCTTCCGCGTCCGTGTGGGCTGACACGATCTTGCGGTCAGGCATTCCAGACACGATTTCCAGCTCGCGTTCTTCGCCGCCTGCCTCCATCTCGTCGAGGCTGTAGGTCACCTCAAAGCACGTGGTGAAACAATCGTTCTTAAAGTCGTAAGCCCGCAAGCATGAAGCATGCTCAGCGTATTTCTTGGGGACCGGCGGCACGAACCATGTGAACAGGTTCGTGTCCAAATCCCACAGGAGTGAGATACCAGCCTCTGCATACGGGTGAGTCTTGACGAACTTTTCCGCCGCCTTCCGAGAGTCAAACACTCGACTGGGAGACCATTCTTCCTCCCCGACGGGAGTACACTGCGGGCGCTCAGCCCACAAGTAATAGTCCTCACCGGACTGGCAAACGAACCGCGCGGGGACACCTTCGGGAACGATGTCGTCACCGGGGCCATCAATCACGATCTCGCTAATATGCGCGGCTTCACGAATGATGGTCTCTAAGGTTTTCAAGACCTCGCTGATATCCCAACCGGTCTCCGTGTCCTTGAGAATGCGGTGAAGATTAGCTTCTAGGTTGAGTGCCCACTGGACGTGAGTGTGCTCAACGCGCCACTTCTTACCTTCCCGCCTGATCGTCGCGTAAATACCTGCTTGCGCCATGACGAACCTGCTTTCTTACTTGTCAGCCATTGAGCGTTGAAGTGCGGCAACCTGCTTAACGGTCACGCCGAGGAGTAGTGCGATGGTGGGCTGACTGTAGCCTTCCTTCGTATAAAGCAGGGCTTCCATCTTCGGTTCTTGCCCGTGAGCGCGCACGGGAACGCTCACTACGTTTTGGTAGCTGCAAAACGCGAGTGCTTCACTTATACGGGCTTGGATATCGCGCGCGCCACCGAGAATCATGCCGAGCCTTCCATCGCGCTTGACAGTGAAACAACGGTCTGCGTGACGGTCTCGATCTTCCTGAGTTTCAGCCTCCTCAATATCCCGGTAGGTCGCCGTCAAGAGGTTCACGAACTTCGCTACGGGGGGCATGTCTGCCGCGTCGGGGTTTCGCCGGTTCAGCATGTCGATGAAGTCCATTACCTGACGGTATCCGTAGGGGAAGTCGATCTTCTCGTCAAAGACTGCGTGCGGGTCGTTGTAGAGCAGGCCCTTAGTCATCTTCTCGGTCATGTCGTCGGGGTCGTAGGTGGCGACCGCCGTGTGGAGTCCTTCGAGGAACACATCACCGTCTTGCCCGTCGATCTTCGGGGTGTGGCTCCACCGCCAGACTTGCTTACCGTTCTGCATGAGCTTGTACACCCACGTGTCGAACCCGAAACGAGTGTCAAGCACAGCCGTGTAGGTCAGTCCTTGGAAATTGCGCGTGACGCGGGGCGTTGAAACAGAGTAGATGCTTCCGGTTACCGTGGTGGCCGGGCCGTCATCGTGGCGCTGCATGGTGTAGTTGATTGTTTCGCCCGGGAGGTGGGCGGGCGTATAGGTTTCGCCCTTCTCGGGGCCTTCCTCACTGGGAGAAGAACTCTCACCAAAGAGGGGAATAATGTCCTTACTGCTAGACCTGCCGAAAAACTCAACGTTCTCGATTTCCGGGGCCTTCATTTGCTCAAAGCTGTATGTCACGCGGCAGCAGAACCCATACTGTCCGTTCGCAAAGTTATATGCCCGAATACTGTAGTAGTCGCCTTCGGTGAACCATGTGAACGTGTTCGCGTCCAAGTCCCACAGGAGCGAAACAGCGTCCTGAACATGATTGTGGGTGAATATGAACGTTTCTGCTGCTTTACGGGTCTTAAAAACTTTGGAGACAGAGAAGCGGTATTCCTTCGGGGTGTCCTTCAAGAGTTCTGCGCCACCTACACAGAAGCATTCTTTCTTGTCGCGCGAATAGACCAAGTACTCGCTACGAGTCTCATCGACCGATTGCTCAAAGTACTTATAGTCGTCTTGGAGATATTCAATCGCGCTGATATGTCCACAGTCGCGGATAACGTTTTTAAGAACATTCAGACACTTGTCTGCCTGCGTCCGTTCAGGGTCTTGGAGCAGATAGTTCAATACGTGGTGAAGATGCAGTGCCCATTGCACGGTGACGTGTTCTAGGACGTATTCTCCGGTTTCAGGGTTCTTCTGGATTGTTGCGTAAACGCCGCGTTGTCCCATGATGGGCCTCCGTTTTCTTTTGGTGGAGTGATTGTCTTACCTCTAGGAAACACCTCCTTTTACTGCGTAAGCGTGATTAAAAAAATCCGGTCCCACGCGCTGTGCTCAACAGGCGCACGGGACCGGATATGTGAAGTATTCGGATTTTCCGAACGGTTGGGCCTGCGCTCAACAGGCGCGCGAAACCAGGCTTAAGACGAGCGAGAATCCTACTTACAAGCCGCGCTGGGACGCTGATACTTCCTTAACGCTCATAGCAAGAATCAACGCGATACGTTCCTGCGTATAGCCTTCCTTCGTATAAGCCAAGACGCTTTCCCGGAATGGCCGATCTTGGGCTTGCGGGTGAACCAGCGGAGAGCCTGCGAGGTCTTTGTAAGCGATGACGTGCGCGTGGGCACTAGCGGCTTGCTTGAGTTTCTTCTTTGCTGCTACTGCGCCGATAGCCTGCGTGAACACGCCATTTTGCCGGTCAACAATGAAGTACGTGGTTCTAAGGCGTGTTTTTTCCTGCCGGGTTTCCGCTTTTTCAATGGCCTTGAATGTCGCTGCGGCGCTGAGAACTAAGCGTTCAGCTAGATTCTGCTCACCGGCGGACAGCCCTTCACTACGTGGAGCACTCACATCTCGCACACTCTTGTAAGTGTCGTATGCGCCGAGGAGAAGATGCTTAGCTTTGTCTTGGAACAGCGTCCAGTCATCGTTGTAACGTAGGCCGTCTTTCACGCCGATCATCAACTCATCATGGTTGTCGGCAATGAACCTAGCGGTGGCGCACAGTGACTCGAACACGGCTTCCCTCATGTTCCTGTAGGCAGAGGGATTAGTGCTTGTTCTAAACACGGGCTTTTCGTCGCGGTAGAACGTGACAACCAAAGTGTCATACCCGAACCGCTTGTCGAGAACGACCTTGAACGAGGTGGGTTCCCACTGTTCATGTTCCTTACCGTGAACAAGGATTTTCTCAATAGTCCCGGTGAGACTGGTTTCCGTGTTTTCTTTGCCTTTCCGGTACTCGATAACCACTGGCAGGAGCTTGCTCTCATACTCCTCTGGGGGGCGCTGCTCTAAGGGCGTGCGATAAAGCGGAATTTCAGGAAGTCGGTGGCGCGATTCGCCGTTGATAGCGTTGACCACGGCCCGACGGTCACACATCTGCTCGAACGAGTAAGTCACGGCAGAACAACTCTCAACCTTCTCTAGGCCGAAATTGAACGCGACGAAACTGTAGCGTTTCCCCGGAGCGGTGAACCACGTAAACGTGTTCTCATCTAAGTCCCACAGGAGGTTCTTGCTCATTAAAACGGGAGAGTAGTGGTTGTAGATAGCGTCGAGAGCTTCCTGCCGGGAATCAAACACTCGCTCATCAAAGTCACGCTCAAACGCGGGTACGTCGCTAGAGAGCCGCATGTTTGCGACTAAAAGTTTTTGCGTCTTATCTTCCGTGAATAAAGCAGCCCAATCGTCGTGAGCTTCAGCTTCTTCTGCCGAGCACTCTGTGATTGCGTGGATGCTTTCACAGTCCTTGATAACTTTCAGTAAGACATCGAGGACTTTATACGGGTCCCACCCCTGTTGAGGTAGAGACATCATGTGGTGGATTGAGTCATGGCTGATGCTCGTGTTTCCCACTTCAACGATACGGACAAGCGTTTTCCCGTCCTTGCGTTGGTTAATGGTCGCGTAAATACCTTCCGACATGCTGCTTCTTTCCTTTCCGGTAAGCGAAACAGGTTGCGTTCTTATTTAGAGAACCACCTAGACGGGCAACAAACTCCGGTTAAAACAGGGGAGTACCCGTGCCGCACGTGAATGCGACACAGGCACTCGCACTGTGTGTTTCCGGTTTTAGTTTTTCACAGGGTTCTTGTTGGGCATTACTTCAGCTCAAGGAGCCGCCATCCAGACGAGTTAACCGTTAGGCCGCCGAGGATATCCCTAATGTCCAACGGGTCATGCAAAGCACGTTTGATAGTCATATTCGTGCCGCCGTCAAAAGAGCGCCCCTTGCAGTCGTCGAAAATCTCGAATGTCACTCGTACCCGGCGGAAGATGCTTGTTGGTTGAGGTTCTAGCTGAACAATGCTCACTCGGTACTTAATCGGGGGAGCACTGGGCTTTGTTGGGTCGGGGAGGGAGAGTATGCCGCCCGTGTGGATATCGCCGCGCGGTCTTTGCCACTCCATCACGGCAGTTCCGGCCCGCGTATCCGCGACCTCACGGTTAGAAAACATCATGGTCACTTCCTAGAGCATTCTTTCGCGTGAGAGTACAAGGTGTTCATGTCTTGCAGTGATACGCCTTGGACGCTGCTAGTGTCTTGGATTTGCCGGAGAACGTGGTCACTGATTTCCCCTTGGCTTTTCTCGACCATGCACTGTGAGACGCTGGCGCTGTAGCCGCCGAACTCTAAGACACCGCCCGGCACGTATTCTTTAGCCCACGGGTTCCATTGGACGAAAAGGTAAACGAGGGCCGCGAGGACGGCAAGGTAAATGAGAGTCTTGACTAGGCCAATAGTCTTGAAGATGAGCTTAACCAAAACACGGGTCCTTTCTGAAGAAAGCATCTCTACCAACCGGGGTTGGCTGGTAGAGAGGCCGGTCATGTTCTTTCCTCCACGCTTGAACGCTTAAAGCTATGCGCTTGTCGTGCTTATTCCCACGGCCACTTTTGGGTGATGCCGCGTTCAAGGAGAGGAATCATGTTGAAAGCGTTATCGGTGAGGCCACCGAACGTCCATCGCAAGGGCCGTGAGGTTCCCTGCGCTACGGCGTATCCGTCGAGGTTCCACGTGAACACGGGAGTGTTCCCAGCGAAACTATCGAGAGCGTCATCGACTGAGCGCCCCCAAGAGTTCATTGAGGTCTGTTCGTCAGTCAAAATGATGAGGCGATCATACGTTCCACCGTTCGCGTATGCGTACTCGATAGCGCGGTCAGTGTAAGTTCCGCCGTAAGAACTGGGCATGGCTTCCGTCGCGCGCAAAAGGTCGCGAGTATCTACTCGAATATCCTTTGCGTTTTCTGCGAAAGCGACGACGCGAACGTTTTCGCCTCGGATAGCGAGCGCAGCCGCAAACACGTTAGCAGCGTCCTGACGAGTCAAACTAGAGCGCTCAGACAAGGCAGCGTGCATTGAACCGGACGTATCAAGGAGAACGAGAGTACGGCCCTTGAGTGCGGGAACCGCCGACAAAGAGGCGTTAGCTGCCCGCTGCAAAGCAGGAGCGAACTCTAACGGCGTGTTCTTGTAGGCAGAGTAGAACGCGACAGGGAGAGTACGCGAGGCGCGTGCTTCTTCACGGTCTCCAATACGCTTTGACACAGCGTCTAGCAAACTGTCGGAAACGTCCTCTGTTCCTGCGATACGACGCAAGCTCATGCGCAGCGCCGTGTAGCCCATAAAAGGAACAAGGGACTCCCACACGCTCGCGGGAACCTTACGCAAAGCGCTGGAAACAACTTCAATACTCAAAGCTGCTTCCTTAATGACCTTCTCGCTATCGGGGCCAGTTAGGGCCTCGATCTGCTTCTCAACAGGTAGAGACAGGAACGCTCGACGCGCACGAATAGTCTCCAATCCCTCAGCAGAGTTAGCTTTTCCGTATGACTCATCGAGGACGAGGCGAACAAGGCGAGACTGTGCCTCATTACGGGGGGAGAGGTGTACGAGGTTGATAACGTCACGCAGCTTGACGGTGCCTGAGTTCATGCGCCCGTTCCACTTCAAGTACGAGCGCTCATTCAAGAGCGCCTTGAGAGCGTCGGACACGCCTCGACGCACACACGAGGGGACGTTTCGACCATAGTTGCTCAGCCATCCGGCAAGGAAATCGCCGGTTTCGTCCAAACGGCCAATGGAAGCCCTAACGATCTCGCGATTGTAGCCAGAAAGCCCAGCTTCAAGACGAGCCTTAACGGCACTCATTGCGACGATCATGGGGACAGAACGCAGGCCAACATCTTTACGGAGCCAACCCACAAGCCCGAGAACCCATTCAGGAGAGTTCAATACTTCTTCTTCGCGTGCGAGGCGCTGAATACGCTCAGTGCGTTCGTTAGCGGTTTCGTAGAACGTGTCCTCATTCAGTGAGGTGACGGCAGCGAGAAACAGTTCGCTCTTAGGGGTGCGGGTATAACCCAAGGCACCTTCATGAGTGAGAGCAACGCGGTCTGTGGTAGCGACCGGCGTGGTTGCAGTGTTTTTAGGGCGAGCGGTTCGCGTATTCATGCGCGACATAATTGCCTCCATTATTGGCGTGTTTATTTAGAAAAAAGAGGTGGCGTTAGAGGAAAGACGAACTAGGTGAAAAAAACATATCCATCATGTAGTAACCCAGTTCAGCGCTTCTAACGCCACCAGCGGAGCGAGTGGGAGTCGAACCCACGGAACGAGTTGTTTCCCGTTCACTTCATTAGCAGTGAAGCCCTTTCGGCCACTCAGGCACCGCTCCTTGGGGTGCCCCCTCCCCTAAAGGAAAGCAGAGTCAGTATTGACAGCAGGGAGGGGGCGTATTGAGTTATGTTGTTGTGAACTGCGCACACCTGAATGATGTGTACCTAAATTGTAGGAGTATGGCAGTTCGTAAGGCAAGCTACTTTGGTGTGAACTAGGCCACTAGCGAGCGTCGTTCAAGCCACGAGCAACCGCACCCATCGCACGCTTACCCCCACCACCAAGCAACTGGCCCACACCAAACAACGCGCTCGCGGTGAACCCAAACGCGCTACGCCACGTCTTACCGAGGAACCCGATATCGTTGCGCTTCCACGTGTCAGTGGTCCACTCCCACGTGCGCTTACGCCCACGCGACAGGTAGCGGGTGGCGGCGTACATGGCTGCTTGAGTGTCGTCATAGCGGCGCATACCAGTCGGAACACCGTGTTCTTCACTCCACGTGGAGCGGTCGAACTCTTCCCCAGCAATCGTGATGTGTTGGAGAGTCGGGAAAGCAGCGAACATTTGCCCGATGCTCTTACGCCCCTCGAACCCGAGGTCAGGGCACACATACGACATGTAGAACTGCCATGAGTCGAACGACATTCGGCGTAGGTTGTGCATCTCGCGAATCATCCGCCAGTTCGCGATAGGAGCGATGTTGCTTGACCGTACTGCTTCACGCAGGTACTCGGGGATAGCCTCAATATCCCATTCCTCAGCGACCTTAGTCTGGTAGGCGACACCGTTGAGGATAACGAGGCCACCGGCCACGCCCAGACGCTTCACTCGGCCCCAGTCGCCAACCCACTGGCGCATATCCTGATAGATCGCGTCCTGAACACCATCAGGGGTGAGTTCTTGCGCGTGGATAGTGCGAGGCGTGCCCTTGTTGAACGAGAACCCGCCGTACTGGTTCGGTGTGACAGGGCTGGTGGAGTAGTCCCATCCGGGAGCGGGTGCCGTCACGTCGTTCATGCGAGCATTCACCGGCACGGGAGCGTCATCGGGAATGTCAGGCATGATGGGAGCCGGAGCGCTCACAACAGGCATGACAGGAGCCGCAGTAGGCTTAGGCTCTTCACCCCACCCGCCGACGGTTTCCACCTTCCCGGCGGGCGCAGTATCAGTCAGTGACGCGAACGCCGAGTCATCCCAAGCGTCCTCTTCTTCCATGCGCAACGGGTCCGCAGCGTCCTCTTCGGGGAACTCATTGGGATACACGCGGGCAAACAGTTCACGTTCAGCGTTCACTGGGTTTTCCGAACGGTTAAACGCCGCATAGAACTCAGCAGACGAGTACATGTACTTCGGACGCAAGTCCACAAGCCACTCTTGCCACGTCCCCGGATAACCGGCTTCCTTCACGACGAGGTTCGCCGCGTCGGAAAGTTTCTGTAGGGTTGCAGCGGCCTCAGCGCGAGACACTCCCGCGCGTTCAAGGTAGCCAATGAACCCCAAGGCCGGGTCAAGTCGCCCATCGTCAAGGGACACGTCCTTACGGACAGAATCAACATCCACGCCCGCGCGCTTCATGTATTCCACGGAGAACGGCCAGCAGTACCCGTCCTCTTCGGCTTCCGCATACAGGAGGCCGGGACGGAACGGGAGAGCAGTTTTAGCTAACTGTTCATCACCCTTCACGAGAGCACGCTCAATGTTCGGCCCGTTGAAGTCTTGCACGTAAGCGAACGCGCGCACCGTCTCAGACAGCTTGTCATGCATGAACCCATTCGGGGAACCCTGATTGAGGTACTGGGGGCGTTCCTTGTTGTAGCCGATAAACGCATCGGCAGCAGTCAAGGACGAGGCGAACGAGAACACGAAATTGTCCATGTTCCCCAGCTTCACGGTCACGCCCTGAGTACGGTTCAACGGGGGTACGAACGTTGAAACAGGAGTAGGAGCCACCTCATGTTGACCAATGAGGAAGATATCGCTCACGGCCTGCTCGCGGTTCTTATAGTTCGCGTTACCAATCGTCGTGATCTTGTCCGCGCTCATACGGATACACTCGCTGAACATGGAGGCCCACAAGTGAACCTCGGTGATTGAGTCCTTGGGTTTCTTCTTCTCATCAAACCCGGACGCTTCCCACGTGTCATAGCTGTTCACGTAATCGGCGGGGCGCGCATATTTAGCGAGCTGTACAAAGACCCGGCTCATCGACAAGCCGACGTTACTGATCTCATCGAAAACGAACGACACGCCTTTCTTGCCGCCGAGCTGTTCGGCAACATCCTCACCGTTCGTGCGAGCAAGGAGGATACCCATAGCGAGAATCATGTACCGGATGTAAGCGACCGTACCCAGCAGACCGGGGTAGCTTTCCCCTTGGAAACCAAGCGGCCTCAAATAGGACGGGACGTGAGCCATGCGGCCCAGTTTCTCTACCTGATCGGCACCGAAATGCCCAAACAAGTCCGTGCCCTTCTCGCTACCGAAGTCAGGGCCGTTAATGACGAACGCATTCGGGTTGATCTCTAGCAGGAGGGAAGCCATGTCGGGCTTATTGTCCGCAAGACCAAGGGCCTTACCGGCAATGAGCATCGCAGCGAGATACGCCTGAGTCATCAGGCCCTTACCGGAACGAGAACCCGCTAGAACAACATGCAGGCCACTCTTAGCGAAAGCGGACAGCGCCTTGGACGTGTCAACAATGGTCTCATCCAACCCGAGGCCGAAAATAGCGACGGTTTCAGCCCGCAGGTTCGCGCCTTGGCTCATCTTGGCTTCAAGAATCTTGTACGCGAAAATCGGGGCGGCGTTAGCGAGAATCGTATCCACGTCATAACGGTGTTCCCACATGAGACTGCTACGAACCGGCGCATACGACCGGCTCTTATTACCCGCAGCCACACCGTAAGCGCGTTCCACGGACTCTTTAGCGATATCGTCGCCTAGTTCCTCATGGTGCGTGAGGGAACGCAGCTTGAGCTTAGTGAGGGTTGCTCGACTATTGACCTCAAACGAGGACACGAGGAAACACGTTGTCATCGCATTGTAGATACGTTCCAACGCGCCTGAAACACTGTTCTTCACGCTCTTAGACGTGTAATCCTCACCGTTACTCGCGGCCCGCTGTAGGAGCTTCTTCACGACAGCTTGAAGCATCGTCTCCAAGCTCGGCTTCACTTCTTGTTCGAGGTAGGTTTCCCACTTGGAAGCCGCAGCGAGGCGCGGATACGCCTCCGGTGACGCGGGGTCAAAACCGCGCCCGAAAGCGTATTCGAGCATCTTGTAGGGGAAGTAGAACTCAGTGTCTTTCGCATACACCGCTCCACTAGAGTCTTTCCCGTTCACAACGATCTCAGCGATCTCGTTAATGTCCCTCGTGGGCATGGCTTCCAACTGGGGGACGAGGCCCTTAATGACCTTCCATGTTTCCATCGTCACCGAGTCCGGTAGACGCATGAACGCCCGGCCCTCGTCGTTGATCGCCAACACGCGGCCCTTAGAGTCCTTCCCGTCCGCACCCGTATTCTCGGGTGCGAGAATGCCGAAAGGCTTAATGACCTCATAGCCGGAAGAGAAGATTCGCGTGTATTCTTCCGCGATCAACTCAACGCGGGAGAAAATCACGCCGTTAAAGAACGACAGCGCCTCATCGGGAACAGTCTTGTCAGGCTCACGTTCCCCGTTGAGAGCGTCAATCACTTCTTGAATCGTGATGCTCTTAGAAACCGTGTCGAACCCGAGTTTTTCGCGCTGCTCTTTCGGTAGGGCATGGAGATACAACGCGGCAGACAGGGCTTCGTTCTCACAGTCGCACATCACGCCGTGGAACTGTTCTTTCGTGAGCTGCCCGAGAACAGCGCTGCTTGCAACAACAGGGAACCATTCGGGCTGAGAGTCAAGGGGGGACAAGTCCCACGTGAGCGCGGCAATAGCGTCAAGGTACACGCCGCCACGCTGGGCAGCGGCCTTCAACAGTCGCAACAGGCTCATGCGCAGTGGGGAAGCCTCAAACTCAGCAAGACGCTCAGCCAGCCCATCATCTTCGGGCGCACGGAACGCATCGACCGTCTCAACGGCTCCCTCTTCTTCGGGCATACGAGGGCGCGTACACAACCCCGACAGGAACGTTTCGAGCGTCCCGCCGATCATGTCCGCAGAATACGTCTGAGGTGAGAGCTGGAAACTGTTCATCACCATGTCATAGGGCTTCACTTGCACGTACTGGCCCATTTGAGACAAGTCAACAGCGAACTGCAAGGGGACAGGCGCATCCAACAGGAGCGGGCGAGCATCCACGCCACCCCCTTGAGCTTCCGCATAAGCCTCACGCTCACGACGCAACGCGCCCGCAAGCAGCTCAATCCCCATCATGCTCTCATCGGGAATACGGTAAATCGCGCCAATACGAGTACCCTCAGTGAAAAACCGCGACAAATCCACGCCCTCAAACATGCTTTCCGGCGCGACAATCACTTCCAACGCGCCGAACTGCTTATACGACAACGCGCGCAGCGGAGAACGACGCGAATCAGCATTCTTCGGGTTAGCGGGAGTCAACGCACCCTTATTCGCCCCATGCTTTTCTACATACACGCCGTCATGGGAAATAATCAGGCTCTTCACCGTGTTCGGAGTCCACGAACCGTAATCCGTGCCCTCACCGTCAGTGACCCAATGACCACCCAACGCCTTCAACACGTCATCAAACGACACCATGCTTAGTGTCACCTCTCTACTCAAGCCCCACACTAGGGGCAAAGAAAGTTGCTAACCTACAACACTCGAAAACGCGGGGGAGAGAGCATAAAAAACGTGAGCCGCACGGCCCATCGAGGCTAAGACCGCGCGGCTCACGCCGTATTCATCACTGTGAATCAACTGGAAGCAACACAACCGCCAGCACTCACATAACTAAGCCTACAGCCACCACCACGTTCTGTCAGGAACACGCCTAAAAAGCACGAGGCCCGCGCGGCCCACCAGAAGTGGAGGGGGCACGGCGCGAGCCTTAAAACGACACAAACACAAGGAAAATGAGGAAACCTCATGCTCATGCCGTCGTGCGACCTGAATACAGAGGACGTAAAACACGATCATCGCCACCGCGTTTCTTGTTCTCACACGTAAGCATACAAGCAACACGCCGTAACGCAAATCACTTTACTGAGTAAAGACTGTAAATAGGCGAAAAAAATCAGGCCCGCAACAGTAGCGACCCAAAAAGCCAACTGTCACGGACCTGAAAGCTGCTAGGATTAGCAGCACCAAGAAACTAGAGCCAATATAGCACATTCCCTTAATGGTGCGAAGCCTTTGGAAGCCTGCGAAAGCTGGTTGTCTACTGGGGGGCCAGGAGTACAGGAATCTCACGACCTCCCCACCGACTGACACTCGGTGCGTCCCCGGTTGTGCGGGATTTTTTAACGATCTGCAAAACAGCGAGCCTATCCCCACATGGTGATGTGCGGGGGCGAAGGGGTGCCACGGCTCGATTCAACCGCTCACACAGATACAAAGCGGTTGGGTGTGTCTAACAAACCAGTGAGATTACCGGAGTTTGCAGAATATGCCGCCACCGGTTGGGAGTAATGCCCCGGCCCCTACGACGACGCTATACGTGACGAGAAAAGTTCGGGTTGATTCGTAGTGCCTCTAAGAGTCTTAGCTTTACAGCGAGTTTTACCCGTTGTTTTTAGCTGAGATGATTAGAGGCACTTCTCTGCCCACTGCCGCTCAAAGAAAAGAGTTGAGTAACGCTGTAAAACAGTGAGCAGTTAACTACAGTTCACGTGTGCTTAAGTTTCTACTTTTTATTGTTCCCGCTTCCGCTGTTGGTTGCTTCCCGCTCAGGACTGCACAAACGTTCAACTCCTCGCTCAAAGTTCCAAAGCGTAAGGAAAGCGTGGAAGCGCAAAGAAGCGAAACGATAACTCGGTAACTCAGCCACACAGTAGAGGGAAGAGAGAAAAGCACAAGCAAAGCCACCCCGGAGGGGCTTTTTGTGCCTAAAACGCTTTAATTTGAGGCGTTTAGCAGTTATGTATGGGACTTTATTTGTCTACGCCGGGCCTACTGGGGTGGGTAAGACACAAGATGCGGCTTCATGTTTTCTGGATTCCAGTGTTGTCTCACTGAGCGCTATTCACCGTGAAGCGTATGGCTCCCCGGTGGTTGAACGTCAGCATAAAGACGCGGTGACGCGGCGCGCGTTTAAGAAACTATTCGCATTGTTAGAGCGCGGTTTGGACGCGGTTTTCATAGCGCCTAACTGTTCTCGCATGTCTCGCGCGCACTTGTATCGTGAGGTGAAATCCCGGTTTCCGGGCGTGCGCGTGGTTGTTGTGTTGGTGCATATGCCACTCGCGGACATCCTCAAGCGTCCTAACGGCGTAAGCGCGTCTCATGTTCGAGGCGAGTATCTGGGGTTGCAAATCCCGCGCGTGGGCGTGGACTGTGACGTGTTCACGCTGCAAGCGCCCGACTTCTCGGCGTACCTGCCGGAAATCAACCAGTCGTATCTCGTGGCGCATAACAGCCCGTATCACGTGGAGTCTATTGCGGAGCATGTTGCCCTCACGGTACATAATGCACGTAAGGAAACCGCACGGCCAGCGTTAGTGGATATCGCAGCGTTCCATGACCTCGGTAAGAGCGTTGCTCGCACGCCACAAGACACGTCTAGGCGGTCCTCGGCGTATATTGCGTCCATTTACGGGAGTCACGACCAATACGCGGGCCATGAGAACGTGAGCGCCGTCTACTGGATGATCGCCCACAAGGACTGTCTTGACTCACACGCCTTATTTGTTGCGGAAGCAATCGTGCATCACATGCAAGCACACCGAGGCTTCACCGACAAATACATCAAACGCCACCACCTCGACACTGAACTACTGGAAACCGCCCGCGCTTTCGCGCGCATCGACAGCAAGTCAAAAATCTTAGACAAGGACATCATGAACACGTACATGAGGCTACGAGCAGCAGAAAAACAACGCGCTTAAACCACAGGCAGGCCGCTCGACCAGCGGTTATGCCTGTAAGAACAACTCAAACAACCGCAAGGAGACACCAAATGGCCGTCCAGTCTTTACCGCTCCCGCTCTGTCCAGATGTGAAAGCGCAATTGCACATGGGCAAAGGCGAACGCAGTGGGAAAATCGTCTTTTCCAAGCCTGAGTTTCCCACCATCGGTTTCGTCCTCACGCCCATCGACAAGAGGGGCGAAATCTTCGAGGCAGCATACATGACCACCGACGATAAGCCGCTACTCGGATACCGGCTCATCTCGCGCTCGCTACCCGGACAACCATTGTCAGTGGTAGACGTGCTACATGGCCTCGAAATTAAGTCGCCAACCGACATTCGTTGCAGGCCAAAGCGCCCCAGTGACGCGGACACATACGGCATGGGCTTCTTCTACAAGGTTCGCGCGGCCATCGGCGTACACCAGCCTTTCGCAGCTGACCCGGCAGAAGCGAAAAGAGCCTACCGTAGTCTCGGTGATTGGTGTCTTGAGATTTACCAATACGCGCAAGACGGCGTGTGTTCGCAAGAGGAAGCGAACAAACTTAAGTTCATCATCGACCTAAACACGTTCGAGTACGACGTTGACTGCGGCGGCAGGGTACTGTCCATCGACAGGAACAAGCCTCTCCCACCACAAGTCCGGCTATTCACCTACAAGGACATTTGCGACACCCCGGCACTGTTCGACTATTGCTCATTCAACAAGACCGTGTTCTTGTGGGCCGTGGAAGGCTACACGCAAGAAATGATCGCGTTCTTCATGGGAGTCAGCGCCAGTAAAATCTCCCGCATCCTCAACCAGCCACTCGACGAGTAGGAAACACGATCATGACAGTCTCAAAAGAATCCACGATTTTCCCCGTTGGAACAATCTTCGTTGACCTCGGAAGATATGGCAGTGATGTTGTTTTGTTCTACCAAGTAGTGCGATGCACAGAGAAAACCGTATGGTACAAACAAATCCGTTCCCACCCAGTCTCTTACAATACGGCGGTACTAGAGAGAAAACTCATGCCAATGCCTACCATCTTTCATAATCACCCGCGCATCAAAACCCACATGGCACGTATCCTCCAAGACGGCAGGCACTACTACGTGAAATCCCCAGAGGGAGCCGAAATGTACAAGTGGGACGGCCAGCCAGTCACAGAATCCTACACGTACTAGACGCAACAAAAAGTGGTGGCCCGCCCAGAAAACCAAGGCAGGCCACCACTTTTTCTGTCAGGACTCAAAACTCCTTAGCGCACTGCACCCTTCTCTGGCGAGAAGCCAAGCGATAGCCGCCACCTTCCGATAGCGCCCGTCATAGTCATCAGGGGCCGCGCCAAGAGCAAGATTCTTATCCGACAAGTGCGACTCCTTGAACAAGGAAACGAACGCATATTCCTCATCATTACGGGGATACCGGTTAGCTAACGACCTGATCGAATCGTCCGTAAGAATCATGCCCTGATAGCCGGGGATACTGCCTCCGGCGACAAGACGCGCAGCAACCTTCTCAAACGCCTTCCACGGGGCAACAATGCCCGTCCGAGAGTGCTCCGCGCAAGCAGCGTCATACATTATTTCCGCGATCTCACTGGACGTAACCGGGTCACCCTCAGTGAGGTTGAACTCTGAGCGAGTGTCGTCATAGTCGAACCACGAGTTAAGAACAAGTCCGTTTTCGCGCAAAGTCGCTGCATCTACATCGTCGGAGCTACAGAACCCGGCGGACGAGAAAGCAGGCAAAGAGCCTTCTTTACGCGAATGCATTTCCACGAACCTACGAGCTTTCATAAACTCTCTAATGAAAGCCTCAGTGGGGTCGTGAATATCGTCCGCTAAAGCAAAAGACGACCTCAATGTCATCTTGTACGCCCACCATGCGGTATGCACGGCAGTGCGTACTACCGTCGTGTCCCGAGAGTCACTGGGCGGCGCTTCAGGAATGCTAATGCTCCCTGCATATGCACTGTCTTGCTTATGCGTTGTGTACACCTGCGGCTCGCGCACATCAGCGCTCCCATACAGCGACAGTGAAAAACCGTTCTCCACGCCGAGTGTTTCCCGAATCCTGCGGATAGTGCGACGGCACCGCATCGCAATACGGTTCACATCTTCCTCAGTCAGCCCCCACATGATTGTGCAGTTCAGCAGAACCCCCGAGTAATACGTCATGGCCGTCGCGTTATCGGGCTTGTATTGCTCGGGGAAAGTGAGAGAAACATCAGGCTCAATCGCCGCACGATCTCCCTCTATCTTCCACTTCAGCTTGTTCATGCTTGTCGCAGCCTGAACCGAGTACGTTTGCCGTCTAGGACTACTAGAAACCTCTAGCACCCCCACAAAACGCGGCTTCTCCCAGTCCGGCTCCTTGTAGAACACATTCCAAAAACGCCGATCACCATAAGGGCGCGGCCTAGACACAGGCTTCAGGGTGAGCCTTTCAGGTAACAGCAGTATGATTATCGTCCTCTCTGGTTGAGACTTATGCAGTTGATGTGAAACAGCTGCCGCAACCTAGTTGTTTCAGATTGCGACAGCCGCCATTCTTTTAAGGTTTACCGAACACGTCTCCATAAGCCAGAACGTTCAGGCTCCCTAAACGCCTGTACGATCTCTCTCGCTATCGTGTCCTCGTTCGACCACTGGTTCACGCCAGTAACGAAGCGACCTTCACCGTTCTTCCATACGCCGCGATAAATCATTCCCGGCTTACCACGCTCTCTTACACAGCAAGACTCTTCCGTGTCCACCTCGATAACGAGGCCGGTAGCCGGGTCAGTGATGTAGCCGTAGCAACCGCGCGCAACACCGTTAATGCGAGTGTTACGCATGTCCACCTGCAAGGCCGGGTTAAGCCGGTGAATCTGATTACGGAACTTAACGACGAGAAGCATTGGGAAGTCCTCTTTCCTTGTCATAGCTCAAGAAGAGCCGGGTCTTTTGGTTTTTCACCGCGATACATAGCTAGAACGTCAGCATGTGCGCGACTGTAGCGAGTAATAAACGTTTGCCGAGGCGTTGCAGTCGGCCCTTCCATCGCACTTAGCAGGCACGCGGTTCGGTACGCAGAACACGACGCGGCAACCAACTGCCGCAACAGAGTGCGAACTTCTTCCGGCGACCAGTCAAGCAACCTAACGTGAACCGGGATAAGCGTAAACGAGTCCTCATAATCGAGGCCGGGCACCTCGCCAACACTGATCGCCTCACCAAAGAAGTCGAACAAGATAACGCCACTGTCAGGCACGCGGCCTTGCTCAACCATGCGCGCCATAGTGCGGCGAATACGAGTCGCCACACGCTTCACGTCATCAGCGTTAAAGCCCATCCAGTTCGGAACAGACGACATCATCAACGCAGCATGACGGGCAATAGTGCGATCAACGGTCGGGAACGCGAGATCACCCTCGTCGAAATACCGCACCAACAGAGGAGACTTACTCGCCTGCGCGCTCACACGCCCCGCGCACATAGGAAACAGTTCAACCTCAAGCTCACCCAACGGGCGAACCGGATTACCACCGTTGCGCACGTCGAGACTACGGAAGTAGTAGCTGACCTTGAAGCGGCGACCGGAACGTGAATCCACCTCGCGTAGCCGAATGTTCTCTGGGTTGTAAATCACTTTTGTTCCTCTCTACGGTTGCGGGTTCAGTGAGATGAGCTGACTGAGGACACCTTGTGTCCCTTCGATCTCCTGCACCTGAGCGACAAGTATCTCTGCGAGCTTCTTCGCTGCCACGTACTGCGTTGATTTAACGCCGTAGCGGCTCGCAATGCCCTCAAGGCGCGTAGGGATGGTCGTCGCGCTTCCGTCCTTGGATGTCAGCATGTCCGCCAAGTTGAGCACTAGGAGTTCGTTCGACTGGTAGGCACTGTCAGGATTGCCGTGGTGAAAGATTTCCGCCCAGTAAGTGAACCCAAGAGAACGCAGTAGGTCGCCGCCGAGTTCTTCGTGCTCGGATTGCTCATGGGCGAATTGATAACCAACATCATGCAGGTAGCCCATGACGAACATTTCTCGGCACTTCTCATCCGACCAACCAAATAAAGCCCGCCCCAGCTCAGATGCCTTCACACCCACACCGCGACAGTGGCGCAGCCTGCTCTCATCCATTCCGATTGCAGGTATCACATCAGTCATCATGCAATTCTCGCCAAAACATCTTGAACAAATCCTTACTTTTTTGAGCGACTGAAACCGAAATCTCCAAGTCTTTGCACTACCGCCTTGTACTTGTAGGCAAACAGGACATCGCTGTATTCCCCTTGTGGACGCTCTACGGTCACGGTGTGACACGCCTGATTGAAGGCTGTCCAAGCGAGAAAAACGTTTGATATAAGCGACTGTCGAATCTCTTTATTCGTAAGGCCACGCAAATCGGTTCTCAGTCTCATAAGGCATGAATCGTATGGGTGGTTGGTTGCCGACTCTCCAAACAAATCAAACGCGGTGCCCGTTATCATCTCTCCAAACAAATCAAAATAAGCCGCTGGCCCTTTTGCGCGGGTAAGGCCACGTCGAATACGTGTAGCAATACGACCCACACACTCGCGGTCAACCTCATTGGATGAGTCAACACCCGTGACAACACTCAGTAGAGCCGCAGCATGGTAACGCAAACGCTCTGGGGTGTCAGGGAACGTGAAATAGTCCAGATCAAAGTAGCGAGTACAAAGAGCGGCTTCCCCGCGTCGCAGCACAGTTACATAACCTGTTTCAGGGGACATTTGCCCCACCGTAATCAAGTCAAGCGACACGGGCGGTTCATGCTCTGGCATGTACGTGGCTTCATAAAGCGTGCGCGTATCACTACTTTCAACTTTCGAGAGCTTAAGGTACCTCGGATCGTAAATCATGCTTTGTCCCCACTTTTCAGAGCTGGACCGACGCGGGTAGGCCGTTCGTGGTCATTGGTGCGCTCATGAGCGTCGAGCAGCGTTCGCTGTACGTGTTCCTGAACGTCGTGTACAAGGTGTTACGGTCAACGCCAGCAGGAACAGCCTCCACCGTCTCGGCAGCGTCCTTAAACGCTACCCACATGCAGAACACGATGTGGCGAGTGAACATGCGAGACCGTTCCTCGTCCATGAGCATCAAGTTCGAGTCCATCACGAAATGCCCGAAAGCATACGTTTCTAGAGCCTCACGCTGAGTGATTTCCTTACCGAACAGCGTGAAAATAACCGGCCTATGAAGCCCGCCGTTCTCGATAACGACCTTCATGTGACGGCGAACATTACGAGCCGCGACAGTCGCATCCTCAACAGTGAACGTGGCAGCGGTAAGGAGCTGAGCGACAGTGAACCGCAAGGCTTCCTTATCGGCAAACAAAGCGTCCGTCGTGTACTCACACAGCGATACCCCATTGGGGAGCTTCACGCGAATACGCCCCATGTCAGCATCGGTCTCAACCCGAGCGACCTTCTTCTTCCCCTCAGCGCGGAAGTTATAAAACACATCATTGCCCTTCATAGATACGCGATCAGGGTAGTAGAGCATGGTTACGATCTCTTTCTTTATAGGTTTCTAATCTTGTCTGTTAAACGGTTCTTAACCGGACGCGAACACGGTTAAAGATCGCTCGGGATGCGGTCAACGCGATCAAGGTTGTACTGGCTCATCTGGAAGTCATAGTCCACGCTGTAGGTTTCGTTATATGCCCGCGCAGCATCCACGCCACGGTAGTTTAGGGAGGCCGCGCAAGCGTTCTCATGTGCTCTCCACGCGGCATACACCATGTTCACAAGCCTCTTCCGGTTCCCGCCAGATGAATGAATCAGGTCAGTGCGAGCCATGAACGTCCCCGGCGCGGTCTGAGCGAACACGTCCAACTCGCCGGGCCGATAGTAGTGCAGCATTCCACCTAGCAGGTCGAACACGATGTCCAGCGGCATACCGTTTTCCCGCTGGTCTGCGCGGCGCATAAAATCACGCGCCCGGCTTGCAACAAGCATCAAGTCCTCCCGTGTGTACCTCCACGGGGCGACAAGGGGGAACATCATGCACGCGACCATACGCAAATCCGGCTTACGGTCAGCGACATAAACATTCCACGCGAACGACGCTTGCGGGTGAAACCCCTTAGTCTTACCCGTTGCAGTCACTTGAATCGTGGACGCACCCACTTGACGCAACGTTAAAACACCAAGACTCAACTTAGGGTTTCCGGGCCTCTGGTAGGACACAACCACGTCGCCTTGGTAGTTTCCCCAAACATCTTCTCCCACGTTAGGGGACAGGATTACGTTCCGAGGATGGAAAAACATTAAGCCTCCAATAGTGGCCAATTTAGTTACCGGTAACAGCTTGAAACGCGCGGAATAACAGGGGAAACACGTTAAAACAAAGCATTTTTAACCATTAGCACCTAGTGAAGGAGCAAGTCATGCAGCTCTCAGACGCATTCGACCTCGGTAAAGCCACCACGGCCACACTCAAACGCCAAAAAGTAACGCTCGACCAAGTGCGAGCCGACACTGGACTGCGAGCCAAGATCACAGCAAGCGTCCTCCGTAAAGCCATTAAAGACGGCTTCCTATGGGACGGTCTGAAAGTGCGCGTCCAAGCGTGGGGGTCAGCGGTTCTTGTCGAACTATGGGCGCTCGCTGAGCCGGACAACCAGAAGCGGTTATGTGGCTTGTTCTCAATCGTCCAAAGCGAAAGCGGTAGGGCCGTCGTCAACATCGCGCCAGAACTAGAAATCAGCAGGCAACGCGCGAACATTATTCTCCGCAACCTCACGTCACCCCAAGGCCAACCGCCGTTGAAAAACGACCTCGGACTCTACGTCGGTTACGGGACTCGCCCCAGTGACGGGAACGCCACCACACCACGCTACCCAGCGGACATGCCAGAAGCAGCTAACGCCGTCCTCCTAGCGTTCCCGCAAGACCTATCAGAACGCCCATTGGTGGCAGGCAGTCGAGTATTCACTGTCCGCGAGTGGGACAGTATCGTTCGCGCAAGTGTCCTGAGCCTACGTTTCCTCAACGATGGGCTTATTGTCTGCTCTCGCTAAGGTTTCTGAAAGACACTCATCTTTATGCCACACCAGTCAAAAAGACCATTCAAGCGCTCATTCAACCTCGGTATTGTTCAGGCTTCTGTACTCGCTGAGATCGGTTTGACCATTGAAGAAGCTAGGCAGTCGCTTAAAGCGTCTCGTCGCGTCGCTAACCAAGTTTTCGTCGAAGCGGTCAGGCAAAACTTCCTATGGGAGAAAATGAGGTTTTCGGCCACCAAAGGAACCGGCTGCGTTGGTGTGACGCTACGGAAAACTAAAGGCGCACTCTACGACTACGTGTACGTTGAACGCCAGAACGGAGCGTTTCTAACCCCGCTGCCGTGCGCGGAAATCGAAATATCTCGACATAGGGCGAAAGCCATTTTGCAGGCCATCCTCACTACGCCTGAAATGACGCTCCCCATCCCTTCCGAGGTGCGTATCGTCTTAGGAGATCGAACCAAGCCGAAACCACGTGAAATCCGCAGCCCGTTCACTTTCCAAGAACTCGTGTACGCGCAGAGACGCAAAAAACTCAACGGAAACATGCTCGTATATACGCCACAAGACCGATTAAACGTCCTCACGGGCGCTGCTGGGGCATTGACATATGACCACAGAACCGGCTTCTTGTACCGCCCGTAGAAAGGCAGAACTCTCATGCCAGCGCTTTATATCCTCATCGGCCCAGCGGGGGTCGGTAAGACAAGCCTTGTGAACAGGATTAGCGCGGGCAATGTCGTGTCTACAGACGCTATCCGCATAGAGCGATACGGTTCCCTCACAGAAGGCAATAAACACAACCCGCAAGTATTCAAGACTGCCTACAGCTACATTCACACGCTGCTAGACATGGGGCAGGACGTGTTCTTCGACGCGACGAACATCAGGCGACTCTTACGCGCCGACCTGTATCAAGGCGTGAAGAAACGCCACCCCAACGTTCCCGTCATCGCGCTCATCATTCATAAGCCTCTCGCTCAGATTCTCGCCCAGAACGCCCAGCGCTCGGGGAACGCGCGAGTCCCTGAAGAAGCTATCCGCTACATGTACCTCCACTTAGACATTCCCCGGCTCGGAGTAGACGCAGACGCAGTAGAACTGCAATGCCCCGCGTTCGACGAGTACATTCCCGAAATGACGCTCAACATTGACGCACCCCACCGCAACCCCTACCACGTGGAAACAATTGCCAAACACCGCGAGCGCGCCATACAGATTGCGTCAACCAGCCCATACGCAGACAATCCCGCGTTAGCTCACGCAGCCGCCTACATTGACCTCGGTAAACCCGTCGCACGCACCCCACAAGACACGTCCACGCCATCAGGCACTTACGCAGCAGCCCACTGTGGCGGCTACGACATATACGACTGCTACGAGAAAATCAGCGCCCTCTACTTCCTCATCGCACACAAAAACGCACTCAACCCCTACACGTGGCACGTAGCCGAAAGCATCTTCCAACACGTCCACGCGCACAGTGGCTTCACGAAACGCTACGCCACCACCCACCAGCTCACGCGCGACGTGATAGCCACAAGCAAGCAACTGGCCTCCATTGACCAGCAAGCCAGCCTCACCAATACGACGCTCCTCAACGAGTTTAAGCACCTGCAACTAGCCGAAAGGAAAACCGCATAATGGCACGTGACCCGAACATCGCACGACTTCCGCAAAACCCTAAAATCTCCGTCGCACTTACATGGGAGAAAGAGAAAGAGGGTGAACGCGGCAGGCTTGTTTTCAGTGCCCCACAGTACGAGCCGATCACTATTGAAGTAGACGAGCTTAAAGGAACCCACCAGCCACTCATTCGCGTCATGTACTACCGTGGCGACCACGAGACCGCCTGTTGCATCAGGCCGAAAGAACGTCTCCCATTGAATGCCCAAGGTGTCATGAATGGCATCAGAGTAAACGTCATCGAAATGTGTTCTGCCGACCGCACACCCGACGTTTTCTCAATGATTTTCTACAAAGCGATGGAGTACATCAGACGGAGCGAGTTTTATAACCAGACACAACCGGGAGACCTGCTCTCAGTCGCCGCCAAACTATCTACATGGGCGGAAGATGTGTACAAAAAGCACGGAGTCGATTACGAGGCGAGAGGTATCTACGACCACTCGACAGGTCGCCTAATGCCAGTTAAGGCAGGCGACTCTTTGACCATAGACGACCTCAATCGGCGCGCGCCCGTTAGTTATCGGCAGCTCATCATGACCCCCGGAGTCATACCTGACCTAGACGTGCATGACACGATTCTCTACTGCGTCGCACGCAAAGTATCGCTCGATGACATCGCGTTCCTCGTCTCCCTACCCAAAGTGAAGGTGAAAGAGATCATCGGGGAAAGCCTGCTTAAGGAAAAGAAAACCCGCACGCTCGACGAGAACGAGTCCAAGCTCTACCCTCGGGGCACGATCTTCTCAACCATTCACCCCGGCCCGCGCCCGCACGTCGCATACTGGCAGGTCGTCCGCTGTACCGAGAAAACACTGTGGGTACAAGAACTCAAAACCAAACCGGGCTTATACGGTCAGATGCGCCTCACTGATCTCCCCGTACCTAACACGCCTGCTAACAACATGGTTTACCAGTGTCGCATTAACCCCAAACTTGGACGTGAAACGCCTATTCACATATGCGGGCAGCTCGCCCATGTATGGCAACCACAAACGGCGTGACCGCCATTAACCAGACTCGCGAATCATCTAAGAATCGAAAGGAAAGCAGCGTAATGGCACGCAATGCTGATATTGCTCAGGTTCCGGCTAATCCTAGCGTCACTGTCAGACTTGAGTGGGAAGAGAAAGACAAACGCGGAGTTCTTGTTTTTAGCGACTCACGGTATGAACCGATCAGCGTTGAGGTGGAAGAACTTAAAGGAACTCACCAGCCGATCATTCGCATCATCTACTACCGTGGCGGCAGCGACTATGCGCGTCATGTCAGGCCAAAGTCTGGCGCACCGTTAAACGCGCAAAGCGTCATGGCAGGCATTGAAGTAACACCGGACAGAATGCGCTCTGTTCAGCGCATGATTGGCCTGAAGAAGATTTTCTTCTACAAGACTGTATCTCTCATTAAAAACGGCCCGTTCAATGGTCACCCTGAGTTCAAGAGGCTCAGGACACTTGCAGACGAAATCGCGCGTTGGGCGTTCCAAATCTATGAAGAATACGGCGTTAGGCACGATGAAGCGGCAATGTGTGACTATCTCGCTGCGGAAGTAGCAAGGCTCGACGAAATGCCACAACAGCCGTTGGTAAGCCAACGTAATCTACGCGCATCCATCACATACCAGCAGTTCTTAAAAACCCCCGGCCTCATTGACGACCTAGACGCACACGACACTGTGCTCTACTGTCACGCGCGCGACATGAGCGTTAACTTCATTTCTTTCCTACTCGCACTCCCCAAGGAAGAAGTGAAGGACATCATCAAGGAGAGCCGACGTGCAGGGAAGAAACCTTGCATAACCGGGGAGAGTGGCGAGTCGAAGCTCTATCCCACCGGCACAATCCTCGTGACCTCATGGAGCTATGAGAGGACAACTGTCGCTTTCTGGCAGGTTGTTCGCAGTACCGAGAAAACCCTCTGGGTTCAACAAATCCGCGTCACAGCGACGGTCAACACTATGGCATACAAGGAGCTAGTGCCCGTCATGCCCCCAGTACCAGTTGACGACACCGTGTACCAGTGTCGAATTAACCTCCGGTTCGGACGGAATACCCCTATCCGCATCCAGAATGCGCGCGCATACGTCTGGGACGGTACACCCACGCAAGCATCCGGCGATTATTTCTAACCAACCACAACCAACTAACAACCGAAAGGAAAAAGAACAGTGAACCAGAAGAAAGAAACCGTCCCTCTCCACGGGTACGTCGGCGTGACCGCTGATGTTGAGTGGGGGAAAGAAGGTGAGAGCGGCAGGCTAACATTCCACGGCACAGGTAAGTTCTCAGATAAGTTCCCGCCGCTGACTTTTAAGATCGACCAGCTTAAAGGCAGTAGTATCTCGCTCACGCGGTTTATCTATTTCCTCAACGGGAAAGAAAAAGCCCGCTTTATTGACGACTTGAAAGAAGGCAGAGTCGTCGATGCGCGCATGGTTGCGTTTTATGCCGATTGGTGCCTTGAAGGCAGGTCGCAGTTCCCGAGCAGCTACGAGGAAATGTTTTATTACAAGGCCGTCACATATACCCACAATGGGCACTACGCACAGTTCGCTTTCCGCCTTGCAGGAGCGTCTGATTTGGTGCGCAAAATTGCAGAGTGGGCAGCACATGTCCTACAGACGCGCGGCCCGCGATGTGAAATAACTGGAATCTACGATTACGACACGAAAGAAATCCTAGAGATTCTAGGTAGCGACATCACTTTCACAAAAACAATGGAAGAAAAGGGCTTCCCCATTCACTTCCCCTCACTCTTGAACACACCGGGACGCTTCATGCCGCATGTAAGCGTGGGGAGCAACGCTTTCGCAGCCGCCGCACTCGGAGTGAAAACCAAAGACATCGCATGGCTACTGGCAATTTCAGAAGAGCAAGTCAGAGCATTCAGCGCCCCCGCGCGCAGAATATGGCTAGACCCACGAAACGAGTCAAAACTCTATCCCATTGGGACAATCTTCACGACCATGCGTCCTATAGGAACTGAGCAGGTTCTTGTTAGGTACTGGCAAGTAGTCCGCTGCACGAAAAGAACCCTCTGGATGCAAGAGCTACAAGCCGCAGGAGACCGCCAGACAGGACGACATCTCCCCGTGCGCGACACTATGAAGAATGACGCGATCTACGAGTGTCGCATCAACCTGAAGGCCGCACCCGGGGCACCCATCCGCATCGACGGGGATATCGCAACCATCTGGACCGGGAAAGTCCTTACACAGAGCGCTCAGTAGCCTATATCGCTCTTAGCGACGAAAAAACGCTCTTTTTTATCAAAAACGGGGCGCTCAGAACACGAAATTGCTCTGAGCGCCCCGTTTAGTGTTTTCTAACGGGCTTTTAGTCGCCCCACGTGAGGTCACCGTTTTCGTCCGTGTCAGCGGAGACGGTTCCCTTGGTCTGAGTGAAGCCCATACGGCCACCCTCGTCACGCTGCTTAGTCATACGCACGTAGTAGAAGATGAGGAACGCGGCCAATAGGGTAAAAACAATCGCGAACACGATTGAGACAATCGAAATGATGGACATGTTGAGTGTTCTTTCTGTGAGAGAGTTTTCAGTTGATGGGAGCGAGTTCTTTGATCTTGTCGGGCCTATAGCCTCCCCAAGAATCAATCGTTCGAGTCCCGTCAGTCACGGTAACCACCGGAGCTGACGTGAACCCGAGGGCTTTCACGACCTCGATCTGGCTTGCGTCAGCATCAAGGTCCACGGTCGTATAGGGCACGCCACGGCGGTCGAGTAGCCGCTTGGTTGCAACACACTGTTGACAGTTGCTCTTAGTGTAGACAGTGAATGTCATTGTTCTTCCTCTTTCTGGCTAGTTTTCAGGCTTGTTGTTTGGCTTGGATTAGTCGTTGTAAAACACGCGGTCAGTGTTGACGATGGGCCACCCGCGCTCTTCTGCTTGTTCAACATTTCGGACGATACGCACCCCGCGTTTAGGGCCACCGATCACGCGCGCACACAAGTTCAACCACTCATACGCGCCCCAAGACACGCCTTCCGGGAACTCGCCGGGTTGCGGGCATACGACGGCGACAGTATCACCATCAGTGGCGTAGATAGCGGCCTGTAGGTCGCGCGCGGCTTTCTCATGCTTACGGGAAAGTTCTTCAATAAGGTCACCCACCCACGGGCCGGGCTTGGTTACGCCGGTTTCCCATGCTTCCACGAGCTTAGGGCCACGCGCGTTGAGTGAGCGAGCAAGCTGTGCTCGCCCTAAACCGAGGGTTTCCCGGTAGGCGAGTACTTCCCACGGGAACAAGCGCTCATCGTCATCGAGACTCACTTCGACCTTAATGTCGCGAACACTGATCGTGTCATCGTCAAGGACGTAAGCGAGGAACCGCGTGAGGTCACTGATACGCAGCGGGTATTCGTCTGGCCCATACAGGTCAGTGGTCACGCCGTCGAAACGCTGCCAGACCTTACGAGGCTCGTCCCACTGCCACACCTGAGACTCTTGTTCGTCATCAGATAGGCGAGCGATACGCTCCTCGATGTCAAAAACAGTGTCCCCACTGATAGAGCCGGACGGGTAGCTAATAGTAATCATTCTGTTCTTTTTCCTAGATTTGTGTTTTGTTTAGACCGTGTTATTAAACGCTCAGACCGTGGTCGCTTCCCGGTTAAAGTTCGATCTGTCCCGCTGCAATAAGTTCTTCCAACTGTGCGAGAGCTTCATTCATGTGCGCGCGTTCGGCTTGCTGCTGTGCGCGTTCGGCTTCCCGTTTCGCTTCCCGAGATTCAATGCCGCGTCGCTTAATTGATTCCACGATCTCTCGGTTAGCTTGACGGATACGTTCTTTCGCTTCAGGGGACTCTTGGGCTTTACGCGCCCCACTGTTAGCGGTTGCCGGTGTTTGAGTGCGCCCGTGAATGAGCTGTTGGATACGGTCAGGGGAGTAAGCGGCAACGCTACTGGACTCACTGTCGGTCGAGAACACGGCAGCGGCCTCAACGGGAGACAAGAACGTGCCACCGGAGATCGCCTCGCTCAGGTCTTGGAAGTGCTCATACAAGCTCTTGAGCGCACTGCCCTCATTGAAACGCTGAACAGCGATAGCGCCCGCACGTTCAATGCCACGCTTTGACGCGCCACCGGCTGCTGCCATGTGAGCCGCACGGCGATACAACAAGCCCGCGTACTGGTTGCTTTCCTCAAGGGCCTCATCAGCACCGTCGTTCATGGTGAGTTCAGCGAGCACACCCGTGTCGCTTTCCTCCAAGCCCTTAATGATCTGGCTTCGAGCTGAGGCCGCGCGCTGGCGAACCACACGCAAAGCCTTATTGAACCGGGCAACAGTCACGTAGGAGCCGCCCGTTTCTTCTTCTTGCATAAGGTAGGAAACAGCGGCCCTCATGTTCGCGTCCGTCGCGTTCGGGATAATGCCCTCACGCCACGCTTGAGTGAGTGCTTCCAGTTTCTTAGGCGCTTCGGGGAGCGGGCGAATGAGGCCGGTTTCGGACAGTTTCGTGAGGCATTCGCGCATCGTTTCAGGAGTGACATACATGTCTGGTCACCGGCTTTCTACAAGGAGTTTGGTTTGCTGTTTGTCGAGTTCAAGCATGTCAGGCGCGGGGCGGACTTTCGTGTAGATTTCTTTCGCGAAAACCGCTTGTTCCTGTGGGGAGTATTCCTGCTGGGGACGCAAGTAGCTCAAAGTATTGTTGATCGCCGCGTCTACGTCACTTCCCGTCTCCACGTGGGAGAGAGCTTCAGTGAGAACGCTCGCTACAGCGCCGTGATTGATTTTGCCGCTCAGGAGCTTCACGTCATCCAAGGCCGCTAATGCTGCTTGACGGCGCGCGTCCTCTAGGTTCATGCCGCCGCGCGCGGCTTGCATGATGATCGCCTTGGGGATTGCGTGAACGTTGTGGAACGTCTTGTACCACCCGTAGCGGCACGCATTATGGAAGATCACGCTTGTTGTCTGCGCGCACACTGCCTGTAGGTTGTGGGAGGTGCGGGCGAGTTCTTCCATCGTCGTGGAGGCCACGTAAGCGTTGTAGGCTTCCACGAGGCTAGTCATCTTCGGTACGACTTCTTCGAGAGTGGTCTTAATCTTGTCCAGCCCGCTAATCATGTCCGCGTGCTGGGGGATATCTTCGAGCATGAACCCAAGATCGCGTGCGGCTGAGTCAATGTCTTGCGTGGTTAGAACCGGGTAGGTTTCCAACTGGCGGCGCACGGCCTTAGCTTCTTCTTCCGCACTGTATTGGCTCATGCTCATTCCGCGCTGGCGTTGAGTGGAAGCCATGTATTCTTTTTCGCGCTCAAACTGGGCCGCGTCACTCATGCTTTTACGCGCGTCCCCGATGCTGTCAGCGTCAAGCTGGTTCAAGAATGTGGTCGGGTGCTTCACGTACCGCAGATCGCGATTCTCGGCGGCTACAAGCTCCCGATAGTCTGTTGCTTCACGCAGGATATCTTCGGCCCGCAAACCGGCTTCTAGGGCTTTCTTCCATGACCGGAATGCGCCCTTCTTGTTCTCATGCCGAGGGTAGATCGTCCAGAACGCGCGAAAATCCGCATCGTCATACAAGCAACGTTCCCGCTTCGGGGAAGCAGTCTCCATGTCGCCCTCGGTTACGTCGAGAACAACCACGTTTTGTGCGTCATCTTGTCTGGACGCTAATTCTTTACTGCTCATGGTTTTACGTTTTCTGGCTGTTGGCTTTGGTTTGGTTAGTTGGAGAGAGACTGTTTTGCTTCTTGGAAGATGTCGTCGGCAGAGGAATCAATCAGCTCGCATAGTCGCGCGTACTCATCGACCGTGAATGTCACATTGCGTGCCGGATTGAGTTTCCGAGACATGGTTGTGCGCGATAAGCCGATAGCGTTCGCTGCATCAGCAACACTTATTCCCTTGTCAAAGAGGCGCACTTTGAGTCGGTGTCCGACTGCTCGTCGGAAGTCGCTTGACGTGTAATCCGTGATGTCCATGCCTAAAAGTGTATAAGAAAAACGCGCATACGTAAAGCTAAGCGCACACATGTATCATTTTCGCTACACGTGTGATATGGTGAAACCACCAACCAAACACAAACAACCGCCTACACAAACCAAGGACAAGCCATTAAAAAAACGGCAACAAAAAAGGAAAGGGCACTATGGCAAACCCGCGTAATCCACTCACAAGGCGTTTCGCTTCCTTCGGAGCGCGCCTCATCAGGTTCACGCTCATCATTGCCGCATACGTGATCGGCGGTAACCTATCCGCGTCCCTCACGCGACTAAACCGGCAGATGACACGCAACGACGCTCAACTCGCCCTCCACCCGCCAACAGACGCGACAACGCAAATCCCCAACCCGCTCCCAGACGGTGCTATCACCGCTCACGTTTCCTCGCACGCCGGGGCACCCGCATACTCTGCTTCCGAGAATGTGCTCGTCAGTCCCGTGAGCCTCTTCCACCAGCCGTTCGTGTCTTACATTTCCCTGCTCATCATCATTTTTGCTCTCACCTATTTCGCTACCCGCAGGGGGTGGAGTCGCATCCCTAAGCTGGGGGAGTATCGGACACTGACCGGCAGGCAAATCGGAGAGAAAATCTGGGGATTCATGACGACCGTCGCGTTCCTCATGGGTTTCGCCCTCCTGAGCGCAATCTTGCATACGGCACTCATCCGCTAGAACCGAGGTACTTATGGAAATCGAATACGACCCGTGGTCAGGGGAGGAAGAACCCCAACAGCTCCCCAAGCGTGCCACGGTACAAGCTGAAACACGCAAGGCCGCTAAGACCGGAAGCCAGAGCCGCAAGGTCTACATCGTGTGCGCAATCCTCATCGCGCTACTCATGGGTTTCTTCATCCTCGGGAAAACCGTCTACAAGCCCACAAAAACCACGCCAACACCCAGCGCCCCCACCTCAACCAGTCCCGCGCCGCGCGTCACCTACAACGCAAGCGACTACGAGGAAAACCCAGACACTTGTAAGCGCATGTACGAGACGGGCGACCCGCAGTTGTACTGGTCGTGCGTCCAAGGCGACCTGAAACTCGGGGCCGTCTCGTGGACGGGGAAAGTCAAAGACCGACCCGAAAACTCTCGCCCCTCACTCATCGCCCCCGGCAACGGTCTTGGCCCATACAACGACGGCGTGATCGACCCGGAAGCAACCGCAACATGTTTCGCTGAAACCTGCCTCGTCCCTGTTACATTCGACAACGGCAACAAGCCCGCATACGCCTTGTTCAGCATCTACGACTCGTGGGCAGGGGGAGTGTTTGTCCCCGTCGAGGACGCAGCCCAAGTCCTCACTCCCAAAGTCATCTTCTCCTACGTGCCAAACGGAGACGCATCCCCAGACCCCGACATCGCACAAGCAACCCCCACAAGGCTCAAAATTGACGGGAAAACCTACGTCGGTTTCCTCCCATACGCAGCCACCTACTGTGGGGAAACAACCAGCGAATGTCAACACAACCGGGAAGCAGACCGCTCTAAAGTCACCCCCACCGGCACAACGCACATCCTCTCCCCGGCGGAAGTACACGTGACCACGAAAAGCCCCGCCAGCAAGTAATTCCAAACCAGCAAGCCCCAACCAAACCAACCAGAAAAGACAAGACCCGAAATGACCCCTCTCATCCTGATCGACACCGACGGACACATGTTCGTCGCCCCCGGCTCACAGGCAGCTATCCCATTCATCGCAGAAGTCATCGAGCGCACCGAGGACGAGTACGACCTCGCAGACGCTCTCCTGATCGCAGAAAGCCTCTACGACCTCCACGAGGACGGGAACATCCCCTACATCAACCCCTACGACCTCTCACCCGAGGACACTCTGGCAGTCACCCGCCACATCAGCGCGTTCCGTTTCCGCGCGCGCTTCCTCGCATACCAGCCCTCATGGCAGGTCTACGTGGACGAAGCTCCCGTCCGTTTCACCCTCGAAGATGTCTTTAACGACGAGTACTCATGTGAGCGCATCGCCCACGTTCTCGACAATCACGGCGTACACGTCCCAGAGGGAGAAGAAACCAACTTTGACTACGAGAACAAGAAACAGCGAGCACTCCTGTGGTGTGTCGCAGCCACGTGCGCGCTCCTCCTCGGAAACAACCGGTCGTTGGAAACCCGAGACCAGCTCAACCGGGAAATGTTCGGCGGCAGTCAAGCTCTCGTTGGCCCTGTCCCGATGAAAATGTATTGCGATACGGTGAACGAGTACGCGCTCACCATGCCTCGCAGTCTCGCTGTCGCGACGCGCCTCCTAGCGGACAGCTACCTGTACGAGAACACTCCTTATCGTCTCCTCGATGACACGGAACTCATGCACCTACGTATGGCAGACAAGTCATATGAATGGCTCGCCCCCCGCTACACGATCTCAGGGAACGTCCTCACCTACGAGTGGTACAAGGACACCAACACGTACACGTATCTCGCAGGCAGGCTCTCCATCCCCCGAAGGTTCCTAGAAGGCGGCGTAGACGAAGTACAAGAACTCACCATGATCGCCCGCGATACCCTCGCAGAACATATGCGAGACCAGCCCGAAACATTCCAGCACGGCTTCTTGTTGGGCACTCGCGGGGACGAGTGCGTTACCCAAGGACAGATCGCCTACATCGACGGCCACGAGGTCCCCGCATACACGTACCCGCCGTTCATTCCGGGATTCGACTACGACATTTGCAGACTTCTACGCACGGTGCCCGGCGGCTACTATGCAGGCACTTTTACCACCGTCATCGACGAAAACTTTGGCATTTACTACCAGCCAAAAGAAACCGATTAAGGAGGCGTGCTCATGGCTGCCAGCGTGTTCCCCGTCCTTGTTGTCATCAACCATGAAGGGTTCTATGTCGCAAGCCGTAAAGACTTAGAGGACGGCGTATTTGACAACCTACAGTTCTCAGAAGAAAAGCTCGCGCGAGTAGCGGAGTTAGGCAATTATGCGCAGGAAGTCTACGGTACGGACGAGAAGTTCTGTGACGACGAGATCAAGAAAGCTATCACGCGGGACTTTGTAGGCTGGCTCGCGGACATGATCGACTCCGGTAGTCCTAGCGAATTGGTTACCGCCATCAAAGACCTTGATATGCCCGGCAGGTTCATCCCTCTGCTTGGACACGCTTCCTATGTTGAAACGCTGCACGCCCCGTATAAGTGGGACGAAGAAGTTGGCTACAAGACACGCAGGGGACTGCACCTTACGGGAATCAAGCTCGCAGACTTAATCAACGACCGCTTGTACGAAGATCGCCTAATTCAGAGCATCGAGCAGTGTATTGACGAGCGAGAAATTAAGGACCCGTCCTGTCGCAGAGACTTCTGCTCCACGGTGCATTTCCTACACTTTACGGACGGGGTGAGCGCGCTTAACGCTTGTGCTGTCCTTAAAGGCAATCCAACAGCGCGTGAAAAGCTCACCGAGGAAATGAATCTTTCCATAGAGAAACTGGGCTTACTGAAGGGCATGACCTTAGAAGGCTGCACAATCGGCTCCGATGGGCGAGTAATGGAGGACGTGCAAGAACACTGCCCTTACCCCGCTTTAGTGTCGATTGATGGAGACGCGGTTTTCCTCGCTTGTGACGAGGATATTGATGTCGCTTCTGACGTGTTCCTCTCTAATGTTGATGAGGACGAAATGGTTAGGGTTTTTGGCCCAGAATGCGAGGACCGAACATACGGACACCGCTACGACGAAGAACTTCAGGAACGCATCGGAGACTATCTAAACGACGCGCTGATCGAACTTTCTTGTGCGCTCGGGTTCGCGGGTGAAACTAAAACCGGCAAACCCAACGGTGAATACGAAACCGAGGTCGTAGACTACAAAATCAACCGCGTTCTCGGTATCTCCAAGGAATACGACGCGGCCCTACCCATCGTGGGACTATGGCAACCCGCCGAGCTTGCGTTCACCCCTAAGACGTGGCTGTATTTCATTGACAGCAAGGGGCGCGAAATGGAACTTCCTCTCGACGGCTTTATCGCTCACTACGTGACTGATGAAGAGATCAACAAAGTTGCCGAACGATTCCACAAAACACATGCCGACATCCCTGCGCGCAAAAAGTTCGCGTCAGTGACCTCGGACCTCTACAGCGGTATTGACGCATTGAATATGCTCGCTCTCCTATACGGGAGCCGTGAGATCGCGACACTAGCGTTGGTGGACGCAGCCGCTAAGCGTGGAATCACGATCACCGGAGTGGAGTTCCGTTAGGCGACACATGATTACAGTCAACCAAGCCCATCACGCGCTCATCGCGCGCTTGGCCCTAGCAGTTTGCCTCATCGTCATGCTGCTAGGGCTAGGCGGCGTTCGTGGCGCATACGCTCTGCCAGCTAATCCCACTGTCTCTGATGAGGCTATTGAGGCGAACTGGAACAGTCTTGACGACGAGCATAAGAAGATCGCGCAAGATGTCGTCTCAGCCGCGCAAGCCCAAGGGTTCAGTAAGGAAGCGGCAGCAGCTATCGCAGGGAACTTCTGGCGCGAGTCAGGGTTCAGTTTGGACGCACAAAACCCCTCTAGTGGCGCGTGTGGCTTGTATCAGGCTCTCGGTTCAAGGCGCACCTCGCTACTCGCGAAGAACGGCGTGAACTCCTGTAGCGGCTTGAAAGCCGATAAGACAATGGAAGCTGCCATTGAGGATGGGCGCTTGGAGTGGGTTGGTTGGAAAACCACCGCGAGTATTTACCCGTCAATGGCCCAGTATGCGCTTACTGACGCTGACAAGTACGGCGTGAAGGGCGCAGCCGTCCCGTCTGGGGAAGATAAGTTCGACAACGTAGACGCATTCAAGAAAACTGACAATTGGTATTTCGCGACGTGGATTTGGATGACGAACTGGGAAGCGCCCGGTGGCGCGGAAGCCGGGTTCATGAAGCGTGTCTCCTACACGGCGACAATCCTCAAGAAAGTCAACGGCGGCTCTGTTTCTTCATCGTCCGCGTCCGCCAGTTCAGATGGTGCCGGTGGTGGCATTAAGGACGATTGGGAACTGCCGGGTATGCCGAAGAAGCCGAGCATCACGGAAGGGCAGGCCGTTTCACTGGCTGAAGGTTCTCAGTTGTCTCAGCAGCAGAAAGACAACCTGTATGACATTCTCGCCCAACGGGAACTAGAGTCCCAGTCCGCGCTCGATAGGGCTGTCGCAGTGGGCTGTCCAGTGTTCGGTATCCTTCTGATCGTCTGGGCAATCATGCAGTTCGCTGGCTTAGCTATCAGTCTCGTTTCCCCACAATTACACGCTTACCGGCTTGTCATGCTTGGGAACCTTGAATACGCGCCCACCCCGGAAGAAGCAACAAGCGACAAGTACGTGACCTTGAAGGGCGCAATAGGTATTGCAGTCGCAACGCTCATCATGGCCGCGCTCCTCCTAACAGCAGCCCTACAAGACGCAATCACCTCACTTCTAAGCTATTTCATTTCCTAACCACGGAAGGACAACCCATGAACATCCCTGAAGGTCTTTCACAAGAACAAGTAGATGAAGCGATTCGCATTACGGACGCTTCCGAAAAAGCCTACGGCCCACTGTTCGCCACACTCATCTCCCTACTGCTTCCCTCGCTTTCGCTTGGCACCCCCGCGTATTGCCTCCCCGAAGATGAATACGAAGAGATTTTCGGCCCCGCACTGGGTGCGGAAGGCGTTCCCAAGGGACCCGTGTATTACGCGGTAGACGGCGACGGGTTGAAGCCCGTTACGGCTGGGGAAGCGTTGATCGCAGTGTTCCCAGTGAACGCAGGGTTCCTCCTGACCGCACTAGGTGAAGCGCTGGTCTCTAAACTTTCCCCGTTTGTTCCCGACTATGCGGCGCGCGTAATGGGCGACGTGCAGGACGCTCGCATGAAGATGCTGGATAAGTGGCGTTACCTGCTTTCCCGTAAGCCCGAGTCTTTACGGTTCGGCTACTACAGCGTCAACGAGAGTGGCGTTATCACCATGAACGACGAAGGATACCCCGCTTTCAGTCTCTCTTTGCGGGAACTTATGCAGAACGTGAGCGGCGAATACGGGGACTACGTGTTCGTGTCAGGCGGGCAAGCCTATACACCCAGCGAGGCCGCACGCAACGAAGCCAAGCTCCTATCCCAAGCACAACTCGCCCCCTCAAAGAATGCACTCCTCGGTATCCTCCAAACCCGCGCAGCCTACGAGGCAAGCGTGAAGGGACTGTGACCCCGTGTTCATCGAAACCACGCGCCCAGACGTGAAAGAAACCATCCTCGTCCCTAGCCGCGAGTGGGACGAGGCATGTAAGCCGATCACTAAAGCTATCCGCGAGCGCGGCTACGTCGATGTCGTGCGCACAACCCTCGGTAGGAACCCACAAACACAATGGGTGTCATTGGCCGGTGACGCAGACGGAAGCATCGTGCTTGACGACGTTGAAGCCCCCTATTGCGGCGAGGTCACCCTTAACGTCCCGCAGGCTCCCATGCCAGTTGTTGCAGTGAAGATGGGCGATGGGCCGGTCGAGTGGCGGCAGGAAGGTGATGAGATTGTGCCTCATCAAGACGAAACCGCATACCCGATTGATATAATTGCCATACTCCCATAATTTATGTACACCATAGGAAGCTAAACATGGACCCGGAAAACACCCCAGACTTTGTGACCACCATCTTGAATGTCGGCACTCACTTCGCAGACGATGAAGCTCTCAAGGCCCTCTATAGCGCCTATGGGAGCACAAACATCCCCGAAGAGTTCGCTATCGTGCGCAACGAGGACGGCAGCTACGACGTTATCCGCGCAGATGAAGTAGACGACCCCTCTAGCGTCGTCACCGAACCTCCTTTTATGGCCGACGAAGCCGACACCCTCGAACACGCGGTAGACGGGGAAGAGGAACCAGAAGAAGGCGATGAGCCGATCATTGTCCACTGGGACGAAGATGAGGACGAGGACGAAGAAGAAGCCTCTAGCATCACCGTAAAACCGGAAGCTCTGGCCGAAGCCTCCGAAACCGTAGCTCTCACCACTGAAGCCGCCCCGCGTAAGAGCGAGAACGTGACAAGTCTCCTTGAAAGCGCCTCCAATATCGCGAACATTACTCCCGGCGACTACACGATCACCTACGGGGAAACCGTCAACATTAACCAGATCGACGCGCTCCTCCCGTTACGCGAATACCGTAAGGAAACCCGCAGGGGATTGAACAACATCGTCAAAGACCTCGGCATCCTCAACCCCATTGTCGTGACCCTCACCGAGGAATACCAGAAGTACCTCGACGCTCACGGGTTCACGACCGCAGCAGAAGCAGACGCAGCCGGATACGCGGGAGCACGCTACAAACTCCTCGACGGCTTCCGACGCATGTCCGCAGCCCTGACCTACAACCTCGAAGATGTCCCCGCGACGATCATCCGCTTCCGCGACCCCCAGCAGTCCAGCGAACTAGCAATTTTCTTCCATCTCGTCCTCAACCGCCACCAAAAGCACACGTGGCCCGAAATCTGGAAGATGCTCCAAACCGTAGACCGCTCCTACACGGTCGAAGCAACAGCCCTCGACTGGCTCCTTGGCATTGACTTGGGTGACAGTATGCGCCTACGCGACGTAATGGAATGCGAATACCCCGAAATCATTGACGAGTTCACCAGCGGGAAGCGCTCACTCCTCAAGAGCTACAACAGCTTGCAGAAAGCACGCCGAGACGAACAAAACCCGCGCGCAATCGACGACACTCGAAGCGTCAGCGACGTTGAAGAAGCGAAAGACCTCGCAAACGACGAGGAACAAGCCCCATTGCCCGATGAAGAAGTCCAAAAGCTCCTCGGCATGGGTGAAGAACTCATCAGCGTCCGCGACGAACTCAACACTGAAGCAAACCTTTTCGCCGGACTAACCGACGAGGACCGCGAAAACTTGGAGAACACGCTCCTCCAAGACGAACTCAGTGGCCTGAAAGACGAGGACTTCCTCGACGAAGGCGAAGTCGTCCCGATCTTCAACAAGCCTTTCAGTCAGGGCGACGACCTTGACGACCGGTTCCCCGGCCTCGGTAAAGACGTTATCCAAGACCCCAAGAACCGCCAGCCACTCCCGCCCGAAACCCGCGCAGCTATCCTCATGCGCGACGGCGCGAAGTGTCAGGCGTGCGGGTTCGGTGAAGGCTACAAGGACAATATTCACCTCGGACTGTTGGAATGCCACCACATCACCGCCGTGTACCTCGGTGGCGCTGACACTGCCAGTAACTTTGTGACCCTATGCAACCGCTGCCACGCAGCCGTTCACATTTTCGCTGGCGTTGGTGGCCGCATCTACATGGATAAGGAACAGTTCAAGACCGTTCCCGCAGCCCAGAGGCGCACCGACGCTATCTGCTTGCACTACGCGAAGATTCTCCTACGCGCCGAAGCAGAAACCGGCAAGCGCCTCCGCAAGTACAAGCCTGCCCGCAACCCGTTCTGGGTGGCTCAGGCAATCGCAGAACGCGACGTGAAAACCGTCGAAGCATTGACAGGTAGCGCAGCATGAGATGGCATGAAGCATCATTCATGGGCGCTCGCGGCTACGGGGCAACATTCCCCGACGCTGAGGGCACTCTACGTGGCCTGATCGCAGCCTACATGCCCCTTGTGGGGGACTTCTTTTGGGTTGCCCTCCCGAAGCCTACGGTCGGTGGCCCGGCGCTCTCAGGGGCGTTCCTGCTGTCCCGCGTGAACGTGACGCGCCTCGCTCGTCTCATCATCGAGTCGAACGGGGCGCGCGCCCTGTCTGAAACTGACCTTGTGTCCATGTATGAGACCGTGATGGAAGAAGGCGCGCCACTCAAGCCCGAGAGTGCAGACGGGCAGACTCTCATGGTGTTCCAAACACCCCGAACGCTTGTTTACTCGGACGAGGAAAACGGAAGCGTCCTCGTGACACTAGGGAAACCGGGCGAGGACGAAAAGATCAACGCGCAACCCACGTTGAAAGTCTTATGCGGCCTCTACTCGCCAGACCAGACGCGCCTACACGAAGGACTCTGGAAATACGCGGCAGAACGCGGGGCCACGCTCCCTAAGCAGTTCGAGGCGGGCGGCTACATGTGGATGCTCAAAACCCGTAGCGGACAGTGGGCTTCCCTTGAAAGCGATTTAGGGTACATAAAGACCCCTAGTGCGGCGATCAAGCTAGAAGATGGCACGGAAACCACGTTGCGGAACATTCTCGACGAGTATCCCGCAGTGGGAAGCAACTTCATGTTCGACCTCGGTGTTCACGCGCAGAACATGTACATCGTGCGGCGTGCAATCGGATACATGAAAGACCAACCCGCGCTTCCCGTGTTTGAGTTCGACCGCGAGGCGGCTATTATCCGTACCGCGAAAGCCTTACAACGCATGAAAAAACGAGCCGCTAGGCTCGCGCAATAGCATTAAAAGACAGGCACAAACTCGCGCTTACCCCATCAACCAACAGGAGAGAAAATACTAATGCGTTCTTCGCTTATCACTTCATCGTGTGCCCTTGCGGTGCTGTTCGCTGTAGGTGTTGCACCGACCGCGTTCGCTGACACGACTAGCGGGACACCCGCGCCGTCCCCGTCCGTGACCGCCACTGAAACGACCCCTACGCCGTCACCCTCGGCAAGTGCAACGCCCAGCGCAACAACACCTAGTGAAGCAACGCCCACAGTCTCACCAACCCCCACCGCTACGCCTACCACAGTGGCACCCACGCCAACACCTACCCCCACTACGCCTGCCGCAGCGGACTTCATCCGCCAACATTGGCAAGAAATGGGCGGCGAGAACGGTGTCCTCGGTGCGGCCACCTCCGGGCTAGTCCCGTTGCGTGACGGCGCGTTCATTCAGTTCTATCGTGGTGGTCAAATCTACTGGACCGCCCAGTATGGTGCTCATGCTTCACGCGGTGGAATCCACGGGGCCTACGGCTCCTACAAGTGGGAGAACGGGCCTCTCGGGTTCCCCACGTCCGATGAAGTAAACCGGACGATTGCAGGTGTCCCCGGCGCGGTACAGACCTATGAGAACGGTCAGATCAGTTGGAGTAGCAGGGGAGGCGCGCACCCTATTTGGGGCAAAATCCTCGAACGTTACCAGAGTGCAGAAGCAGAAGGCCGCGCGTTGGGTTGGCCTCTCAACGATGAGATGAAGGACGCGGCCAACGGTGGCGCATATCAGCATTTCACTGGTGGCTCGATCTACTTCCACCCATCCACCGGCGCTCACCGGGTGACCGGTGGCATCCGTAACATGTGGGAAGCTCAGGGCTGGGAACGCGGCCAGATGGGCTACCCGACGGGCGAAGAGACCGCTACGGCGGGTGGTGGCGTGTATCAGACGTTCCAAGGTGGCACAGCCTACTGGCACCCGCGTACCGGCAGCTATTACGTGCATGGTGCGATGCTTGGAGCATACGGGCGTGCAGGATACGAATGGGGACGTTTCGGCTACCCGACGAGTAACGAAACCCCGTCCGCTAACGGTGGCGTGTTCCAGATTTTCCAAGGCGGAACTGCCTACTGGCATCCCGGTTCGGACTCTTATTTCGTCCATGACGCAATCATGGGCACTTATCGCTATTACAACTGGGAACGCGGAGAACTCGGATACCCGCTGGGAGATGAGACCGCTACGGCGGGCGGTGGCGTGTACCAGCGTTTCCAAGGCGGCACAGCGTACTGGTCGCCGCGTTCTGGCTCTCACGCTGTCACAAATGACTTGCTCGGTGAGTACGGTAACCACGGTTACGAGCACGGTCACTTGGGGTACCCGACTTCTGAGCCTTATTGGGACGGTAACCGTCATAAGCAGAACTTTGAGCACGGTGTCCTCGAAAAAGCCCACGACTTCAACGTCGCGTGGGCCGGGCAGCCGAACAACTATTTCTGTGGCCCGACGAGCGGGTGGATGGTTCTTAACGCTATCGGCGCTCACCGCTCCGCGCAGGGCGTTCCTTTGAGCATTAACGCGCTCGCAAGCCGCGATTACATGAACACCGTCGGATACGGGTACACGAGCTTCCATGACCGTCGTTTCGAGTACGGCATGAACAAGTGGCTGGGATACGACGCATATACGACGATTCACACGCCTACGGTCGATCAAGTCCGTGAAGCCGTGAAGAACTCTTTCCGTAAGGGGATACCCACTGTTGTTGACGCGCAAGAACGCCGAGGCGGGCCGCACTACAACGGTCACCCGAACAGCACGTTCTCTCACATCATGGTTGTCACGTCTTATGACCCGAACACTGACTCTATGCGTATCGCTGACCCCGGTGTCCACTACCTGTGGGGCGGTCAAGAGCAGTTCTGGTACCACTTGCCCTCGTTTACCCAGAGGTTCCTCCAAACTGAGGTTGAACGCGATGGGCGTGAGCATATCGGTATTTACACGGCTCGATGAGGAAGAAGGATGAGTTCGCTGCAATTGTCTGCCACACGTTTTAAGGGCTTGTCGAGGCGATACCTCGCAGTCGTCGTACTGCTCATGGTGTCGGTGCTTGCGCTTGCGTTCTCGGGGCCGTCATACGCCTATGACGAGTCCTCGTCTCCGCATAACCAGAAAGACAAGCCTTCCACGTGGTGTCAGTATTGCGCGGACTCTGACTTCAACTACAACCCCAAAGAAAACAAGGGAATGTCGCAGCAAGACTCATACGATCTTGGTGCGGCTGGGTGTGGTAATTTCGCGTTCACCGCAATGGAAGTGCGTGCGGGCGTGAAAGCACGCGGATACACGGTTCTCGATATGCGTTCTGAAGCGAAGAAACTCCAAGACGCAAACAAGGACTCACCGTTCGACGGTCAGGGCTGGCTCTACCAGAACAACCCTCAAGGCTTTAAGCAGGGCGTGGAGAACATCACCAACGGGGAACTCACTCTCGCCGGTATTGACGGGGACACGAATGGTGCCGGGCGTGGAAGCAACCAGTTCAGTGAAGATGACGTGCGTAACGCCATGAACGAAGGGTATTTCGTGGTCATCATGGTCCAAATGGCTGGAAGCACGTCCCGCCACTGGATTGCAGGCGACTACGTTGAAGGCAACACGGTCCACACCATTGACTCCGGCGCGAAAGTCACCACCCTCGACCGCACGCGCTACCCCGGTGGTATAGGCCCGATCTTGAAGTTCTCCCGCAAAGACGGGAAGAAACTCCAAGACCTCCCGCACATCGACGAAGCCTCCACGAACCTTGCCTCCAACAGCGGGGACTCGAACGTCGTCAACACCGGAATGCTGTCCGATTTTGACCTCCCCGGTATGCCTCCACGCACGCAGGGCGAAACCAAGCGCATGTCCTCTCAAGACATGGAAGAACTCGCGGGCGTTCAGCTTGCTAGTGCCAGTTTCGACAAGCTCAGCCAAACCGAACGCGACAACATTGTGCAGATCAAGGAACAAAAGCAGCTAGAGGACGCGGCGAGCCTCGACGGCACGTTCTCGCTGGCTATCTCTGTTGTCGGTTTGCTCCTCATCGTGTGGGATGTTCTTCTTGCAGGCGCATACGCTATCGACCTTGTTTTCTCTGGGGTAGGGGCGTTCACGTTCTTGACGTTCGGCGGCTACGCGGTTCCTCCGGGCGGTCACGCGGATGAAGCTCTCGGAAGCCCCGACCGTGCGCGTAAGTGGCTCCCTATCCCCAAGGCTATTGGGGTGATGGTGTTGATTTTGCTTGCATCTGCCCTGTTGACGACGGGTGTTTTGGTTGCTGGGATTCACAACTTGGTCACGAAAGTCATCTAGGCCATACTGCTACTATTTGGGTACCCTATGGTATTCTTTTGTGTAACAACAGAGGAGAACACATGCCGTCCGTATCGTCCCTACAAAACGCCACAATCCCACTGCCAGAGGTGAACGCAGCAGTCCGCAAGCTCCCAGCCGTTTGCCCTGAGTGCGGGTGGGCTACGCAAATCAGAGTGGACTATACGCGCCTCGAATGCACCAACCCTTACTGCACAGCGAAAATCGTTGAACGAGCCTACAAGCTCACCCAATACTGTGGGGTAGAAACCCTCACGTGGGACGACGTTAACTCTCACGTGCGCTCTCTGAACGTGAAGAACCCGCTCCGGCTCCTTGACCCCATGAGCCGTCAGAAGCTCTCGGACCTCATCATCGCAAGCCCCCGGCTAGTTCTCCCAAACTACGTCACAGCCGCGTTCCTCCCGCATGTGGGACGCAGTGAAGCCCGAGCCTTATTCGCCCCCGAGCAGACGTTAGAGGAAGCCTATGAGGGTGTTCTCACGGGTGGCGTGGGATACATCAAGAACAAGCTCGCCATTCCAGACGACACATACAGTTCCCGAGCGGGGCGAATCTACGAAAGCCTCCTCGAATACAAGACCACCCTCGAAGATACGAAGCACCTCATCGAAAGCAGCCAGAAATGACCAGCAACGAGACTCATAAGGATTACACGGTGGTCGCATACGTCTCCCCACTGTTCGCCAGAGCGGGAGGCCGCACATGCACAATCATGCTGAAAGCAGACAACGAAACCGTGCTTTGGGAAAAAGAAACACCCCTAGCGAAAGACGCAAACGCAACCTCAGTTATCCTCACGCTCCTCGCAGAAGCCCTCCCAGCTTTAGCGCCAAAGATCACGAACCCTGACGCTACGCTCACGTTCGAGGTGTACAAGGACACGATCTATTCAATCCTGAAAGACGGATACGTGAACCGCCGTTACCGTGAGGAAATCAAAACCCTCATGGGTAGCGCGGTAAACGTTATCCCTAACCGTAAAGTCAAGGTTGAGATGCTGAATGGGCGCTCAAAAATGCGCTCGCTCAAACTGCTCGCAGAACACGAAAGCCCCGCTCCTGAAACGAAGCCCCTCGTTGACATGCTCCTTGAGGACTTTTTCGACGAACTCCAAGACCAAACCAAATGACAACCAGCCAGAAAGACCAAGCCATGTTCCACATCAAGCGCCAACGCAAACGCAAGCCCCGCCACGCGCCCTACACGCAATCCGGCAAGCCGACGGTCGTGAAAGAGTACGACAAACCCAAGCGTGACCAGTTCACGCCGCCCATGTGGCCGTCAACGCCCCGCTAAAACCGTGCGGTACTTCAGCAGAATGAGGCTCGCTGACCCGGCGGGCCTGTGGCAAACGTTCGCGTCCATTAAGGAAGTCGCTAGACGCTACGACGTACCCACGTTGGAAATTATTCGAGCCGTACAAAACGACCCTGATAAGGACGCTTCACGCTACAACCTGTATGCGACGAGCGCAGCCGCAGCAGCTAACGACAAGAGACGCGAACAAACCCACCAGTACCGGAACATCCCACTGTTAGAGGCAACGTCTAGCACCATTGAAGGCGTAAAAGACGGCTCCCTAGCTGGGACACTCGACGATGGGTTCCTCGCATACCGCGCCTACCAAGAAACCGTCGATATCGACAGTGACATCCCGTTCGAGGAAGCCGTTAAAGACCTCGACGCTCTCACACTGAAATACGTTGAGGACGGCATCAACCTCAAGGCCATGATCGACGCTGCCCCCATCGTGAAGAGCGCAGCCCGTAATCTTGAAGAGTTCCTAGCCGCTCACCCCAGTGTCCGGGGGAGCGTTTTAGGGTATATCGCGTCCGCACCGTCGTGGAAACAAACTAGGGACGCACTCACCCAAGCAAATGAATGAATATGCGTCCCTAGTAGGCTTCTAGAGGTCTCAGCCCCGCGTATTTAGAGCCTTTTGTGCATAATCAACGACGCGGGTGAATGAATCTGCGCCGAGAATGCGGTCAATAGCGGCCTGATCGCGAGTCAAAATCTCTCGAACAAGCGCACTCTGAGAGGCCAGTTCCTCAATCTCCTCCAACGAGCGCACAGCACCGTCCTCGTTGACGGCAAGCAACGCGAGTTCAGCGGCAGCAAGCGGGAGATACTGCTTACGGTCCTTACGGCCCGCGAGCGCGCGACGCATAGAGAACGACTGATGAGCGACCTGCGAGCGGGAAATACGGAACTGCTTGATGTACGAGTTAGACACCTTGTCAGCGTTGTCGATGAACATGCGCGGGTGCATGTCTGCAAGCTGGCGAGTGAGTTCTTCTGCTGCCTGAGCATACTTCTCGTCCCACCCGCAGTATTCGGTGATGAGACGCGCGTAACGCGGGGCCTTCCCAGCGGCAGTGTCGTCAATAACGGGTGCGGGGATGAAAATGCGTTGAGTCATGATTGGTTTGTCTTTCGATTTGGTGCCTATCGGCGGTGTTTGTACGCTCATAATCGTACTAAAACCGCCACAAAACGCAAAATCTATTTCCTATTTAGGTGCTTTCTGTTTCGTCACAGTCAGAATCTCCTCTAAAGACACGGGTTTCAAGCCCCATACGTCCACGCCAACGTTCACGGCAACGCCCTCATCCCCTCCGAGGAGCGGTGTTTTCGCGTGCGTGTGCCCGTACAGGTAGACGCGCGTCCATGCACCGGCGGACTTCACTAGCGGGCGAGACCACCGGAACCGGGGGAGAGGCGCGGTCATAGTCTCTCCGTCGCGCACGTGGCAGCGCGTCCGGTTACACGCATCAACGAATTGGAGAGGCGGATAGTGGCAGACATCGACCTCCACGGGGCCGAAACCGTCAACGTCAGCGAAAAAGTTCAACATCGGTGTGAGCGTTGAAAACACCGTGCAATACAAGGCGTTTTCGCGCGATGTGTTCGCCTCGTGGTTCCCGCGTATCAAATGCATACGCCGATATCCCACGCGGTTCTTCAACGGGACCAACAGTTCAACGGCATGTTCAACGCTACGCGCACCTCCACTGGTCACGTCACCAACAATGAACACTTCATCACCTTGACGGATTTTCCCTAAGAGGCCGCTCATGATCGCATCGTCATGCGCCGCAGTGTCCTTACGGAAGCCGCGCTGCTTGGTGAGCTGCGGGCTACCCAAATGTAGGTCACTGGAAAACCAAAAAGTCACCGGACTATCCTCCATGACGCTTGCGTCAGAAACGTTCTAAACGGTACCTAAACAACTGCAACCAACAGGCAGTATTCACGCTTAAAACACCGGAACGGAGAAAAACAAGCCATGCTGATTTACCCCGCGAACCTTGAAATCGCGCGCTTTGAGGAAACACCGCAGGTCGAGCGATACGAGTTCAGGTCGAAAACAATCCGCTCATTCAGAGTGTTTCTCCAAGCCGCCACAGCCAAGAAAGAAAACGGCATCGTCTACACGCAGTTCGCCCTATACGACAAGCACGGGGAAACAGCCGCGTGGAACGTTGTCGGCCCGTGGACCGGAGCCGTGCCCATCCGCCGCGTCGCAGCGAGCCTCCTCGCCACCGTAGACGAGCACGCGCCAAACCGGAAAGACTACGAGAACATTGCGCGGCGTATCCGCATGGAAACAACGAAAGAAGGCGGTTTCCCGAGGCAAGGCCGCACCTGTGACCTGTTCGGTGAACCACTAGCCGTCAACCCGCCATACAGTCGCTACGGGTTCATTCGCGTTCCCCAAGAATATGAGGAAAAGACCGATGAGAACCGGCGTAAGATCAGGGAAACCGTCAACGCCTCATGGGTTGCCCACCGTGCGGCTGTAAGCGCGACGCTCACTGCGGCTGACAGTATGTTCGAGGGAGCGTACCGAGACACGTACCTGTCTGTCCTCAGACAGTGCATGTTCGCTTACTCCTACCAGACTGGTGTTATTCCGCCCGAAATTGCCGACTCCATGCAGGCAAACGGACTATACATGTTCTAGACCTAGCGAGGAAGGAACAAGATCATGCCGTACTTTGGGTACTCGATGGAAACGCGGGGGCGTTGGGTGAAACTATCCGACGGCACGTTTGGAGTAAAAACTGACGGCCCAGCAAGGCGCGGCATGGTCATCGAAGTGCAAGCGCGCAGCGGGCGAACCCAAGAACGTCGCCTCACACAGCAAGTCGGGTTTAACGTCTGGAAAACTGTCCCAGCGGAAGGCCCGAACCGTTACGACGGGATGGAATGCTGGGACTACTGATTTGATAAAAATGTTTCCCGGCTCTGGATGGAACCTGTCAAAGTCACCAGAGCCGGGAAAACCCTCCAAAAAGAGCCTCTAAAACCACCGTTCAGAGGCTTCCTTAGAAAGAACTATACGGCAGTATCGTTTTGTGCGTCCACCAGTTCTTTGATTCTCACTGTGCTCACTTTCCTGCCAGTGTCGGCTAGGGAGAGGAGCGTTAGGAACTCGGGCATTGTGGGAGCACGGTTCCCGCTGTTGATGTTCGCTAGGCGAGTGGTGCCGATGCCGAGGGCTTGAGCAATGTCCTTGTTTGTGCAGCCGCGTTGTTCTTTGACTCGCAGTAGGGTCTCGGTCCATAAGGCTAGGCTTTTGTAGGAGTTCTGTAGTGGTGTTCGGGCCACGGTTTCACCTCGCTTCTTCTAGGTTGTGTTCCCCGTTGAGGGCAATGATCTGGTAGTAGGCCGCGAACTTACGCGGGGAGAGAACCCTCAGTCCGTCTTGGGCTTTGATAATCCAATCTCCCGCGTGTGCGATTCGCACGTGCTTGACGGCGTGCCTTGTTGTCGGGTCGTTTCCGCGCGCATACACGCATAGGGTGGTCCCGATCATGTATGCGTGGTCCCTTCCGAGCCACGTGAGGATACGCCCCTTGGGGACGGGGCCGACCATTGCCGCTACATACAGGTTTTCTGGGTTCTGTTTTGACGACACGAGGACAGCCGCTACGGGCGTTGGTCTAGTCTCAGGCGGGCTAACGACCTTCATGCCGTCCTTGAAAGGCAGGTAACAGTACGTGGGGGGAATGAGGTTTTCCCGTTCCGTGCGTAGCCTGTTTCGCCTCGCAAGGTCTTGCCGCTGTTGTTCTTTCCGGTTGATGCACATTGCGCGCCGCTCGCAGGCGGGTAGCGTGGCTGCGCTACGAGCGGCGGCAATGATCTCGCTTGCGGTAGGCATTAGAACGGGGGCTGGGGGTTGTATTCGTCCGCGTAGTCTACGGAAGCCGGGGGAGCGTCATACTGGCGCGGAGCGCCCGTTTCCGTGGCCTTGTAGGTCTTGAACAACAGGGACGGGCCAACTTCTTCAACGCGCATTTCCGTGGAGGTTCGCTTATTGCCGTCACGGTCAGTGTAGGAAGAGGCAACGAGCGTGCCGGTTGCGATCACGCGGTCTCCCTTACGGAGCGTTTCAGCGACGTTTTCAGCGGCCTTGCCCCACAAGACGCAACGCATGTACAGCGTGGACTTTTCCACCCACTCGTTGCGCTCGCGGTCATAGCTGCGCTCACTGCTTGCAATCGTGAACGTTGCCATAGCCTTACCGTTCGTGTTGAAACGAACCTCGGGGTCAGCGGTGAGGCCACCGACGATAGTGAACGTGTTCAGAGTAGCCATAGTTGGCCTGCTTTCTGTTGGTTGTTTTGGTGGTTTGTTGTAGCCAAAATGAGGTGTCTGTCAGCGGTGTCCGCCCTCAGTCCAACGACCGTTCGCGTTGCCGTTAGACCACTGGCCGTCCTTGTAAATCTGGTTGCCGCTATTGTCATGGCAAGTGGTAGAACCGTTGGTCTTGAGGGTGCAGTTGTAACCAAGACTGGGGTCTGATTCCTCGCTGTAAGTCCAGTAGCTCTCGCCGGTAGCGCGGCCCTGAGAACCGCCAGTAGAACCGGCTGAATGCGAGGCGGAGCCGCCACCATTGCTGTATGAGCGGCCACCAGTAGAACCTGCGGAGCGAGAGTACGAGCCGCCACCGTTGCTGTAGGAAGAACCACCAGCATTGGACGAAGAAGCGGCAGCAGCAGCCTGAGCAGCCTGCTCAGCTTCCCACTGACCATGCGAGTCACGAACCTGATTCGACTTCTCACCCAAAGCGTTCACAGCATCGGTCAGCTTCTTTTCCTCATCGACGTTCCACTTGCGGTCATCGCCCACGTGCGAACGATTCTTCACAGCCTCGCGTGCTTCATCAAGGGTCTTAGCAGTGTCGTCGATGGTGGACTGTAAGCCGTCACGGGTCGCATTGTCCTTGACCTTCCCATCGGTTTCACCCATGAGATTCTTCGCGTCATTCACGGCTTGATCTGCCTTGTTAGCGGCTTCGTCGAGCTTCTTAATGGTCAGGTCATCAAGCTCGCCCGCAATAGGAGCCATAGCAGCGTTGAGCTTGTTCGTGGAGGTCTTAGCCTGATCGAGAACCTTCTTCAAGGACTCGATCTTCTCGTTACTGGCCTTCGCGTTGTTGGGAGCCTCAGTCAGAGCGGTAACAGTCGCGTCCGAATCAGCGTAAATAGCCTTGAGAGCAGTCACGTTCTCGGAAGTAAGACCGTATTCGTCGGCCAGAGCGATAGAGGACTGTGCGGACGTGCGGGCAGTACCGAACACGGTCTCGGCTTCAACGAGTTCAGCCTGAACCTTCTCAACGCCGGAGACTACGTGACGGTTATTGACGTAGGCGTAAGAGCCGCCAGCGATACCTGCGATAACAACGGATGCTGCGGCAACGAGCGCTACGAGCGCCTTTGCGTTGGGCTTGGGGGGATTGGTTTCCTCAGCGGCGGTGTTAACGGTTTCAGTGTTCATGGGAAGTGTTTCTTTCTGTGTGACAGGTTTGCTTGATGACACCCACTGTAATACCTATTTAGGTACATTGCAAGTCTGTTTTCGTAGTGTTCGCCACACAAACACGCGAAATGATTTCCTAAATAGGGACTCTATGGTGTAACATATACACGTATCCAAACAACAATCCCCCTTATTCCAGACCAAAACACAAACCGAAAGGCACCCCATCATGCCAAACGAACAAGTAAAAGGAACCCTCCTCGCCGTAGGCGTAACAGCCGCGTCAACAGCACTCCTTGTTGGGGGAATCATCGGCATTCACAACACTTACGAAAGCGCTACAGGCGTAGACCCCTCAACGGTGATCGACTTCCGCGCAAAGCAAGCCTCTGACGCGGCAGCAGGCGGTACCGGAGAGTTCAGCGATCACTGCCTCGTCATGCGAGAGGGCTACATGATCGCCGTTCCATCCGCGAGCTGGACGACAGACGAGCAAGGTAACCCCGTCATGGACGCTCTGCCCCAAACCCTAAACTGGCAGTGGGTTAATACGACGCGCCAAAGCCCCGGTTGGAGCACGTTCCTCGACCCACTCACAGTTTGGAAACACGTATCCCAAGGTTGCGACCCCTGACGGACGCACGCAAGACAATCTGAACGAATGGTTCGATGTCATTAAGAAGCACGTCCCCGGTTCGTACCCCGTGCCCGGAATGCTTCAAGTCGGCTATAAAGCAGATTCTCGCCCCCAGCATGTTCTCGCCGCACACTGCGAATGGGATATGACTGTCTCTAGTCATGCAGACACGAACGTTGACGGCCCAACGCTTAGCGACAATGTGACTATCGGCGCAGCAGGGCAGGAGCGAGACGAAAGCGCCTCGTGGCTCGTTGTGAATGGCGAGAAAGCTCAAGTAACGGTTCATGGCCGCGCTTACCGAACGGCAGACAAGCCCGTTAAAGGCAACGACGTTCCGGCAGACGCGCAGCTCATCGGGGAAACAACCCTTGACTTCGCCGCACCCGGAACTAAGACCGCGACCATCAACAAGCCGTCCAATCTTGACGGAGGCTACGTCACTTGGGTTTGGACTGTTGAAAAGAACAACCAGCCTGAAGAATGGGGTAAGTACCTCATTAACGATGCTGTTTCTGACGGGTGGGCCGCTGAAAACGAGGTCGTTGAAATCCCTGAGACCCCTAAGCCCACGCCGAGCGTAACGCCTACACCTAGTGTTGTCACGCCGTCTCCTGAACCGAGCGTAACAACACCGTCCCCCAAACCGAGCGTAACAACGCCAGCCCCATCACCGAGCGAGTCCTCAACGCTGCCACCAGCACCCGTCGAGAACAACACTCCCACCACTCCTCCGCAGTCAACTCCTGTTACTACGCCTAAGACACCCGAAACCCAAGCGAGCCTTGCGCATACAGGTTCTATGGCCGCGCCACTCATCGAAGCAAGCGTTGTGATACTGGCAGGTGGTTTGACCATCGCGTTCAGGAAACGCAACGCAATCTGAATATCCCGCCCATCGCACGGAGCGCGGCGGCTCGTAACACTGTTTTTGTGGTGCGAGCCGTCGCCTTCCCCTAAAGGACTTAAGAAGAAAATGATTCGTTCACCGTTTAAGCGAGCCTCACAAGCCGTCGATAACATCGACTATTCAACCGATGAGGGCAAAGACAAGGGCGCGCGCGTAGCCGTCATTCTCACACCTGTCGCTATCGTGCTCACTGTCCTAGCGATAGTGGGGATTTGGCTGTTCGCGTCGGGGCGTTTCAACCCTGAGAAAGACGCTTTCCAAGAGGCCCAGAAGCAGCTTCAAGAAAACACTGAACGGTCAGAAAAAGGCGTAGCAAACGCGGGAGTGGCCCGGCCCGTTAACACTGGCACAACGAACTGGACACTGTTCCCCGCTCTGCCCAGTGGCGCGTCGTGGGATACGTCTAACGTCGCGTATGACGACGGGTGCTTGAACCTCACCCAGCCCATTAAGAGCGATCTAGCGTCCGCATATAAGACCCTCGACGGCGCGGAAATGTACGCCGTCGCCTACAGCAAAGACCTCAACACCACTCCGGGCGGCTGCACAACCTCGACGCTAGAGGCTGGCTACTACTTCCTCTCAGACGGCGCATCAAGCGTCTTGTACGTCGCTCATGTTGGTGACGCTAAGCGCGTGGACGCGGATAACGCGATCAACATGCAAACAGCGAACGGCTCATATGCGATCTGGGAACAGTTGTTCCGCAAGAGCGACGACGCGGGAAACCCCGTTGTCCGTAATCTCCCCGACGGATGGGATAGCGCGGCTCTCGTCGTCGGCTGGCATGACACTCCCAGTAAGCAAGCCGCAACAATGTTCTCGGTTGCGCCATCGACGCTGTACGTCGCGTCCTATTCCACTCCGGTAGACGGTGGGACGGCGTTTGCTGCCGCGTGGCAGAGCGTGTCCACCTCACCAGCCCCGAAGGTTGTCCTGTTGAAGAACAGCCAGTCGGAAGGGCTTTTAACGGGTTCTCCCATGTGGTTTGTGAGTGTTGACTAGCAACAACATGTCGGTGTTTTAAGGACCACAATGAGTATTGGTATTTCTATAGGCGATCTGCAAGCAACAGCAGCTTCTATCCCGCACCAGATTCCCGCAACCCCCATGCACTTGTATAACGGGGTGACGATGCACAGTTATTGCGCGAGCGAACTAGCGCCCATTCTTCTCGCTAACAAGTACGGGGACCCGTCGGTTAGTGACGACATGGTTCTCCAAGGTGGGGGCAGTGGTATTGCAAGCGTGAGGCTCCGTAACGGACTCGTGTCCATGCTGTGCAATCGCGGGCTGAACGTCGAAGCGGGTAGTGGCCGGTATCCGATGGTGAAGTACGGGGATTTTTATTTCACGCTCATCATCGAGTCCAGCAAGCCCATGTTCCGTCCATACATTGACAGCAAACTCCTGCTCCTGCGTTCGGGGAATAGTGTTTTACGTAAGCAAGTGCGCTCACTACTACGTGAGGCGGGGCGCTCAGGCGGTAAGACACGTTCGGACACTATGCGTCTCCTCGCGTCGATCTGTCGCGACGGGGTTCTCGCCCCACTTGAAGTCCAGTCCCTTGCTTCCCCTGAATTATGGGAACGTGCAAATATTTGCAGCGGTTTAACCGTAGACGCATAAGCAGCGTTGTAACGAAAGGAAAACGATCATGGCATACAACCGCCCCATAGACGATTCTGGTTTTAGGAACTGGTGGGCTGAGCCTAATGTCGCGTTCGAGCAGGCAGACCCCCAGAAAGCATGGTTGTGGTACTGCCGTAACCGGCACACGTTCAAGACGACCGGCGTTGCCGCGTATGAAACGTACATGACTTACGGTTACCTGATCTGCGCTGAATGCGAAGATGGTGGCGCAGCAATCCGCCGCTACTGAACGAAGGAACCGTGATGCGCGGGAGAGGATACCTGTCCAACCGGTCGATGAGTGTTAACGCGGCTATCGCTTACGAGAACGGCGAGAGGCCGATCAGTAAGTGGCGTAAAGACGACATCTTGAACGGCTTAGGTCGTGAGCTTGTCGCCGCGTTAAACCTCGACCGGTATCCCGCTGCATTCTTGAAAGAAATGTACCTACAGCCTGTCGCTTGGCATCACACGAGCCGCCACTACAACGTGACGGACTTCTATGCGCTCAGGCAGACAGGTTCTATTACTCAAGAACAAGCCTTACTTGCGTCTAGATACCCAGAATGGGCGGAAGAGCAGGCCCGCTTGAAGGCTGCGAAAGCGGTTAGGGAAGAGCCTGTTAAGGCGCTTGTCCGCTATCTCGTGTGGCCTAAGACCAACGGGATGAAGAAAAAGCGCCCCTTGGTTCGTGAGGAATACGCGATTTTGCTTCCACCGTTCGCCTATCTCGCTTCCGGCACTCGCAAAAGACTGGACGGTTCTCATTTCGAGGTGGTCCAGCGGTTTGAGACGGCTCCTAGTGGGGCGGGCGAGGTTTTTGCTTTTATCGAATCCCGTCTCCCAAGAAAGTGACACACGCCATGCCATAGTGCGACTATTTATGTACAGCATGTGTTATTGTTGCCTTGTATAAAACAGGAGCGCCCACATGGGCGCGTACAACCGTAAAGGGAGGCATAGACAAATGCCCGCAACAATCAAACGCGCATGGACGCACGTCAAGAACTTCATCGAACGCCACGAACTCGCTTTCCTCACCCCATTCTTGGTCTTGTCGTTCCTCATGTACAAAGCCGAAGCAGGATACCCGGCAGACGGATACTCGTTTGGTGTCACAATCTTCTTCTTCGTAATGGTCTTCCTGTACGCGGGTGCCATCGCTGACCGCCTTGGGTTTTTCCCCGAAGAAGAAGAGGAAAAGGAAGAAGAATCGGCCAGTGACAAACCTGTTGAAAAAATCACTACACGAGGCCACTACACGTGGCGCGCGTAAACTAAAGTCTTAGAAATGCTCAGGCATTTCTACCAAGCCCCCGGCAGGGCAAAACGGTTTACATGCCTTGCCGGATTGTTTGCAAACAAACACAACACGAAAGGAATGATGTTTTGACTACATCACCTACCCATGCGCGGCCCGCTCAGTCGAGCCGCTTCCGTCGAGGACTTTGGTTCCTCGGTGCTTGCGCGATTGCTGCCAGTACCGCTTTTGGTGCAGCAAGCTCCATTCCATCAGCACAGCAGGCCGCGAACGCTGCCCCCGTCGGCGGTGGCCTGTACATCAACATCGGTGACGGCCACCAGTCGTGGATGGGTGGCTATCAGGCTCCCTCGAACGCAGATCAGGAATACCCCGTTTACTGTGTTCAGATGTGGCTCCCGAACCCCACGCCCGCTGACGTGGTTACGAAGGACACTCTGCACGAGTCTCGTATGCTCGGCCCCGAAGAGCTGCACTTGAACACTCAGCAGATGGCTTTCGTGTTCAGTCAGCACGCGAAGGACCAAGAGACTGTGAATCAGGCCGCTGTTTCGCTTCTTGTTCACACGAACTTTGAGCAGAATCAGGCCGGACGCGACATTCAGGAGTCCGTGAACCACTACGTGAATCAGGTGAAGGCTCAGCGCATGGACGTGTACAACCGTGCAGTCCAGTACGCTGCCGAGGCTCGCTCTATCGCGACCAGTGGATACACCGAAGGTGACGTTACTGGCGACAATGATCGTCATGGCCTCATTAAGGACATCAAGGGATACAACGAGCGCGGCGAAGCCGTTGCAAACATCCCGCTCCGCGTCGAGCTGACTGGCCCCGCAGTCTTTGACGAAACCGGAACTAAGACCTGGACCGGCGTGAGCACCACCGCTCCCGAAACGCTCCACTGGACTGCGACCGGCAACGGTGAAGTTCAGGCCAAGATTTACTACACCTCCGGCATTCGTCGTACTTTCACGAAGTATGTTGTCGGCTGGGGCGTGCAGGAAACACTGTCCTACGGTGACCGTAACGCTGCTGCTGACCCTGAAGAGGTTGAGAAGCCTACTCGCAAGTGGAACGTCATCTTTGACTTCCAGCCCGAAGGCACCTCGAACGTCGGTGAATCCAAGTACACCGACGGCAAGAGCATTTCCGACACCCTGACCGCCTCCGCTAAGAAGGATTACGGTGACGGAAAGTGGCTCAAGATCGACGGCAAGAACGTCCCCGTCAAGTACGAAGGCACCGCCTACTACACTGGCGAGAACGCTCCCACCGCGTCTAACGAGGTTCCCGCTGACGCTAAGGCCGTCGGCACCGCAACCCTGACGTTCGACGGTGAAGGCACTCAGACCGCCACCGTTACCCCCACCGAAGAACTCAAGCCCGGCTTTGTCACTTGGGTTTGGAAGGTCACCAAGAACAATCAGGGTGACTACTCGAAGTACATCCACGAGGACTGGACCGACGGTTACGCTGCCGCCAACGAGACGAACAGCTTCCGCCACAAGTCCAAGATCAACACTGCTGCGTCTATCCGCACCACTCAGGGCGGCACCTACATGGTGGACGACATGTGGGTTGACGGCCTGCCCACCAACCACGGTGAGTTCACTGGCAACGCCGAGTTCGATAAGGACGGCGCAACCCTGAAGCAGGACCTCCTGTTCTTCCCCAAGGGCACTGAGGTTAAGGAAGCCAACAAGGACAAGGCCGAAGTTATCTCCTCGACCACCGTCCCCGCCAAGAACGGTTTCTACCCGTCGATTGGCACCAACGGCTTCAAGCTGAAGGAAGGCGCTTCCGGCACTTACGTGTTCGTCACCTCGTTTGAGGGCGATAGCCGCGTTGAGGCTTACACCTCTAGCGTTGAGGACGTGACCGAACAGTACACGGTCGATACCCCCGAAGAGACCCCGACCATCGGAACCACCGCCACCGACACCAAGGACGGCGACAAGGAAATCAACCCCACCGGCCCTGTGTCGATCACTGACCGCGTGTGCTACGAGAACCTGAAGCCCGGTAAGGAATACACCCTGACCGGTACTCTGATGGACAAGACCACTGGTGAGGCTTTCCGCAACGAGAAGGGTGAGGATATTTCGTCCTCGACCACTTTCACCGCTAAGGAAGCTAAGGGCTGCGAGAACGTTGTTTTCGAGACCACTGGTGAGACTCTGAAGGGCCACGACACTGTTGTGTTCGAGAACATGTTCTCTGACAACAAGCGCATCGCTGTCCACGCTGATATCAACGACGAGGGCCAGACCGTTCACCCGAAGGTCACCCCCTCGACCACTGCTCCCGCTGCTCCTGCCCCCAAGGGCGGTAAGCTCGCACACACTGGTGCTATCGCTGGTGGCGTGCTCGCTGCTGCGGGTGCCTCCGCTGCTGCTGGCGGCGTTCTTCTCATGAAGCGTCGTCGCAACGAAGAGGACTGAGCTAACGCCTAGTAGGCTTTAGTCGAGAATCAGTTAAGGGAACTCCCCGCTTACGTCTTTGTGAGCGGGGAGTTCCTGTATCTTCATTAAACCACCCATTGTTGCGCGCGCACCTATAGGGGGAGCGGCCCCCGCGAGCGCCCTATCACGCGGCAAACCCTACGTGACACGCTCGGGCCATACTGCTACTATTTAGGTACAACACAAACCCGTAGGGCGCACCAACATCAACACAAACCCTTAAAACGCGCCACCAACAAGCATTTCTCAAACACATCACACCAAACAGGACAGGACACGGCAATGAACGTTTCGTTCCAGTTAGTACACTTCTCAGGCCACCGCGTAGACGTGGAAGCCACAATAACCGCTAACGCGCTCAATGCAAGGGCTGATAAAGAGATCGTCCTACAAGGCACCATTGACTCGATAAGCTGCCGTAGCGACGGGGAGTTCGTAGACGCTCCCGTACCGTTCACCGTGCAATACGTTGAGATCGCCGCCGTCATCCCCGCATACATCATCCGCGTCTACGACAACGAACACCGCATTCTCCTCAAAGACCTGCAAGACGGGCGGCTCACAACAGGCTCAGAAGAACACCTAGTGCGCCTGCTCGTAGAACGCGCGGGAGAAACGTATCTACAGTGGGCCGACGACCCGCGTAAGCATCACTACTACAGGGGACTGCCCTACAAGGACACTTACCGCGTTCTTGACGGTAAGCTCGCGCAGGCGTGCCTTGTGCGCTACGGGAAGTCATTGCACCGCACTCTACGAGCCAACACGGGACTACACCATCAGGTCGTCACATGCCTGCTCACTATCCATAACCTCATGAGCGGCACGAAGAGTGACCTAGAGAAAGAACGCTACTGCCTGAGCCTCGTGCGCATCTACCAAGGCAAAGCACAAGTCATCCCCTACGGGAGCCGCGCATACAATAACCCGCCAGCCGGTTCCATCGACATCGACTACGCGCTCATTCACACGCTGCCAATCCTGAAATACTCAGCGCCCATTGACCCAAACGAACGCGGAACAGTCTCGATCATCCACAAGTACAAAGCACTCGGCTACTCCAAGACCGATATCGCTTTCATCCTCGGCCTAGACGAAACCATCGTCGAAAACGCGCTCAAAGAAACACCACGCTACTGAGCAAACCACACCACAACAACAGGAAAAACAATGCAAACACAAACCACAAGCACGCCGTATGACCTCTATATGACGCTCTCCGAAATAGAGCTTTATTCAATAAGGGGGCAAATCCATTCATTCGTCAATCTCCGCACTGGCGTAAGGTCTCGGCCTAAGCGCAACCTATACTTCACAGCTCGACGGGAAGATCGTTACGGGTTTACAACATGGGTTGTATCCCTGCGCACAGAAACACCTCACTCAAAGACATTCTGGCGCATGAGCTTCAGTCCTCACCCCGGACACATGTGTGAGCCGAGTAGCTATGAATCCCTCCAAGAGGCAAAAACGGCAGTTACCAAAGTGTTTTCAGCGTTCATGGACATGGGTGACCATACTGCCACCGGACACGCAAAGTGGGGCCTGTGCTACACCAACGTCCGAGTGCTCCTTAAAGCCAAGATTTTGCAGATGATTGCCCCTCAAGATGAGGTCGCAGCAAACATCAACAGCTCGATAGTTCAGCGCCTTAGAGAAGGTGCTCTCTCTGAAATTGTTAAAAAGCTCGAACAAGTAGCGCGCTACACCAGAGAACCATCAGGGCTTCCCACCCGGAAGGCTATGTACCGTGCGCTGGGAGTACGCATTACAGCCGACGGCAAAATCTCCGTCATCGGGGCCAGCCAACAGCAAACAAGAAATAAGAAACTTGGAATCGACTTCCGTTACGGCGAAGTCATGGACACGCCTATATATGCACTAGGCTGCTCTGACACCGACACAAGCATTTGGGCGTACACAAAAGAAGGGTATGCCGCGTCAGATATCTCCGCCGTACTCGGCCTCCCTACCGTGGCGGAAGTGAAGCGCATACAAAAACTTCCCGGCCTCACATGGAAGATGGGGGAGTGAAACCGTGATTCGCATTGAAGATACTCAACGCTACACGTGCCAGCTCGGCCCTATCGCGCAACGCTGCGGGCTTTACGAAGCGCCTATTGAAAGTTTCTGCGATACAGAAACCGGACTCAACGTCCGCCCCAATCACAACAACACGCTATCGCTTGTCGCTAAGAGAAACGACCGATTCGGGTTCACAACATGGGTAATCACTATTAAGCGGAACAGAAAAATAGCGTTCCGAATGGGAGTCACCCCTCAGTTCCTAAGTGCGGTCAGCGACAAGAGACCCACCCTCGCAGAAAACGCCGATACCCTGCACCAGTGCGTGAACTTTGTGTTCAACACATACGTTCACGTAGCAAGTCGTGGAGAACTGAAAGCGATTCTTCTTTACGAAAACCCGCAGCTCCTATGGGAAGAAAAAGTACGCGCATATAGCACTCCCCGATATGCACACCTCTTAGACGCTCCCCTCGGTGATTCCACCCCGCTAGAACAAATCGCCACGATCATGCGCGAAACGGCTGATGCGCTCTCAAACACCCCGAGAAGCAGGAACACAAAGAAGCGCGCCGCGCTACTAAGCGCCGGATGCGCTTTAGGGATAGACGGTTCACTGCTCCGTATTTTCAATCCCCTCACCCCCACAAGTAACGCGCACCTTGGCATCTACCAATACGGGCATGTTGTACGTGCTCCCATCCTTGCTGCGGGTTGCCCGAACGCTAAAGCAAGTGTCTTTGCGTTCGCAAAAGAAGGCTACGGAAGAAGAATGATTTCTACACTAACCGGTATTCCTCTTAGCACTATCAGCGATTTCCTGCGTTAGGCTAAGCGAAATGGCCCTACTGCTTTTCGTTGCAGTGGGGCCGTTTTGGTTTATTTCGGTCTAGTTTTTCGGCGTTTTTAATGCCTTGGTCATGAACTTGCTCCTCGGTCATATAGTTGTGTTTCTTGGTTATGGAAACCGGGTTTCTTGGTCATATAGTTTGTTTCCTTGGTCATATAGTTTCCATTTTTCTCATGGTCGTGTTTTTGGGGCGTGTTTTACGCCTCGGTCATGAAGTTTCACTCCTTGGTCATGAAGATGGGTTTCTTGGTTATATAGTTTCGGGTTTATAGCACGGTTCGCGTTAGGCCCACGTTTTGAGCGTCTAGTCCACGTTTTGAGACGCTATAGCATGGTTTGTTTCTTGGTCACGGTCTCCCTTTTACAGCACGCTACCCCAAGAGACCTGTTTCGTTGGG